>Ga0114934_10000330_pt1 | contig 29711 bp, 27 predicted proteins | sample 4SBtaG_2_FD_99695 | JGI IMG/M metagenome (GOLD analysis project Ga0114934, IMG submission 99695) | Deep subsurface microbial communities from Kolumbo volcano to uncover new lineages of life (NeLLi) - 4SBTROV10_white metaG | ecosystem: Environmental > Aquatic > Marine > Volcanic ...
CATAAACCCTCTAATCGACCTGGGGGTGATATGCATGTAGTTTTAATTCTTGATCCATTTAGCGAATATTTCGAACCGAATGTTGCTATTGCAGCGATACTCGTGCTGGAACGCCTCAATTTTGGGGTTACAGTGACACCCTGTATGTCCTTCGGACGATCTCAGCTTAGCCAGGGATTTCTTCGGCATGCTCGAAAGTTGGTTGAAAAGGCGATTGACATCCTTGAACCCTTTGCCAAAAACGGATCGGCAATAATTGGCTTGGAACCTTCAGAATTGTTGACTCTCCGTGATGAAGCACCTGACCTGTTTAAGGAGCGCGCCTTAAAAAAACGGGTTGAACGAATTTCGGCCCGGTCATTTTTGTTCGACGAATTTATTGCACAACAGACTGAGAGGTTTGACCCACAATTACTTTTTCCAAAATCAACCGATCAACATTTCGTGGTGCATGGTCATTGCCATCAAAAATCGCTTGTGGGAATGCAACCCACCCAATCCATGCTGTCACTGATTCCAAACACAGAAACGGAAATTATAGCTTCCGGTTGCTGCGGCATGGCGGGCGCATTTGGCTATAAAAAAGAACATTTTGATATCTCGCAACAAATTGCGGAACTGGAGTTATTCCCTGCTATTCGTAAATCACCGAATAATTCGCTCATAGTCGCGGCGGGTACCAGTTGTCGGCACCAGATTAGTGATGGTTTAGGTGTGACGGCTTTTCATCCTGCTGAAGTTTTTGCTATGGCGATGGGAATAAATGTGAGTCACTCCAAGGCATTTGGAAAGGATTGAAAAAGTGGGGGAGATTTAATTTAACCATTTTTGTCGTAAAATAAATCTGTCCCGTTTTTTTGATGAATTATATTAAATGCCTATGAACAAACCACAGGTTATCGAATCGAAATATTAAATTGATAACGAGGAGAGTCATCATGCAAGTTGAAGTCACGAGTTTCTGGGATTGGCAGCAACACTTTCCAGACGAAAGAACTTGCCTTCAAGCTATCATTGAGCAGAGATGGCCTGAAGGGTTTCGTTGCCCATGTTGTGGGCATGAGAAAGGTTGGTTACTCCAAACACGTCACGTGATTGAATGCGCAGACTGCCATCATCACACTTCGATTACGGCAGGTACTCTGTTTCACAATACAAAGCTACCCTTGGTGAAATGGTTTTGGAGTATCTATTGGCTATCAACAGATAAGGGCAGTATATCCGCTTTACGTTTAGCTAAACTCATTGGCGTTTCCTGGGTAACCGCTCAGCGGATGTTACGGAAATTGCGGATTGCAATGGGCGATCAAAACGATTTATATCAGCTGTCAGGCACTATCGAATTAGATGACGCCTTTGTTGGCGGTAGGCATGCTGGCAAACGTGGACGCGGCGCCGAAGGTAAGACCGCTATTCTGGTCGCGTGCGAACACACTAATGGCAAGCCTGGTTTTGTTGCCATGAAAGTTGTTGAGCGTGTGACTCAGGAGAGTGTAAAACAGTTCGCACAACAGACCATAGCACCCAAACAAATCCTAAAGACTGACGCATTCGCTGCACTAAAAGTGCTTGACGAGGAATATCAACATATCGCTAAAGTCACACCGCCTAAAATGGCCAGTGAATGGTTGCCGTGGGTTCACATAGTGATCAGTAACTTTAAAAGCTATCTACTCGGGACCTATCATGGGGTGTCAGGTCGCTATGTTCAGGAATATGTGAACGAATTTTGCTATCGGTTAAATCGGCGGTTTTGGGAAGAACAAATTCCCAATCGTCTGCTAAGACTTTGCGTCATGCATCAACCGGTTTTTCTTAAACCTGTGGTTTGTTCATAGGCATTTTTTATTTTAAAACAAATATATTGAATCCACCCGCTTTACCGCGTTCCACTGTACAACAATGTCTGGCTTTATACGTGTTATTTGCCATAAAGTAGTTTCTCTGGTTTTTCAGAAGTCTGTCGGATCTACGCCCGGATATTTAGTTTATATTCAAGATTCACTTTAATTGACTTGCCTCTTGTAATTTACCCTTTCCACCCCCATATAGAATATATGGCAGGCAATTTTACCTGTTACTATCTGCAGGCAAAATTTTATGCCGTCCCATGATGATGACCCTGGAGGTCCTTGGCGATCCCAGTCTCCAAACTCTCCCCCCGATCTTGAAATACTTATAAAGCGCGGAATAAATTCTTTAAAACGCCTGTTGCCCGGGGGTAGCTTTGGCGGAGCACTGGCCTTTTTTATCCTGATTGTTGTCGGGCTGAGTGTTTGGTCATCTTACTATACGGTGCCTAGTGACTCAGTGGCTGTTGTACAGCGTTTCGGTAAGCATTTAAAAGAGGTGCCACCAGGATTACATTTTAAATTGCCATTAGGTATTGATAAGGCAACGATTGTTCCCGTCAAACGTCAGTTAAAGCAGGAGTTTGGATTTGCAACGCGGGGTGCCAAGGATCCCTATCAAGGGGCTCGCAATGGCGGGCGTGAAACGCAAATGGTTACCGGTGACCTCAACGCCGCTTTAGTGGAGTGGGTCGTTCAGTACCGTATATCCGATCCCGTTAAATTTTTATTTGAAGTACGCGAGCCGAGTGAAACGCTACGTTACGTCTCCGAATCAGTCATGCGAGAGGTGGTGGGGGATCGGACGGTGGACGAAGTGATTACCATTGGTCGGCAAGAGATTGAAGTTGATGCACTGGTGAAGATGCAGGAACTGTCGAGCAAGTACTCGATGGGAATCAGTATTGACCAAGTGCAGTTGAAAAACATTAATCCTCCCAAACCTGTGCAGGAGTCATTTAACGAAGTTAATCAGGCTCAGCAATCAAAAGAAAAATTGATTAATGAGGCGCGGCGAGAATACAACAAAGTTATCCCGTTAGCGGAGGGTGAAAAAGATCAACGAATCCGTGAAGCCGATGGTTACAGGCTTAAGCGTATCAATGAAGCCGAAGGTGATGCCGCACGATTCAATGCGTTATTTACCGAATATCGTAAAGCACCTGAAGTGACGCGGCGACGTATCTATATCGAAACCATGCAGAGGGTGATGCCGAATATCCAATCTAAAATCTTGGTTGATGACGGGATGCGTGGCTTACTTCCGTTACTCAACTTTGACGCTCAGAAAGGGAATCGACAATGAAAAATATTAAGCAGTTTGCATTGTTGTCGATTTTGATTGTGGGCGTATTTATATTAGGTAGTTCTATTTACACCGTTGATGAAGTCGAGCAGGCTATCATTACGCAATTTGGTAAGCCGGTGGGTGAACCCGTCGTTGAAGCGGGGCTCAAATTTAAAGTTCCTTTTATTCAAGCGGTCAATCCCATTGACAAGCGTGTTCTCGAATGGGATGGCGCGCCTTCAGATATGCCGACCAAGGATAAACTGTATATTTCTGTCGATTTGTTTGCTCGCTGGCGGATTGTAGATCCCTTGCAGTATTTTTTGCGCTTGCGGGATGAGCGGAGCGCACAGTCGAGACTGGATGATATTCTGGGTAGTGAAACCCGCAATGCCGTTGCTAAACACGAATTAATTGAAATTATTCGTACCTCCAGAGATCGAGTGCCACTGCGAGATACGGTATTGTCAGCCACGGAGCAAGAATCAAATATGGGTGAATTGGTGCCTATTGAAAAAGGGCGTAAGTTGGTTGAGCAGGAAATATTTACCGCTGCTGCTGAAAAAGTGGGTGTGTTTGGTATTGAGCTGTTGGATATCCGTTTTAAACGTATCAACTATAACGAAAGTGTACGTCCAAAAATTTACGACCGAATGATTAGCGAGCGCAGGCAAATTGCCGAACGCTTTCTTTCTGAGGGTAATGGTGAAGCGGCCAGAATTCGCGGCAATCGGGTGCGTGACTTAAACAAAATACAATCTGAAGCCTATCGAAAGGTCGAGGAGATTCGTGGTTTGGCTGATGCTAAAGCCACAGAAATTTATGCACGCGCCTATAACCAAAGTCTGCAATCCGTGGAGTTCTACGAGTTCACACGCACCATGGCTTCCTATCCCGCTATTATTGGAGAGAGCACGACCCTCGTGTTGTCTACTGATAGTGACTTGTTTAAATTTCTAAAGAGTATGGCATCCACCACAGATGTCATTGCGCGATAGTAGGCTTAAAGGCCGCTATAGCAAATAATTCCGAGTGGCAGCGTCGTTGCGATGCATGAGTGAAAATGATTGAGTAATCACGTTTATGCAAAGAAAAACGAAGAGAAGATCAGGTAAGGATTCCTGATCTTCAAGTCAAAGAAAAGGCAGTGTTTGGGTTGAATAAGTCTGGTAACAATTAATCATCGGAGTAAAAGGTTATGAGCAAAGAGAAAAAGGGCAATAAAGAAAGCAAGAAAAAACCAACCATGACGCAAAAAGAGAAAAAGCAGGCAAAGAAAATCAAAAAAGCGTCTAACAATGGCTTTGTCAGCACAATCTAAGAATTTGTCTGAATTAGGATAGAGGACTGTTGGCTGTCATTTATGAATCAGATGACATTCATACCAATATTATGAATAGCGAAAATTGGCGTGAATGCTACCCTGATACCTTCGACAGTATTCTTTTCAAGTTCCTCAAGGGCATGAATCCCAGCAAGGAAAAAAAGACAATAAGGAAGCAAAGAAACAGCCATTAATGACTCAGAAAGATAAAAGGCTGTAAAGAAAGTAAAGAATAGCAGCAAGAGCTATATTATGAACTAGCTTAAAGATGTAGCTTACATGGATATGCTGCACGCTCGATTGCGATTGCAATGGTGCCGATCAATCAAAGCATCGATCCGATCCAAAGTCAGCTAAGGCTTGTGTTACAGCAACTCTTCACCTCCACCCGCGGGATATTTTTCTTGCGGTCATTCCACTTAGCAGAACTACTTGTTGACATTCGGCCAATCCCGGTCGTACCGATCCTGTAACCTCTTCTGAGCGTTTCATTAAAAGGGAAAATTATGTCTGCAAAACTGCACAACCTACCCACCACCAAACGACCTACCGTTATCAACGATGACATAAAGGTATGTTTGCCATCGAACCCAATACATTTCAATCGTCCAGCGACCACCGCCATTGTCTATTGTGAAGCAAACTTTGCTGCTCTTGATGGAAAAACAGCCAATGGACTTGTGCGTTACTCTGAGAAGTACAAAATTCTTTCCGTTATCGATAGCGAAAAGGTTGGCCTCGACACCGGCATGGTTCTCGATAACAAAATAAATAATATTCCCCTCTGTCGAGATCTCGCAGATGCACTAGAGCACGCGTGCACTGTGCCAGATTACTTCATCTTTGGCATGGCGCCATCCAACGGCATGTTATCCATACACGAACGAAGCCTGATACTTGAAGCAATAAGCCATGGCATGAATATCGTTAACGGCCTCCATGAGTTTCTTAACGATGATCCAATATTTATAGCCGCCTGTGCAGCGAGTAATGTAGAAATCCTAGACGTACGCAGACCCCGCGCGAAAAAGGATTTGCGAATGTTCAGTGGTCGTATTTCTGAAGTAACTTGCCCTCGTATAGCTGTGCTTGGAACCGACTGCGCGATTGGAAAACGCACTACCGCAACTGTCCTGACCCAGGCACTTAATAACCGTGGTGTAAAGGCGGTGATGATCGGAACCGGTCAGACCGGTTTGATTCAGGGTGCTCGCTATGGCGTTGCACTAGATGCGATTCCGTCGCAATTCTGTGTGGGTGAGTTAGAGGCAACAATTGTCGAAGCGTTTGAAAATGAACACCCAGAAGTGATTATTATCGAAGGGCAAGGGGCGTTGAGTCATCCCGCCTTTTCTTCCTCGTCTTTTATCCTCCGTGGTAGTTGTGCTAACGCAGTGGTATTGCAGCATGCACCAAGGCGTGACCATCGCTGCGACTTTGACCGGATGCCGATACCAAATCCAGCGCGTGAAATTAATTTAATTGAGACCTTCGCCAATACAAAGGTTATCGGTTTGACCCTCAACCACGAAAATATGACCGATGCTGACGTGAGCGCCGCTATTATCCAGTACGAGAGCGAACTTGGTATTCCGGTAACTGATGCTTTGACTCGTTCACCTGACTATTTGTACCAGATGGTGGTCGCTGAATTTCCGGATATGCAGGTGAAATTGCCGATTATCTCATGATGGCGTCTCCTCGTCTGGAAATTGATCTCGACAAAATTTACCACAATGCTTATGAGCTGGTTATGCGGCTCGCTAAGAACAATATTTCAGTCACGGGAGTAACCAAAGCAGCACTGGGTTCGGTGGAGATTGCGGATACCCTGCTGCGAGCGGGCGTGAATGGGCTAGGCGATTCACGTATTGGAAATATCAAAGCGATGCGTCTTGCCGATAAGGATGCCTTGACGAAAGATGCCATGATGATGCTGATTCGTTCACCCATGCTCAGCGAGGTAAAACAGGTTGTGATGTATGCAGATATAAGCTGTAACACAGAAATCGAGGTAATAAGGAAACTTTCTCTCGAAGCTTGTAAACAAGGACGTACCCATCAAATACTGCTGATGGTCGAGTTGGGCGACCTCCGTGAAGGCATTATGCCTGAAGACCTGATAGACACTGTACGCGACGTTCTTAGCTTACCAAATATCTTGTTCAAAGGTATAGGCACCAATCTCGCCTGCCGTAGTGGTGTATCACCAGACGCAACCAACATGGCAGAGTTATCTATGCTAGCGGACAATATTGAGATGGCTTTTGGTCTGACTATTGACACGGTATCGGGCGGCAACTCGGCAAATCTGCAATGGGCCTTGAGTGGTCATGTAGGGCACGCTGGAAGAATTAACAATCTGCGATTAGGTGAAGCCATCTTGCTAGGTTGCGAGACACTTCATCGTCGACCCATTAATGGCTTATATACAAACGCCATTATCCTTGTTACTGAAGTGATTGAATCAAAGCTCAAACCATCACAATCCTCTGGTGATATTGCGGAGACGGCATTTGGCGAGGCCAAAACTATTATCGATCGTGGCGTCGTGAGACAGGCCATACTCGCCATCGGTAGGCAGGATATCGACCCTTGTGGTCTGAAAGCACCTGCGGGAATCGAGATGCTTGATGCCAGTAGTGACCACCTTATTGTGGAATCCGCCGACAATAATCTGTGTGTTGGCGAGGAGATGATATTTCAAATCAACTACAGCGCTTTGCTCCGTGCCATGACTTCTCCATTTGTTTCGAAATATTTTAGCAGCGCCAAGGTATCTCATTAGAGCGCGCACAAGGCTAATCATATGCATAGGTAAAATATTTATTTTATAACGGAAGAGGATTACAACAATGAATTTTTCTTTGAAAAAACATGTGATCACAGTTGCTGCAATGGGTGTATTTTTAACAGCTATGATGGGGCATGTTTATAGCGCATATAACATTCTTAGTAAGCATATTTTTGATTTATCAGATTAATGCTGCAACCCACCACCAGATTAGGATTTACATTATTGGAAATAACTTTTAGATATAGGAGTAAAAATATGTTTTGGCATTTTTTAGATAAAAGAATATGGTATACAATGTTTGTGATTTTAGCATCATACGCATTTGCATTTGTGGCAATGTTTACATCGATGATATCAGAAGTACTTGCAGGCGGATTTTTCGTGTTAATAGCGATGAGAGTAATAGCTATGCGTTATTGGGAGAATAAAGACCTGAATCCGTGAGTTAATCGCATCAAAAATAACGCCAACAAACTGAAAACCATATATAAAACGCGTATAATGCGAATCTAAATCAACTCACCCAGTAAGTGGCCTCTAAAGCGGTTTATTCTCGAACAGTCTTCTTGGAACCCCTTACCCAACCAAAACATCCTCAACCAGAGAAAGAGCTTCAGCAGTTCTTTCAGTAGAAATCGCGACAAAGGCAAAGGGTTGGTCACGTTTAATCAATCCGATACTTCGGATACCGATTCCGGCATCTGTAAAACGTCGGGCTATTTTTGCTAAGGCTCCCGGTTCATCTTTTAGACGGAGTAAAATGGCATCTTCGGAAATTGCATGCATCCCAATGTTTTGAAAGACCTGCAAAGCGTTATCGTATCGATCGACAGTTAGATTGATTACCGAACTGTTATCGTGTAGTTCGGTTTGTATGGTTTCTATATTAATTTCAGCAGCGGCTAGCGATTCCGTTATCTCCGATACTACACCGAGTCGTCTTTCCGTCACGATGGTTATATGCTTCATACGTATTGTTTCCCCGTAACGTCATCGTTCTCTTCGATCCCTTGAATTAGATCGTCAATAAATGCATTAATCTGGGTTTTGCTAGTATTCGGCATGGTAATGATGTGGGCAATATCGCGATGAACAGCAATTTGCCATTTTTTTAACACCTTCTCTGACATCTTAGGGAAAATTACCGTGACCGAATTTTTATGCCGCCATGCCTTGATTCCAACTTGATTGAGCCGATCGACAGTATAATTGGCAACGGATATACAATTTTGGATCATACTGCGGAAACCCAATTTACCTTTTTGGTGAATCGCATACCACAGAAATAATGGCGAAATTGCGTTTCTAGACCCTGAAATCGTTGTATCCAATGTGCCAACATACTCAACTGCACGAGCGATTCGAGCGACATGATTTTTCCGAGCCAGCGCAACCCCACACGGAATGGGGGAACCGATCATCTTGTGCCCACTGATCGAGATGCTATCGATACCGGAGGAAAAATCGAAGGGTTGGGGGTGATCAACAAAGGGTAGGATCATCCCAGCAAGGGCGGCATCCGCATGGATATAATAATTTGTTATGGCGCGTTGCTTAAGGATTTCTTTGATTTTTGTCAAATTATCCATGGCACCCGTCATGGTTGTGCCGATGTTTGCAAAGATAATCGCGGGAACATCCCTGAATATACTGATGGTTTCCGCAAAGTCTTGATAATCCATCTCACCATTAGGCTGGCTTTTAATCATGATATTACGTGCACTAAGAATCCTTAGAATTTTGGGTACGCTGTAATGGGTGTCCTCCGAATAATAAACCATACCATTGGGGAAGATTTCCCGGCCGAGGTAAATGCCATACATATTTCCTTCGGTTCCGCCATTGGTTACATATCCCCAAACGCCATCATCCGGCGCATTCAATAATTTAGAAAAGAATGCGAGCACCTCCCGTTCGAAACTATGACTATTTAAGTGATAATTGCTTTGGGTGTAGGGATCCCCCACATTGTTCATGGGGTAGGTTAGAAAGGGGAATAGACACGAATAGTCAAATTGCTGCGACACGGGATACCCGAGAAATCGATCCGCTTCGATATGGATGCTATCCAGGAGTGTTTTTAGGCGCTTGTTGTGACTCTCGCTTAAACAACAATCTTCAAATGAACCCTGTTGAACTGCCATTGTGTTTTGAGCTGGCCATCAATAATGTGTACAAGCTAATGGACAAGAAATTCGGTGAAAAACAAATCTTTTAGCCCGGTTGAAGATGAATATTTCTCTAGGCTTTTTCGAATGTCTTCCAAGGCAAGTTTTCTAAGTTCCTCACGCTGTCCAGGGTCGAGCAATTGGTCTGGGGAAAATTGACTAAACAACATAATCATTGCATGCCGAATCGCGGGATTGTGTATGTTAATCTTTTCAACATTGTCAGTACCTTCGACCATTAATTGCATACCGGTTCGTAGATATTTTCTTCGTCCTTGCAAATTCACTACGACATCTGAACCCAGGGAGACATATTCAACAGGGAGCGTCACTTCTTCAGTGGTTTCAGAGGATTCATTGTTTTCTCCGTATACCGAATTACCTATCCCAAAAAATACTAATACCAGTATAATAAATCGCACTCTAGGCCCCCTGTTTACAAACAATTACCATTGGTTAGCGCCATCTAATAAAATATCAAAAAGCGGTAAAGATCTTGAACCAGAGTATAGTTAAAATTTCTAGCCCTTGGATTTCGCGGCAAATATAAGTATGCATCAAACTATCGGCCCGGTGATGATCGATTTGGACGGGTTTAGCTTAACAGTTGAAGACAAGGAAAAGCTTAATCATCCGAATACGGGTGGAGTGATCCTTTTCACTCGAAACTTCGAGTCTAAGGAGCAAGTTAGAGAATTGATCTTTGACATTCGAGCGGCACGCCAGGGCAAATTGTTGGTTGCTGTAGATCAGGAAGGAGGTCGAGTACAAAGGTTCCGCCAAGGCTTCACCTCATTACCACCGGCGTCCTACTATGGGAAAGATTACCAAAAAGACCCAAACCAAGCGCTTGAGACGACGCGTTTAGCTGGATGGCTAATGGCTTCTGAATTATTGGCTATCGGCGTAGACTTTAGCTTTGCCCCGGTACTCGATGTCGACATTGGGCTTAGTGAAATAATAGGAGACCGTTCATTCTCTCAAAATCCTGCAATCGTTTCCTCATTGGCGGCGGTTTTTAAGAAAGGAATGGGCCAAGCGGGCATGGCGTCCGTAGGAAAACATTTTCCCGGTCATGGAGGAGTTGCCCCAGATTCACATCTTACGCTCCCCAAAGATTCTCGTGATCTGGATGAATTGTTAGAACGTGACTTACGTCCTTTTCAGTCCCTTATTTTAGAGGGGCTTGAGGGGATAATGCCAGCGCATGTCGTGTATCCCCAGATCGATGATTCCCCTGCGGGGTTTTCTGAAATCTGGCTGAAGCAAATCTTGAGGCGCAAATTGGGATTCCAAGGTGCCATTTTCAGTGATGATCTCTCAATGAAGGGCGCGGAGTTTGTCGGTAATTTTTCCAAGCGCGCTCAAACTGCCCTGCAAGCCGGGTGTGATATGGTGCTTGTATGCAACAATAGGGAAGGCGCGGAAAGTGTTTTGGAAAATTTGTCTTCCATTAGGTTGCTATCCGATCAGCCAAAACGCCTTGCCCTGATGAGTGCAAGGATGCCGACCGATTTTGCTGCGTTAACCAGAAACCCGACGTGGAAAATCGCAAAGCAAAAACTCGAACGAATTAGTGTCTAGACGTTGAAATGGACTCATTAAAAGAAATAGAACAAGTTAAGGACAATGCCAATTTAATTTTTTCCCGGCAGCAAGTAGACCAAGCACTTGACGGTATGGCAGAAGGCATTACAGATTTGCTTTCAGAACAAAATCCACTGCTTCTATCGGTCATGAATGGGGGAATCATCACGACGGCACTGTTGATGTTACGAATGCCTTTCACTTTCCAATTGGATTCGATTTTCGTCAGTCGCTACCGAAACACCACACAGGGGAACGAAATTCAATGGTTGAAAGAACCGAGTGTACCCATTCGGGACCGCGTTGTGCTACTAATCGATGATATTTTAGATGAAGGTATTACGCTTGCTAAAATTAAACAGTACTGTTTAAAGCAAGGCGCGAAATCCGTATTTACAGCCGTGTTGGTCGATAAAATGCTAGGTTTTGAAAAACCTATTGTGGCTGATATTGTGGGTTTGACCTGCGACAACCGCTATCTCTTTGGTTATGGGATGGATTACAAAGGATACTTGCGAAATGCCCCAGGTATATTTGCATGTCCCTAATATTCCATTTCGGTTAGATCGACAATCACTCGCTATTTTAAAAATTAGCCAATCCTAATTAGGATCAATGACAACATTTGCCCTTCTAGGCGGAACCGGTGTGACAAAAATAGATGGCCTCGAAATTTTGAGGCGCGAATCAATCAAGACACCGTTTGGCCAGCCGTCAGGCGATATTGCGATTGGCAGAGTTTTTGGCATCGAAATGGCTTTTTTACCCCGACACGGTGAAAAGCATACCATTCCCCCTCATAAAATTAATTATCGCGCCAATATTTGGGCGCTAAAGTCGATTGATATTGAATCTATCCTAGCTGTCGCCGCGGTAGGGGGAATTGGGCCGAATATGGCACCTGGAAAAATAGCGTTTCCCGACCAAATTATCGATTATACCTATGGTCGCCCGTCCACATTTTTCGAAGAAGATCTAGAACAGGTCACTCATATCGACTTTAGTCATCCCTATAGTGAGACTATAAGATCAAAGCTGGTTAAAGCGGCACATTCTGCTGGTATCGACGCAATTGGCAGAGGAACCTATGGTTGTACCCAGGGACCAAGGCTTGAGTCCGCTGCTGAAATCAAGCGAATGGAGCGCGATGGCTGTGATTTGGTTGGTATGACTGGAATGCCTGAAGCAGCCCTTGCTCGAGAATTAGATATAGAATACGCTTGCTGTGCAGTTATTGCCAATTGGGCTGCAGGTAAAATCGAGGGTACCATTACGATGGAAGACATCTTACAGAACTTAGAATTTGGTATGGCAAGCGTTACCCACCTTTTTAGATACCTGCTTCCTAACATTTCATTATGACTGACTAGAATTCTTTAATGAGGTTCTTATAAAGTTATAAGCCCTAGTCCTTACCACATTTCGGGATTAACGGAGTCATTATGAAACACAATTTCGCATTCGTATTCATTGCATGCTTGGGCCTTAGTGCATGCACACTTTTTCAGGAAAATTCTCATTATTACGATCAATATAATCAAGAAGTAAAAAGATTTTACGATTATTCGACAAAGAAATTTGTATCACTTAAAAGTAAGAAAATATCGTTGGAAGAATTTGCCGAATTCGAAGGAGTTAATGTTGAAGAACTTAGGGGTACCCATTTTGAAAAAATGGATACCATAGACAGGCTATACCGGATGTACCCAGTATACCAATACCAAAATAGCATCAAAGATATCGATGCTCCCTTCGCCGAAATTCAAGATGCCCAAGATGATCCAAGTTATGTTAATCAACTCCATATTATTAATGATGGCACGGCAGCCTTGGAAAAACGTTTGCAATTGATTGAAGATGCGAAGAGGACCCTAGAAGTAGAATATTTTATTTTCAGTCCCGAAGAGTTATCCACCCAGGTGTTATTGAAAGCTCTCATGGAAAAAGCCGATGAGGGTGTACAAGTTAAGATTCTATTAGATAAAACAGGCGCATCTAAATTTAACGAATATTATGTGGAAGCGGTTAAAAAAGGGCTCAATAAACCCAGCAACTTTCAGGTAAAATATTACAACCCAACTGACGCCGAATTCCTAAGAATCGTAAAATTTTTTAGCGATTTAAACTTCAGAAACCATCGAAAACTATTAGTACGCGACAATGTTGAAGCCATTACAGGAGGACGAAACATTGAGGACAAATATTTCGATATGGATTTGGAATATAATTTTCACGATCGAGATATTTGGGTTAAAGGTCCCATTGTACCCATTATGCGTGAAAGTTTTATGGCGTTTTGGGAACATAGTATTGTTGAATTTGCTGGTGAACCGAAACCAAAAAAGAAGTTAGGTGTACCGAGCCGGGTAAAAACCAGTGAGTATCGACAGCAGATGGCAGCCTTTGTCGAAAATTTGAAATCATCGTCTGAATTAGAGGACTTAAGAATTAAAATAGCCGAAGCGGGTATTGAGAACCTGAAACAAACCAAAGTCTACGACTGTGAAAAAACAACGTTTGTAAGCGACAAACCCGGGGGTAACTTTGAATCAAGGAATATGTTCGCCACCTACAAGGAGGAATACCTTGTGACCGAAAGGGCCATTGGTGAATTTGTCAATCAAGCGAGGGAATCCGTTATCATCGCTTCACCGTACTTTACGCTCAATACTAGAACCGCAAAGTTACTCGATGACCTGCTGCTTAATAGTAGAAAGTTATCTATATATACCAACAGTTTAGCCTCAACTGACGCATTTTATATGGCCGGTCGATTTTACGACAGAGTTTATCTATGGCAGGATTGGGGGATGATACCGTATGTTCATAACGCAAAATTTGTCGATAATGGGCAAGAGCTTGTTTTTGAAGGTGTCAAAGAGTCGAAATGGGGGATGCATTCAAAATCACATGTTTACGATGACGACAAGATATTTGTAGGAACATTTAATATCGATAATCGATCAAGTTTTTACAATACGGAGATGGGTATTTTTTGTGAAGGTAATCGAGACTTGGCCGACGATGTTTTAGAAAGCATCGAAAAAAGAGCCATTGATAATGGCTTGTTGATCACAGGACCTAAAAAGGCGGTGGACGCCAATGGCAATGATGTAGATCCATTGGGACCCGCGACACAAAAACAGAGGGCTCTGTTTAAGGGAACAAAAGACATCTTGGAAATCCTTCAATTTATATTGTAATCGAGGTGAGCTAGCTAATCGGTATTTCTGATCAGGGATCGTAAGGGAATTCTTGATAATGTTGAATACAAGTTAAGTGCAGAAGTAGTTGGCGAAAGGGCGTCCAAAATGAGAGTATCATGTTAAAACGCAATTCTGCCGCAAAAAGGCATGCGAAAAATCTGGATGAGTAAATCCACCACCAAGAGTAAGCTATTAATGATTATCAGAATACGAAACTTCGTCGGAATGGGAATTCGAAAAAAAATAGCAGCCTTGTTTTTCTCCCTGATAATTATCACGACGATATCACTTTCGAGTTCCTTGGCTTTTGCTGATGGTAGACCAGGTTATACCCCGCTTGACGAAGCAGGATTGGAGTTTGTGAGCGGTTTGTCTACTTTACTGTATCTCCCAGTGAAGTCGATTTATGCTGGCGTAGGCGCAGTCGTTGGAGGCATTGCCTGGGCGCTCTCAGGGGGAAATGATGAGGTAGGCGAATCAATTTGGGCGCCCTCCATCTATGGAAACTATGTGATCACTCCCGATCATCTTACTGGTAACGCACCCCTGCAGTTTATTGGGCCCTCATCCTAAAAAGTTTTCCGTATTGATACCCCCCATATAGAGAAGGACAGGTTACCAAAGACTCACACTCATAATAATTAATTTACATCGGTAAAACTAGCAATTGCGATAGCCGGGTTCATAAACATTGCGAAATTAGCCGTTTATTATTCCACCGATCATATACCTAATTGATTACCTATCTAGGCCCAATTGAATAATGCGTGACGCTAATCCGAAAACGACATACCTGAAAGATTATCAACCTCCCGACTTTTTAATAGAAACGGTCGACTTAAAGTTTAGCTTGCAAGAGGAAAATACGCAGGTCATTTCAAGGATGCATGTGGTGAAAAATCAAGGTGCCTTGAATTCCCCTGCTGATTTTGAGTTGATTGGCGAAGACGTGTTACTGGACTCAGTTCGCTTGGATGGACATTTGATCGATGCTGATGCATACCAGATTGGTGACAGCACCTTAGTTATTCTTAACACAGCTAATGCTAAAAGTTTCGTTATAGAAATTACGACACGCATCAATCCTAAGGCCAATACAGCTTTGGAAGGTCTCTATTTGTCAAATGGCATGTTTTGTACCCAGTGTGAAGCCGAAGGATTTCGCAAAATAACTTATTTTCCCGATCGCCCGGATACCATGGCCAGGTTTTCAACAACCATTATTGCCGATAGAACACGCTATCCTGTTTTGCTATCGAATGGGAATCCAGTCGCTCAAGGTACGTTGGAAAAAAATAGGCACTGGGTCAAATGGGAGGATCCATTCAAGAAGACGTGTTATCTGTTCGCTCTGGTTGCCGGACAATTGGAATGTCTGGAAGACTCCTATATTACCTGCTCGCAACGAAGCATCGAACTGAAAATTTATGTTGAACAGCATGATATCGATAAATGTGAGCATGCTATGGAGTCTTTAAAAAAAGCCATGCGCTGGGATGAGGAGGTTTATGGACGGGAATATGATCTTGATCTTTATATGATTGTTGCGGTGAGCCACTTCAATATGGGAGCTATGGAAAACAAAGGATTGAATGTTTTTAACAGCAAATATGTTTTGGCCCGCCCGGATACCGCCACCGACGCCGATTATGAAAGTATCGAGGCAGTAATCGGACACGAATATTTCCATAATTGGACTGGTAATCGGATAACGTTACGGGATTGGTTTCAGCTTAGTCTCAAGGAGGGTCTAACGGTATTCCGTGATCAGGAATTTACGGCTGATCAAACTTCGCGGGGTGTTAAGCGGATCAAAGATGTGAATATGCTGAGAACCCGGCAGTTCCCGGAAGATGCCGGGCCGATGGCCCATCCCGTACGTCCTGATTCGTATATGGAGATTAACAATTTTTATACCCTGACAGTGTATGAAAAAGGAGCGGAAGTAGTGCGAATGATTCACACTTTGGTGGGAGCAGAGGGTTTTCGCAAAGGAATGGATCTTTATTTTCAACGGCACGACGGGCAGGCGGTGACCACCGATGATTTCGTGAAAGCCATGGAAGATGCTAATAAGATCGATTTGCAACAATTCCAGCATTGGTACACGCAAGGCGGTACACCCGAGGTGCGTGTTTCCAGTGAATATGACCCAGAAGCGAAGAGTTTGAGCCTAAATTTTCAACAAGACTGTCCGTCCACACCGGGGCAATCGGACAAACAACCATTTCATATTCCAATAGCCGTCGGACTGTTGGCAGAAGACGGGCTGGAATTGGCGGTGCATATCAAAGGTCAGGAAGACACAGGGCTTGAAAATGTATTGGAACTTAAAGAGTCCTCCCAACAGATTTGTTTGACTGGTTTGGATGAAAAACCGGTGATTTCGATCCTACGCGGATTCTCCGCTCCAGTGAAGCTTTCTATGGACCAAAGTACCGAAGAATTGGCGTTTCTTTTGTCTTACGATAGCGATCCTTTTAATCGTTGGGAGGCTGGGCAGCAGTTGGCTAGCAGAATTATTCTTGAATTGGTCGAGCGTAAGCAGCAAGGTGAGAAGAATACTGATTTCGATCACACCATTATCGAGGCATATAGACACCTATTTTCCGAAGATTGGGAGGATTTATCCTATTTTTCTTTACTATTGAACTTGCCGTCGGAAAATTATCTGGGAGAAAAAATGGAGGTAGTCGATGTGGAGAATATTTTCGAAGCGCGAAAATCCTTCAAATATACTTTGGCATCGACTTTCTACGACAAGTTTTTGGAAATTTATGAAAATTATCATGGAAGCGAATTAGGTCAACTTGACAATGCGGCGGTAGGTCGAAGAACCCTTAAAAATACTTGTCTTGATTATCTTAAAGAATTGGAAAACAAAGATAGTTATTCGTTATCCCGGCAACAACTTGAAACGGCTAAAACAATGACCGACCAAGTAGCGGCCCTATCGGCGATCGTTAATAGCCGAAATCCTGCTAAATCGAGTTGTTTGGGCAGTTTTTACCAGCAATGGGAGGAAGAATCTTTGGTCATTGATAAATGGTTTGCCATTCAATCAATGTCATCTATGCCCGGAACCTTGGAAACCGTTAAATCGCTACGTCAACACCCGGCCTTCGATATTCAAAATCCTAATCGGACTCGCTCGTTAATTGGTACTTTTTCGCAGCTAAATCTATTACATTTTCACCAAAAGGATGGTGCGGGGTATGTGTTTCTAGCCGACCACGTGATTGAATTGAACCGAATCAATCCGCAAGTTGCTGCTAGGATGTTGGGAGCTTTTACTCACTGGCACCGTTACGATGAAAGCCGACAAAAATTAATGCAAGATCAATTGCGGCGGATTGTCAGCACCGAAGGGATTTCAAGGGATGTCTTCGAGATAGCCAGCAAAAGTTTGGCGTGAATTTGCGCCAGATGATATGGAGTACGCCGCTTTTGTCGGATGCTCGCCGAATTGAATGGTTTCCTCCTTTTTGGTTGATGCGGGTCAAAGTTGTGAAACTTACAGATAGTTGGCGTGTAGTGCGGATTCGCTTACCGCGTACCTGGATTGCCAAAAATGCCGGGGGCAGTATTTTTGGCGGTTTTCAAGCCTCTCTCGCAGATCCAATAGCCGCGATGGCATGTGTCCGAATGTTCCCCGGTTATTCAGTTTGGACCCGGTCATTGGAGTTGGATTTTCAACAGGAGGGCATGACCGATTTGGAATTGAGGTTCGATTTTTCACTTGAGCAAGAAGCTCTTATTCGTAATGACCTCGAATCTAAAGGCCGTAGCACACCAAAGTTTGAATACGCCTATTTTTTAGCCGATGGCAGCCGGTGTACCCTTGTTAAATCGAGTGTGGCGATTCGACCAAAAGATTATCGAAAATCTGAAAAAACGGGATTTTCTCAATAATCTAAATATGTAGGCTCAGTTATAAACCACTACTGCGATGAGTGATTTGCTGCAGTTAGCGCCCCTCAGTCTCTATGTTCATATGCCTTGGTGTGTGCGTAAGTGCCCCTATTGTGATTTTAATTCTCATGAATTGAAACAAACCATACCCGAGCGCAACTACATCGATGCCCTGATTGAAGATGTTTATCAGGAGTTAGATTTTGTTCAAAATCGGTCTATTTCCAGCGTTTTTATTGGCGGGGGAACGCCAAGTTTATTTTCAGCGGAATCCATAGCACGCCTCTTGAGTGAGCTTGATAGCTTAATTGGTTTTCAACCCGACACCGAAATTACTTTGGAAGCTAATCCGGGGGCAATTGAAGCAAACAAGTTTATTGATTTCAAACAGGTAGGAATTAATCGCCTTTCTATAGGGATACAAAGTTTTCACGATGTCCAGTTAAAGAAATTGGGACGAATTCATAATTGCAATGAAGCGCTTCGTGCTGTTGAACTGGTGCATTCAGCTGGATTCAAAAATTTTAATTTGGATTTGATGTTTGGTTTACCAGACCAAATACTTGATACGGCTATGTCGGATGTACAAATTTGTCTAGAATCGATGCCGGCACACATATCTTATTATCAACTGACCCTGGAACCGAATACGTTTTTCTCTAAGTTTCCTCCTAAACTGCCAGACTGCGAATCTACTTGGAATATCCAACAAGCAGGACATCAACAGTTGAAGGCAAGGGGATACCAGCAATACGAAATTTCTGGATTTTCTAAAAAAGGATACCAGTGTCAACATAATTTAAACTATTGGCAATTCGGCGATTATCTCGGTATCGGTGCAGGGGCGCATGGAAAAATCACCGATGTCCGAACTGGGAAAATTCACCGCTATTGGAAGAAAAAGCAACCTACGGAATACATGGCCAAAGCCTCGAAAGAAAATCGTTTGGGAGGTCAATCGATACTAGTTTCAGAGGACCTTCCTTTTGAGTTTTTAATGAATAACTTACGGTTGAAGGAAGGATTTAATGAATCGTTATTTGAGTCCCGAACTGGCTTGGGCATTTTTGTGCTAGAGCCCGAACTTTCGAACTGCATAGCAGACGGCTTACTTGAAAAAAATTATAATAATATCCGCTGTTCTGAAATCGGTTGGAACTTTTTGGACGAAGTTCTTCAGCGTTTCTATCCCAGAAAAAAGACTCATTGAAATTATAAAAACATTAGGAGAAACCATGTATAACACAGAAATTCTAAGCCTAGAAAGCGCAAAAAGAGTTGCAAATGCAGCGGAACTTGAAGCAAAAAAAAACAACTGGAATGTAGTGATTGCGATCGTCGATGATGGCGGACATCTGATGTATCTCCAAAGAGAGAAGGTTCAATTGGGGAGTATCGAAGTTGCTATCACCAAAGCAAAAGTTGCTGTAATGTTCCGGAGGCCTACAAAATTTTGGGAAGAAACTGTTGCCAGCGGCCGCCAAGGTTACCTTGCCATGCCGGGTATGCTTCCGATTGAGGGAGGCATACCATTGGTTTACGACGGTGAAATTGTAGGTGCAATCGGAATCAGTGGCGTTAAATCCAATGAAGATGGTCAAATAGCCCAGGCTGGTGCGGACGCGTTGTAGGGGCGAATTGATTTAGTATTCATTTCAGCGCATGAGTACAATCGGTGAATCCAAGTTTCACGTGCACTACTCTATAAAACGACATAAATGGCCATAGGCATTTTAGTTGTAGGAGATCAGTTTACTTTTGGGCAATCTCCTATAATTATCTTTAGTCTTTTCCAATTAAAAAAAACACCTGGATCTAACTTCCGTCCCGGTGCGATTTGGCTGTGTCCAGTAATGTTTTTTACTGAGAGATTTGGGTAGTACTTTATAAGTGTTTTTACGACCAATCCTAGTTGGGTGTACTGATCATTGGTGTACGCCATTTGTTCTGTACCTTCCAGCTCAATTCCTATTGAAAAATCATTACAACGAACTCTGCCACGATAATCGGAATGCCCAGCATGCCACGCACGTTTATTGAAGGGTACAAATTGGATTATTTCGCCATTTCGTCGAACCAGAATATGGGATGAGACCTTAAGCTTGAATATTTCTCGAAAATAGGGGTGGGTACTGGGGTTAAGTTCATTCGTAAAAAGCTTATTTATGAATTCCCCTCCAAAATGGTTGGGGGGAAGGCTTATACAATGGATAACAATCAGGGAAATTTCAGTTTTCTCCGGTCGTTCATCACAGTTTGGTGATTTAACGTGTGGGACCCCTTTGATCCAATGATCGATTATCTCCATAACCAAATTTTCTGATAATAAAATGAAATTTTTGTCGTTTTGTCTAGTACTTCACATTTTTACAATAAATCGTTCAGTTTTTACTATGAAAAAGGATACCCTGGCACTAAAGTTAACACAGGTTCTAATTAAAGCATCTGATGGCCATTATTGATGAATAACGAAGATGATGGTTCAAGTCGTAAACCCATGGCTAAGCTATGGCGCCAATTACCTATAGGAATCCTCTGAAACGGTGAGAAACGAGATTATTTTAGAATGTAGGAATATTTTTTTTCGACATTTTGAACCTATATTGTCTCATTTTTTTGAGAACATCGACGATCAACTCTTCGCCCTTTCGGAAAAAGCTGAAAGTAGTACTCTGCAAGCACTTTACTTTGACGCTATGCGTTATGTACGCATAGAGCGTGATGAAGTAAAGAAAAAGTATCTAAGCCGAGTAAAATCCCAATACGATACATTTTGGCAAAATTCTGACTCCATCGACACAAGATCTGATCAAAAGCAAGAAGACCAAAACAATTTAGAATTGGTCAAAATGGAGGTTTTGGAGGAAGTTCTAGCGGTTTCCACGATGGTGGAAAAAAACAATAACCTCTATTACCGTGACCTATACGACCTTAATATTCGGTTTGGTGTACTTGCCGGGGAAATCAAAATCGAAAATGATAGTAATCCGCTAGCTCCGGCCCAACTTTGTAGTTTCTTTGAGACTGTATTAATTCCGCTTACGTTGGATCTGCGGGTAAAACTGGTAATTTACAAGCTGTTCGACACATTGGTCATCAGTCGCTTAGGTACAGTTTATAATGAATTGAATGCTACCTTAATCAGTCGTGGGATTCAGCCTACAATTTCCAGAAAAGCCAGTCGCACTGCTATGCCGGAAGCAATGGCGAATAATGCGAAACGAGAACCTATACACCCATCATCTGTGAATTCAGAACACGATACGTTCGAGCAGACTACCGATCCCACCTCACTTAAAGCTTTTCAAACGATGCAGATGTTGATGGGAAATTGGCGCTCTCAACTAGGTATTCCGAGTTTAGCAACGAGGGGGGCTGCTGGATTTACGAGCGGTCCCGCCTACCAAACCAATGAAGTACTCCACGCGCTTTCAGGGCTTCAGCAATCAGCTCCTGCCTACTCGCACTATACAGATTCAGCCGATGAGAATATAAAGGCTATTGTTGCCGGTGAATTACAACGACTATCGCCAAATAAAAATATGCGCTCTCTTCCTCAAATGGAAGAAGACATTATCGATATTGTGGCGATGATTTTTGATTTTATCTTCGAAGATACAAATTTGCCTGATGCAATAAAAGCATTGATAGGACGGCTTCAGATTCCTATTGTAAAATTGGCTATCTTAGAAAAATCTTTTTTGACCAAGAAGTCCCATCCGGCTCGGCGTTTACTCAATGATTTGGGGAAAGCCTCGGTAGGTCTCGACAGTGATGCTTGTGGGAATAGTCCTATTTTTTTAGAGATTCAACGCATTGTAAACCGCATTTTGTCTGAGTTCGATAAAGATGTGGGCATTTTCGAAACGGTGTTGGATGAATTTTTGTCGTTTGTAAAAAAGGAAGAAAAACGTACTCAGAAAATAGAGGAACGGACTCAAAAGGCAACCGAAAGTGAGGAACAGTTACAGCTTGCGAAACAAGCCAGTACTCTTGAGATAGCCCATCGTTTACAAGACAAGGCAGTCCCTCTGGTTATTCGAAATATTTTAGAGGATGCCTGGAAAAATGTATTGATGTTGTCTTACCTGAGAAGAGATAAGGAAGTTGATGGTTGGGAAAAAGCACTTTTTGTTGTCGATCAGGTGTTATGGATTACAGCTCCAACTGCCGACTTAGCTGAAAAAAACAGAAAACTTAAAGCACTCCCAGGGTTGATTAAAAATATACGGAAAGGTTTGGAAACCGTTTCATACGACCCACATAAAATGACTCATATCTTCAAGGAATTGGAAGCCTGTAATACCGGAGGTGTTAAAGCGGTTGCGCCCAAGATACGCAAAAATGGGCCGAAGTTAGACGACAATGTATCAGATGTTGATACGTCGAAAGGTTCCGTAGTTGATCCAGTGAGTCAGGAAAATAATCGGGAAGTTAAAGATCCCCACTTAGAAGCACAGATTGATCTGGTTGCGGGAAATTTACCCGATGTGGATGGCGATCAAGCGGTTGGGTCCTATCAAAAGCTGGGCGATGGTATACCGAAACCCAAAAATCGGATTTCTAGCGATAGTGTATCACCGTTGACTAATGTGTGGATGCCCACTCATCGGAAAGAAGAAGTTCACGATGAAAACATTGACAAGGCTATTGCGTTAGAAGTTGGTCAATGGCTTGAAATTTTGGGTGAAAATAATGAAAAAAATCGTGTAAAGCTTTCATGGAAAAGCCGTGCAACATCAACTTATGTTTTCGTCAACCAAAAAGGTATCAAGGTTATGGAAAAGCCCCTACAGGAATTCGCGGCTGAATTGCGAAAGGGCAAGATCCGAATTATCGAAAACGCTGATTCACCCTTGATGGATCGCGCTTTGTCATCTTTGATGGAAACCCTTCAGGATCCTAAAAGTAAACACGCACACGGATAAACGATAGCCGTTGTTGTGCGATTCTTATGAGAAGGGAAGACTCGTTGAGTCTGAATTTTTCGTTCCATTGAGGCGAAAATAAAAAAAACAGGCCAAATCTAGTTTTTCCTTAGTAGGTTTTATCTTTCGGTACAATCTCTTGGAAGACCTTTTGTGAGATAATGCCGCTACTGTTCATCATTGGTAATTAACGTGTGCGTACTCGAGCCTCCTATCAATACAGATCATATTCGCCAAATTCTTGAGGAGGATATTGGTTCCGGTGATATCACGTCGGCTATCATTCCACCTCACATTCAGGCTAGTGCCGAAGTGAAAACCCGTGAACCTATGGTGATGTGCGGCCAAGCATGGTTTTCTAATATTTTCTTGATGCTTGATGATGGTGCTGAGGTATCCTGGTTGGTTGAAGAAGGTGAAAATGTTGCTGGCAATACGGTTATTTGTACGGTACAGGGTAATGCCCGGGCACTTATGAGTGGTGAACGCACTGCTCTAAACTTATTGCAAACCCTTTGTGCTACAGCCACCCTAGCGAGAAGTTACGCAGAGGCCGTCGAAGGTACCCAGGCTATAGTGCTAGATACCCGCAAAACTATTCCTGGACTCAGAGAGGCTCAGAAATATGCTGTTCGCTGTGGTGGATGCGAAAATCATCGTTTTGGACTATACGATGGAGTTTTAATCAAAGAAAACCACATTATTGCTACTGGCTCGATTAAAGAAGCCATCTTTAAAGCCCGTTCATTGAATAAGAACAAAATGATCGAAGTGGAAGTTGAAACATTGGACGAGTTGCAAGAAGCTTTGTTGGCTAAGGCAGATAGAATTTTGTTAGATAATTTTAGCCTTGAAAGGTTAGCGCGCGCGGTTTCGATTAATAAGGGGCAATCGACTTTGGAAGCATCCGGTAATATTGATTTAGATAATATTTATTCTATCGCTAAAACGGGGGTGGATTTCATTTCTATCGGCGCCCTTACTAAGAATATTACTGCCATTGATTTATCCATGCGTGTTTTGTTACTGGTTGGCAACAGTTGTCTTAAGCGATAAAATATGCGATGGCCGTTTAATAAGCAGCGACTGGTAACATACTTACATATTTGCTTATCACAACAGGTGTAGGGGGGATTATGAACTTCAATGAGCTTGTAGCTAAGGTTAAAGAGGCGATCACGAGTGTCAAAGAGCTCGCCGGTCAGATTCGTAAGGATTATGCTGAATCGACGGGTTTGGTCGCTTTTGTGAAAGGATTGGTTTCAAAAGAAATATTAGAGAAAAAAGAGCGAATTCCTGGTGCAATCATCACAGTTTGGATACTGTTTTTAATGATGTTCTATGACATGGCCATCGTCTTCAATTTTGGTATCCTACCGGTTATTATTTATTTCACAGTACGGGTTATCAAAAACGCTCCAACTAATTGATTAAAAATATCAAAACCCTTTTCCGTGGGGAGAAGGGTTTTGATGTAAAGTTTTCAAGTAATTCAAAGGGACTTTAGCGCCCTCCACTAAGTCTGACCAAATTCTCAGGGAAGTAGGTAGTCATCCGATTTTCTTGGGTTTTGCCCGTTGTCATCAAATGAACAAATTTTTAAATAATGATCGTCCGGTCATCATGGGGATCTTGAATGTTACGCCCGATAGTTTTTCCGATGGAGGTAGTCACACTGATAGGGGGCGCGCGGTTCGTTTTGCCTTGCACATGGTGGCGGAGGGAGCAGATATTATTGATGTAGGTGGGGAATCTACTCGTCCTGGATCACAACGCGTTTCAGCAACGGAACAAATTCGAAGAGTGGTCGATATCATTAAGTCTTTGAGACAAACTTTACCTGAGGGTTTTCCAATCAGTATTGATACAACTCTTGGGGAGGTTGCGAACGAGGCAGTTGAAGCGGGGGCCTCGATTTTAAATGATGTAAGAGCAGGTCTTGATGACTCCGATATTTTCAAACTTTCAGCAGAAAAAAATCTCCCTATCATAATCATGCATATGCAAGGCACCCCAGGTGTAATGCAGGATAATCCCTGTTATGGCGATGTGGTCGAGGAGGTAAAGTCATTCCTGCTTTCCCGTGTGGAGGCGGCCCAAAATTTTGGAGTCCACAAAAAGAACATAATTATTGACCCCGGTATTGGATTCGGTAAGACTCAAGAACACAATCTACAGTTAATCTCCAATCTAAATTCCTTTGTAGACACTGGCTATCCAGTTTTACTGGGAACTAGCCGCAAACGCTTTATGGGTTCCATTTGCAATGAAAAAGAACCGAAACAACTGGTAGGTTCAACCTGCGCGACAACAGCTATAGGGGTACAGGCGGGAGTTCGGATATTTCGGGTTCACGACGTAAAACCCAATCGTCAAGCAGCTGACGTCATTCGGGCTCTTGAACAGATGTCAACATAGCAACCAGGAGTGCTCACAACCTTTTATGTTGACTGCACATTGCGTCTATTAGGGTGTTCAACGCACAGCATCGTAAGGATCTCTCATTACAAATGTAGTTAGAAATGGAGTTGGCCGTTAGATCCAAAATGGTTAGAGTCGGTGATTTCGGAAAAAATTCCAAAATAAGCGAGAAATATTAGGTGCTTCGGGGAAACTAAAATCCCCGGATTTGCCTCCGTACCAACCGTGGTCTGGTCCTTCAACAAATAGTGTCTCTATAAGAGTTTTCCTCGAGCCGTTGAGATACTTTGTATGTACCCATGGTGTATCAAAGGTTTTACCGGAATTGACCTTGATTCGTTTTGAGATATCAATTTCGAAACACTCTGCCCAACTGTCACGAATATTGTATGCAGCCTGAATATCCACTGTTCTATCGTTTTTCGAATGGACGATAAAGATTGGAATGTTCCGTTTTTTTTCGTCCATTCCAACGGTCATGGCATTGGAAACATCTTTGACAGACTTAAATTGTTGCCACCCACTGAGCGGTGTAGCAACTGCCCGCTGGGTTTCCGAATAGGGAACACCTGCAACTGTCCCGCCTGAGGCAATTTTGTGTCCGTGCACCACCATCATTGCGGTAGCCATTGCGGCGCCCGACGAAAGCCCTGCTACGTGAATCCTCTTCCGATCGATATTGAATTCGGCTTTTACCTGCTCGATAATGCCCCACAAATCCTCTACCTCACCGCCCCCCGCTTCGATCTGATTTTTTGACCACCATCCCCAACAATTTTTGATTCGTAATCCTGAATAGCTGGTTACGAATGGATAGACGACGACAAACCCTGCTTTATCAGCAATTGCGTCAAAATTACTAACATGCTGAATCTGTTCGTCACATTGTAGGCAACCATGCAATACCATTACGAGTGGTGTTGATCGGCGCCAATTATAGCCTGGGGGGATATGCACCGTGTAACGTCGGGTTCGAGAACCCGGGTATGTTTTAGCCTTAAAAGTATACGAGCGATTTTCGCCAGTACGACGAAAGGGTGACTGGATTTGCGATATACGAGTTAACAGGGCTTTTGAAGAAGTACTAGCGGCACTCAGCCTTGATAGTAACACTTTTATTGGCCGGGATCCTCTATCGACAATACCATCGAGATATTTGATTCGCCCTAAACTTAGCAAACGGTGCGAAGGATTGGTACGATTAGATTTGTTGTTTTTACGCCGCTGAAAAATCGAATGTTGCTTAGAGCCACTTTTATTTCGAGCAGAACGTTTAATGTTAGTACGCTTGTGGCTGCGCAACCGGAATATTTCAGGCATGTATAAGATCAAGATTACCCCTCAAAATCGCTATATCAGAAATTAAGTACAACAGATGATCCACTAAGCGTAGGTGGTTATGGAAGAATCCCTGTAGCTAATTCTTAACAGGGAGCAACTTTTGTGGTCTACTTCACATTTTTTTAAATAAATGGAAATAGAGGATAAGTTACCGTCGTATCGCTAGTTTGTGTGCCAAAAAGTTAGCTTATTGCTTGGTGCATGAGGCGAGACCCTTTTCTGCGCAATCTCACGTTGCCTTTGGGATAATCAATTCTATTCGGTTATCTTATGCAGTAGCGCATCAAAACTTGTGGATGCAATAAAGAAATTTCAGCTATGGTTGTTAAAGCTGTGCAGGCTTACATGTTATCGTTCCAATATAGCGGTCACCCCCATACCACCCGCCGTGCAAATCGATATTACCCCACTTCCAGAACCTCTCTCTGCCAGTTGATCGGCTAAATCGTTCAAGATTCGCGCACCAGTTGCAGCAAATGGATGGCCTACGGCTAAAGAAGAGCCTCGAGGGTTGAGTTTCTTGCGGTCAATTGCTCCCAAAGATTTCTCCAAACCAAGCCTATTATTACAATAATCTGGGTCTTCCCAAGCTTTGAGTGTACACAAAACTTGTGCGGCGAAGGCTTCGTGGATTTCGTAAATATCGAAGTCTTGCAAACTTCGGTTAGCTTGTTTTAGCATTTGTTTCATGGCCACCGTGGGCGCCATCAACAGACCTTCTCCTTCGGTAAAATCGACTGCAGCTGTTTGGGAATATGTTAAATAAGCGAGTACCGGAATACCATTGTTTTCCGCCCATTCTTCATTCGCAAGTAAGACCGAACTCGCGCCGTCCGTCAACGGTGTTGAATTCCCGGCGGTTAACGTACCTTGGTCTGAGCGGTCAAAAGCTGTTCTAAGCTTACTAAGCTGCTCGACGTTGGTATCCGGGCGAAGGTTATTGTCCCGCCAAACACCGGCGCATGGAACGATAAGGGAATCCAGCTTTCCGTCATCGTAGGCCGCAACCGCTTTGTGATGACTTTCCACTGCTAGCGTGTCTTGTTCTTTGCGAGTGATATTCCATTGCTTTGCCATTAATTCGCCATGTTGGCCCATCGTTAACCCGGTTCTCGGTTCGGCTGGATTTGGGGGTTGCGGCATAAAATCTCCCGGACGGATTCCACTGATGAGTTTTAATCGTTCGCCGACAGAACGAGCCTTTGAGATTTTTATCAAGCGTTGGGCAAATTTTCGCTTAAAGACAATGGGGGCATCGCTGGTGCTATCAGTGCCAGCAGCAATTCCACATTCGATATGACCCGCAGCGATTTTCGCGGCAAGGATCATTGCTGCTTGCAGGCTTGTACCACAGGCTTGCATTAGTGTCGTGGCCGGTGTCAAAGGCGAAAGCCGAGTGCTCAGGACGGCTTCGCGTGCCAGATTCCAATCCTTAGAGTGGGTGGTTACGGCACCAGCAAAGACTTCATCAACGGGTTTACCGGCTAAATCGAAGCGGTCAACAAGGCCTTGTAACGTAGTTGATAGCAAATCCAGGTTGCTCAGGTCTTGGTAAAGAGTGTTTGAGCGGCAAAAAGGTGTTCGAACGCCACCAAGGATGGCAACGCGGTGCAATTTGTTATTTTTCATTGTGGATTAGTTTCCCTGTTTTGACGCTTGATAGTGTAGGGGACCTCCATGAAAAGGAGCGAAGCCGGTACCAAAAATTACACCTGCATCTAAAAGATCGGCATTTTCAACAACACCATCATTTAGGACAGACTGACACTCGGTTAGCAAAGGCTTAATCAAGCGTTCGGCCAATTCCATTTGTTCGGATTTGCTTTGCTTACCCGACGATTTCGTCCGAACCGGTTTGCCATTTTGCCAAAGATAATTGCCTTCACCCGTTTTTTTTCCGAGCTTTCCAGCGTTGATCATTGGATTTAATTTTGCTTCGACCAAACTCAATTCATCTAGTTTTCCCAGTGTTTTTGTCACATGCACACAAACATCAAGCCCGATTTGATCGGCAAGTTCCATAGGTCCCATGGGCATTCCAAAAGTCACTGCCGCCCGGTCGATGTCCTCGATAGTGAAACCTTCCGTTGATGCTTTTAATGCTTCAATCAAATAAGGGCTTAACACACGGTTGACTACGAATCCAGGAGCACTATTGGCGATCAATGGGAATTTCCCAATCGCATTGACAAAAGCGGCTCCACGTTTAACGATTTCGGTGTCACTGCTTTGTGCTTGAATAACTTCAACCAAGGGTAATGCAGCGACCGGATTAAAAAAATGAAGCCCGATAAACTGGCCTGGACGTTTAAGTGATGATGCTAACTCCTCCAGAGGTAGAGCCGAGGTGTTGGTTGCCAGAATTGTATCGGAGCGCAATTCTGGTTCAATCTTGCTAAAAAGTTCCTGCTTTGCACCGAGGTCTTCAATAATAGCTTCGATTACAACGTCAGCTCGCTTAGTGCCGTTCCCTGCAACGTCCGGAATTAAACGGGCGTTTGCAGCTTGCCGTAAAGCGCTTGTTTTTAATCGTTTCCCAAATAATTTTTTGGCACGTTGCAAAGCCGGTTCGATATATTCGATAGCTCGGTCTTGTAGAGTCACTTCATAGCCACGCAATGCACACCATGCAGCAATATCACCGCCCATTACGCCAGCTCCAATAACGTGGACCCGGCGTGGCTTGAGTTTTAGGTCTTTGCCCTGCGCTTTCAACGCTTCCATCAGATGGAAAACCCGACGGAGGTTGGTCGCTGTTGCGGTATCCATGAGTTTGGCGAATGACAGACCTTCTTGGTCCATCATTTGTGACCAATTGTCACCATACTTTCGCCATAAATCAATGATTGCATAGGGTGCCGGATAGTGTTCTCGATTGGCTTTTTTGGC
>Ga0114934_10000331_pt1 | contig 29697 bp, 29 predicted proteins | sample 4SBtaG_2_FD_99695 | JGI IMG/M metagenome (GOLD analysis project Ga0114934, IMG submission 99695) | Deep subsurface microbial communities from Kolumbo volcano to uncover new lineages of life (NeLLi) - 4SBTROV10_white metaG | ecosystem: Environmental > Aquatic > Marine > Volcanic ...
AGCAGATGCTTCATGAAATTATATTCAAACTAATTCAAGAGAAATTCGTAGAGTATCTAAATCTACTTTACATTATTGATGTTCCAGAGACCAAAGTAAAACAGCTTGATGGCAGCGATATTGTTTCGCTTTCCAAACAGGTTTCTTTTTTAATATTATTGCGCGAATGGCAAAAAGTGTGGTATAGAATTAATTACTAAAAATCTTTCTTTTTTGATTTATAGATAATTCTAAGAACAGGTAAAACAATCCAAACAGAAAGCATTGTCATAGAAACAATTAAACCGAAATTGGTTCCAAAAAATTGTTTAAAAATTGCTCCTGTATATCCTAGTAATGCTGAAATATCTAACTTAAGAAGAATAAGAGTTCTTGAAAGATCGATAGGATTTAGCATAGATCCAAAGAGGGATAACTTATCTAATGGGTAATCTTCAAAAAGCACCAAAGACATTAAAAAGATACCGTCGTAAATTACAGCTAAAAAAAGCCAAAGCAATATAGCATAACCAAATCCTTTAATTTTATTTTCGTTTGATAGTGCAATGTTAAAGGCTAAGGCGGTAAATATAAAAGTAAGGAATGCACCAGTGATAAGTAGTAGTGAAAAATCCCAAATAGCATTAGATTTAAATAAACCATAAAACACAAAAGGGAGTCCTAAGCCTAAAATTAAACTCATAGTAAGCGATAAGGCGACACCTAAATATTGTCCTAAAAATATCGACGAACGTTTTAATGGTTGTGCTAATAAAAGTTCAGTAAATTCTTTAGAATCGTAGTAGTACATAACACCAAAAATAGTTCCTATTAATGGCACAAGAACGATAATAACATTCATTAAGGTTATTACAGCTTTAGAGAGGTCGTTGTTTAAAAACAGTAAAACTATCCCCAATAATAAATAAAAGGCAAAATAGACGTAACTCCAACGGCTACGCATTAAATCGAAAAAACTATATTTTAATATTTTAAGCATGATTATCTGTAAGTATTGATGCTATCGCATGTTCAAAATCGCTCTGATTTGTTTTTGTTTTAAGTTTCTTTATACTTCCTTTAAAGTATATTTTTCCTTCTAGTAAAAACACAATTTCGTCAGATACTTCTTCAACAAAACTCATAATGTGCGATGTTATTAAAATGGTTTTTCCTTTGGCTTTTTCACCCTGAATTAATTCTTTTAATCGTATTAAAGAGATAGGATCTAAACCTGTAGTTGGTTCGTCTAAAATTATTAAAGGGCTATCAAACATAAACGTTAATACAATATTCACTTTTTGTTTAGTCCCTCCAGAGAGATTTCCTAATTTTTTATTTAAAAACGGTTCTAATTTAAAGAGATTAATCAATCGTTGGTCTTGATTAGTATCATCTCTTAAATCCTTAATCATTTTAATTAATTCTTTAACTTTTAGGTTACTAGGAAAATTTGCAATTTGGGGCAAATAATCAATTTTATTTCTATAGTTAGAATGATTTTTTATGTTGTCGCCAAGGACAGCAATTTTTCCTTTATTTGGAATAACCATCCCTAAAATAGATTTGATTAACGTTGTTTTCCCTGATCCATTTGGACCTAAAACAGCAAAAATACCGCCCTTGTTTATATTAAGATTAACGCCACTTAATACTATATTTTTGTTAAATTTTTTATGTAAATTTTCTATAGTTACCATTCTATTCTTTTAATTGCTGGGTTATTATCCAATAGGTTATCTGGCGTAAAAACTGGGGATACTTTTTCAGAAAAATCTATAATATCTATAAATAAACTCCTCAATAAAATAATAGTTTCAGGTGTACGATTTACGATGTATGAAAATAATTTAACAGGTCTATAAGGGACATCCCCAATACCATTTTTATCTAAGTCGTAACCCGTATAATTGCTCCAATAATTATTGTCAAATTCATTATCGTTTATCTTACTATTGTAGGAGACATCAAAAGAATTATACAAAAAATTATTTGCAATAAAAGTATTTGTATAGCAAGCACCTCTCACTTTTATGGCCCAACCATTATTAATAAAATTATTGTTTTTATACTCAATTCTGTTAGAGCCTTCAATGTTAATCCCAATGGTGTTTTCTTCAAAGGTATTACCGCTTATTTCTGCATCATTTATTTCTTTCAAGAGTAAACCGTAAGAAGCAGTTCCCCAATTTTGAATAAAATTATTGTTTAGCATTTTAATTTTTTTAGAAAACATCACAGCAACTCCTGCACCATTATCCTTAAATGTATTACCTTCATAAATATCGTTATCAGAAAACATAAAATGTAGTCCATATCGCAAATTATTGGTGCTTACATTATTTTTAATGGTGGAATTATCAGCAAATTCAAAATAAATACCATCTCTCATATTTTGAACATGATTGTTTTCAATATCTAAATCATGGCTATACCATAACTGGATGCCGTTTCCAGAATTATACTCTTCTTCGGCCGCGCCTTTAATTTTATTATTAAGTATTTTGCCATAATTGGATTTTTCGATATAAATACCAAAAAAAAGTTTTTCGAGGATTAAATTTCTAATCTCAAAATAATTGCTTTTTCGAACTCTTATAGCTGCATAATCTTCGGTATAACTATTACCAACATTTTTTAAAAATAAACCATCAATAGTAACATAATCTGAAGTAATGGTTATTATTTCTCCTTGTTCTTCACCATCAATTACAGGATAGTCTTCTCCAATAATGGTAAGTGGTTTATTAATTATTATATTATATTCTTTATAGATTCCTTTTTTGATGATTATAGTGTCATTTTTAGTTGCTTTTGTAATTGCATTTTTTATAGATGAAATTTTACAATTTTGACAGACCAAAATTGTTTCAGCATATAAAGAATATGTTGAACTAATAAGAAAAGTAATAAAAAAAACAATTAAATTTTTCACTTATTCTTGTTTTTAAAATGTATTAAAAGTTCATCCCAAGAATATAAATCGCCACCTTTTTCAGATTGTGATTTAACAGCATCGTTTTTATTTTTAAATGCAGAAACAAAAGCTCCCATTGGACTAGGGATGCCTTTACTTATTAAAAAAGTAGCGCTTGTAGCATCAATAAGTTCTTCTGGGGTTAAATAGTTTGTAGTTAAATACAATTTTACTTTAGAAGCATCAAATTCTTTTAAGAAATTAACCATACATTCGGATGCATCAAAGGTGTAAACTTTGCCTTTTTGGGTAACAATTTCGGCAGCATGCAACTTATCTACAATTGTCATTTTACAATAATAACAACCATCATTACCATAATTTATGGCTTGAGGTGTATTGCTACAATTTAACGTTACAAGAAATACAATTAGCGTAGTTATTCGCTTTAGTATTTTACTTACGATACTCTTATTTACATAGAGTTCGTGAAAATGCTTCGCATTTTTCATTTTTTAGTGTTTTAAAATAGAAACGTGCTTAAGTGTCTCTATATTTTTTTGGCTTCTTTTTTCCCGAAAAAAAAGGCCAAAAAAGATGTCCCTATTCCAAGAGCTAAAAAATAAGCGCCTAATCTTGGATAGGAATGAGCTGTAAAGTTAAGAATATGTTTTGTACCAAATAATGGTGGTTGAAAACCCATTATGGAACCATCAGGATTAGTAAATTTCATGATTGCTTTTGGATCTAAATCATAACCATAATCATGTTCCCATAAATAAAAGTCATAAAGTCCCGCAAGGCTTAAAACAATCATTAGAATAAACCATCCTAAAAACCACTTATAATTAAATTTAAAAGCAATTATTAATCCTATAATTGTTGTGATAATTATTCCTAGAGGGAAGATTTTGAACTCTGGAATGGCATTAGGTATGTATTTCATGCCAACATAATGATTCATTAAATTTATATTTTTGATGTCATAAGGATTGGCATCAGCAAAATCATTAATATGAATATTCATTCCCAAAGGAATTGGGTATTGCGGGGCTTCTAATGTGATGTTCCATAATGGAAAAACAAACAACCCCAGGGGTAATAATGCTGCTAACAACATTAAAAATTTTGACTTTTTCATTGCTCTTTAGTGTTTAATAAAGTTTAATTAGTGTTTAATAAAAATAAAAGGCGAGAGCGAAATAATTAACTCTCGCCTTATCAGGAAAACAAACACTAAAACAAAATTCTCCTAATTAAATTTAATCTTCTCCAAGACCCCAAGACAATTCTATGTTCGAGCTTTTTGGAGATACTCTAATATATCCTTGCATTTCTTGATGTAATGCTGAGCAGAAATCGGTACAATAGAATGGCCAAACACCAACTTGTTTTGGCTCCCAAACAAAAGTTTCGGTTTGTCCAGGCATTACTAATACTTCTGAGGTATTGGCTCCAATAATACTAACACCATGAGGGACATCGTAATCTTGTTCTAAATTAGTAACATGAAAATATACTTTATCGCCTACTTTTACACCTTCAATATTATCAGGGTTAAAGTGACTTCTAATAGTAGTAATATATATATGAACATCTTTACCATCACGAACTACTTTTGCATCTGCATCATTTGTAGTTGCAAAAGGATGTTTATTCTCTTCTAGCTTAAATACCTTTTTAGAGTTTGGTGCCACTAAATTAGCAGGAATACCTGCGGCATAATGAGGCTCCCCTACAGTAGGGAAATCTAAAAGAAGTTTCATTTTATCTCCAGAAATATCAAATAATTGAGCGGATTGACATACTTCAGGACCCGTTGGTAAATAACGGTCTTTGGTAATTTTATTCATAGACACTAAATATTTTCCAAAAGGTTTTTGCGAGTTTCCACCAGGAATCATCAAGTGACCAGGAGAATAAAAAGCGGGTTGTCTGTCTAAAATTTCCCAAGTACCAAGTTTCCATTTTACAACTTCAGATGAAATAAAGAAGGTTGTATAGGCATTCCCTTTATTATCAAATTCCGTATGTAAAGGGCCTAAACCGGGTTGTTCAACAGTTCCTGCTAAAACATCTTCGAAATTTAAAATCGGAATACCGTAAGCTTCTCCAGCAAATTTTTTATTTTCAATAGCATCAAGCATTTTTGTAAATGAATGTACTGTTAAACTTGCTGCTAATTTACCACTACCAACAATGTACTCTCCTGTTGGGTCGACATCACAACCATGAGGCGATTTTGGTGTTGGTAAGAAATACACCAAACCAGGACATTCGGCTGGATCTAACACTTTTACAGATGTTCCCCAAGTGGTAGTTGCTGAATGCGTTTCATCATTATAAATATTGTGAGCATATTTAGTAGGCATGGTTTTAAATTTACCTGCTTTTATATACTCTTCTGCTTTTTTCCAGTTAACCGCTGCAATAAAATCTTTATCGTTTTGCGATGCATTTACCTCTAGTAAAGTATTTGCTTCTTCAGTATTATAAGTTGTGTAGAAAAACCAACCATCAGATTTTCCACGTCCAGGGTGTGCTTTGTCATAATCAAAACCTGGCATTAATATTTGAAAAGATAAATCCATCTGACCACTATCTTTATCTACTTTAATAAATGATAAAGCCCCTTTAAAGTTGCCTTTATAATCTTTAATTGAAATATCGCGTTGCGGAACAGGAACACCAAAACGAGTACCTGCTATCACATACTCTGTATTATCCGTAACATAGGAAGAACTATGATTCCCTGCAGAGTTTGGAATTTCAATAATTTCTGTAGTTTCAAAAGTAGAAAGGTCAATTCTTGCGATACGAGGTGTATTGTTTTCGTTTATAAATACCCAACGACCGTCTAATACGCCATTAGTTTGTGAGATATCTGGATGATGAGCATCTCCCCAAGGGATCTCACCAAATGATGTCATTAACATAGGTTTTGTTTCTTCATTATACCCATACGCTTTTTCCGCATCTTGCGAGAATACAGGAATCACTTTAAATAATCTACCAGATGGTAATCCGTAAACCGATAACTGACCGCTAAATCCACCAGATAAAAAGGCATAAAATTCGTCATGGTCTCCAGGAGCCACATAAACTTGTTCGGCAGCACTTGACGATAGTGCACCTTTCGAATCTGATGAATTAGAATTATTACAACTTGTGAATGTAAATAAGATAGCTACAAATCCGAGTGTTATTTTAATTATATTTTTCATTATTACTTATATTAGTTTTTAAACGTTTTAATTTTCTTTTGAAGGGGGTAAAATCACTTTATCAACAACATGTACAATACCGTTGCCAGCTTTTACACTTGCAATAATTTTCGCACCACCAACGTATACATCGTCACCTTTAACTTCTACTTTTACATATTCATTATTAGCCTGTCCTAGTTTTTTAAATTTTTTAAGAAACTCTTTAGAGTAGTTTCCAGGAGTAACATGGTATTTTAAAATATTAGCTAATGCATCTTTGTTTTCAGGTTTAAGTAAATTTTCTACGGTCCCTTCCGGTAAGGCTGCAAACGCTTCATTTGTTGGAGCAAAAACCATTAAAGGACCTGCATTAACAAGAGAGTTTTCTAAATCGGCTGCTTGAACAGCTGCTACTAAAGTGGTATGGTCTTTAGATCCAATAGCAATTTGCAGTACGTTTGGAGTGGAGCCGTCATCTTTAATAAATGCTTGTCCAGTCTTTTCAACTGATTTTGTTTCAGTTGTTGCTGTAGAGGTCGTTGAGGCTTCTTTATTTTCGTTTTTACATGCAAAAAAAGTTATAGTAATTAATGCAGTAAAACAAATTAGCTTGAAAGTTTTCATATATAATTATTTAAGTGTTCTAAAATACTCTAATACAGATCTAGCTTCTTCCTTAGTAAGGTTTTGATTTGCCATTGGTGAGCCATTAAATTCCATAAGCAATTTTTTTGCTAATGGATCTTTTGCAACCATATCTTCTGGATCTAATATCATATTCATAATCCATTCTGGAGTACGTCTAGATAACACGCCAATGGGAGCGGGACCAATAAATTTCTTCGTTGGTTTATGACAAGCGGTACACATTTTTTTATAAATTTCTGCCCCTTTTGCAGCCAAGGCTTGATCTATTTCAGCACCTAAAGTAACAGATGTAATAGGACCAACACCTTTATTGGTAAGATCAATTGTTTCAGAAGCTTTTGTCGTCGTTTTTTTAACTGCAGCTTTCTTTTCTGTAGTTTGCGTTTTGAGTTTTACTTTAGTGGTTTCTTTTTTTTCTTCTCCACCTCCACAGCTAAGTATTAATAATGTAAATATTAGCGTTAAAATTTTTAGTGTTTTCATGATTTTAGATTATTAGATAAATTAATAGGGCAAAAATATAACCCTCTTGATTATTAAAACATGACAAAAATCATATTTAGGATATAAATGTCTTTTTATTTTTGATTCTTCTAAAATTAAGATTTAGATGCTTTCAAATTCTTCGAAGTATGCTATTAAAGCAGTGTTATTTTTAGCATTAAATTCTAAAGATAATAAAAAAACTATGGTGAAAGATATTTCTGAACCTATAAATGTACCTCAAGCATACATTGCTAAACTTCTCCAAGAACTTTCTAAAAAAAATATTATTTCTTCTTCAAGAGGGCCTAAAGGAGGGTTTTATTTAAGTGAAGCAGACATGCAGAATTCTTTAATGGATATTATAAATATTATTGATGGAGATAATAGATTTCAATCATGTGAGTTAAGTTTAGAAAAATGTAATTTAGAAAAGCCATGTCCTTTGCATGATTTAGTGTATCCCATAAAAACAAGATTCATTAAAGTGCTTCAAGACAAAACAATAAAAGAGTTTTCTATACTAATTAAACAAGGCAAAGTTTTTCTGCCTTTTTAAGAATAATCATTCCAACTTTTTTAAAATTTTAATTTTTTTTGTGTTTGTTTAAGACCTTAGAAATGATTGTTATTAAAATATAAAAAGAGTATTCCATTTTGTTAAAAGTTGTATTTTTGAAAAAAATTATTGAAACAAGAACATCTCATTATATATAATGGATAAATATTCTTTTTTAAATGCTGCCCATACAGCATATTTTGCCGAATTATATGATCAATATGTAAAGGATCCAGATGCTGTTGAGCCCAGTTGGAGAGCTTTTTTTCAAGGTTATGATTTTGGTACTGAAAATTTTGGAGCAAATGGAGAAATTGTAGAAGGAGTTACCACACAAATTCCAGAACATCTTCAAAAAGAGTTTCAAGTTATAAAACTTATTGATAGCTATAGAAGCAGAGGCCATTTGTTTACAAAAACAAACCCAGTTAGAACGCGTAGACAATACACGCCAACATTAGATATTGAAAATTTTGGACTCTCAAAAGAAGATTTAACTACCATTTTTAATGCAGGAGAAATTATAGGTATTGGCCCACAGACATTAGATAAGATTATTTTTCATCTTGAAGAAATTTATTGTGATTCTATTGGTATTGAGTACATGTATATTCGCACGCCTGAAGAAATTCAATGGTGGCAAAAAAAGCTAAACAAAAATAATAACCATCCAGATTATACACCAGAGACAAAAAAATATGTGCTTTCTAAATTAACACAGGCGGTTACTTTTGAACAGTTTTTGCAAACTAAATATGTGGGTCAAAAACGATTTTCGTTAGAAGGTGGAGAAACACTTATTCCTGCTCTTGGAGCTATAGTAAGAATTGCAGCAGAACAATACGATGTTGATGAATTTGTTCTTGGAATGTCACATCGAGGTCGGTTAAATACTTTGGTTAATATTTTTAGAAAACCAATCCGAGAACTTTTTAACGAGTTTGAAGGTAAAGATTATGCAGAAGACGATTTTGATGGAGATGTAAAATACCATTTAGGATCTACCATAAAGAAAACATTAAAGAGCAACAAAGAAATTACAATGAATCTGGTTCCCAATCCTTCTCATTTAGAAACAGTAGGTTCGGTTGCTGGTGGAATTACACGTGCCAAAATAGACGAAGAATACCAAGGTAATACATCAAAAATATTACCTATTACGGTACATGGTGATGCCGCAATTGCAGGGCAAGGTGTAGCTTACGAACTAATACAGATGAGTAAGCTAAAAGGCTATTCAACTGGAGGGACAATTCATATTGTGGTTAACAACCAGATAGGATTTACTACAAATTATTTAGATGCACGGTCAAGTACTTATTGTACAGATGTTGCAAAGGTAACATTGTCTCCTGTTTTACATGTTAATGCAGATGATGTTGAAGCAGTAACTCATGCCGTTTTAATGGCTTTAGATTTTAGAATGAGGTTTAAACGCGATGTCTTTATTGATTTGTTAGGCTATAGAAAGTATGGGCATAACGAAGGCGATGAACCGCGTTTTACACAGCCTAAACTTTATAAAGCGATTGCAAAGCAACCAAATCCGCGCGATATTTATAGAGATAAATTAATTAATGAAGGCGTAATAGATGAAAATTATTCGGCTAAATTAATTGAAGATTATAAATCATTATTAGAAAAAGAATTCGAAAAAGCGAAAGAGGATGCAGCTACAAAAGTGAAACCTTTTATGGATAATGTTTGGCATAGTTTTATGCATCAAGATTTAGAAGGCTTATTACTAAATGTAGGGACAAAATATCCACAAAAGAATTTAGAGCATATTGCTAAAATAGTTTCAACAGTTCCTAATGGCGTTAAATTTTTAAGAAAAGCGGAGCGCATTTTGAGAGATAGAGCAAAAATGGTTTTTGAAACGAATACTTTAGATTGGAGTATGGCCGAAATTTTTGCGTTTGGAAGTTTAATGGAAGAAGGGTACAATGTTAGAATTTCTGGGCAAGATGTCGAGCGAGGGACATTTTCACATCGCCATGCTATTTTGAGAGACGAAATATCTAGTGAAACTTATAATTTGCTAAACACAAATTCCAAGAATAAAGGGGAGATGACTATTTATAATTCTCTGCTATCTGAATATGGAGTATTAGGATTTGATTATGGTTATGCTATGGCAGTACCTAATACATTAACGGTCTGGGAAGCCCAATTCGGAGATTTTAGCAATGGTGCACAAATTATCTTTGATCAATATCTGTCAGCAGCCGAAGACAAATGGAAACAGCAAAATGGGATAGTAATTTTATTACCTCATGGTTATGAAGGGCAAGGGTCTGAGCATTCATCGGCAAGAATAGAACGTTATTTACAGTTGTGTGCTATTGATAATATGACTGTAGCAAATTGTACAACTCCTGCAAACTTTTTCCATTTATTGCGTCGTCAAATGAAACGTAATTTTAGAAAACCGTTAGTTGTTTTTACACCTAAAAGTTTGCTAAGACACCCAATGGCAGTTTCCACCATGGAGGATTTTACAAATGGAGAATTCCAAGAAATTATAGATGATACAATTAATCCAGATATTGTAAAACGTCTCGTATTTTGTTCAGGGAAGTTTTATTACGATTTGTTAGTAGAACGTGAAAAGTTAAATCGAAATGATATTGCTTTAATACGTATAGAACAATTATTCCCATTACACAACGACAAAATTGAAAGAATAATTAGTAGATATACAACTGCCGAAGATTATATCTGGGCACAAGAAGAACCAAGAAACATGGGAGCTTGGAGTTATATGTTACAACGTTTTGAACTAAAAGAATTAAAAGTACGCTCAAGAAAATATTACTCGGTTCCAGCAGCAGGGTCTTCAACTAGATTTAAGCTAAGACATCAAAGAGTGATAGAAAGTGTATTTGATAATATAAAAGAATAAAAACTGCATAAAAAGATAAGACATGATTTTAGAAATGAAAGTGCCTTCACCAGGGGAATCCATTACCGAAGTAGAGATAGCAACATGGTTGGTAGAAGAAGGCGATTATGTAGAAAAAGATCAAGCCATTGCTGAGGTTGATAGCGATAAGGCAACATTAGAACTTCCTGCAGAAGAAAGTGGAACAATTACGTTTAAAGCTGAAGAAGGAGATGCAGTTGCAGTTGGTGCTGTGGTGTGTTTAATTGATACAAGTGCTGAAAAACCAGCAGGGGACAAACAGCCTTCAGAAGGTAGTAAAACAGAAGCAAAAAAAGTTGAATCTGTTACTTCGAATACAGACGAGAAGCCTCAAGAAACTAAAACCTATGCCACAGGAACAGCTTCTCCAGCAGCAAAGAAGGTTTTAGCAGAAAAAGGAATAGCTGCCAATCAAATAGAAGGAACAGGAAAAGATGGTCGTATTACTAAGGAAGATGCTGTAAAAGCAGTGCCTTCTATGGGAACAGTTCCTGAAGATGCAAATAGAACATCCTCAAGAAGTAAAATGTCTATGCTACGTCGTAAAGTTGCAGAACGTTTAGTGGAGGCTAAGAATACCACTGCGATGTTAACGACATTTAACGAAGTAGATATGTCTGCAATTTTTGCTTTGCGTAAAGAATATAAGGAAACCTTTAAAGAAAAGCATGAAGTTGGACTAGGCTTTATGAGCTTTTTTACATTAGCGATAGTTAGAGCATTAAAATTGTTCCCTTCGGTAAACTCAATGATTGACGGCAAAGAAATGATTACCTACGATTTTTGCGATATTAGTATTGCAGTTTCAGGACCAAAAGGATTGATGGTTCCTGTAATTAGAAATGCTGAAAATTTAACCTTTAGAGGCGTAGAAGCCGAAGTAAAGCGATTGGCAATATGCGCAAGAGATGGTCAAATTACAGTAGATGAAATGACAGGAGGAACATTTACAATTTCAAATGGAGGTGTTTTTGGAAGCATGTTATCTACTCCAATTATTAATCCACCACAAAGTGGAATTTTAGGAATGCACAATATAGTGGAGCGTCCAGTAGCAATAGAAGGTAAAGTAGAAATACGACCAATAATGTATGTGGCATTATCATATGATCATAGAATTATTGATGGTAAAGAATCCGTAGGATTTTTAGTAGCTGTTAAAGAAGCATTAGAAAACCCAACAGAACTATTAATGAATAATGATATTAAAAATGCTTTAGAGCTATAAAAAGTATTCTAAAATTAAAAAAGCACCATTTTAAATGGTGCTTTTTTGTTTACATAAAACTAACTAAAAGATTAATAGAAATCACAATCATTACAATAGTGACTAATCCAACTATAAAAAACGTTTGCCAAAGATTACTATTTTTTTTCACGTGTTTTGGGGTTAAAAACAAAGAGGTCTTATAATCAGAAAACTCCGAGCTAAAAAACCCAGAGCCTTCCATAATTCCCCTAAGAACTAATTAATAGCTCCGTAAATGTCTTAAATAATATAACACCAAACAATACGTAACCTTACGTATTTTTTATAACAAATAATCTTGGTTTTCTTTAACCCAAATTAATAAGCCGTTTGGATGAGAATCTATATTTAACTTCTTGATAATGTTACTTTTATGCTTTTCAACGGTTCTTCTAGAAATGGCAAATCGATCGCCTATTTCTTTTGCAGTTTTATTTTCGGCAATTAATTTTAAAATGCGCTTTTCGGCAGGGGTTAATATATCTATGTTTAAATTTTTAGGCTTTTCAGAAAAATAGTTTTCAATTTCAGGGCTAAAATAAGGGATATCGTTAAGGACAGATTTCAAACAATTTTCAATTTCACTTAATGCAAATTCTTTTAATAAATAGCCGTAAATATTCAACTCTTTAGCTTGGTGGTATAAAATGCTGTTTCTTTCAAAAGTTATTAAGATAATTTTTGTTTGAACTTTATTTTTACAAAGTTTAGCAATTTCGATACCAGACATAAAAGGCATTCTAATATCTAAAATAGCAATATCGGGTTCATGCTTAATAATAAGTTTATAGGCTTCTTTGCCGTCTGTTGCACTACCGATTAGGGTGTGATTTTTTTCAATTAAAAAATCTTGAAGACCTTTTAGTAAAAGCGGGTGGTCATCGGCTATTATTATTGATGGTTGCATAGGGGAATTTCATAAATTAAATAATTAACAGTAGCTAAATTACAATTTAAGATATAAATATTTCTTATCGTAATCTATTATCGCTTTTGTTTTTTTTAATATGTCAGCGCCAATAATACCATCAACAGGGTTAGAATGGTGATTCGTAAGTGCAGTATTTACGTGTACCAAATTAAACAATACTAGAGTGGTTTTTTTTTGCTTCCATTTTCCAATAGCCAAACTATTTTTTTTTGAGATTTTTGTTTGCATATTAATAGCTCCAGCACCAGCGGCTTTTACATCTGAATCTTGAACATCTAAATTAAAAGTATCAACCGATTCAAAACCAATACAAGAATTTGACGCGCCAGTGTCTAAAATAAACAATCCTTTTACATCATTAATAGTTGCTTTAATCTCGAAATGATTAGTTTTTGTGAGTTTTAACTTAACTCTTGTATAACCTTGTTTGGTTAGAAAATCTTTTAAGACATCCATTCTTTTATTTTTTTCAAATATAGTAATCAAAGCTTACTTTTGCTATATGATAATTACAGATACACATACACATTTATATAGTGAAGCTTTTGAAGACGACCGAAAAGAGATGATAGCGCGCGCTATTGCGCAAAACATCACTCGGTTTTTTATCCCAGCAATAGATTCTACTTACACAAAAGCCATGTTACAGTTAGAAGAAGATTTTCCAAAGCATGTGTTTTTAATGATGGGTTTGCATCCAACATCTGTTAAAGATAATTACAAAGAAGAATTAAAACATGTTGAAGAATTACTTAGTAAACGTTCTTTTGTAGCCATTGGCGAAATTGGTATCGATTTGTATTGGGACACATCAATACTAAAAATTCAACAGGATGCATTTAGACTTCAAATACGATTAGCAAAGCAATATAAATTACCAATAGTAATTCACTGTAGAGAAGCCTTTAATGAGATTTTTCAAATTTTGGAAGAAGAAAAAGACGATAATTTATTCGGAATTTTCCATTGCTTTACGGGAACCATGGAACAAGCACACCAAGCCATTTCATACAACATGAAACTTGGTATAGGAGGCGTAGTAACTTTTAAAAATGGAAAAATCGACCAATTTTTAAATCAAATAGATTTGAAACATATAGTTTTAGAAACCGATGCTCCATATTTATCGCCAACACCATATAGAGGTAAGCGTAATGAGAGCAGTTATATAATTAAGGTGTTGGATAAATTATCTGACATATATAATATGTCTCAAGAAAAAATTGCCGAAATTACCACAGCAAACTCAAAAGCCATTTTTAAAGTTTAGTAATGAGTAAACCAAAAATACTATTAATATATACAGGAGGAACTATAGGGATGATAAAAGACCCCGAAACAGGAGTGTTACGTTCTTTTGACTTTGATAATTTACTTGTTAGAATTCCAGAGCTTAAGCTATTAGATTGCTCAATAGAAACAGTGTCATTTAAGAATCCAATTGATTCCTCTAATATAAATCCTGAATATTGGGTTCAAATTGCTGAAATAATCGAGGAAAACTATACAAATTGTGACGGTTTTGTGGTGTTACATGGTAGTGATACCATGAGTTATTCGGCTTCTGCCTTAAGCTTTATGTTGGAAAATATTGCAAAACCAGTCATTTTTACAGGATCTCAATTACCAATAGGGGATTTACGTACAGATGCCAAAGAAAATCTAATTACATCCATACAAGTAGCTTCACTTCAAGAAAAGGGCAAGCCTATAATTAAAGAAGTGTGCCTTTATTTTGAATACAAATTATATAGAGGCAATCGCACAACTAAAATAAATGCTGAGCATTTTGAAGCTTTCGCGTCTTTAAATTATCCTGACTTAGCGGAATCTGGAGTGCATCTTAAAATTAATAAGGAGCATTTATTTAAGCCCAATCCAAGAAAGAGGCTAAAAATTCACAAGGCATTAGATATAAACATAGCAGTAATTAAATTATTTCCAGGAATTTCACCAATGCTGTTATCATCAATTTTTGATACCTCAGGATTAAGAGGTGTAATTCTGGAAACCTATGGCGCAGGAAACACAACCAGTAGCAAATGGTTTATAGATGTATTAAAAGCAGCCATTAAAAAAGGTGTACATATTATTAATGTTACACAATGTTCCGGAGGAAGTGTTATAATGGGACAGTACGAAACCAGTATACAATTAAAAAAGATTGGTGTTATCTCAGGAAGGGATATGACAACTGAAACCGCTGTTACAAAATTAATGTACTTGTTAAGTAAGAATTTAAAGGCAAAAGATTTTAAAATTCTTTTTGAAAGGTCATTAAGAGGAGAGATGACGCAAAATTAACAAGCAAAGTTTTAAGGTTTAAACTTTTTTTTGTTATTTGAGCCGCTGTAACTAAAAATTAAAATTTTAGAGAGGTGGCCGAGTGGTCGAAGGCGCACGCCTGGAAAGTGTGTATACGCCAAAAGCGTATCGAGGGTTCGAATCCCTTCCTCTCTGCAAAAGAGAGTATTGAGATTTTCTTAGGTGAATACCGTATACTCTGTTGAAAATTTAATTTGTTAATTACAATTTTTTTATATCTTTAACGCTTTAACTAATAAAATTAAGATCAAGAACAATGAAAAGATTATTTTCTATTCTAGCTATCGCAGGTATTATGGCATTCGGAACTGTAAATGCGAATACAAATGCGAACACAATCACAACTGCTAATACAGTTGTAAGTTCAACTCAAGATGATGCCGCTCCTGCTGAAGAAGTTAGCTTTCACCAAAACTTAAAAAAGAGATTTATTGAAGGTGGTCCAGGATTTATGGGCATTGTATTATTATGTTTAATTCTTGGATTAGCAATTGCTATAGAAAGAATTATCTTTTTAAACCTTTCTACGACAAACACTAAAAAATTAACACAAAGTGTGGAAGATGCACTTGCTTCTGGAGGTGTTGAAGCTGCAAAAGAAGTTTGTAGAGACACCAAAGGGCCTGTAGCATCCATATTTTATCAAGGATTAGATAGAGTAGATGAAGGCTTGGAACAAGTTGAAAAAGCTGTTGTGAGTTATGGTGGTGTACAAATGGGACAATTAGAAAAAAACGTGTCTTGGGTTTCGTTATTTATTGCCTTAGCACCAATGCTTGGTTTCATGGGAACCGTAATTGGTATGATTGATGCGTTCGATAAAATTGAAGCGGCCGGAGATATGAATCCTTCATTAGTTGCAGGAGGTATTAAAATAGCACTTTTAACTACGGTATTTGGATTAGTAGTAGCTATTATCCTTCAAGTGTTTTATAACTATATTATTGCAAAAATTGATAGTATTGTAAACGATATGGAAGATGCATCTATTACATTGATGGACTTATTAATAAGACACAAGAAGTAATAACCTTTAAAATCATATATTATTATGAATTTACATAAAATTTTAAAGATAATTGCGGCTGTATTAAGCTTAGTCGGCGCAGTGCTTTTAGCAATGATTATGTCCTCAGGAGATGATGCTATTGAAGCAGCATATTTATCTGGAGGTGACACAGCTACAGTAGATAACATGATTTATGTATCTTATGTTATTTTCCTTTTGGTGTTAGCATTTGTTGTGATTTTTGTAGTCAAAAATTTATTTTCAAATACAGGATCACTTAAAAGTACATTAATGGGAGCAGGAGCTTTTGTAGCCGTACTAGTAATAGCATATCTTCTTTCAGGTGGAGATACCACAGAATATTTAGACCAAGGTGTTCCAGTATCCGAAGGAACATCGCAATTGGTTGGAGCGGGAATCGTATCGTTTTACATATTTGGGGCCCTAGCTATATTTTCAATATTTTTCTCAGGAATTAAAAAATTAACTAAGTAATTATGGCAAAGCGAGCAGCACCAGAAGTAAATGCAGGCTCTATGGCCGACATTGCTTTTTTATTACTAATATTTTTCCTAGTAACTACTACTATGGAAAAAGATTCTGGAATAAATAGAAAGCTTCCTCCAATGGAAGATTCTGAAGAAGATGTAATCATTAAACAAAAAAATATCTTTACTGTATTATTAAATGGTAGAGATCAATTACTTGTTGAAGATGAAATTATGGAGCTTAAAGACTTAAGAGCAGCCGCTGTTGAGTTTTTAGATAATGGAGGCGGTACAGATGCCGACGGGAATAAGTGTGATTATTGTCATGGTAAAAAAGATCCAAGTTCATCAGATCACCCAGACAAAGCCATTATTTCTTTAAAGAATGAGCGTCAAACATCTTATGGACAATATATTTCTGTTCAAAATGAATTGGTTGCCGCCTATAATGTGTTAAGAAACAGAAGAGCACTTGAAATAGGGCCAAGAAAAGGTTTTGCAGATATGAATTTTATTGAGATGCAAAAAAACTATAAAGATGTAAATTGGGTGGGAAATAAAGAAAAGCTGAAAGAAGTGATATCTCAAATAAAAAAAGAATATCCTCAAAAACTTTCAGAAGTTCAATAATAATTTAGAATTTAATACAGTTATAAGAATATGTCTAAATTTAAAAAGAAAAAAGATGGCGGTTTGCCAGCAATTAATACAGCATCTTTACCAGATATTGTATTTATGCTATTGTTCTTCTTTATGGTAGCTACGGTAATGAGAGACAATTCTCTTATGATTGAAAACGGTTTGCCTTCAGCTTCAGAAGTTGAAAAGCTAGAAAAGAAAAACTTGGTAATGTATATTTATGTTGGAAAACCTAGCTCACAGTATAAAAAGAAATATGGGACTGAAGCGAGAATACAACTTAACGATAAATTTGCTGAGGTAGGAGATATAGCTGCTTTTATTGCTTCTGAAATAGCAACTAAAAGAGAAATAGAAATTCCATATTTAACAACATCTCTAAAAGTAGATAAGAAAGCAAATATGGGATTAATTGGAGACATTAAGCAAGAACTTAGAAAAGTAAATGCCTTAAAAATAAATTATGCTTCTATAAAAGGAGACGTGTCTCGAAATAAACAATAAGAAATTAAGTTTATATAAATACAAAAGGCATTCTTAATAGGATGCCTTTTATATTTAGTACTGTTTTTTATATTATTAAACAAACAGTAATAAAAATGAATACTGTTGTATGAAATCTTTTTTAGTTTTTTTTATAGCATTAATATGTTGTCAATTGGCATTTGGTCAAGAAAGGCAAACCAAAAGTGTGGATTCATTGTATAAAGAAGATCAATTTTATTTTGGATTAACGTATAATGCATTGGTAAATATGCCTCAAGGCATGTCACAAAATGGATTTTCAAGCGGGTTTCACCTTGGGTTTATAAAAGATATACCTATTAACAAAAAAAGGAATTGGGCATTAGGTATTGGCTTGGGCTTTTCTACAAATACTGTAAACCACAATTTATTAATAATAGAGGATACACAAGGCAATTATAATTATGAGTTGTTAGAGAGGTCACAGTTTACCAAGAACAAATTTTCAAGGCAACTTATCGAAATTCCATTTGAATTAAGATGGCGCACATCTACACTTGAAACATATAAATTCTGGAGAGTTTATACAGGATTTAAACTTGGGTATGTATTTGCTTCAAATACAAGGTTTACGAGTTCTTCTGAGAGTATTAAACAAACAAAAATCGAAGACTTTGACAAAGTTCAATATGGAATATCACTAGGTATAGGTTATAATACATGGAATGCTTATGTATATTATGCTCTTAATCCGATTTTTAAAGAAGAAGCTAAACTTAATGGAGAATCAATAGATATTAGATCTTTAAAAATTGGTTTGATGTTTTATATCTTATGATTTTATTGTCTTACTACAACCAATAATTGAGCATTATTAGCTGCGGAATTAAACCTATAAAAAAGCCAATTACGAGTTCAATATTTGTATGTGCTTTCAAATGTAGTCTTGATGTTGCAATAGCACCGATAATAATACTAATTAAAGCAATATACTCATTAATATTAATGCTGTAGTGAATACTAAGGGCTATTAAAAATAGGAATACTCCTCCAGAAGCAATCATATGTATACTAGCTTTAAACTTTAAAATGGCGAGCATTAAACAAGTTAGTGTAGAGAGTAATATACCAATAAAGAAAAAGTAGAGCTCAATAAATTGATTTTGTGGTAATATGCGTTGTACAACAATAAAGATAATTATGCTATTTATCGCTAAAGGCAAAATACGTTCTTGGGCTGATTTAAGCTGTACTGAATTTACTTTACGTAAAGTTTTTAGTAAAAAATATAGTAATATAGGGAGTAGTATTGTAAGTAAGCCTAACGAAAATAGTTTTGCTTTTATAATTGGTAAAGGAATAAATTTAGGAGACTTGTAAAAATAAAAAGCAACCCCAAGAAAAGGCATGAATATTGGATGAAAGAGATATGATATACTTTTTAAAATAGCGTTCACTTTAAATTTGTTTTCTAAGCCTAGCTACTGGAATATCTAACTGTTCTCTGTATTTGGCAACGGTTCGTCTTGCAATGGGGTATCCTTTTTCTTTTAAAAGCTTTGCTAATTTTTCATCGGTAAGAGGCTTTTTCTTGTCTTCGTTTTCTATAACTGTCTCTAAAATTTTCTTAATCTCTCGCGTGGACACATCCTCTCCTTGATCATTCTTCATAGATTCACTAAAGAATTCCTTGATTAATTTTGTGCCATAAGGGGTATCAACATATTTACTATTTGCAACACGAGAAACGGTAGATATATCCATGCCTATTTCATCAGCAATATCTTTTAGAATCATAGGTTTTAATTTGCGTTCATCTCCCGATAAAAAATAATCTTTTTGATAGTGCATAATGGCACTCATGGTTACAAATAGTGTCTGTTGACGTTGTCTTATAGCCTCAACAAACCATTTGGCAGCATCAAGTTTTTGTTTGATAAATAACACAGCATCTTTTTGAGATTTTGATTTGTCTTTCGACTCTTTGTAGCCTTTAAGCATGTTATTATACTCTCGAGACACATGAAGTTCTGGTGCATTTCTTCCATTAAGTGTTAACTCTAATTCGCCATCTATTATTTTAATGGTAAAATCAGGAACAACATGTTCAACAATTTTAGTATGTCCTGAAAAAGAACCTCCAGGTTTTGGGTTTAAGTGCTCTATTTCTAGAATAGCTTCTTTAAGCTCTTCTTCAGAAATATTAAATTTTTGGAGTAGTTTTTTATAATGCTTTTTAGAAAACTGGTCGAAAGCCTTGTCAATAATTTGAATGGCGAGCTCAACACTTGGAGTTTTTGATTTACGGAGTAACTGAATCAATAAACATTCCTGCAAATTACGAGCACCAACACCTGCTGGATCTAATTGTTGTACAACTTTTAAAACACGTTTTATCTTATCTTCTGTGGTGTATACGTTTTGAGTGAAGGCAAGGTCGTCTAAAATATCTGATAGCAAGCGACGTATATAGCCACTACTATCAACACTACCTACAAGAAATTCAGCAATTTTATAACCTTCTTCGTCTAATCTAAACGTATTTAATTGATTAATTAAATGTTGTGTAAAGGATGTTCCTGAAGCGTATGGAATACTTTTTTCTTCATCATCAACACTATAATTATTAACTTGCATCCTATAATCTGGAATTTCATCATCACTTAAATATTCGTCCACATTAATGTCTTCAGCATTAATAGAATCACTATCGTTAAAATCGTCTTGATTATCAAAATTGTCTTCATATTCTTCAGTATTCTCTTTGCCACTTTCTAAAGCTGGATTTTCTTCCAGTTCTTGTTTAAGACGTTGCTCAAAAGCTTGTGTAGGTAACTGAATTAACTTCATCAACTGGATTTGTTGAGGCGATAATTTTTGAGATAATTTAAATTGTAAATACTGTTTAAGCATTGTTTTTATTTGGGTTTCTATAAAAATAGAAAAAACAATCTACTTTCATTACAGAACGAAGATTGTTTTATTATATATTTTAATCTATGGGTTAAAATTCCGCGTTTTGAGGTGTTCTAGGGAAAGGAATAACGTCTCTAATATTACTCATTCCAGTGGCGAACATTACAAGGCGTTCAAATCCTAAACCAAAACCAGAATGCACTGCAGTACCATATTTACGTAAATCTAAATACCACCATAATTCTGCTTCAGGGATATTAAGAGCCGCCATTTTCTCTTTAAGAACTTCTAAGCGTTCTTCACGCTGTGACCCTCCAACAATTTCTCCTATTCCTGGAAACAAAATATCCATAGCACGAACAGTTTTACCATCTTCATTTAATCGCATATAAAAAGCTTTAATATTAGCAGGATAATCAAATAAAATGACAGGACATTTAAAATGTTTTTCAACCAAAAAACGTTCATGTTCACTTTGCAAATCGGCACCCCAACCATTAATAAGGTATTTAAATTTCTTTTTCTTATTGGGTTTACAATTGCGTAAAATATCAATTGCTTCGGTGTAGCTTACACGTTTAAAATTGTTGTCTACTACAAAGCGTAATTTATCAGTGAGCGACATTTCCTGACGTTCGGCTTGTGGTTTAGATTTATCTTCTTGAATTAAACGTTGTTCTAAAAAGGCTAAATCGTCTTTGTTATGTTCTAAAATATAGTTTAACACCGATTTTGTAAAAGCTTCTGCCAAATCCATATTACCTGCTAAATCCATGAAGGCAACTTCGGGTTCTATCATCCAAAATTCTGATAAATGGCGCGATGTATTTGAGTTTTCGGCTCTAAAGGTAGGGCCAAATGTATATACTTTACCGAGTGACATGGCGTAGGCTTCTGCTTCTAACTGCCCAGAAACGGTTAAGTTAGTTTCTTTTCCGAAGAAGTCTTGAGTATAATCGATATTACCATACTCGTTTTGAGGTGGATTTTTAGCATCGAGTGTACTTACACGAAACATTTCTCCAGCACCTTCGGCATCGCTTCCCGTAATTATAGGCGTATGCAAATAGTAAAAACCATTCTCATTAAAATACTTGTGTATGGCAAATGATAAGGAGGAGCGCAATCGCATCACAGCACTAAAGGTATTTGTACGGGTACGTAAATGCGCGTTTTCACGCAAAAATTCAAACGAATGCTTTTTAGGTTGAATAGGATATTCTTCAGGGTCAGAATCCCCAAGGATACTAATAGAAGTTACTTTAATTTCTACCGATTGCCCTTTGCCTTGGCTTTCTACCAAAGTTCCTTTAATATGAATAGCAGCACCTGTTGTAATTCTTTTTAAAATAGACTCGTCAGTATTCTCAAAATCAATAACACATTGTATATTATTAATTGTAGAACCATCGTTTAAAGCAATAAAACGATTGGCGCGGAAAGTTCTTACCCAACCCTTTATTTCAATTTCAACTAGAGTTTTGTCTTGAGATAATAATTCAGCGACTGTACTAAGCATCATTTTTTCAGTATTAATTTAGTGTGCAAAGATAAAAAAACCCACTGGCTTTCAAGCACCAAAAGATGAAATATCAATTTTTTAAATATCAGATTCCTAATACCTGTATTTAACTATTCTGCTTTTTCGTCGTCTTCAGGGATTATCCTAAAATTAGGTTCTTTTAAAACCTCTTTGTTAGCAATACTTCTTTCTAACGATAGTAATAATGATGGTAATAATAATAAGTTAGCTAGCATAGCAAATAACAGTGTGGCTGAAACTAAAGCACCAAGAGCTACTGTCCCTCCAAAATTTGAAATAATAAACACTGAGAACCCAAAGAATAGTACAATAGAGGTGTAGAACATACTAATACCTGTTTCTTTTAAGGCAGCATAAACAGACTTTTTAATTTTCCAGTGATTGGCTTGCAACTCTTGCCTATATTTTGCTAAAAAGTGAATGGTATCATCTACAGATATCCCAAAGGCAATACTAAATACTAAAATGGTAGATGGTTTTATTGGCACACCCAAATAACCCATTAATCCTGCTGTAATGAGTAGTGGCAGCAAATTTGGAATTAAGGAAACAACAATCATTCTAAAAGACCTAAACATATATGCCATAAAAACGGAAATTAATACAATAGCTAAGGATAGAGAAAGAATTAAATTATTTATTAAATATTTGGTTCCTTTTTGATATAAATACGCTTTTCCAGTTAAGGAAACGCTGTATTTTTCTTTTGGAAAAACTTTTTTAATCTTATTTCTAAGATTTTCTTCGATACGCTCCATTTTATCTATTTCGGCATCTTTCATAAATGTAGTAATTCGGGCATATTGCCCTGTACTATCTACAAAGCTTTTAAGCAAATCAAGATTTGTTGATGAGTTTTTAGTATACGCTAAAATAAAGTTGTTTTCCTGTGCTGTAGGAAGTTGGTAGTATTTTGGATTTCCGTTGTAGTAAGCCTGTTTTGTATATTTAACCAAGCTTACCAAGGAGATTGGCCTTGATAATTCTGGGGTCTCAAAAATAAGGTCTTCAAGGGCATTCATGCGTTTAATTGTAGCTAACTTCATCACTCCTTTTTTTTGCTTGGTATTAACCATAATTTCTAAAGGCATAATGCCGTTAAATTCTTTTTCAAAAAAGCGAATATCTCTAAAAAATTCAGAATTTCTTGGCATATCTTCAATGAGGCTGCTAGAAGTTTTTATTTGATAAATTCCAATAATGCTTGTTACTAAAAGAATTAAGGAAACGACATATATTGTGATTCGTTTGTGTTTTACCATGCGCTCCATCCAACTTACAAAAGCATTAATCCAACGTTTACTTAAATGTTCTAAATGCTTGTCTTTTGGCATTGGCATATAACTGTAAACAATAGGAATTATTAATAGGCATAAAATAAAAATGGCAAGGATACTTAATGAAGCAACTATTCCAAACTCAGTGAGCAATTTGCTGTCTGTAATTATAAACGTAGCAAACCCAGAAGCTGTTGTAACATTGGTCATTAATGTCGCATTCCCAATTTTTGAAATGACACGTTGTAAAGACTTTGCTTTATTACCATGTTTTTTTACTTCATGTTGATATTTGTTAATTAAGAAAATACAGTTTGGAATACCGATAACAATAATTAGCGGAGGGATTAGAGCGGTAAGTACTGTAATCTCATATTCCAAGATTCCAATAATTCCAAAGGTCCACATAACACCAATTATAACAACCACCATTGATATTAGTGTCGCTCGGAACGACCTGAAAAAGAAAAAGAAAATAAGAGAAGTTACAAACAGTGCCGCCAAAATGAAAGTGCCAATTTCATCTATTATATTTTGTGAATTTAAAGTGCGTACATACGGCATCCCCGAAACGTGTACGTCAAGATTATAAGTGTCCTCAAAGGCTTTGATTTTTGGGATAAGCATATTTATAATAAAGTCTTTTCTCGTAGGAGTGTTTACAATTGCTTTTTCTAAATAAATGGCCGAACGTATGGTCTTTGTATCCTTATTAAATAAGAAGTTATCATAAAAAGGATATTTTTCAAATAATTGCTTTTCTAAAGTTTCTAATTGTGCTTTTGAAGTAATAGAATCTTTTATAAAAGGCTCTAGGTCAAATTGTTTTTTAGCATTGTTTTTAACAAGTTTCTGAAGGTCACTTATTGAAACTACAGTTTCAACTTCTTTTTCATTTTTGAAGCCTGTTGAAAGTTTATTCCAAGCGTTTAGTTTTTCAACAGAAAATAATGTTGAGTCTTTAACTCCAATAACAATTAAATTACCTTCCTCTCCAAATTTTTCAAGAAAGGCATTATATTCTAAATTTACTTCATGACTGTCTGGTAAAAGATTAGCCTCAGTATATGTAAAACGCATTTTATCCCACTGAAAACTAAAAAAATAGGTTACTAATATAATAGCAATAATAATTACAACTCTATTACGAAGAATTAATCGCGCAACGATTCCCCAAAAGCCAGTAGAAAACAATTTTGTCATAGCTAAATTTAATGGCGCAAAGGTAGATAAATTGTATAGATAAATACACTAAAACAAGTGTTTAACAATTATTTATTAAGATTAATATTAAAGGTAAATTTAAAGGCAATATTGTCTTCAAATTTCGGAAGATGATAAGCACCATAACGATAGGCAAAACTCAAACCAAAACCAAAGACGAGTTTATTAATTTCAAAACCAGATTCCAAATACCCTTTTTCAAGTGTATTAAAACTTATGTTTTCATGACGCAGAATATTATCCATGTTGCCAATTGCAAATCGAGTGATTAATACCAATTGTGGTTTAAACCAAGGAGAAATGTTAAAAGGGTTAAGGTTATGCTTTATTTGTAAGGTTGTGAATCTATCTGAAAAGAATTCATTAAAATACATAGTTTCAAAACTATTGGTTCCAGCTACAGAAAACCGATTAAGGATGGTTTCTTTATTAACATTATTTGGAAAAGCATGATATACATGTGTTATGGGAATATCTCCATTTGCAATACCACTTGTTAATACAATTTGAGTGAAACTCTCGTTTTTATATTTAAAAACCTGAATGGTTCTAAAATCTAATTTTGAAAAACTAAAATCTCCATTCAGAATATTTGTAAAACTTTTTGTGTATTGTAAAGTAAATTTTGGATAACCTACTTTGGTTTCTTTAAGATTATTTAAAACAATTTCAAAATCACTAAAAGGGCTCCATTGCAAGGATATTTTAGTGGTTGTTAAATCAAAATTTGAAAAACTGCCTTTCGTTCCTAAATTAAAGGTGTAGTCATAAGTAGGATTGATTCTATTTAAACTAAACTGTGTTTCGGTAACAATTTTTGAACCTATTTGATGTTCGATTGATATTGCTTTAGATATATTCTTATGGAATAAGCTAATATTTATTAAGCGAGGCTCAAAAAACTGAAAGAAGCGTTTATCTGTTAAAAAGTTTGAATTTCCTGATTCCTCTAAATCATCAGTATATTTTAAGTTAATCCAAGTATTTGTTTTTTTAGAAACTCTAAAACCACCACCAAAACTGTATTTGAAGGTGTGGTCTAAAAAGCCATAAACAGTATAGCCCTCTAATCTAAAATTTTCGAAGAATGTACTATTTGTAATACCTCCTAATCCCGTTCTAAAACCTTCATATTGGTTATATTTAATTAAGTATCTTAAATCAATATTAATATACTTAGTCGGGTAATAGCCATTGCCAATGTTATTTAAAAACTCTGCTTTTCTAATAGAATCGTTTTCAGTTTTTTCTTTACTAGAAGGATTTTTAATCTGCGCTTGACTTTCACAAAGGAAGAAAACAAAAATAAAAAGCCAAAAGTATTTCATTAAAGGGAGCTAAAATATAATTTGAATATATAACATAATAAAAGCAATTTTAGTGCTACATTTTTATTAAACTGTCATAATTTCTTTTTCTTTGTTATGAAATAATTCATCAACTTTAGTAACATGAGTGTTTGTAATGTCTTGAACATCCATTTCAGCATTTGCCTTTACATCCTCAGAAACATCAGTCATTTTTTTAATGTCGTTATTAGCATCTTTTCGAGCATTTCGTATACCAATTTTTGCTTCTTCGGCTTCAGCTTTTGCTTGTTTTGCTAATTCATGGCGTCTTTCTTCTGTAAGCGGTGGGACATTAATAATAATACTTTCACCATTATTCATAGGATTAAACCCAAGATTGGCAATCATAATACCTCTTTCAATCTCTTGTAGCATACTTTTTTCCCAAGGTTGCACAGTTATTGTTCGACCATCAGGAGTGTTTACATTTGCAACTTGAGACAAAGGTGTTTGGGAACCATAATAGTCTACCATAACACTTCCTAACATTGCAGGACTTGCTTTTCCAGCTCTAATATTAACAAATTGTTTTTCTAAATGCTTTAAAGCATTAGTCATTGCTTCTTTAGCAGTATCTAAAATAAATTGAAGTTCGTCGTTCATTTTTAATATTTTTAATCAATATTGTAATTAAGCTAAAAACAAATCTGTTAATGGTTACAAATTAACTTTCGTTCCTACATTTTCTCCCGAGATTACTTTTAGTAAATTTCCTTTCTTGTTCATATCAAAGACTATAATTGGGAGTTTATTCTCTTGACTCAAAGTAAATGCGGTAGTATCCATAACTTTTAAGCCTTTTTTTAATACATCCTCGAAGCTAATAGAATCAAACTTCACAGCAGCTGCATCTTTTTCTGGGTCAGTATTATAGATGCCATCAACACGCGTGCCTTTTAAAATAACATCAGCTTCTATTTCTATGGCTCTTAATACTGCGGCAGAATCAGTAGTAAAATATGGATTTCCCGTACCTCCACCAAAAATCACAACGCGTCCTTTTTCTAAATGTCTCAAAGCTCTTCTACGAATAAATGGCTCTGCTACTTCATTAATTTTAATAGCACTTTGTAATCGTGTGGGTACTTCGGCGTCTTCTAAAGCGCTTTGCAAAGCTAATCCATTAATAACAGTAGCCAGCATTCCCATATGATCTCCTTGAACACGATCCATCCCATGACTTGCACCAGCAACACCTCTAAAAATATTGCCGCCACCAATAACTATGGCAACTTCTACTCCTAAACTTGTAATTTGTTTAATATCTTTAGCATATTCTGCTAAGCGTATGGGGTCAATTCCATATTGTCTGTTTCCCATAAGGGCTTCTCCAGACAATTTTAAAAGAATTCTTTTATATTTCATTATTGTTTTTTGATATGCTACAAATATAATACACATTTTTTTAAAAGGGGATTCATATAATTTATTAAATTAGATATGATTATATTTATAAAAAAATAAAATGAGAAAACAATTAATAATTTTAACGCTTTTTGCAATTGCTATATGTTTTAGTTGCTCAAAGAGTAATGACGCTCCAACAGGTACAGGAACTGGGGATCCTTTAGTTCAAGCTTTATACAGAATTACTTTTCAACCAAGTTTTACATCTGAATTTCATCCTATTGATTATCCAAATAATGCGATGTTTATTAAACCTTTATTGGTGGCCCACAGTGTTAATGCATCAGTTTATAAAGAGGGGAGTTTTGCGTCTTCAGGGCTAAAACTCTATGCTGAAGATGGCGATTCCTCTGCATTAATATCAGAGATTTCATCTGGAGGAGATACGAACATTACAACTATTATTCAAGGAACTACAGATGTTGGGCCTACAGAAACTAAGGTGTATAATATAAATGTGACACCAAACACAACGTTAATAAGTTTTATTACAAAAATTTCACCTAGTCCTGATTGGTTTTTAGGAGTTGATTCTATTAACATTCTCAATTCTGATAATACATTAGTTGATAATATTGGCTTTAAATTGTATGCAATAGATGCCGGGACTGACGCTGGTGATACATATACTTCAGCTAATAGCAGTGAAACAAAAGTTATTGCTATAAGAACAGGGTTGCCCCTATCCGCAATTCCTAACGAAACAGGTAAATTTCTTGCAAGTTTGACTATTGAAAGAGTTATTAATAATTAGAAACACTCATATAAAAAGAAAAGCTTAGATAAATTATCTAAGCTTTTCTAGTTTATTTATAATGTGATTATTGTCCTAAAGCAACACGCTCAAAAGCAGTAATACTAACATCGCCATAGGATTTCACGTAATCGGCAACACTTATTTTACTGTCTTTAATAAATGCTTGGTTTACTAATGTGTTATCTTTAAAGAAACGTTTTAATTTTCCTTTCACAATATTATCAAGCATAGCTTCTGGTTTTCCTTCAGCTCTTAATTGATCTTTAGCAATTTCAATTTCTTTTTCAATAATTGAAGCATCAACTCTATCTTCATTAAGTGCAATAGGATTCATAGCAGCGGCTTGCATAGCAACATCTTTTGCAGCTGTACTTGCCCCTTCAACATTAGCAGATAATCCTACTAACGTTGCAATTTTATTTCCAGCATGAATATAAGATCCTACAAAAGGAGCTTCTAGCTTAGCAAAAGCGTTAATCTCTAATTTTTCACCAATAACACCAGTTTGTTCAATTAATTTATCGGCAACTGTCATACCTTGAAAATCTGCAGCTAAAAATTCTTCTTTAGAAGCATAGTTTAAGGCTGTTTCAGCCAATTCTTTAGCTAAGTTTACAAAACTTTCATTTTTACCTACAAAATCTGTTTCACATCCTAATACAATAGAAACTCCTACTGTATGAGTATCGTTTACTTTTGCAATTGCTGCACCTTCAGTTGATTCACGATCAGCTCTATTTGCAGCAACTTTTTGTCCTTTTTTACGTAATAATTCAATGGCTTTGTCAAAATCACCTTCAGATTCTACTAATGCTTTTTTACAATCCATCATTCCTGCGCCTGTAGCTTTTCTTAGCTTCATTACATCGGCTGCTGATATCTTTGTCATAATATTATGATATTTAGTATTATAAAATAAAAGTCGTTTAATTGCTTCTTTTCAGAAAAACTAAACGACTTTATAAGTATTAAAAAATTGTTTATTCTTCTTCATGAGATGCTACAGGAGTAACAACTTCAGCTTTTGCCACTTCTTTTACTTCAACAGCTTCAGTTTTTGGTTTAGCTACTTCTTTAACTTCAGTTTTTGGGGCATCTTTACCTTCGTCTTTAGCGGTTTTTTCAGCTTTTCTTTCAGCTAATCCACCTGCAATTGCATCAGTAACATGAGATAAAATTTTATCAATAGACTTAGAAGCATCATCATTTGCTGGTATTACATAATCCACTTGTCTTGGATCAGAATTAGTATCAACCATTGCAAATATTGGAATGTTTAATTTCTGTGCTTCTTTAATGGCGATGTGTTCACGCTTAATGTCTACTACAAATAGTGCTCCTGGAAGACGTGTCATATCAGAAATAGAACCTAAATTCTTTTCTAATTTTGCTCTTAAACG
>Ga0114934_10000332_pt1 | contig 29670 bp, 25 predicted proteins | sample 4SBtaG_2_FD_99695 | JGI IMG/M metagenome (GOLD analysis project Ga0114934, IMG submission 99695) | Deep subsurface microbial communities from Kolumbo volcano to uncover new lineages of life (NeLLi) - 4SBTROV10_white metaG | ecosystem: Environmental > Aquatic > Marine > Volcanic ...
AATAACCTACCCAGATTGCGCAGGATTTTTATTCGTCTTCAAGGCGCAACGAAGGGAGCATAGCAAGCTATATGACCGAAGTTGCAACGCTGAAGACGGATAAAAAGACAAGCAAGATTGGTGGGTTATTTATTGCGAGTTGCCTTAGCAAGGGTTTTATCGATTTTCTCGACCAGGCTCTCCACGCCTTTTATGGTTAATTTTTTTTGCGGGCCTTTTACCTCAGATATAAAATTACCGACTAATTGCTGGGAATGGGTATCAACCATATGTATCATAAAATATACAAATAAGAAGCTGGCTTTATGTACGCGACCGACGAGTATGTAGTCCGCATGAAAGCGTTTTCCCAGGTCTGCCGCTACGTCAAAGTGGTCATATAGGTATCCGGTAGCAGCGTCAGCTTCAGTCTGAGAATCTTTGCTGATTTCTATAAGTTCATATCCGCCCTTGGCCGCAAGTGTTTTTTCCAGCATTGCTTTTATGGAGCCAGTTCGCTCCAGTTCTTCCTCAGTGCGAGGGTTGAGCGTCAGATCCTTTAGTTCAAAATCCAAAACTGCGATGCGTAGGTCCGCGAATACTGGCTGAGACGTAAAAAATATAAAGCTAATAAATGCGCATACTAAGATTTGACGAAAAAATCGCATGGTCGATTTTGGCCTGTCGCCGTTGCCAACAACGTTAAGTGTTCAGTTAGAAGGTGCTGCTGTGTTTGCCACCGGTTCTTTACGGATCGATTGCAAAATTTTACGCCCGATTTGCTTAATGGCGTCAATCGAAGCGCTGGTGCCAGTACTCGTAAAATTCGCAAATTTTTCTGTAATAGGTTTAACCACCTGGTGTTTTAGACGTATCAGTGTATTTTCCTGTGAGTCCTTCATCATTTGTAAGAGTTTTGACAGTGTTTGTTCGAGGGGGGCTACTACTGTTCGCATGACGGTATCGGCTAAATTCCCCGGCATTTTGCTGGTTCGGGTTTTGATTTCTTCTATCAGGCGAGACAGTGGAGACAGGATCAATTGATTAATTTTTGCTTCGGTCAAGCCTGGTACACTACTGACCTTTTGATTCAGATCAGCCGTGAAATTGTTGATGGGGTTAAGGACTGATTTTTGGATTTGGTTCGAAGCATTCGTGGGGATATTAGTCAGATTGGTTTTTATACCGTTGAATTGTTTGTTCAATGGAATAAGTAAATGTTGATCCAGTTGGTCTTTTGTGAGTACCGGTATTGACTGAACAATATTCTTTATACCGTCAATCTGGTTATATATGGGTTCCACGACCTGTTCGTCAAATCGCTGTTTCGCAAGTTTAGGTAGCTGTTGTCCCTTTATGACGATTTGTTCAGCCAGGCTTTCTTTTTCGTGGGCGAGTTGATCTTGAAGGTTAGTGATTAAATCACTTTGCACTGCTATATGGTCGTGCAGACTGGTCAGCTCTTTTTGCAGGTTGCTGGTCAGATGGTTGACCACCGTCTCGTGTTTTGATATTGGATCATCGTTGACGAAATCCTCTACCTCATTTGATTCATTGTACTGAAATTCTGATTCAATCGTTTCTGTGAGCGCTGCAATTTTTCGTAATTGTCGGACAACTTGTTGTTCCAGCTTTGGTGTGTCTTTTACCTGATCTTGGAGTTTTGTGTTTTCTTCCTGAACGTTATTCAGCAGTTTAGATTGTTGCTGATGTTTTTGTTCCACAATGACAAGTTTTTCGGCATTATTTTTCATCAGGTACTGAAGCCGGGAATAGCGAATATTGGCTTCTTCCTGGAGATCGGAACACTTTTTTCGACAGTTAAACCGTAGAAACATCCACACAGCAATAAGAACAAGAACAGCTACGATTCCACTTGCAATAAGGATAGCTGAAGGATCGTTGATGATCGTTGATGTCAAAACTGTAATTTCTGACCAAATGGATTCTAGATATTGCATGATATTTACCCCAGTTTTGTCTGTCGTGCCCGTGGCCAACAGTAAATATTATTATTAATAGGCTCTATATTTACGAGCAAAAAACCACTGAGTCCCAAGCTATAAAGGTTTCAACTCTCGTGCATTGCGCTTTGAATAAAATTTTCCGGAAATAAGTTATAAGAAAATTGCGCTGTACGATTTTATTTAAAATTAGGAGCCACCAGGATTCTGGAGTGGCCCCTAATTTAATTCAAAAACAATGCGTTCAATTTGTGGGCGCCTCATTAATCGAGCGGACGATATAGTAAACACCGAAAGGGAGTACTCCTAAGTTGAATACATATGCCCAATTCATACCAAAAGTCCAATCGTAGGAAAAGATCATTACAAGCAAAAGCCAAACAGTTACGATCGTTGCAGGTATGCGTTCTTTTTTATTTAGTATTTCTTCGGTGACGGCCTGTGTTACAAATGTTTTCAAATTGTCCGATTTTGCATAATCGTTACGTAATTTGTCGATCAGTTGTTTGCAATTACCAATTTTTTCACGAATATTCGATTCGACTTCTTTGATTTTTCCTTGTACCTCTTTAATATCCATCATCTCCTCCTGGCATGGTTTTTAATTGTCATTATTCAAAATATTAACGGCGATAAAATACAGGACAGGGTCACTATCCTGTAGGCTGATAATTTCAAAAAATCCTACTTTACATTTCCTGAATGTTCGAGTATACCGCAGAATCCTGTCGACGACAGAAAAATTATAATACTCGTGGAGTTTGCTAACTGAGAATTGAACACCTTATTTTAGGCATGCTCAATACTGTAACGGCGCGAATCTTCTACAACATCCGTGTTGTAGAAGTCTGAACAGGTGCCCAGCTTTGGCTTGGATTTATAAAGCCATCATGAATTGCCGGGTTATGGTGAACGGACGGGTCGACAATTATTCAGGGACAATTTCGTCGCCGATACGGAGTATTTTCATTGCATTGGTTCCACCTTGAACGCCTGTTAAATCACCCTTAGTAAAGATCACCTGATCACCTTTCCCAACCATGCCGCGGCTTTCAAGTTCTTCGATCGCTGCTTTATTGAGGATGGCGTGATCAGATGTGTCAACATGAAATATTAGTGGATATACGCCCCGCAATACTGTTACTTTCTGGCAGGTTTTTGCGTGGGGTGTCATAGCAAAAATAGGGATCGCTGAACTGATTCTGGACATCCACAGAGGTGTTGAGCCCGATTCGGTCAATGCTCCAATCGCTTTTATTTCCGAGTGGTTAGCCACATACATTGCAGATTTCGCAATGGCTTCATCGGCGCGCGCAAAGTGCATATGGGAATTTACATCATGGGTCTGAACTCCTGGCTGCTTTTCGGTTTCCAGGCAAACTCGATCCATAGCTTCAATTGCTTTTACCGGGTATTTGCCAGCGGCTGTTTCCGCAGACAGCATTACTGCATCGGTGCCGTCAAATACAGCGTTGGCAACATCAAAGACTTCCGCGCGGGTTGGCAAAGGGCTGGAAATCATGGATTCCATCATTTGTGTTGCGGTGATCACAGCGGTATCCATTTTTCTGGCAAGCTGGATCAGGTTTTTTTGCACCGCAGGCAAGGTTGCATCACCGATTTCAACACCTAAATCCCCACGAGCGACCATTATGACGTCGGATGCCTCGATAATTTCCTCAATGACATCCAGTGCTTCTGCGCGTTCAATTTTTGCAACAATTCCCGCATGACTACCTGCTGCACGTAATAGTTTTCTGCATTCATGGATATCGTTCGCAGATCTTGGAAAGGAAACGGCGACAAAGTCGGCATCGATTTCCGCAGCGGTAATGATATCCTCCTTATCCTTATCGGTGAGTGCCGGGGCTGAAAGCCCTCCTCCTTGAAGATTGATACCTTTGTGGTTTGACAGGTCGCCGCCGACAATGACGTGACAATTAATCCTGTTGCCAACGATATCGTCAACACCAAGAACAACACGTCCATCATCCAGCATGAGTACATTGCCTGGTTTTACATCGGTCGGTAGTGATTCGTACAGGCAAGCAACTTGATTTTGATCGCCCGCATCAGGATCCATGTCAACGTCCAACGAAAACGGCGCTCCTATTTCGAGAAAAATTTTTCCCTCCTTGAATCGAGCGATTCTTATTTTAGGGCCTTGCAGGTCGGCTAATATGCCGACATGGCGACGAGTTTTTTCGATAATGGCTTTGACTTCATCCGCACGTTTACGGTGGTCATCGGCGATTCCGTGTGAAAAGTTCATACGAACAACATCCAGACCTGCATCAAATAGATTTTCTAAAACACCGGGCTTATCGGTAGCCGGTCCCAGAGTCGCTACAATTTTAGTTCTTCTTAACATTAGGCATCCCCTATTTAGCATTCATTAGTGCAACTGTGGTATCCACCATTCTGTTTGAAAATCCCCATTCATTGTCATACCAGGACAATACTTTAACAAAATTGCCCTCCATAACTTTGGTTAACGTTGATTCGTAAATAGAAGAGGCTGGGTTATGATTAAAATCTATGGAAACTAATGGTTTGTCGTTATATTCCAGGATGCCTTTTAAAGGGCCATTCGAAGCGTCTCGTAAGATGTTATCGATTTCTTCTTTTGTTGTAGCGCGACCTGCCTCGAATGTCAGATCTACAACGGATACATTAATTGTTGGTACCCGCATTGCGAAACCATCGAGTTTTCCCTGCAGCTCCGGTAGAACCAGTCCAACTGCCGCAGCTGCTCCAGTTTTTGTTGGAATCATCGACATGGTGGCCGAACGAGCTCTGCGCAGATCACTATGGAAAACGTCGGTAAGAACCTGATCATTTGTATAAGCGTGAATTGTGGTCATTAAACCATGCTTCAGTCCGACTGTATCTAGCAGGGGTTTTACCAGCGGGGATAAGCAGTTTGTTGTACACGAAGCATTGGATATGACAGTATCAGATGATTTCAGAGTGTCATGGTTTACGCCGTATACAATTGTCGCGTCAACGTCGTTGCCTCCTGGGGCTGATATGACGACTTTTTTTGCTCCGGCGCTTAAATGGGCGCTGGCTTTTTCTTTTGAGGCAAAAAAACCGGTACTTTCGTGGACAACATCTACATTGAGTTCGGCCCAGGGTAATTTTGACGGATCACGCTCGGCAAATACGCGTATTTTATCGCCATTCACAACCAAACAATCGCCGTCTACAGCCACTTCTCCCGGGAACCTGCCGTGCGCGGTATCGTACTGAGTGAGGTGGGCGTTGGTATTCGCATCGCCCAGATCGTTGATTGCGACAACCCGAACTTCGTCACTGCGACCTGCTTCGTAGATTGCTCGCAAGATGTTTCGTCCGATACGCCCATATCCGTTTATTGCGACTTTGATAGCCATAAAATACTTTCCTCCAAAAAAAGATTGATAATTCGTTGAAAAACCGATTCTCTGGCTCTTTCATCAGATGAAAGCTACGCAATATTTCCACCGTCCGTGAATATGATGGGCTGTTATTCAGGTAAAGCCCTGAGTCTATCCTAATGCGCAGGAGAACTCATGGAACGAAGGGACATTCGAGAATGGTCAGGTAAAAACGACGATTATATCAATTGAATGAAATCTCAGTCCAGAGATAAGTCGGTTCGCCAGAAAACTCTGCTCATAGATTTGCCCATTGGTCTGTAGATATTTACAGTCTATTTCCTAATCGCGAATCCCATCCGGGAAACAGCTTATCTGCATCGGCAGGAAAAGATTCAAACGCGCGGGCAAACTCTACATGGTCTTGCGCAAATTCAACAGGGTCTGCGCCTGACCTCCAGCATTGTTCTGCCTGGCGCAGAGATATTGCTCCAGCCGTTGCTCCATCGATATGCCCGTAGACCCCACCTCCAGCAGTCATTATCAGATTGGAATGTCCCAGGTTATTAAAGAAATCAGGAGCTCTGAGTGCATTCATGCCTCCGGATATGATTGGCGTTGTGGGTTTCATACCGTGCCAATTCTGATGGAAATAGGGGCCGCAGGCTGTACCACTTTCTAACATATAAGCAATATTCCGGTCGTCTTTTTTGCCTTCCATTTTTCCAAAACCCATGGTGCCGGTATGTATACCGGATGTACCTTGGAGCCTCGCCATCTTACAATGAGCAAATGTAGAATAACCGCGTTTTGATTGCAACGAAGTTACAGCGCCATGACCCGCTCGATGGTAGTGCAGAAAATGATTCGAAAAGTTCTTGCGTACCGTGGTTACGGCAGCGGGTCCGGCTACGTAGCCGTCGACCATAAAGGCAACATGAGAAGCATTTTCGCCAAAAGTTTCGATTATATATTCGCCTCGGGCGATACACTCGTCGTGGTCGTCGGCTGTTATGTTTGCTGAAAATAACTTTGCCTGACCGGTTTCGTGCTGAGCTCTCTGCATTGATTCAGCAACTAAGGTAATGGTTTCCTTAAAAGGTGCGAAAGGCTGATTACCCTGGGGTTCGTCATTTTTGATGAAGTCTCCACCCAACCAGAATTCGTAGCATGCATCAGCGAAAGGTTGTGGTTTCAGGCCTAATTTTGGTTTTACAATGGCTCCGACGATGAAGCCACCATTAGTTGTCGGTCGATCCAATACACGCCACAGGTCGCTAATCGTTGTAGAGGGTCCCTCAAATAACTTCAGGTAGTCGGGGGGTATATAAAAATCCATCATTTTACTGTATTCAACTTCACCCATGCCCTGGTTGTTTCCCACCACCAGAGTTAGAAACGATGCAACCATTGCTCGCCCATCAATTATATTGCGATCAAAAAGAGCAATAGGGTAGGCGATCTTTAGAAGGTTTTCTGTTTCATCGATCTTGTATACGATAGCGTCAACGCTTCGGGTAAAGTCGTCAGTTGTCGAGACGTCAACGTTGGTTCCTGTGGATGATTCTGCTGCAAAATGTGCAGCGGTACGCAGATAACCGCTGCCAGCTTTGGGCTTCATTATGTATGCAACCAAAACGTGTTTTCCGCCCGCGATCAACTCGTCTTCTTTGAGATTAAGATTGGTGTAGCGGTGTGACTGATCCATATTGGTACTTTTTTTCAGACTACAAGTGTCTGCTTGGTATGTATTGCTTCAGTGAACTGGGTGCTTAAGTTGCCAACCGTCTATTGTCTCGGTATCTGGGGAGTGTTGTCTGAGTATAGTCGGTGGGATTCAATTTATATCTGTGCGAGGCGTTCGTGATGAATTCAATAACTCAATTGGCTCATAGAATAAGTGGAGTTAGTATTTGTACTGAGAACTCAAATATCAGGACAATAAAGCAACGGAATTTAGCTCCTGATCAACCTGTAGGCGATTTAATAATTTTCCAGGGTCATCCCCTTTTTGCCAGGTGGCAGCACCAAACCGAATGTTCCAGGTTGATTTTTTCTCTCCAAGTGTGGTGCGGTCATTTGCGAGTTTTGTAGCCAGTTCTTTTGCATCAGGAAGTGAAGTTTCCGGGAGAATGATCAGGAAAGTATTTTCATCAAGTATACCGATTTGATCGGCCCACCGTAGCTGATCTTTGAGGATTTGGCTGATGCCTCGCAATATTGTCAAAAATTCATCTGATGATTGGTCGGAAACCAATGTAAGGCGCAGCAGAGACAAGGGATTTTCATATCGGCGGCTACGGCTGACTTGTGTTTCGAGTGAATGCAGAATGGATTTCCGGTTTAAAAGTCCTGTTGTGGAATCTTTAATTTCCAGTTCATCCAGTCGTTCCAGGATTTTTTTATGTTCGTTTTCTAATTGTACAAGTCGACTAACGTCGGTGAACAGTTGTATCTGTTGTGATGTCTTGTCCAGGCTGAAAATTTCTCGTTTTATCCAGCGAATGTTTCCATCAGTCAGGCTTAGGCTAAATTGCTCGGATTGATTGAACAGCGGCGCAAGTTCGGAATTATCACAGTGTTCGGCTTGTAAGCCAATTAATTTGTTGACTGGTGAAGCAAAGAGTTTGGCCAGCGCAGGATTAGCCCAGATTACACAGTTGTTATCCAGTAATAGAGCACCAATAGGCATGTTTTCCAATAGTGCTAGAGCAAACTCGCTGTCGATTGGTTCAGACATGACAATTACCTTGGTACATCAATAAAAAAACGGTAGTGTACTGATAGCCACAATTTCAATCCAGAATCCATTGGATAAACTAACTCTTTGATTGTTTAAGTGATCGAGGCTCCTTATTCTAAATACTAAGGAAGAAAAATACCACAAAAGCCTGTTATCTTTCATATGTCTATGATGTTTACTTTGTTTGAAAACGGTCATATGTGCCATCTATAGTTCCAATGAGTGAAGCTTAGTAAAGCTATAAAAAACTATAAATGTAGTAAAAACAGGCACAAAACGTGATTTCTGGATTTTTTCTATTGAATTTGGTAAACGTCTTCGTTTATCTATCCTGGGGCCGTTTGCCTGTTAGAATTCAATAAAGTTCCACCTACAAAAAGTAGCTGTGGGTATAAATTATCGTGATCTGCACTGTACTGTATGCGACTGATACAGGCATTGCCTATGTTGATTTTGAATAGATTGCTTAAAGACATTTCCAGAATGTGAGCGATAATGACCCGAATAACGCCTCCATGGCTGACTAATAGTATTCGTTTTCCAGCATATTTAAGAATCATTTGCTTCCAGGCGCTGGTTACTCGTTGTTCGAAGTCTAGCATGGATTCAGCACCTGGCGGTCGAAATTCAATAGGGTTTTTGTAAAATCGGCTTAAACTATCGGGATATAGCCTTGTGATTTCGTCCGCTGTACGACCTTCCCAGCAACCAAAGCCTATTTCTCTAAAACGCTTATTCACTTTTAGGGGAAGGTTGTTTCTTTCGGTAATTATTTTTGCGAATGCATGGCATCTACGCAATGGTGAAGTGACAACGATATCCCAGTCTGAATAGTCATTAACAGCCTTAAACATTTGTTCCCAGCCTTTTTTACTGAGTTCATCATCGAGGGTGCCACGATAGCGTATTCCGCCAACAGGTTCTCCATGACGGATAAGGTCAATTACTGTTGTTTGCATAAGGAGATAATTAATTAGGAGTGAGGTTTTAATAATTTGCGAAAGATAGACGCAGGATTATTGTTTGTCTTCAAGGCGTAGCAGGGCTACGCAACTGTTGCTACAACGCAGAAGACGGACAATAAGACCAGTCAAGTTTCGTATATTATTGAATCCTCGCTCCTTAGAGAGTGTTCGAAGGCTCAATGTGGTTGCCTGTGTCGTATATTTGGATTTCTACCGACGTCGACGTTTTCCTCCCATCAATGAGCCAAGTAGTCCGCGGATGATCTGGCGACCGATCTGGCTACCTATGCTGCGTGCTGCACTTTTCATAAATGCTTCGCCTATATTTTGACGGTTACTGCGAGCTTTTCTACGAGATGGCTGACGTTGGGTTTCTGCATTAGTTTGTGATGCCTGATCTTCTGCGCGTTGCTTAAGTATTTCATAAGCGGATTCTCTATCCAGTGTTTCTTCGTAGCGTCCCTGTAGGGGTGATCGGCTAATCCGTTGTTTCCTTTGTTCGTTGTCAAGTGGCCCGATTTGAGACTCCGGCGGTCGTATTAATACACGTTCCACAGGAGTTGGACTGCCTTTGCCGTCAAGTGTAGAGACCAGGGCTTCGCCGATGCCTAATTCTGTTATTGCTTGCAGGGTATCAATTTTCGGGTTAGGGCGAAATGTATCGGCGACAGCTTTGACGGTTTTGCGATCTTTTGGAGTAAACGCCCTTAATGTATGTTGGATTCGTAAACCCAGTTGGCCCAATATGTCTTCCGGTATATCCATGGGACTTTGGCTGATGAAGTATATGCCGACTCCTTTAGAGCGAATTAGCCTGACCACTTGCTCGATTTTTTCCAGTAATGGTCGGGGTGAACGGTCGAATAATAAATGTGCTTCGTCAAAAAAAAGCACAAATTTTGGGCGGACTGCGTCGCCCTGCTCAGGTAATGATTCGAACATTTCTGACAACATCCAGAGCAAGAATGTTGCGTATAGTCTGGGTGACTGGTTAATCAGTTTGGTGGCATCAAGGACACTGATAACGCCATTTCCTGAAAAATCGGTTTGCATCAAATCGGGTAATTCTAAAGCAGGCTCACCAAAAAAATGTTCGGCACCCTGCTCTTGAAGTACTAATAGACGTCGCTGGATTGCACCGATACTTGCGGCGGAGAAATTGCCGTATTCTGCTTTCAATAATTTTCTGTTCTCACTCATCCAGGCTAAAAGAGAGCGAAGATCTTTTAAGTCCAGGAGGAGTAAGCCCTGATCGTCTGAGATCTTGAACGCGGAATACAGAACGCCGGATTGGGTATCGTTCAAGTCAAGTAAGCTGCTGAGCAATAAGGGGCCTAAATCTGATATTGTTGCCCGTACCGGGTGCCCGAAATTTGCAAATATATCCCAAAATATGACGGGGTTAGCTTGATATTGAAAATCCTTGATACCGATTTTCGCTACACGTTCGACGACTGTACTATTGTTTTTTCCTGCACAGGCAATTCCTGAAATGTCGCCTTTTACGTCGGCCATAAATACCGGTACACCAATACGGGAAAAACCTTCGGCGAGAACTTGAAGGCTGATTGTTTTTCCAGATCCGGTGGCGCCGGAAATAATTCCATGCCGGTTTGCCATTGATGCGTCGAGATGGATTTGTCCGGATTCTGATGCGCCAAGCAGAACGGTTACTTTTTCGGTCATATTTGCGAACAGTTATTTAATGAGTAGGGGAGAAAATAGCTATAAAAAAGGCATCTGAGTTCTAATTTGATAATAACTGGCTCATATCAGTGGGATAGATTCAACAGTATAACAATTGTCCGCATTGTTCTAATTTTCTGCGATTTGACAAGCTATTCTTATAGTGATTATACGCTTATTCTACAATACTGATTTTGTATCCAAATACCTGCGTAATTGCGGTATAGAGGGGCTGCGTACCAGTCTTTGCTTGATGTCCCATTTTTGGGTTTCTTCTACAAATTCTAAAAAATGAGTGTCTTTGCCAGATTGTACTGCGACAGGGATCCCATCCCTAAACAATATTCGATTGTAGGGTTTGGCGCAAAATTTATTTCCGGGTGCAATAATTCCGATAAGATTGAGAGGGTCACTTGCATTTATAGTAACCATTTCCTGACATGGACTCTGGTTACGGAATTTTCTTAGGGATTCGACAGCTTCCGGGAGCGCGAATTGTTCGCCGTACTGGCCGGCGACAAACCGCCCACCGCGTAAGTTACCGCGAGCTTCCATTCGGCGCAGTGCAGGTAACAGGTCGGACCATCCCGGACTTAAAGATTCGCGGGTTAATAATGCCCGGAACAATATTCCATAGCGTTTTAGCAGTACCGCGATGCAATGTTCAATAGATTCGAGTGGTATTTTTGCGGATGACGAGGACTGATTTGTTGGAGCGCGGGGTTGCGTGTGGCTTCGGACTGCTTCCTGGATTAATGACCAGCGTCCACCTTGTTGCAGGTCGAAAATAGCTTGCAGTCGACCGCGTCGTTTTCTTTCCGGAACCAGTAATGCCCGTAATCCACTGAAGCTATCACAGCTGACAAAACCTCTGGCAACTAATTCTGCCAGAGCGGATTCCAGGTGGCTGGGCAGGAGATTGGAATGTTCAGCGAGTTCTTCAAAGAATAATGCACCTCGTTCAGTGAGCGAATCCATTACTCGTGTTGCAATTCCACTCATTTGATCCCGTTCCGGGGGCAAACGGGTCTGCAGCCAATGATCCAGGTTGCGACGAGGCATCAGCGTGATCGGACTGGACTTAATTGTGGAGCGAGCTTGCCCTGTAATGCTTAATCTGGACCAGCGAATTTTTCCACTTGTGCAAAGTGCGTCCAACCAGTCCGGATTGTAGTTGTGCATACGTGTTGGCAGAATTTCAGATTCCCAGCTTACCGCCGATGCTTCGAATCCCTCAAATTGTTGGATTATTGCAAACAAAGCATCGGATCCCTGCATTCTGGTATCGGAACTGATATGCTGCCAGGCAAACAGGAAACGCATAAATATGGGAATATTTGCCGGTTCTATTTGTTTGCGAAGTATTCCGATAGTATATCGATGGATTCTTGCCAACAAACGTCGGTCACACCATTCATTTTCTATTGTTTCAGGGGTGAATTGTCCTCGTAGAATAGTTCCTTCAGACTCAAGGACTAACAGTGAGCGCTCTATAACAGTGTGTTCCAATCCCAAAAGTTGGATATATGTTTCAAGTGTAGATGGGCCTGTACAGTTCAGCCGTGCGCGTAAAATGTTTGTCAATGCAGTGTCGGCGTCAATCGGTTTTGATAGAGTGCTTAACGGTGTATTCGCAGGCAGAATGTTCTTTATGGAAAACAATGTGGCAAACCACTGCAAGTTTTCGGTTGCGGCCCATAGTGGGCGTTGGTTTGTCGGTAACACGATTCGTGCAGCACGGTGGTTGATGGTGAGCGATTTAAACAATTCGAACCATTGCTCATTTGCTTCGATTTGTTCATCGATAAATCCTGTAACCAGTAAAGCATCGTGCAGCTCATCTGCGTTTTTTGCCTGTGGCCAGCTTTCGTCGTAAACCCGTCGAATGGCGTCAACATCCAGTTTTCCAAGATCTGTAGCGGTTTCCGGGTCTAACCATCGCCGACTCATTACGGCTCGAGTGCGTCTTTCCTCTGCAGGTGCGCCGTCTAAAAAGGCATAATTTCGAGCGGTGAGAATCTCTGCGGCAAACGGTGAGGGTTCAACAATGTCACGGGCGATGATTTTTATCTGCCGGGTTTCGATTTTTCTGAGGACTTCAATCAGACCGTCAATATCCATGACATCAGTCAGACAGTCGTTTATGGTTTGCTGGATTAGTGGGTGCGATGGTATTTCTCTATCCCCAACAAGATTTTCCTGGCAGGCCAATTGTTCTGGAAATACACTGGTAACCAGATCTTCGGATTGCATACGAACCAGATAAGGCGGGGTCTTTTTGCCAGCCTGAAATCGTCTGACCGCCAGGGAGCAGGTGCAATTCCAGCGCCAGCGGATATTAAACATAGGGGCATCCAATAGTGCCTGGATAAGAAGATCCTTAACGCTTGCAGAATTTAAGTAATGAGCGACGGCTTCCAACTCAAAACTTTGTGAGCTTCCCATCGATAGTATTATCGCATTTTCTGTGGCTGCCGCCTGCAGTTCGAAGTTGAATGTACGGCAGAAACGTTTGCGTAAAGCCAGGCCCCATGCACGGTTTATGCGGCTCCCAAAGGGTGCATGCAGAATCAGGTGTAATCCACCGGATTCGTCAAAAAACCGTTCCAAAATCAAAGTTGTGAAGCTGGGTATGGCGGTCAAAGTGGTTTGCGCCGCGGCAATGTAATTGACCGACTGGCGGGCAGCAGAGGTGGATATTTGGGTGCTTTTCTGTAGCCAGGCGGTTACCGTGTCCAGGTTTTCTGCATCCGGCTCGCATCGACGGGCGATTTCCTGGCGAAGTCGAGAAACCGAAAACGACAGTTCGATGCTGCGTCCAGGCGCTTCTCCAAACCAGAAGGGAATACTGGGGGGTTGGTTCTGTGCATCTTCCACCTGCAGGTCACCGGCATCTAAACGCAATACCCGCCAGCTGCTGTTACCCAACTGAAAAATATCACCGGACAGGGTTTCCATGGCGAAATCTTCATCGACGGTGCCGATGAATTGCCCTCTGGGTTGCAAAATGACACGATAGTCCGCGTTATCCGGAATGGCTCCACCACAGGTTATTGCTGTGAGTCTGGCATTGGCGCGCCCTCGTAGTTTTTTGTTGACGGTGTCATGATAAATATAAGCAGAACGGCGGCCACGCTGGGTATTAAAACCTTGTGCAAGCATAGTAATGATTTTCTGGAAATCGCTTTCGCCCAAATTTTCATAGGGTGCAGCCTGGCGTATACAGTCATACAGTTCTTGCTCCTGCCATTCTTCGCAGGCCAGCATGGCGACGATTTGCTGGGCGAGTACATCCAGGGGGCCGGGTGGTACGACCAGTTTGTCGAGTTCGCCGCGATGAACCGAATCGATCAGGGCAATACATTCAACCAGTTCGTCCCGACTGGTTGGAAACAGTCGACCTTTCGGTAATCCTTTCGTTGTATGGCCTGAACGTCCGACCCGTTGCAGAAAGGTAGCAATGGAACCCGTAGTTCCCATTTGACACACCAGATCGACATCGCCAATGTCAATACCCAGTTCCAGCGATGCAGTCGCGACCAAAGCCCGTAATTTTCCTGCTTTGAGTCGGGTTTCCGCGTCGAGTCTTTGTTCTCGAGCTAAGCTGCCGTGATGAGAAGTGATTTGGTCGGCATCCAGACGTTCGCTCAGGTGACGGGCAACGCGTTCTGCCATACGCCGGGTATTTACAAAAACCAGTGTAGTTTTATGCTGATTGATTAATTGTTGTAATTTATCGTAGATTTCGCCAGCGGCCTGTCCGGACAGTAATGCTTCCAACGGTGAGTCCGGCAATTCGATGGCCAGGTCAAGTGCGCGTTTGTGCCCTGAATCGATAATTTCACAGTCGCTGATGGGCCGATGGCTACCGAGTAAAAAATGAGCAATAGCTTCAATAGGTTGCTGGGTTGCTGACAAGCCAATTCGGGTAAGGTTGTGTTCGCTCAGATGTTCCAATCGCTGCAAGGACAAAGCCAGGTGCGATCCTCTTTTGCTTGCGGCGACGGCGTGAATTTCATCGACAATGACTGAATGTACCGATTTCAGCATGTGACGGCCACTCTCACTGGTCAGTAAAATGTACAACGATTCCGGGGTAGTCACGAGAATATGTGGCGGTTTTCGAATCATCGCCGTGCGTGTGGCGGCGGGCGTATCGCCAGTACGTACCATGGATTGAATGTATACGTCCGGGTAGCCCATTTCCAGTAAGTGAGTGCGGATACCTGTCAGCGGTTGCTCCAGGTTTTTTTGAATGTCGTTACTCAGGGCTTTTAACGGTGACAAATAGAGTATCTGTGTTTGTTTAGATAATTCACCTTGTTTTGTACCGTCTTTGACCAATTGATCAATGACTGCCAAAAACGCCGCGAGAGTTTTTCCAGAACCGGTCGGTGCCGCAACTAAGGTATGTCGACCACTGCTAATTTTCGGCCAGGCGTCCTGCTGGCACTGGGTGGGGGTGTGAAAATTAGTTTTGAACCAGGATTTTACTGCAGGGTGGAATTGGTTTAGAGCCATAATTTCTGGTTTGCGAAACAAGTGGGTTGTAACGCCTTGATGCTACGCGATTGACTGACTGTACTCAAGAATTGACTTGTTATCTCCTGGCTATGAAAACTTTGCAGTCGTCTTCTTTAAAATATACGTTGGGTTAATTCGGTTGTTCAAAATTTAGTGCCAAAATATTTTGAACATAAAGGTACAATAACAAAAACAATTCAGCGTATCTTATTGGAGGTACAAGCCATAGATTGTTTGGATTTCTGCAACATGGATATTGTCACGCGTTCCGTACAATCAATGGCTTGTATCCTAACTACGAAATTTGCTAAGTAATTACCAATATAAAACATTAATTGAGTAGGATCCGGAGGAACAAACAGTGGAAAATTTCACCCCTTACACTGCACTGGCAGGTGGCCTGCTTATTGGTATTAGTGCGACAGTCTTATTGCTATTTAACGGTCGAATCACCGGTATCAGCGGAATATTGGGCGGTCTGCTATTCCCAAAGCAGGGTGAATGGCCCTGGCGATTATTATTCTTGCTCGGAATTATGGCAGGTGCGCTGAGCTATCACCTGGTTTTTCCCGATTCGTTTGCGCCACGGACAGGTTACCCACTGCCATTGTTGATAATTGGTGGATTTTTGGTGGGTTTTGGTACCCGAATGGGAAATGGTTGTACCAGTGGGCATGGTGTGTGCGGTATTGGACGTGGATCGATGCGATCTATAGTTGCGACAACTGTGTTTATGTTAACCGGTGTCATTTCGGTCTATATTATCCAACATGTCATGGGGATGTCGTCATGAAACGCCTACTTTTAGCGTTGTTTTGCGGTTTTATATTTGGCTTGGGTTTGTCGTTGTCACAGATGATAAATCCCGAAAAAGTAATCGCTTTTCTCGACGTAACCGGTAACTGGGATCCCAGTCTGGCATTTGTCATGGCAGGGGCGTTGGCGGTAACACTGATTTCATTTCGGCGCATACCTTTGCGCGCATCACCGATTCTGGATACGGAATTCAAACTGCCGGTGAAAAACCAGATCGATCGCGATTTGATCGGTGGTGCGGCAATTTTCGGCCTGGGTTGGGGCATGATAGGGTATTGTCCTGGGCCGGTGGTTGCGGCTCTTGGCATCGGGCTTTCTGATGCCGTTATCGTGATGGTGTCGCTTCTGCTTGGGTTTTTTGTACATAAAATATTATTTGATCGAAACCTGTGAATGCCAACCATGGTGCCAACAACAATAATTAGAATAACGAACAAAAGGCCTCTCAGGGTCTTTCGATATTTATAATTCAGACGCGTAGCCCGTCGTCTTAAGAAGCATATCTAATTGTTTCTTTGCTACTTTACCTGATCCGGTGCGTGGAATTTCGTCGAGTATATATATTTTTTTGGGAATATGATTTGCAGGTAGTGTTTTTCTCAGGCCGCGTAAAATTTCCCCTTTTTTTAAACAAGCCTGATTCAGTGGAACCAGGCACGCCACTGGAACAGTACCTAGAATTTCCTCTTCCTTTGGAACGACTGCGACGTCCTTAAATAATTTTAACTGAAGCAATTCGTCACGAATCAATACACCGCTAACCTTTTGGCCTCCTGATTTAAATACATCGTCATTGCGACCCACATGGTACAAGTACCCATCTTTGTCACAATAACCCATATCACCGGTTTTATAGCCGTGGGTTGTTTTTACTGCTTGAGTACTGCCAGGATCGTTCAAGTATTCTGTTAACAGAAAGTCTCCATCTGCGTAGATTTCCCCGAGTTCTCCGGGTTCAACTTCGTTTTGATTTTCATCGAGTAACTTGTAGCTCAATCCGCCTATTGGAAAACCGACTGCACCGATCTTTTGATCGATGTCTGAAGGGCTCAAGTTGCAAAATCGGCCAGCCAACTCGGTAATTCCATAAAAGGTATGAATATCAAGATTAGGATACCTTTGCCTAATTTCCTTAATTACGGTGGGTGGAAGAAAGTCGCCGCTGGACATCAGCCATTTGAAATTTTTAGAGAGATTCATCTGCGACTGCACAATCCACAGCAGTTGGGTGGGAGAACCACCGAAACAATTCGCGCAGCTGTATACCAATAAGTTCACAAAGTCGTTATTCAGTATACGGTCTTCGTGAACGAAAATAGCGGCATGCGTCAAAGCACACACCATAAAGTGAGATAACAGGCTGGTAAACTGAAAAGGGATATTGGTAAATAATACGTCACCCATATGAAGATCTAGACATGCCATCGTTGACAGGGCGTTACCCATTACTGCCTTCTCAGTCAAAACTACACCTTTAGGCATGCCAGTGGTACCACTGGTAAAAAGTACAGCCGACGCGGCCGGTAAGTGGCCAAAAGGTTTATCGCTGTGCAAAATGTCTGTGTTGCTCAACGTTATCCTGGCGTTGGTGTTTTTAATGATGGAATTCCTGTGAATATCGGATAAATCGAATGCCAGAGGAACGGCCACCGCGTGGCGCACCCAGACAGCAAACAGATCTATAAAATACTCCAGATTTCTACCCGTTTCTATACAAACAAGGTCTCCTGGTTGAATACATTGCAAACTTGAAGCTCGTTCAATAACACGAGACTTGAAAGCAGAAAAACTAAGCACTTTTTCTTTGCTTAGTAGAAAATCAGAACCACTGTCAGGTAAATTATTAAATGTCGATATTAAATCTTGATTATTCACGAATAACTAAAAAATCAGTGTAATTAAAGAAAACCAAAATCGGTAATAGAGAATGACCGCAGTTGAACTATCTGCAAATTGGGTAAATGCGTGTGCCGAGGCTGCAAATAAAAAAGTAATGGCTATAGACGCAATGCCCCATACTTGCTTAATCCAGTTGGGTAGTGTTCTTGTTTTTTTAGCTGGAAATCGATCTTCTAAATAACGTACAAGGCTCAAGCCGCTGGCGTGATGTAAGGCCCAACATAACCAGGGTAAAGTTAAAGAGTGCCAAAGCCCAACAACCAACATTACTACATAGGCTGGCGTATAAAAATTTTTTGTCATTATCATAACGGGCATATAGATATTTCGCATGCACCAGTTGGAAAGTGACATATGCCATCGGGACCAGAACACTCGAATATTTCGTGCTAATAAAGGCCAGTTAAAGTTTTCAACTATTCTATAGCCAAGCAAGCGACTGAAGCCAATAGCTATATCTGAATACGCTGAAAAATCCAGATATACGAAACACAAAGCAAGTGAAAGAAATATCACAATATCACTTTGATCTGCTTCAATTGGGAAAAACGCAACCCGATCATAGTAGCCACCAGGTTCGAAAAGAATTTGAAATAGTATAAAATCGGCTAATACGGCTTTCTTGAATACGCCAATGATAATACGAGATATACCGTGAGTTATATCGTTAAGGGATATGCGGTTAAGCCTGTTGGCATTAAAATTATCTACCGTATCGATCGGTCCGGCGGGTAAAGTGGCGGGAAATGTGATGAAACATAAAAATTGGCGGTATCCAATAGAGGGGATTTCATTTCTATACCACTTTAACTGGGTATCTATAAGTCGAATAACAAAATAAGAAATACCAAGAGGCGCTAGAAGTGCAAACGAACCCACATCAAAAAAGAGAGACTGTATCGCATTATAAAAATACTTAAAAAGAAATAGAAAAAAGATGCAGGATAATAGTGATAAATATAGGGTTGACAGACTTTTTTTTCTGGCGGTTATGTTATTTCCAAAGGCGTAAATAATCGATATGTATGATATAAGGAACACGGTAAACAGTACATCGATCCATAATAAAAATCCGATTGATGAAATGTTTAAAACCCACTGACTGACAGCGACGCTTGAGTGAGTGCACCAAACTAATGCAACGAGTAAAATTAAAGATAAGAATAACCAGTTTTTATTGATTTCGTTAAGAAAGCCCTGACTTATATGCCTAACGGTGCGCATTCCCATCTTTTGAATAATTGTTTGATTGTCTGCAATGAACTGCATTCCGCCTAATCGCTCAGTTATTGTTAGTTGGTGACTGCACATAGTATTTGATTGTAAACATTGGTAACGATACTCTGATCCATTGTAGCGGCTAGAGAGTGGTGCTGAAGTGACTACGTCGATAATAACTTTGACTGCGTGTTGACTGTTGGCTTGCAAAGATAACAGCTCACCCGGTTTCAAAATAACTGGAAATTTATCAACAACAGCACCGTTTTTAGTTATAGTGTAGTTATTTGTTACTAGCGGATATAAAAGAATTACGATCAAGCATGCCAGTACTGCTGGTATCAAATATCTCGTTACAGAAGTATCACCCATTTATATTAAGCTCGTTTTTCAACAGCGGTAGCAATTTTCGAAATACTATCGAAAACATCCAGGCTAATATCCAAAGGATTAAATTTAATGGAAAACTTTTGTTCAAGGAATATAATTAGCTTCAAAATATCTATGGAATCTAATAGTTTGTTCGAGAATAGAGATTCGTTGTCACCTATATCAGTTTCAAGTCCCATTTCGTCTACTAAATATTCACGAATGCATTCAGAAAAACCAGTCATAATAATATCTCCTTGATTTTGTTGATCATCAACTCAGCCATCTTGTTTTTTCCACTATCTATCAGATGATAAGTATCCTGGAAGTCTTTCTCACGAAAGTCAGGATGCATTCGAAAATCATAATAGTGGGTGTTTTTATTGAGTACTTCGATTTTCTGTGAATAGGATATTAGTTTGTCGTATTTAGATTCTGTCGCTTTTGCGAGTGGTGATACCGGGTAGTCAATTAATATAAGCTTATAGGATTTTTCTTTTGCTACCTGATGCATGGCCGTTATATAGGTGAATCCTAATTGATGGTTTGTTACAGCAGGTTTATATCGCCGATTTTCAACGTCCAAAATATACTGCTTTTTTTCTTCCAGATTGAGTTGGGTTTTATTATTATAAATAGACCTTTGAATAGCTACAGGACGACTACACGACTTGTATAATTCTGTATAGAGGATCATTTTTAGGCTACATCGACGTTTTTCCAGGAAATGAAGTAGTGGATATCGCATTAATATGAGTTTGGGAGTCAAGTGGTGTTTTATTCGATTAATGACGGGATTGTGAGCTAACAAAACGTCATAGTTAATGCCATCAAAACGCGGGTTTAAAAACTGATTGTTGTAGAAGTTTGAATTTTTATCCAGTTTTCTTAGTGCTATTTGTTGAATGATTAGACTACCTGCAGGGGCATAGAGCGAATTCAGTAGGGCTAATGATTCATCGTATGCTTGATTTTTACTGCCTAAATTTTGGAACAATGCAGATTTCCCATAGATTGCTCTCAGTCGGTGAGTCATTAATGTGTCATTAGGTACGGATTCCCTTGTTACAGAAGCTCCAAGTAATATAATATTTGGGCCTGTTTTGTATTTAGTATTATTGATGACATGGGAGATATAACTATTACCATCGACATATCTTTGCTGCAGGCTCAATTGGCCGTTAAAATGTTCAGTTAAATAAGAACCACTGATTTGCAAAGCCAGAAAAACTGTAATAAATGCAAATATCAAGCTGCTTAGTTGCGGTGTAAGCAGTAAATTGTAATATGACCTGGTATTAGAATCCGACATATCTAAATACTTTCAGGTCCGCATCCATAAAATATACAGCGGATAAAGAAAAGAATACCACCAACCAAAAAATGTACTGCAAAAACCAAATGCCAGCTAATTTTAAAACTATATTCATACTATTTTATGATCGACTGTTATCTACCTTTTGTGCATGATTACACCGACAATTCAATAGTTCATTATAGTCCACTTGATAGTTTGAATTAGGATTACAGTTAAGTTTTTTATGCAGATATATCGGTGTTCAATTCTTTTGGCTATTGGTCGCATAGCAAATAAATTCTTGTTCTTCGACTAAGCTAGGGAGTAATGAATATAGACAATGCCACCATTTCTCAGGGGCACTTGCCTACACCAAATCCTGGTGGAATTAACGTCATTGTTGATGTTATTCGCGCGTTTACAACTTGCCATGTTGCTTTTCTCCAGGGAGTGAGAAGAATTTTACTTGTTGCCACAGTAAACGAGGCCTTTGAGTTAAAAGAACGAATTTCAGACAGTTTACTCGCGGGTGAAGTTGACGCCCTGCCTATTTCCAATTTCGATTGTGGAAACTCCCCCTTTGAATTGCTAAATCGGGATTTGAAAAATACCACGCTAATTTTAAAAACAACCAATGGTGTTACCAGTACGCTCAATGCGATGGATGCTGAACGAATCTTTGTTTGTGGTCTTTGTAACGCTGAAGCGGTATCGAAATATATTTATGGATTGGCTGGCGATGATAAAGCCATTCAGATTGTTGCGTCACATCCTACGGGGGATGATGATCTTGCTTGTGCAAAACTAATTAAGGAAGGTCTGCAGCGTGAGCTGACCATGCAAGATCTTGATCAAGCGGCATTTGCTGTTAAATATTCTAAAGCAGCACGCAAATTTTTGGATCCAAATAAAGCAGACTATACTTTTGAGGATATAAAACTGTGTTATTCCATTCCCAGGCTCCAGCTTGTTATTGAAGCCAGGGAGAAAAATGGCTTAGTTGTCCTTAGCGAGACAAAACGATATGAGTGCACATCTAACTCTGCCCAATAGAACTCAAAAACCTCGAACTGATGGTTTGACTTCCATACTGGATAATGGTTTGCCCGCAGCTCTTTTAGAAGCCTATATCAAGAGCTCTGCCGGGTATATCGATTATGTTAAATTTGGTTGGGGTACCGCGCTGGTTTCAATCGATATCCAGGAAAAAATCAGGTGTTGCGAAGAAAATCAAATCGGTTTCTATTTGGGCGGAACCTTATTCGAGAAGTATTATCATGAGAACAAGCTCGATTGTTTTGTCAATCTATGTAAGTCACTCGGATGTCAAACTGTTGAGGTGTCAAATGGTACTATTCCTTTGGGTAATTCTGATAAAGCCAAGTGCATCCACGATCTAAGCCAGGAATTCAAAGTGTTTAGCGAAGTCGGATATAAAGACAATCGTAAATCGATACATTTGCCACCATCGAAATGGATAGAATATATCCTGCAAGATATTGATGCAGGTTCCGAAAAAGTGATAACCGAGGCGCGGGAGAGTGGGAATAGTGGAATATGCCGCGATAATGGTGAGCTGCGTTTCGGATTAATCGAAGATATAATCACTCATGTACCGACTGAGAAGTTGATTTTCGAAGCACCAAACAAAAAATTGCAGACGTTCTTTATTCGTAAGGTCGGTGCCAATGTCAATTTAGCAAATATATCTTTTGATGAGTTAGTGTCAGTAGAGACTTTGCGGCTTGGTTTGCGCTCGGAAACCTTGTTGGACATGTAACCCTCATGCGTTCAACTCAGCGTGTATTTCATCTGGCCATACCCTGTGCCAATTTGCAGGATGCAAAAAAATTCTACCAGGATGGGCTGGGATGCGTTATTGCCCGCGAGTATGATGACCGCATAACGGTTAATTTTTTCGGAGATCAGGTTGTTTGCCATTTGGCTCCCGGACAGGTTGTGGAGGAGCCAAAGATTTACCCGCGCCATTTTGGTATTACTTTTCGAGATAAAGATGAATATGACGCATTGCTAAAACATGCTCGTGATCACAGTTTAGAGTTTTTCCGCGAGCCATTTTGCCGGTTCTCGGGGAAAGTGGAAGAACACTATACCTTTTTTCTAAAAGATCCTTCAAATAACTTATTGGAATTTAAATATTATATTGACGATGGCATGATCTATTGAATTTTCGATGCATCTGGCCTTAAGGTTTTCTTTAATGATTTGATTTAGCCAGGCGGGTGACTCAGAATCAAACTTGCCTGAGTAGATGTTTTTTCGGACTATCTTTCCGGATACATCAATATTTATTTTTTTAGAGAATTGTTGTGTGGTTACAAAAACAGATTAAATTAAAGGCGCGGTCACGAGGGTTTCATCTTGTTACGACAGAATTGTTGGCACAATTGCCCGAGTTGGCCCAAATTGAAACTGGGTTGGCGCACTTTTTCCTCCAGCATACATCGGCATCGCTTTCTCTAAATGAAAATGCGGATCCCGATGTACGCCAGGACTTCGAATCCCATCTTAATCACATGATTCCAGAGAATGCGGATTATTATGTGCATACCCTTGAAGGTCCGGATGATATGCCTGCACATTTGAAAGCGTCTGTGCTTGGTGTGCAGTTAACGCTGCCTGTATCTTCCGGTTGTTTATTGCTGGGTACCTGGCAAGGTATATACCTGGGTGAGCACAGAGATCGTGCTTCAGGCCGCAGCCTGGTGGTGACTTTGAATGGTGTTTGAACAGAGGTGCTGTGACAACTGCACGGGTCTGCTTCTGTTGTCTGTAATCAGACAATTTTAGTGTCCCAGCCGCTACAGTCAATATGCCGAAAATTACCGTAGTTTTCTTGGCATGTATTTTCAGTCTTAACCAGTCGTTTGCCACAATACGGGCAAAATACTATTTCGATTTCTGTCGTCCAAATAGTTTCTCCCAGAATTTCCAGGTAGCTATTCTTTTCAATGTCTGCTTCGGTAGCCTCTCGCTGGATAAACAGCGTGCAGGAAGGTAGTTCACCTTCAATATATTCTATATACACACCATTTTCTGGAATGTATTGGCACTCGTGGGGTAGATATTGATTATTCATTGAATTTAAAAATTATTACTAAAAAGTATAGTGAATGGGTAGTAAGGTGATTTTAAGATCGGAAAATTATCCGGGAGCGAAGCCGCCCTGTATTTCCGGGGAGCCGGAATTTTAAAAAATGAGAGCTTGAATGATCAGATTGCGAACTAAAACACTGATATTCCAGAAAGGTGTAATGATTTCATAATTAGCGGTGAATTAAACGGTAATATTACCGCAGCATCTATAACTTTCGTATTGAATCAGACTCTGGGCCATACAGGGTAATTATCACGTGTGCAGTTGTAGTTATGGCTCTGTTGCAAAAAACCGGCTCTGTTGCAAAGACTCTCACATAGACCGGCAATCCCCCAAATCGATGCAGACGCATTAGATTGTCTGATGCAATACGATTATCCTGGTAATATCCGGGAACTCAGAAATATCATGGAGCGTGCCTTACTACTCACAGAAGGTGAATGCATAACACGAAACGAGCTACCCGGTGAGCTACTGAAATCCGACGTCGAAAAACCGAAGCCATCGCCAGTACAGTTTGACCAGATTATCCCCTTCCAAGAAATGGAACGGCGTTACGTATTGTCAGCTGAAAAATGGCACCAGGGAGACAGGAAGTCGCTAGCAGCGGAGCTCGGTATTAGCGAGAGTACGCTGTATAGAAAGCTGAAGGAATTACATGAGGCCGGGTGAATAGGATTCCCTCTACCCTAAACCCAGTGCAGTTTCCAATTGACTAGCGTTTCATGTCACGGATTCGACCAGGAATTTTCTAACTGGTCATAGACTTTTTGGCACCGTATATAGAGATTTTGCAGTTCGGGGACCGAATCAAACGCCGTCACAAGACCCTCGAATTCACATCCAGGTTGGAGTAATAACTCGAGTTCCTGCGATGCCACGTGGTCAAGGACATTATATTGTTTAGCAACCACCAGATAATAAAGGTAATGCACCGCACGAATCATAAACATCGGATGATTAAACGTGTCCAGGATCGGTGTCAGGAGTGCCCGCTGCAATGCGCGGGACCGATCATCCAAGGAATATCGATCTTCAACGGTGCTCGAAATTATAGGTAGCACTATCGACGTATGCTCATATCCAAATCCAAGAGCTGGTGAAATTTCCGTGGGTTGCCGAGCTCCGAACAGTACGGCAAAAGCTTTTTGATAGCACCAGGCGAGACTCGCTACCACGGGATCCGATAACCGGACCTTAGAGCAACGTGAAAATTTTTTAAGTTTAGGTAGTAAACAACGCCGTATATCGCTCCGTGCCGAGTCCTTGTCGTTATTAACGAGTAATCGATAGCCCAAACCGCCAATGAGAATACTCCGAGAAAGTTCATCTAAATTTTCCAGTTCATCCAATAAAAGTTGGATTGCCTGAAAATCAATCGGTGTCGTAGTCCACGATAGAAAACCAATTAAGTTTCCGCTAATGTAGCGCTGGCCTGTCTTTCGCCAAGCGTCCAATGCAACCTTCACATGAGTGTCTGTGATGGATTCTCCCTGGTACAATTCACCGGCAACGCGGTAGATTCCTGAGTACATTTTCGCATTTGCCAACTCGTTGAATCCATAATCTTTGATCGAATCGGTTAAAAATCTTGCGACTAAAAGTTCCTGCCATGTTCGATGGATGAATCTGAACCGATCGGGTCCTGTTGATATAAAAATGGTTCGTTTTAATAAAGTTATGCGGATCTGTATATTTTCCAGCAATGAATAACCGGTCTCCAATCTTGGGCTGCCCGATGAATAACGGGATTCTTCGACAAATCCCTGCAGCCTCTTCTTAAATGCGCCAACCTCCTGAATCAATTCATCCAAGCTTATGTCTCCACGTGACTTAAAGAACATGAACCATGCGATGATCCCAAGGGCTGTGACGAGATGCTCCAATTCGGCAACGTTACTGTCTGCAACCCAGACACCGGCGAGTTTGGATTCAATGATATAATTTTCCAGTACTGCGGATAAAATACTAGTTTGAGTGATCGCTTGGTCTGTCGATCGGCTGTCAACAGAAGGCTGGTAATGCGACAGCACTAACGGTGTCATTATCTGCTGCAATACAGAGGTATCGCGAATGGACGACAACCATTCACTGCTTTGGGGAAATTGCTGAATCGCTTGTGTGCGGGAAAGCGGGAGAATTTCGAAAACAGCCTTAGGATTACGAATTAAAGTTCGAAGACCATGCGTATCCTTGCGGAGGCTGACGATTACTTTAAATCGATTATTGAGCGCATAGCGATCAAGTACGCAGTGTAATACTTCCGTAAACGTTGAAAAACCAATTTCCGGATGATTGACTAGAAAATCATCAACGCCATCGATAATTACAATCACCGAATCATTCTGAAATTTTTGCTCCAACCATTCAATTGTGGTTGTATCGTGAGCGGATAAAGAATGCGCCCATTGAAGCCACCATGTCCACATGCTTTCCCACGAATAGGCCGTAACGGATTGAGTCGAAAGAGTGGCTTGTTGGAGGGGAATAAACAAAGGCAATGGAACGCTCCGGGGATCGCTTAAAAAGCAGCAACTTAATTGCCAGGCCAGGGCGCGCATCACTGTGGATTTGCCGACGCCCGCGGAACCAACCAGAAGCAATTGTTTGAGTTCGGCCCCCTCTTGCGATACAGACTCTCTTAACCGATTACAAACCAAGCGCTGACTTCCAGTAATCCAACCTGAATCGCGTTTAGCCGATGCGTAGAGGTCTTGCGGCCTTTCCGATTGATCAATGCCGATGAGTGACGATATCGATGCGGCTCGGTTGACTTCCTGGATCCGCGTTAGCGATTTATCAACAATCGCAAGCGAAACATCGGTCGGATACCGCTTTATAATTTCGGATACGATTCCGACGATCGGCCCCTTAGACCGCTTCGGAATTTTCACAGATTTGTGCGTACCGCGTACATAGATTGGTTCAATCGACCGATCGCTAACCGCTACCGACTGATCGGATTCAGCGCAAATATCGGTGACGACTGGTGTCGGTAAACCCGCATCCTTGGACTCTTGCCAATACGCATGAAATTGATGATCCATGTGCAACAACCTTCGGTGCTTCCGGCGCAAACGGGTAATAATTTGATTTCGTCCCCAGTCCTTTCCCCCTTGGGTCAATACCTTGACCAGCAACAAGAGGGGAGCCGCTAAACAATAAAAAAGCGGGTAAACCACACTACTAAGAATAGTCATCGCTCGTGTACCACCCCGATGTGGTACTGCGATATTGATAACACGACGAGTGCGCGTCCAGACTTGCGCTGAAGAGGTCTGAGATGATCTTTCTAGTTCTACGCGCGAATTCGTTGAGGAAAATCCTTGATTTAGGAGATGCTTGACGACGAGGCCACCGGTACTATGCGTTACAAATATGATGTGACGGTACTCAGCGTACTCAGTTTTCAACCAGGTTTCCAGATCATAAGCCGCCTGAGCAATACTGCACCTCTGCCAGAATTTCGAAGGATAATGAAAGGAAATGACGTCGAGATCGACTGCGGCACTGTCTAACACCCAGCGTGGCATATCTCCCCAAGTTGTTTCTGCATCACCAAATAATCCATGAACATAAACAATCAGGCAAAGGGACGACGGATTCGTGGCCCAGCCTTGTTCCGCAGTGTGGATAAGACCATAGCGGCTGGTGGTCTGCCAGAAATCTGCATGATGGCCTTGTAGCCTTTCAACTGAAGACATGTTCTGTTTGTATGATGGCGATAGATTTAAAAACGATAGCCGCCGCCGAAGCCTGCAAAGACGTCTTCCGCACCCTTGGTTAAACCGAAACCAAGACGTAGATCCAGTACGAAATTTTCCGTTACATAGTAGTCAGCCCCGGCGTTAAAGAAGATCTGCGTGTTATTCACTTCATGTCCGTGGCTGAAAAATCCAAAGAACTCCGTGTAGAATGTAATGTCTTCGGTTGCTTCAACACCCAGCGCGATTGATTGGCTCAAGACGACAAAGTCACTTTCGGACGCAATTTCAGGCAGTAATGCAAAATCACCGAGGCCATTGCTGCTAAAACCTGTTGATCCGTAGATTTCCATGACTTCCGTCAACCGCCAACCGTAGGTGTAGTCAAAGCCGAATTCGACTTGTGTCGTACTCCAGGCCTCGCCGCCGGTTGGTACAGCCATTCTCAGCGCCAATGCAGACTCCGGGATCCAGCACGATTGATCCGTGGTTCGAACCTTCAACCCCAGGCGGGTATCTTCACTTCCGGATAGGGATTTGCCCTCGCCACCAAAACGCCAGACATGATTCCAACGCGCGCGAAACTCGATATTTTCTGTAATGCCGACGCGCAACATTAATTCGGGTCCCGTATGCGTTACTTCCTTTTCGCCATCCTCTTCGTCATAAAAGTAAGTATAACCGGCTTCAAACTGTGCGATGCCCTGTCCCACGGTTTCCGTTGATTGGGTGAAATCATGACGGTCCGTTTCGATTCGTTGCGGTTTTTCAGTTTCGTCGATTACGCGGTCACCTGAAACAAAATCGTTCAGAAAAGGAGATTTTAGTTCGGTATCGCCGCAATTGAAAAGTGTGTTCGTTTCTGCTGTGCAATTTGAAATGATAGAAAGGAACACGGCAACATTTACTGCCATTCGTTTAAAAATGAGTCGGGCTATCATTACTTTGAAAAGGTTAATTGGAACAGGAGTTGCTCAGACCGAAAAACTAGTATCTTGTGGAAATACGGGGACTTCTCAAGCCCCCGTATCCGTCCTCAACAGGATCATTTAACGATTTTATCAGTCCTGTTCTGGCATATCCTGCACGATTAAGACATGCGGTTCCCCAAGCGGAAATTTGTCTCCCAGCTTTTGAAAATACATGACTTTTCCGTAGGTTTCATTGATCGCGGGGATCAATTTCGCGGCTTCGTCACCGGTCAGATCAGGCAAGGACGCCTTCGCCCTGGGAATTTCAGATTTATGATAATGCCAATATTTCTTTTCTTCTTCCGGTAGTGTGTTGTATTGCTCTGCGGTAATAATGTACTCAAACCCAATCGGTTTATCCTGGTCTTTCATTCCGGTAGGAAACATCAGGCAAATCAGGGTACCATCGTCATAGGCCTTGCAATGATGATGGACGATAATCTGCAGTTTGGGATCGTGAACCGAATCGGTGTCCGGCACGATATGGCGGATGGCCTGAATATGCAGATCGTTAAATCCGAGATGATTGGGATATTCCTTCTGTCGCGGATTAAAGGTTTCGTTGTATAGTTTGGGTGCCTCGGCAACCGGACTCTTTACTTCGGCGTCAGTGCTTGCTGCCGTCGCACAACCGATTAAAAATGGAAAGACCAAATTTGCAAAAACAAGTGTCGTTCGTTTAAACATCGAATACCCCTTATAAAGTTAAGTTTTATGTCGAATCGAACCGCTGGTATGCAAAAATAGGTATGTCACCCCTTCAACTGGATCCGACAGGTATAAGTATATAGCATATAGTTATATTCTTATAATAATTTGTTATTATAAAGACGCCCTTTCATATTCTTATTTGGAATGATTACACGATGAATACATTTTTCAGGTTCCTTTTTACGGGTTTCATTGTTATCACAAACAGCGCGATTGCCGAACCCAATAAGCAAAGTTTAGCGGTGTCGTTTTCAACGGCCGACCAGGGCTCGATTCACGCCTTGCTCGGTGGCGATGGAACCCGTGGCGTGGTATTGGCGCATGGGGCGATCTTTAATAAAGAAAGC
>Ga0114934_10000334_pt1 | contig 29563 bp, 16 predicted proteins | sample 4SBtaG_2_FD_99695 | JGI IMG/M metagenome (GOLD analysis project Ga0114934, IMG submission 99695) | Deep subsurface microbial communities from Kolumbo volcano to uncover new lineages of life (NeLLi) - 4SBTROV10_white metaG | ecosystem: Environmental > Aquatic > Marine > Volcanic ...
AATAAAACTCTTGCCTTGTGTCTCCGCTAAAGTTTCAGCGACAGGAAGAAACAGAAATGACATAAATGATATGATTACAGGAAAAAACTATATAGGAAATAAACGTTCAGCCAAAGGAAATAAAACATACAAAACATTTAATCCTCAATTGAATATTGAAAACGAACCTATTTACATTGAGGCTACTTCAGAAGAAATTAATGAAGCAATGGCTTTAGCTACAAAAGCTTTTAAAACATTCAGAGTAACTTCAAGGTCACAAAAAGCAGCTTTTTTAAATGCTATTGCAGATGAAATTTTAGCTTTAGATGATGCATTGATAAATGTGTATTGTTCCGAAACTGGGCTTCCAGAAGGTAGAGCAAAAGGAGAACGAGGAAGAACCGTTGGTCAGTTACGTGCCTTTGCTAATTTAGTTCAAGAAGGGTCTTGGGTAGAAGCAGCAATTGATACCGCAATAAATGATATGCAACCACAGCCAAAACCAGATGTGCGAAAAATGATGATACCTCTTGGGCCAGTTGTGGTTTTTGGTGCAAGTAATTTTCCTTTGGCCTATTCAACCGCTGGAGGAGATACATCAGCAGCATTAGCAGCGGGTTGCCCTGTAATTGTAAAATCTCACCCAATGCATGCTGGAACCGGAGAGTTGGTAGCTTCTGCAATAATAAAAGCCGTAGAAAGAACAGGAATGCCTAATGGTGTGTTTTCAAATTTAAATAGTAGAGGTGTCGAAGTAGGTGTACAACTTGTTCAGCATCCTGAAGTAAAAGCTGTTGGATTTACAGGAAGTATCAATGGCGGAAGAGCATTATACAATTTAGCAGCACAGCGAGATGAGCCTATTCCAGTATTTGCAGAAATGGGAAGTATTAATCCAATAGTTATACTTCCAGAGGCATTAAGTAAAAGAGGGGCAGATCTAGCAAGAACTTATGCAGGATCTATCACTTTGGGAACAGGGCAGTTTTGTACTAATCCAGGATTAATTTTAGGAATTAAAGGAGAAGCTCTAAATAGGTTTATTGAAAAATTATCTGAAGAAATAATTCAAATAGAACCGTCATGTATGCTACATCCAAATATTATTGGAGCCTATGAAAGCAAAAAGCAAAAAACGATATCACAAAAAGGATTACATATTGTTGCTGAATATGAATCGGAAGTGAAATCTAATTATGCAAGACAATCAGTTACAACAGTTGAAGGTGCTACATTTTTAGAAAACACAACATTACATCAAGAAGTATTCGGACCTTTTTCAATGGTAGTGCAATGTGAAGATACCAATCAATTAGAAGAAATTATTTCTAAACTTGAAGGGCAGTTAACAGGAACATTAATTGCTAGTAATAATGAAGCAAAACAGTATTCAGAGGTTATTGAAGCACTTCAAGATAGGGTTGGACGCATTATCTATAACGGAGTGCCTACTGGAGTTGAGGTTTGTCCAGCGATGGTTCACGGAGGACCTTATCCTGCTTCTACAGATAGCCGGTTTACAGCAGTAGGAATAAATTCTATTAAGAGATGGGTAAGACCTTTTAGTTTTCAAGATTGGCCAAATAATTTATTACCAGCTGAATTAAAAAATGACAATCCTTTAGGAATTTCACGTTTAATTAATGGGGAACAAACAAAAAGACACATTTAATAATGTCTAGAAATACGTTTAAATGTATTGATGCTCACACTTGCGGAAATCCAGTTAGAGTAGTGACTGCTGGATGCCCAAAGTTGAAGGGTGCAAATATGAGTAAAAAGCGTCAGCATTTTTTAAAGGAATTCGATTGGATTCGCAAAGGATTAATGTTTGAACCTCGTGGGCATGATATGATGAGCGGCTCTATTTTGTATCCGCCTCATAACCCTGAAAATGATTTTGCCATATTATTTATTGAGACTTCTGGTTGTTTGCCAATGTGCGGCCACGGTACTATAGGAACTATTACCATTGCCATTGAGGAAGAATTAATAACGCCCAAGATTCCAGGAAAAATAAAAATGGAAACTCCCGCAGGATTAGTGAATATTGATTTTCAACAAACTAAAGGGAAAGTGAATTGGGTAAAGCTAATCAATGTAAAAAGTTACTTAGCGGCTGAAAGTTTAACAGTAGATTGTCCAGAGTTAGGAGAAATCACTTTTGATGTTGCTTATGGAGGAAATTATTATGCCATTGTAGATCCGCAACAAAATTTTTCTGGGGTACAGAATTTTACGGCGAACAAAGTTATTCAATATTCACAAGTTGTAAGAGAAAGAATCAATAAAAAATATCCAAACACGTTTATTCATCCAGAAAACAAGACCATAAGAGATATTACGCATTTAATGTGGACGGGTAAGCCCCTTGATGCAACATCTTCGGGACGTAATGCAGTATTTTATGGGGATAAGGCTATAGACCGGTCTCCTTGTGGTACAGGAACATCTGCACGAATGGCACAGTTGTTTGCTAAAGGAAAACTTAACATTGGAGAAGAATTTATCCACGAAAGTTTTATTGGTTCAAAATTTATTGGTAAAATTGAAGCGGAAACGACTTTAGGAAATCAACCAGCAATAATTCCAAGTATTAAAGGTTGGGCAAAAGTATTTGGATATAATACTATTGTAATTGACGATGATGATCCTTTTGCATATGGTTTTCAGGTGGTTTAATCTCATAAATAGAATGGAAATGAGTAAAAGTGTAGTGATTATTGGAGGAGGAATTATAGGATTATGTTCCGCCTATTACCTACAAAAAGAAGGACACCAAGTAACTATTGTAGATCAATCTAATTTAGATGGAGGTGCATCTTATGTTAATGCAGGGTATTTATCACCAAGTCATATTATTCCATTATCAGCACCTGGAGTAATGAAAAAAGGTTTGAAATGGATGTTTAATGCATCAAGCCCTTTATTCATTAAACCGCGTTTAGATTTAGATTTTCTAAAATGGACTTGGGCATTTAATAAATCTTGTAATGCTAATCATGTGGCAAAATCGGCTCCAGTGATTAGAGATATTTCAGTATTAAGTCAGAAATTATATGATGATATTAAAACCACTGAAAATTTTACGTTTCAATATGAAAAGAAAGGACTCTTGATGTTATGTCAAACTGAAAAAATGTTGGAGGAAGAATTAAAAATGGCAGATTTAGCTAAAAGTCTTGGACTGGAAGCAAAAGAGGTTACTAAAGAGGAAATAAAAAAACTAGAACCCAATGTTAAAATAAATGCTATTGGAGCCGCATATTTTAAATGTGACCACCACACGACTCCTCAAGAATTTATGACAGAAATGAAGGCGTATTTAAAGCAAGCTGGTATAACATTCTTTACTAATGAAGAAGTTAAAGATTTGGAGGTACAGCAGGGTGAAATCACTTCAATAAAAACCAACAAACAAATTCTTAAAGCAGACGAATTTGTTTTAGCCGCTGGTGCTTGGAGTAATTTACTAAGTAAAAAATTAGGATTAAAATTATTGTTGCAAGGAGGAAAAGGGTACAGTGTTAATACCGAAAAACCAACGGGGATTACAATGCCAGCAATTATGGCGGAATCTAAAGCCGCACTTACGCCAATGCATGGTTTTACCCGTTTTGCAGGAACCATGGAAATAGCTGGAATAAATCATACTATTAATAAAGTAAGAGTTGAAGCTATTGCAAATGCAGTGACACGCTTTTATCCCAGTATAAAACTTACCCAAGAGGAAAAAGATAATGCAGCTTGTGGCTTACGTCCTGTATCTCCTGACGGATTACCATATATTGGGAAATCTAAAAAATGTAATAATTTGACTATTGCTGCTGGTCATGCGATGATGGGTTGGAGTATGGCAACGGCAACAGGGAAATTGGTTTCTGAGATTATTTCTGAACTAAAGCCATCTCTAGAACTTACATCTTATCATCCAGATCGGAAATTTTAATTAGGCAAAGTATATATAGATTACTAAAACGATAACACAAATAGAAATGCCGATGCTATTTAAATGTTTCCATGGTGTAATATCTACTTGATTAGTATATTTTTGAACATAAGCTTTAGTACGAGGTTTATATTTTCCAATAAGAAGCATGATAAGTACATTTAGTACAAATAGTATTGCCATAACATGTAAAAAATGAGGGTAGTTTTCTTCGCCTACAGCGTAGGGTTTAATAATGAATTGGCTAATGATATACAATATTGAACCAGATATAATGCCAACTTTTGCGGCTATTGCAGGCACATATTTGGTAAGGTAACCCACAACTATTATTGTTAAGATTGGAATACTGTAAATGCCATTAGCTTCTTGTAAGTAGCCAAATAAACCATCGGAAGCATATATTAATAATGGTGCAATACACATGGAAAGAATGGCCAGAATAATACCAAATCGTTTACCTGCTTTTACAGTTTCTCGTTCTGTCGCATTTTTTTTAATATGTGATTTGTAAATATCAATACCAAACAGCGTTACTGAGCTGTTTAATGCAGAATTAAATGAACTTAAAATAGCACCAAATAAAACAGCAGCAAAAAAGCCAAGATAAGCTTTAGGAAGTACCTTGGAGACTAGCATAGGATAAGCTTCGTCGGGATTTTCTAAATCACCACCAAAGATATGAAAAGCAATAACACCAGGAAGTACTACAATTAAAGGCCCCAATATTTTAATAAACGAAGCTATTAGTAACCCCTTTTGCCCTTCCTTTAAATTTTTTGCTCCGAGAGCACGTTGTATAATGGCTTGATTAGTTCCCCAATAAAATAGCTGCACCAACATCATTCCAGTAAAAATGGTTTCAATTGGGACTGATGATTTAGAATTACCAAGCGAATTAAATTTTTCAGGATGAGAATCAAATAACACCGAAATTCCTTCTAACACATTTCCATTTCCAACATACATTAGGCCAAAAACAGGAATTAGCATTCCACCTATCAATAAACCAACGGCATTAATAGTATCAGAAACAGCAACTGCTTTTAATCCTCCAAAGATTGCATAGATTGCGCCAATGATGCCAATACACCAAACCGTTATCCATAATGCCACATTTTTTGAAACATCTAATAGTTCTGGAATTTCAAACATATTACTAATTGCTAATGCACCAGAGTAAAGTACAATAGGAAGTAGAACAATAGCATAACCACTTAAAAACAAAACTGAGGCTATGGTCTTTGTAGTTTTATCGTATCGCTTTTCTAAAAACTGTGGCACAGTTGTAATTCCGCCTTTTAAATATCTTGGCAGTAAAAATATAGCAGTAATTACCATTGCAATTGCAGCAAGTGTTTCCCAAGCCATAACCAGAATACCATCTGTAAATGCAGCTCCATTTAACCCTATAATTTGTTCAGTAGATAGATTAGTAAGTAATAGCGATCCTGCGATGACTATACCAGTTAAACTTCTACCGCCTAAAAAATAGCCGTCTGAAGATGTTTCATTTGTTTTTCGTGTTGCTAAATATGAAATAATAGCAACAACCATTGTAAATCCTATAAATGATAATAATTGCATAAATTAAATTTTAATAATAAGTCATAAAATCTTCAATAAAAATTTTACTTAAATAAGAAATTAATCTTTTAGCATTGTCTTTAGTGAATACCATAGGTGGCTTAATTTTTATAACATTATTGTCTTTGCCATCAATGCTCATTAAAACACCAAAATCTTTCATTCGGTTGATTAAATATTCTGCTTGGGCTGAAAGAGGGTTTAAATTTTTATCAACCAATTCAATACCGAGAAATAACCCTTGTCCTCGAACATCACCAATTATTGGAAACTTTAACGCGAGTTGTTTTAACTCAGATTTTAAATATCCACCAACAATCAAAGCGTTTTCTTGAAGATTCTCCCGTTTTATAGTTCGCAAAACTTCTATTGCTATAACACATGATACAGGGTTTCCTCCAAAGGTGTTGAAATACTCCATACCATTAGCAAATTTTTCAGCCACTTCTTTTGTACAAGCAACGGCAGCAATTGGGTGACCATTGCCTAAAGGTTTACCAATAGTTACAATATCTGGGATAACGTTATACAATTGAAAACCCCAAAATGTTTTTCCCATCCTACCACATCCTGTTTGTATTTCGTCCGAAATACATAATCCTCCTACATCACGAACATATTTATAAGCCTTTGCTAAAAAGCCTTCAGGTAGTTCAATTTGTCCACCACAACTAATAATGGGTTCAACTATTAATGCCCCGACGCTACGTCCTTTATTTTGAATATTTTTGATACATTTTTTGACTTCTTTAGCATAATCTTCTTCAGTATTTTCGCCTCTATATTTTCCTCTGAAAATATCTGGTAATGGGAAGATTTGAGTGTGTTCAGGAGCTCCAGTTCCACCTTTGCCATCAAATTTATAAGAACTGATATCAATACATGAATTTGAATTTCCATGATAACCAACCTCAGAAGCTATAATGTCTCGTTCTCCTGTAGCAGCTTTTACCATTCTAATAGCTAACTCATTGGCTTCACTTCCAGAATTTACAAAATACATGACACTCAATTCAGTTGGTAAAGTTTCAAGAACTTCTTTTGCGAGTTCATTTATGTTTTCGTGTAAATAGCGTGTATTGGTATTAAGTAAAGCCATTTGTTTTTGACCAGATTTAACTACTTCGTAATGTTCATGACCAACATGTGCTACATTATTAACAGTATCCAAATATTTTTTGCCATATTGATTCATTAAATATTGACCATCACCACGAACTATTTTAATAGGAATTCTATATTGCAGGCTTAAATTTTTGCTTAAATGTTGATTTCGGTAATCAATGAGGTCTTCGTTGGAAACTTTCTTCTTTAGTTGAAGACTTTCAGATTTAAATAACAAATTTGGATCTAAACATAATCCTTTCCAAACTTCAAACTGATTAAAATAAGCAACTCCAGGGTAATCAATTTTATAATCAAGCATAGACAACATAATTTGAAAATGCAGATGAGGTGCCCAGTTTCCGTTTTCTGGATAGTTGCCTAATTCAGATATTTTTTCTCCTTTTTTGATAATGTCTCCAACGTTGTGTTTTAAAACACTTGCGACAGTATTATGGCCATAAAGGGTATAGAATTCAAAATCTTCGACATCATGTTTTAAAATAACCAAGCCGCCATACTCTTTATCTCCAGCATCATTTACAGCTGTGACCACTTCACCTTCTAACAAGGCATGAACAGGAGTATGTGCTGGAAACCAAAAATCGATACCTAAATGTATCGTTCTACTTTCTTTACCACTATTTCCTGTTTTATCATAAGCAGATGAAGTGTAAATTGGTCGTGGTTCTAAATAACCACCAGCAATTACTTTTTCTGGATGCTGTGATTGTAACTGATTAATTTTAAATTGAAAATAGCCTAAATCACTAAAGTCCTTCAAATGACCAACCCATTTACTGGATACACTTAAATCGATATGTTTAATTGTATTACTGGGAGCAGTTGGAAACAAATCGGTTATCTTGAATTTATTTTTAGATGCCCATTCATTAAATTTTTCTTCATTAGGATGTACACTAAAACCGCATACTTGCCTGAAACTAAAATGAGCAAAACAGACACTTACAGTCTTCCATTGTTTAAGTAATTCCCATGACGGTTTTTCGCTTATATATAAATATTCTCTGTAGGGTTCTGCTAATTTATTTAGAGCACACTTTACAACAGATATAACCATTCGCATCGCAATACAAACATATAAATGTTCTAACTCGTTTTCTTGAAGTGGAAATGTGGAATGATATCCTTTAATAATGGGTAAAGCAGCATCCAAAGGGTCTTTTTTACGCATTATAGCATAAGAACATGCTATTGCCACATCATTAATTATTTGAGTATGCATAGCATCTCCGTAATCTATAAATGCAATTACTTTAGGATTGCCTAATTCTGATGATACAACTATATTATTGTCATTTATGTCGTTATGGACAATAGATTTTCGTAGTAAACAGTAAGCTTTAAAATCACCTTCAAAAAGCTCTTGAAAATAGGATATAATTTCAATCTCTTTTTTATTAAAAAGATGAAGGTATTTTTTTGTCCATAAAGATTGTGCAATATCCCATTCAAAATTCCGATATGCTTTTGGGTGATTAAAACTAGAAAGAACACTTGTTAACCGACCACATTTTTCTCCTAAACTAAACCGTAAATTATCTAATTGTGGATTAACACTACTCCAAACTCTGCCTGAAATCCAAGTGAGTAAACGTACTTTTCGTTGTTTACCAAATTCATCAATAAATTCAGAAATTGAGTTTCCGTTTTTGTCTTTTGTAACTTTTGGAACAATAATTTCTTTGCTGTTGGAAGCGATATATTGTAATAACTCTTCTTGGAAAATAAGATTATCTACATCCTCATTTGGGCGCGAAATTTTAAGAATAAAATCATTTCCACTATTTATTTTAACTCTAAAATTATAGTCTTCATAACCAGGCAAGGCAGATACAGTTCCAGTTACATCATATAGGGAAAGAAGAATGCGTTCTGCTTGAATTTCAGAAATTTTAATGGTATTGTCTGGCATTAACTCTAGTTTTTACAGCGGAATAATCAACTATAAAAATAAAAGAAAATAATGCGATAAACGATATGAACTTTAAAGAATTCTTGTTTGCTTTTTATAAAAGGCATCTTGTTGCTTTTTCATAAGCTCACGTGCCATTTTCTTTTTATATGCGAACAATTCTTCTTCAGAAGAGATATCCTCATATACGCGATCATTTATGGTATTATCTGCTTGTAATAATACACTACGTTGATGTTCGTTTTGTTGTGCCCAAGTTTTAAGTTCCGATTCACTGTCTTGGGTTTTAATATCATATTCTGCTCTTGGAGATAACAATTTGGCAAATATTGGAGAGGTCTCGATGGCTAAGAACAATAAGAATATAAAAAATGAAGGTAGCCAAGGTAATGTTCCTAAGGCATTAACACGCGCCATTAATCCGTCAAAATTATCTATTATAGGTTGTGAAGTGGTAACTTGAGTGTTATAATCATTTTGTAATTGTGTAATTTGAGCTTCGGTGGCTACAATTTTTTCTTTATTGGTTTCTTTTAATTCTTGCAATTCAACTAGCAATGCATCATGCTTATCCCGTTTTTCTTTATAAACGGGTCCTTTACCTAGTAACATAGTACCTTCACGACCTTCGGCTTCAGCAATATAAGTATCATATAAGGTATTAACTTCTGCTTCTTTGGTGTCAATGTCATTCTGAAACGCTTTTATATCGTTTTGTAAACTTTCAATTTTGGGTGTAAATTGTTGCGCGATTTGATCTTTATTAGCAAGTGTTAAATCATTTTTTTGTTCAAGAAGAACTTGATTTATTTCTTTCTCAAATATTTTTAATTCTAAGGGTTTAGCTATTACAATTGCTATAATTACTGCTAATAAGATTCTAGGAGAAGCTTGAATAAGTTCATCTATAACATCACCAGTTTTTTTTATGGTAGAGACAATGTACCTGTCTAAATTAAAAATGAGTAATCCCCATATCAAGCCAAAAAAAATGGAGGTTAAGAGATTATCAAATACAGTATAAAGTGCATAACTGGCGGCTATAAAAGCCATTAAGGCAGTAAAGAAAACTGTGGCACCAATACCTGCATATTTGTTTTGTTCGCCTTTAGAGCAATGCTCTAAAACATCTGTATCTGAGCCTGAGCAGATAATAAAAAATTGCTTTAACATAACTTGTTGAATTTGATTGATTGTATTATATCAAATAGCATTTAAAATAATGTATATAAATAGTTTCTTTTTAGTTTGTATGTCGTTAAAAAAAATAACCGTAGCTACTGCTATGCTTATTTTCTTTGCCTAATACAATCCAAAAAATAATTCAATTTATTTATACACGATTTCAAACGCCATTTGATATTAGAACGCAATAGTTTGCTATTTGTTACAATAAAGCCTCGATTTTCGAGGCTTTTGCTTTTCGTTATGTATAGTATTAATTTTTTTTTGAATTAAGTAATATAATTAATTTTCCTTATTCTTAGATTTATTTTTAAGCGCTTTAATTTTTGCTTGAGATTTTTTATACGCTTTCTTTTCTTCTTTTAATCTTTTTTTATCTTCAGTTGAATGTATTTTTCTTACTTCAGTTAATTTTTTTCTTTCAGCTTTAAGTTTTAATGCTTTAGCTGCAATCTGTCTCTCTATATAGACCAATTTTTCAGTTCTCAATTTTTCTCGGTTTTCTATAGCTCGAAGCTTTCTAACTTTCATTAGTTCTCCTTTTTCAGCTTTTATTTTATTTGCTCTAGCAGTAACCTGACCTTCTCTATAAGCTAATTTAGCTTCCAGAAGTTGTTTGCGATCTTCTCCTTGTAGTTTTCTAACTTTAATTAATTCTCCTTCTTTAATTTTTTGTAGCTTAACTTTTTGAGTCTTTAACTTATAGTTTTTTATAGCTTCTTTGTGCTTTTTCTTTTCTGCTGGTGTTGCATTAGCAGGCAAAGGAGGAGGAGGGGGAAGTTTCCTCATTTTAAGTACTCTTTGTGCTTCAGGTGCATCTGGAGCTGGTGGAGCTTCCCTAAGCTCTATCACTCTTGGAACTTTAGGTTGATTTGGAGCTGGTGGTGGAGCTGGAAAACTTGGAAATGGTTGTGCCTTTTTATGTTGTTCTACACTCATTAAATTATATAAATACTTAAGACGTTCTATATCGTTTTTTTTAATAACCATTTTGTCTTCAGACATATCATTATACTTTTTTGCCAAAGCATTATATTCTTTCACTTGCTTTTTAGTAGCTTTTTCCTGATTGCTTATAAGTTCCTTTTCTACTTGAATATATTTTTCCTCGGGAACTATAATTTTCGAACTAAAACTAAATAATAAAATAGCTAATATTGGAAGAAGCAATATACTTCGTAACCAAATTCCTTTTTTTGATGTTTGTGTTTTCATAACTGTAAATCGTTTTTTGATTAATGAATAATTGATGGCATTTGCCAATTGTGGATGAGCGTTATTTGATGAGAATGCCAATAATGTTTCTTGATATGTTATTGTTTTAATGCCTTTTTTGAGTACAGCTTGATCTGCTAAAAATTCATGGTTAAGTTTTATGAAATGTTTTAAAACATACATTAATGGATTAAACCAGAATACTATTTTTATTATTTCAATAAATAGCACATCTATGCTGTGTTTTTGTATAGCATGTGTTTCCTCATGCCAAATTACCTCTTTAGGAATTTTATGGGTTTCAAATTTTTGCTTGTTAAAAAAAATGAAATTAAAGAATGTATGAGGTACTATTAAATCTTTTAATAAAACATTAGTAATAGTTTTACTTCGTTGCTTTGGATTGTTCTTTATTTTGTGATTAAGTTGATAAAGATTTTTTATGAATTTATATCCAAAGAGTATGATACCCAAACTATAAATAAATATTAAAATGATAGGTAAATAATTGGTTTGTGATTGAATTTCTAAAACAGTATTCTCTAGTGAAACTATTTCAGTAGATAGCTCTACATAATATGTAAATGTTATTAATGGAATACCAATAGAAAGCAGTAAAGCACCAAGTAAATAAAAGCGTTTAAATACGTGCATGTTTTCTTTTTCTAAAACTAATTTATAGAACGCTAAAAAAAAGGCTAAACAAGCACTAAGTTTTAAAATATAAATTATCATGATTGTTTCTTTTTAAGTTCGCTGTCTATTAATGTTCGTAATTGCTCTAACTCTTTCTTACTAAGATTCTCTTTAGTAAAAAAGGATGCAAATTGTGATGCACTATCATTAAAAAAGTGTTTTATTAACCCATTTACATGCTTAGAAAAATAATCTTTCTTTTTTACCAAAGGATAATATTCGCGAGATTTTCCGTAGAGATTGTATCCTACAAAACCTTTATCATGCATACGCTTTAATAAGGTAGCAATAGTTGTTGTTGCAGGTTTTGGATTGGGATATGCGTTTAAAATATCTTTCATAAAAGCTTTTTCGAGCTTCCAGATATGTTGCATGAGTTGTTCTTCGGTTTTAGATAACTGCATTGTTCTACAAAATTAGAATTAACTCTACAAACGTAGAATAATTATTTCAATTCTACAAATGTAGAATTAATAATTAACCAATTTTAACAAAAGTTTACCTAAGATTGCTTTTTTTTTGAACGCAATCCTTCAATAATAACAGTAGAAAAAATTAATAACCCTCCAATGAAAGTATTCTTACTTGGAATTTCGTTGAGAAAAAAATAAGCGATAAGGATACCATAAATGGGTAGCATGCTGTTAATAATACTAGCTGAAGATGCAGAAAAATAATTTAAGCTACGAACAAACATAGTATGACCAATTGCGGTTGTAACCAATGCGAGTATCAATAAATAAGGGAATTGAGTATTAATCTCAGAAGTATCCATTAAATATAACACAGGAGAAAGCACTATAGTAAGTACCAATATTTGATAGAGCATCAACATGGTACCGTTATATTGTATGACATGCTGTTTTAATATTAGAATTCGTAAAGCATAAAAAACAGCAGATAGTAATCCTAATAATATGCCTTTTATATGAGCGCTTTCTAAACTAAATTCTGGTGCAAGAATATATATTCCTAGTAATACGATAAACCCTAAGAGAATGTGCATTGGGTCAAACTTCACCTTTACAAATAAGGGTTCTAAAAGCGCTGTTATTACAGGGAAAGTATATAGAGATAACATTCCAATAGCCACATTAGAAAGTTTTAAGGCATAAAAGTAAGTAATCCAATGTGCTCCTAAAAACAACGCGCTAATAATAAATGTAGGAATGTCTTTTGAATTTAGCTTAAGGTTTATTTTTTTATATCTGCAAAAAATATAAAGAAAAACCAATGCTAATGCAGATCGCCACCAAATAATAACAGGTGTTGGCATATCTATAAAACGACCTAATACACCAGATGTACTAATAAAAAGCGTAGCAAGACTAAGTTCAAAAAGGTGTTTTGTATGTTTGTTTTTCACAAGTTAGAGACCTATGTTCAATAGGGTTATTTAGAAAGCTCAGTATAATACTTGAAAAATAATGGAATGGTCTCAATACCTTTAAAATAATTAAAAAGCCCAAAATGCTCATTAGGCGAATGTATAGCATCGCTATCCAAACCAAATCCCATCAAGATTGTTTTGCTTTTTAATTCCTCTTCAAATAAGGCAACAATAGGGATACTTCCGCCACTACGTTGTGGAATTGGTTTTTTCCCAAAAGTACTTTCATAAGCTTTTGATGCTGCTTGATAACCAATGCTATTAGTAGGTGTTACATAGCCTTGTCCACCATGATGCGGTGTGACTTTTACAGTGACACCTTTAGGTGCAATACTTTTAAAATGTTTAGTGAATAATTCGGTAATCTCTATCCAGTCTTGATGAGGTACTAATCGCATTGATATTTTGGCATAAGCTTTACTTGCAATTACCGTTTTTGCACCTTCGCCTGTATAACCTCCCCAAATACCGTTTACATCTAAAGTCGGACGAATAGAATTGCGCTCATTAGTTGTATATCCTTTTTCGCCGTAAACAGCATCAATATCTAGTGCTTTTTTATAATCATCTAGAGAAAAAGGTGCTTTTGCCATTTCATTGCGTTCTTCTTGGGAAAGCTCTTCTACCTTATCATAAAAACCCGGAATTGTAATATGATTGTTTGCATCGTGAAGTGATGCAATCATTTTTGTTAAAACATTAATAGGATTTGCTACGGCACCACCATATAATCCAGAGTGAAGATCGCGATTTGGACCCGTAACTTCAACTTCAACATAACTTAACCCACGTAAACCAGTGGTGATTGAAGGAACATCTTTGGCAATCATTCCAGTATCTGAAATTAAAATCACATCATTAGCTAATTTCTCTTGATTTTCCTTGACAAATTTTGAAAGGCTCCCACTGCCAACTTCTTCTTCGCCTTCAATCATGAACTTTACATTACATGGTAATTGATTTGTTGCTGTCATAAATTCCAAGGCTTTGACATGCATATACATTTGCCCTTTATCATCGCAAGCACCACGAGCAAAAATAGCCCCATCGGGATGTAAGTCAGTGTTTTTGATTATTGGTTCAAACGGTGAAGAATCCCAGAGTTCTAGTGGGTCAGCAGGTTGTACATCATAATGGCCATATACTAAAATTGTTGGGAGATTTGGGTCTATTATTTTATCTCCATATACAATGGGATAACCATCAGTTTTACAAATTTCCACATGGTCGCATCCAGCTTTTTTTAAGCTATCTCTAACAAACTCTGCTGTCTTTAAAACATCCTTTTTATAAGCTGAATCTGCACTGATTGAAGGAATTTTCAGGAGCTCTATGAGTTCGTTTAAAAAAGTATCTTTATGTGTATTGATATATGATTGAATATTTTTCATGTTGTGTTTTTAATTTGATTCAAAAATACAAAAACAAGGAGAATATTTTTCTTAAAAGCGGCATTTGAATTTTGAAACTATTGCTTATATTTGCATCCCAATAATTATCGGGATATGCGGGCGTGGTGGAATTGGTAGACACGCTAGACTTAGGATCTAGTGCCGCAAGGTGTGAGAGTTCGAGTCTCTCCGCCCGTACAAACTAAAAGCTGAGATTTATGTCTTGGCTTTTTTTATTTAAAATATTATATTATTTAAGAGCGACGAGAAGTTTATCCTGAGCGCAGCCGAAGGAAGTCTCTCCGCCCGTACAAATGCAAAAAGCCTCTCTATTTAGAGAGGCTTTTTATTACCCAGAATTTGCTATTAACATATTTTGCCTCCTTAGAGCTTTACAAGTTTAGTGGCTTGTTGTTGTCCTGAGTTATTTGTTATTTTTAGAATATAAAGGCTTTGGGATAAGTTTGAAATATCAAATTGGTTTCCTTTAACGAAACCTCCTCTAAACGTTTTAACGAGTTTTCCTGTGATATCGAAAATTTTAATTTCATTGACATCTTTATTGATTGAAAAAGTACTGTTTACAGGATTAGGATAAACAACTAAATCTAAATTAGAAACTAAGTCTTTGGTCCCTAAAGTAACACCTTGATTTCCATAAATTCTAAACTCACCAGGTGGAATACTAATAGGAGTTGCAACATTAGTAACATTTAAGGATGTACTTCCGGTATTATCCATTAAATCGTACCAAGTTCCCGTATAAGGGAAATTAGGTATTACATTTTGTTTAATAACATCAAAATTTGCTAGAATAACCACGTTTTTTAAATTGGTTGAAGCAATTGCATTATCAAAAATGTAAATTTTAGGAGTAAGGGTATTTGTGGTAATTGTATAATCACCTTCAAAAACAGCCTCAGTAGTTTTAAGAGAAATTAATCTGGACCAATCATTGTAAATTTGATTTCTATTAGCATCAACCATCCAATTATTTGCCCATTGAGGTTGTGGTTTTGTGTCTAGTTTACAATCGGGATTATTCACCGTTCCATTATTACATGTAAAAATGGAATTTTCCATACCAAGCTCAGCAAAATGCCAAATCATTTTAGGCCCTGGAATGGTTAAAGAAACGGCTCCTAAAGCACTCATTCTTGATAAGGCTGTGTTAAGATTTTTCACATCATACCCTCCACCATCATTATTACCAAATTGTAAATTCTTATACATTAAGCGTTCTTCATCATGGCTTTCAGGATAGCCCACTAAACGTTTGCCCATAAATCCATGAGCCAAATGCCCCATTCTACTTATGTCGTTATTTGAATTATAACCCATAGTTAACTGATTGTATTGATCGGTCATTTTCCCCCATAGCATAATCCCTTTACCTTCTGCAAATCTATAATTTGCCCATTCTGTTTCTTCTCCTGCATCGCCTAAATGTTCAAAAATTACATAATGATCTGGGTCTAAACTCCAAGAATAATCAGCATAGGCTTTTAAAATATCAACTCTATCTTGTTGGTATGCACCTGTACAGGCAGCATCATTAGCTGTACAATTTTGCGTAAACCCTTTAGTTAAATCCCAACGAAAACCATCTATTTTAAAACCTTCAACCCAATGCTTAATAACACGTTGCACATAATTTTGAGTTCTTGATTGTTGGTGGTTAAAATCATTACCTACACTAAAAGCATGAGTAGCTACTTGATTAAAATATGGGCTTTCTGAGCTAGGACCTCCCCAACCATCTCCATCGGGATCGTCCATCCACATACGCACTAAAGGGTTTCTTCCGAAGGCTTGGTTTAGAACTAAATCAAGGATAACGGCTATACCATTCTGGTGACATAAATCGACGAATTCTTTAAATTTATTTTCTGTTCCATAAAATTTATCTAAGGCCATATGAAAAGCTGGATTGTAGCCCCAACTTTCGTTGCCTTCAAATTCCATATTTGGGAGTAATTGAATAGCTGTAACGTTTAAGTTTTTAAAATAACCGATACGATCGATAAGGTCTTGATAAGTTCTATTTTGATCAAAATCGCGTATTAAAACTTGGTAAATAATTAAATCTTCCTTTTTAGGTTTTACAAAGTTAGTGACTTGCCAGTTGTATGGTGTTTGTCCTGTTTGAAGTACCGTAACTTCTCTTTCTTGACCCATAGGATATGCTGGTAAGTTTGGATAGCTTAAAGCAGGAATTCCAGGATCATCAAAAGGTGATAAAACTAACGTTGAAAAAGGATCGGCTGTTTTGACTAATTTTGGAGAGTTAGCTACAGGTGTAAGTACACTAACCCAATACTGATACGTGTAATTTGTGCCAGGTGTTAATCCGGTAAGTTGTAACCAAAATTTACCTGTTGTACCATCTTTTTTCATAGCATCGACAGCGGCGGGTTTCCAATTATTGAAACTTCCTGCAACATAAATAAAATCTTTATTTGGTGCGTCAAGAACTAAAGTAGCTTTTGTGTTATCACCACTATCATAGTTTATGCCATCTTCTAATCCAACTGGCATACTTTGAGTAACCGTATTGTTTACCAAAATCACAAATGATTTCGTAATACTAGATCCGCCTTGAGTTATCACCAAATCACAATGTTGATTTTCGGTTAACCCAGTAAATAAAAAGCCGTTGTAAAAAGTAGTATTGTTTTGTGTATGTATGCTTATACCATTTGCAAACAACTCATAGTTTGCAAGACCATTAGTGTTTTGAGCTAATATTTGTGTGTTGCCACCAGAATTTAACAGAATTACTCCGCTAGAATTGGGATTAATCATAGTTACCTGAAAAGCACCAACATTAAAGAAAAAATCAGTACAGCCATTGTTTTTAAATTCTTGACTTCCATCTTCGTTTCTAAAGACCATACCCATTTTGGTGGCATTGGCTTCTTCTCCAGCGGTTAAACTAAAATAAGTATTTGGAGTAAAAGTAATACTCCACGTGCCATCACCATTATTTGTCATTAAGCCAATGCCATCATCTTGACCCCAATTGCCAACAACGTCAAATCCCCAAGGATTAGCATCGTTACCGATTCCTAAATGTGCATATATTTTGGTAGGATTACTAAAACCATTACAATCTGTTGCAACACTATTAGCATCAACAGTAATAGTTACAGGTAGATTTACTTCAATTGGATCTGGATTAGTAGTTACTTGTGAAAGCATAACGAATGGGATGCAATAGAAGAAGAGGAGTAATAATTTTTTCATAGCGTTACTTAAAAAAGGGTTGTTTCATTATTAAACAACCCTTTTATTTTTACTCATTTTTATGTTATAAGAATTTTTATTGATTGATTGTATAGGTATTATTCAATACATCAATCCAAATTCTAGCATTTCCTGCTGTTACAGCAATATTATCTCCGCCATTATCTAAAGTTCCATCGGCACCAGTATCTCCTACATTAACACCCCAATCATCATTGATACGGAATTTTATTTCACCATCAAGTAGTGTAACAACTTCTGCAATCCAAAGGTCTGGATTTACTTCAGTAAATGTAAAGTCTGGAGTAGCTCCCCAATCGTTATATCCTGACCCTACAACTCCCCAAAGATCTGCAGGCTCTAAAGTATAGGTGTTGGCATTAAGATCTAGAGTGATAGCATAATGACCTGCAGTTACAACAATGTTATCTCCACCAGGATCTAAAGTACCATCTGCTCCTGTATCACCAAAGTTAGATGCCCAGTCATTATTAAATCTAAATTTCATTTCACCGTCAAGTAATTTAATACCAACTTTAAATGTATCGGTAGTATAGTCATAATAAAATTTTCCATCTAGTGTGGCTCCCCAATCATTGAAAGCAGAACCTACAACACCCCAAGAAAATTGTTCAATGGTGTATGTGTTAGTATTAAAATCGATAACGATTTTATAATTCCCAGCAGTAACTGCAATATTATCTCCACCAGCGTCTAAAGTGCCATCGGCACCGGTATCACCAAAGTTATTTCCCCAGTCATTATTTTCTCTAAATTTAATTTCTCCATCAAATAAAGTTACATAAGACACAAAAACATTTGGTTGGTCTGTTGTGTAGAAATAACCGTCGGCATAAGCTCCCCAATTATTATATCCAGAACCTACAACACCCCAACTAGAAATTGAAGCCGCAGGAGCACCAGTATCTTCTGGTAAAACAAGGGTTAGTGTTTGTATTGGAGAAAAGGTATCAGGACCTGAGTTACCAACGTAAGCTCTAATTCTAAAATAGACATCACCCGTATTTGGTGCTTCAGAATTTGGATCATTATCTAAACCTGAATCAGTTGCATAACTAAGTAAATTTCCAATGGTTACTGCTAATTCATTTTCAGTAGTTGTGCCTATAACTTCAGCATCAGAAAAGTCACCTAAAATAGATTTTTCTAAGTCATAGCTTACAACGGTTGGTACATCGAAGTCTGCATCATTCCATGTAAAGCGTTCTCCTAAATTCCCAGCAGTTGCCGATGTTAAAACATATTCATCTAAAAAAGAATTAGTAAAAGAAAGTGCTTCAGGAGATTTGGCAATAAATTGTAAGTTGTCGTCGTCTTCACAAGAATAATATCCTAATGAAGTTATAATTAATAATACTAAGATTGTTATTTTTTTCATTATTTCTGATTTTTAATTTTTAATACCCTGGATTTTGAGTAAGGTTAGGATTTATGGATAATACGTTTACAGGTAAAGGATAAATATTTCTAAACTGATCTACTGAAGCTCCATTAGGGATATTACCTTTAAAGGGCCATAAAAAATTACTTGAAGTAAAGTAATTATAGCGTACTAAATCAGTACGTCTTTGACCTTCCCAATATAATTCTTTAGATCTTTCGTCTAAAACAAAATCTAATGTTAAATCGCTGCTGCTAATATTACCAGATGTGTTTCCATAAGCACGTTGTCTTAATTCATTTATTTTTGTTGCTGCTAATGATAAATCACCACCGCCACCTCTAAGCGTAGCTTCTGCATAGTTTAAGTATATTTCTGCTAAACGAATTAAAGGTAAATCTGAATCTACAAAATTTCCAGTGGTATCACTTCCAGCATTTCCGTTAGAATCTACATTTTTAAATTTAGTGACTGCATAACCTTCTTTAAAAGGAGGAATACTTTCAATTTCTAAATTTTGACCATCTGTATGGAACATTCCTCTTTTATCACCTGAGGCAGAAACTATAGCATAGGTTAAGTTGTCTAAATCTAGCGTAATAAAATAAGTGCCATCACTAGCAATAGCAATATTGTCACCTCCTGGTTCCAAAGATCCATCTGCTCCGGTATCTCCAAAATTTTGACCCCAATCCTCATTAAAACGGAATTTGATAAATCCTGCTGTTAAATCTGCATAAAGGGCGTATTGATTAGTCCCTGTTTGGTACATTTCCATGTCTGGACCATTCCAGCCATTGATAGTTGCATCTCCAACAAGGCCCCAATCAGAGAGTGTTCCCAAAGCATTATTTGATGCATTAATATCTACTTCAAATTTACTAGCTAGATTTATAGTAGTTCGTAATCCAAACCAGCCTCCATTAACTCCAAAATCTGCAGGGTTCATATTGCCTCCAATAGATGCATGAACTAAAAATGTTGTTCCGCCATAAGTTTGAGACTGCAAACCATCAAAGTTTAAAGCAAAAATAAATTCGTTTTGAGCACCATTGGTATTATTATCTGCTAAGAACAATTCGTCATAAGCTGTGCCGTTACCATTAGCATCATTCATGTTAATACTATAGGATGAATTCATAACATTACTAGAAAATGTTACAGCTTCACCAAATCTAGGCGTTCCTGTCCAAACTTCGGCATTTAGGTATAACCTAGATAATAATGCCCAAGCCGCCACTTGATCTACACGACCATATTCATTAGCACCGCTTGGCAGTAATTGATCTTGGATTTCTAACAACTCCGACTCAATAAATGCAAATATTTCAGTTCTATTGCTTTGCTGAGGTAGCTCAGTAGAAATCTCAGTTGTTAATGGGACATTTCCATATAAATCGATAAGGTTATAATAAGCATAAGCTCTTAAAAATCGAGCTTCAGCAATAAATGTTTCCACTTCTGCACCTGATAATGCACTTGCATTTTGTATAAATGAATTGGCAAAACTCACTTCTTGTGCCAAACGGGTGTACATGGCTTCGGTGAAATCATTTCCGCTTGACCAAAACATACCATGCAAATCTGGTAAACCAGGATCTCCCCAACCTACCACAGCATGATCTGTGGTTAATTCATTAAGATTAAATAGCATTCTCGAAAACTGAGAGAATCCTTCATCAATATCAGCAATATCTGGCTGACCTGCGGGTCCTTGTTGTCCAGTAAGTGCTAAAGAGCTATATAATTTTGCCAAAGCACCTTTAGCAACGGTTACATTTGCAAATACATCTTCTTCTGTAAAGCTATCAGGATCAATCGGTGACTGATTTAAGTCATCAGTACATGAAGCTATAAAAAATGTAATAGCTATACTAAAAAGGATTTTTGAAATTTCATTTTTCATTTTTCTAAAATTTTATTAAAAATCAATATTTACACCAAAAACAAAGGTTCTTGGTCTTGGATAAAAATTATTATCAATGCCACCTGTTATTTCAGGATCTAGCCCGTCATAATCAGTTACAGTTAGAACATTTTGAGCAGAGCCGTAAACTCTTAAGCTCATATCTTTAAACGTGTCTTTTGGTAATGTATATCCTAACGTAATATAATCAATTTTAAAGAAAGAAGCATCTTGAATAAACAAATCACTTAATAAATTCCGTTCGGTTGTATTAACAAATCCTGTATTAAAATAATTTGAATGGATGTTTGTTAAGATATTATTTTCAGTTGCACGTCTCAAATAACCTGTACTGGAGGCCACATTATTGTATGCATAATTGCCAATATTGGCTCTTGAAACTACAGATAAGTCCCAATTTTTATAAGAAAGATTAGTGTTTAATCCCATAATTACATCTGCATAAGGATCTTTGTAGATATATCTATCATCGTCGTTTATAATATTATCTCCGTTTCTGTCAACAAAAGCGCCTTCAATAGGTCTTCCATTAGTATCATATACTTGTGCGTAAACTAAATAACTAAATGGTGATTCACCTTCAGTATGTACTTGAATGTTATTTCCAACACCACCACTTATTCCTCCTACGGGTTGGTCAAATGGAAGTTTAGTTATTTCGTTGTCATTAAACGCTACATTATAGCCTATACTCCATTTAAAATCTTCAGTTTGTATAGGTGTAACATTAAATGCAAGCTCTATCCCTTTGTTCTCCATATCACCGATATTAGCATCTATTCTGTTGCCAAAGTTGGTAAAAGGATCTACAAAAGCTGGAGCTATTAAGTCTTTGGTTTTTCTTTTATAAACATTAACTGACCCTGATACTCTGCTGTTAAACATGCTATAATCTAAACCTAAGTTTATTGTTTCTACAATTTCCCATTGCAAATTTTCATTTATAGGTTCTGGTCTAAAGGTTTGTAAAAAGGCATTTCCAAATTGATAATTTGCTGTACTTTGACTGCCTGTGTATCTGGTTAAAAATTGATAGTCTGCCAATCCATTTACATTCCCTACTTCTCCATAACCTACACGTAATTTTAACTGATTAATAAATGAATCTTCCATAAAACTTTCTTTATGGATGTTCCAAGCTAAAGCTCCAGAAGGAAAATATCCCCAACGGTCGTTAGGATTTAGCTTAGAAGAAGCATCTGCTCTTAACGTTGCAGTTAATAAATATTTGCCTTTATAATCATAATTTAATCTACCAAAATAAGATAACAATACACTTTTAGATTTATCTACAAACTCAAAAGTATTGCCTTGTTCTTGTTTTTCACTATCAAAATTAAAACCATCAAACTCAAAAGATTGATAAGAATAACCTGCAACAGCAGTTATGTTGTGCACATCATTAATTGTTTTTTTATAAGTTAAATACGCATCAAACAATTCGTTTGTAGTTTCTTGATTAAAAGTTGTTCTAGCACCATTAAAAGTAGGGTCTGATGTTGGGATAAATTCTGAAGTAAGGGTTCTACCTCCACTATTTGATTTATCTAAACCTACATTAATGGTTGCCGTTATATCAGGAAAGAAATGTAATTTATAATCAAATTTGGCATTCCCAACAAAACGTCTTACTTCTGCAGTGTCATCTACTAAATTAATTAAAGCCACAGGATTTGATGGGGCTAAATTAAATTGACTACCTGTATTAGGATCTATCCAAGAATAATAGCCAGCATAAGGAGAATTAGCATCAAAAACGGGTTTTGTAGGATCAAAAGCTACAGCACTACCAATAGCACCTCTGTTAGCAAATGTGTTTTCGGTGTACATGCCACGTGCGTTCAACTCAATTTTCAAATAATCGTCTAAAAGTGTTGGGGTTAAACTTAACGATACCGTTGTACGTTTTAAATTATCACGATCTAAAATACCACCTCTATCAGAGTAACCAATAGAAGCTCTCATAGGTACTCCCCAAGCGCTTCCTAAAGCGCTAAAGGTATTGTCTGTACCTACGGCATCAACATAAATTTGATCTTGCCAATCCGTTGTAGAAGACCCTAATCTAGAAATGGCGTCCGTATCGCCTGTTTGATTTACTAATCGTTTAAAACGACCAGCAGATAACACATCTACCTTATCTATTGGGTTTGAAAATGTCATTGAAGAATTTAGATTGAATTTGAATTCGGAATCTTTTCCTTTTTTGGTTGAAATAATAATAACACCATTAGCAGCTCGTGAACCATAAATAGCTGTTGCTGAAGCATCTTTTAAGACTACCATACTTTCAATATCACTAGGGTTAATTAGATTAAGAGTGTTTCTTGATCCACCAACGCCTCCACCATCTAAAGGCAAGCCATCAATTACAATTAATGGAGCACTAGATAATGATAATGAACCAAGCCCTCTAATAATAATGTTTTGTCCTTCACCTGGAGCTCCACCACCAGAAGTTACAGATACACCTGCGAGCTTCCCTGAAATAAGTTCTTGTGCAGAAACAATAGGACCTTCATTAAAATCTTTTGAAGTTATTAATTCTGAGGTCCCCGTTAAATCTTCTTTTTTTACACTACCATAACCAATTAAAACGATTTCGTCTAATTGCGCAGCATCTTCTACTAATTGCACGTCAACTGTAATCTGTCCGGTATATGTAATCTCTAATGTCCTGTATCCAACATAAGAAAAAACGATGACGTCTCCATTATTAACTGTAATTTGATAATTACCATCAAAATCTGTAGCCGTTCCTTGTGCTGTTCCTTTTATGAGAATATTAACTCCAGGGAGGGGTTGAGATGATGATTGCTCTGTTACTGTTCCTGTTACTGTAGATTGTCCAAAAATAAAGACAGGCATAATGAACAGTAAAAACAGTAAGCTATTTATAGTTGTTTTCATACAATACTATTAAATTAGTTTAATTTGTAATATTTTCACTTCTCAATGTTAAACCTATGTAAATTTTACGGAAAGAATAGTATACTATATAAGTAATTATTTACGAAAACGTTTTCGTGTTGAAAACTTTTTTAAATTTGAGGGATTGAAGCTACAAAAGAGTAAAAGTAGCTTATAAATATTAAAACCTTAAATTTGTTTTTAATACATAAAGATTAATGAAAAGAAAGGTTACTTTAAAGCAAATTGCAAGAGAATTAGATGTGTCTATTTCAACAGTCTCAAAAGCGTTACGGAATAGTATCGAGATAAGTGAAGACACCAGACAGAAAGTTAAGGCTTTTGCAAAACTCTACAATTATAGACCCAATAATATTGCCTTAAGTTTAAAAAACAGAAAAACAAAAACTGTTGGTATAATTATACCTGAAATAGTGCATCATTTTTTTTCAAAAGTTATTAGAGGGATTGAATTGGTCGCCAATAAGAGAGGATACAATGTAATTGTAGGATTGTCAAACGAATCGTTTTCCAAAGAAGTTATAAATATGGAGATGCTTGCTAATGGTAGTATTGACGGATTTATTTTGTCTATTTCTAAGGAGACCTTGTTGCGACAAGATTATCATCATTTTAACGAAACTATAAATCAAGGAATGCCAATAGTTATGTTTGATAGAGCTGTTAGCGAAATTGTTTGTGATAAAGTTATAGTTGATGATTTTGAAGGATCAAGAAAAGCCGTAAAGAAATTGGTTTCAAATGGATGTAAAAATATAGCCATCATTACAACAAAAGACTATGTAAGTGTAGGGAGGTTAAGAACCCAAGGCTATAAAGCTGCTCTTGAAGAAAATAAAATGTATCTTAAATCAGATTTAATATTAAAGATTGATGTAGAGCTTGATTCTGAAGATCATTTAGAAGATTTAGAAAATGAAATTGAACAATTTTTTAATAACAATAAGAATATTGACGGTATTTTTGCTGTAAACGAATTGTATGCCGTTACAGCAATGAAAGTGGCAAGAAAGAAAGAAATAGAAATGCCTGAAGACCTTCAAGTTATTGGTTTTACAGACGGCGTTTTATCTAAACACGCAACACCTAGCTTAACAACGGTAAGCCAACATGCCCAAAAAATGGGAGAAAAAGCAGCCGATTTATTGATAGATAGATTGGAACTTGATATTGATAATCAACTTGAAGAAGAACATTACCAAACTATAGTTATCGAGACTGAACTCATTGAAAGAGAATCTACGAAATAGAAATTAATCTTTGAATATTTAAAAACTTTTATATCTTTACAAACTAATCAAAACTTATATTTTCACTTCTCACTTTAAGTTTTGATAAGTCATTTCGCTTATCAAATAGTATTAATTTAAACGTACTATTATGCAAAAGCGTACACTAAATTTTTGGGAAATTTGGAACATGAGTTTCGGTTTTCTAGGAATTCAATTTGGATTTGCTTTACAAGGCGGATTCATGTCTCGAATATTTCAAACATTAGGTGCAGATCAAGGTGACATTCCTATGCTCTGGATTGCAGCTCCATTAACAGGATTATTGGTTCAACCAATAATTGGTTATATGAGTGATCGTACTTGGAGTGTAAAATGGGGACGACGAAGACCTTACTTTCTTGTTGGAGCTATATTAAGTTCCCTTGCATTATTTTTTGTACCACATTCACCTGCACTTTGGGTAGCGGCAGGATTTTTATGGATACTTGACGCTTCGATAAATATCTCTATGGAACCGTTTAGAGCTTTGGTTGCCGATAAACTTCCAGAATCACAACGGTCTTACGGATTTGTTGTACAAACTTTAATTATTGGAATAGGGACTTGGATAGCAAGTAATTTACCATGGATGGTATCTAAACTTGGAGTAAGTAATTCAGCAGATTCAGGTGTTATCCCAATGTCTGTAAAAGTTGCTTTTTCAATTGGAGCCTTTGTGTTTTTAGCAAGTGTTTTATATACCGTTTTTAAAACTTCGGAATATCCTCCCGAAGATATGGAAGAATTTGAAAGAGAAAAAGCAAAGAAGAATCAATTCATTCCAGATATTTTAAATAATATTGGAAAGATGCCATTAACAATGAAAAAATTAGGAGTTATTCAATTTTTTTCATGGTTTGCATTTTTTACTATGTGGAGTTTGGCAAACCCAGCTCTTACAGAACACGTGTTCCAAACACCAGCACCAATAGTATCTGCTTACGATATGGCAAATACAATAGAAGCAGAAGCTTTTAATGTTGCAAATACAGCATTCCAAGAATCATCAAATTTAGTAGGTTCAGCCATGGGAGTTTATGGATTGTCATCAATGGTGTTTGCGCTTCTTCTGACATTTTATACATCTAGAAAAAGAATAAACAGAAAGTTTGTGCATATGTCTTCATTAATTCTTGGAGGATTAGGTTTTTTATTAATGTATTATACTTCACCTGAAAATTTAAAATATTGTTTTGTACTAATAGGCTTTGCTTGGGGAAGTATTCTTTCAATGCCTTATGCAATGTTATCAAGTTCTGTAGACCCTAAAAAGATGGGAGTAATCATGGGAATTTTTAATATGTTTATTGTAATTCCACAAATTATTGCAGCACTTGGTGGTATAAATTTCATATCGGGATTGTTAGGTAAAGAAGCTATAAATGCAATGACAGTAGCTGGAATAAGTTTAATTATTGCTGGTTTATGTAATTTATTGATTACAAATAAACATGCAATAACATATCAAGCAAAAGAAATTTAACATGAATAAAAAAGGATTCATATTCGACCTTGATGGCGTTATTGTAGATACCGCAAAGTATCATTATTTGGCTTGGAAAAAATTAGCCAATAGTATTGGGATAGATTTTTCAGAAGATCAAAACGAACAACTAAAAGGTATAAGTAGAACACGTTCTCTTGAAAGAATTCTTGAATGGGGAAATAAAACCTTAAATGATGATGAGTTTATGGAACTCATGGCTAAAAAAAACAGCGATTACCTCAATTATATTAACAAGATGGATGAAAGTGAAATTCTTCCTGATGTCACAAAAATATTAGATTATTTATTAGAACAAAATCAACCAACCGCATTAGGTTCTGCAAGTAAAAATGCGAGAGCTATTTTAAAAAGAGTCAATTTGATTCAACAATTTGATGCGATTGTTGATGGTAATGATGTTTCAAAAGCTAAACCAAACCCTGAAGTTTTTTTAAATGCAGCAAATGGTTTAAAAGTACAACCTGAATATTGTATTGTTTTTGAAGACTCGGTTGCTGGAATTTTAGCCGCAAATAATGCAAACATGATTAGCATTGGGATTGGGAAAGAATCAATTTTAAATGAAGCAGATTATGTGTTTAATGACTTTACTGAAATAAGTATTGAGTTTTTAGACGAACTCATAAATGTAGAAAAGAAAGTAATAAAGTAAACGTCATTCCGAACGAAGTGAAGGAATCTTTTGAAAAGATTGCCACGTCATTTCATTTCTCGCAATGACAAAAGAATATAAAATGAACAAAGATTATATAAAACCAGACCATTGGTCCATAATTGAAGAAGGTTTTGATGCTGATAATGTAAAAGCATCCGAAAGTTTGTTCAGCATTGGCAATGGAGCAATGGGACAACGCGCCAATTTTGAAGAGCAGTATTCTGGTTCAACCTTTCAAGGTAGTTATATTGCGGGGGTTTATTATCCAGATAAAACGCGTGTTGGTTGGTGGAAAAATGGTTACCCAGAATATTTTGCAAAAGTACTTAACGCACCCAATTGGATTGGGATAAACGTTTTTATTAATAATGAACCCTTAGATTTATTTAAATGTAAATCAGTTAAGCATTTTAAAAGAGAGCTTAATATGCAAAAGGGCTGGTACAAACGTAGTTTTGAAGCAACACTTCAGAATAATGCAATTGTAAAAGTTGAAATACTTCGGTTTTTGAGCTTAGATTTAGACGAAGTAGGTGCTATAAAATATGATATAACACCTATAAATGATAGTTTAGAGATAAGATTTCATCCCTATTTGGATAGCAATATATTAAATGAAGACACCAATTGGGAAGATGAGTTTTGGGAAACATTAAGTGTGAATTATCAAAATAATCAGGCCTTTATAGTATCTCATACTAGAAAAACTCATTTTCATGTTTGTACAGCAATGCAAACTCAGTTGTCATTGAAAGGAAAAGTAATTAATCAAGATAAAAGAATAGATTCCTTTTCAAATTATATTGAGTTTCAATATGAAAGTAACACAAAGCAAGGAGAAACGTTAACGCTCACAAAATTTGGAGGCTACACAGTATCGTTAAATCATAATAAAGAAGACTTAATTAAAACTTCAAAAGAAGTTCTGAATAAAGTTACAAAGATTGGTTTTGAGGGCCTTCTTGAAAATCTAAAACAATCTTGGGCTAAAATTTGGGAAACGTCAGATATTACAATTAAAGGAGATATAAAAGCCCAACAAGCTATTCGGTTTAATATCTTTCAACTCAATCAAACTTATTTAGGTAAAGATGCACGATTAAATATTGGACCCAAAGGTTTTACTGGAGAAAAATATGGAGGTAGTACCTATTGGGATACCGAAGCGTATTGTATCCCATTTTATATGGCTACAAAAGATCAAAAAGTTGCTAAAAACTTATTAGAATACCGTTTTAATCATTTAGAAAAAGCGATTGAAAATGCTAAAAAATTAGGATTTAAAAACGGTGCCGCTTTATATCCTATGGTGACAATGAATGGTGAAGAATGTCATAATGAGTGGGAGATTACCTTTGAAGAAATACATCGTAATGGCACTATCGCATTCGCAATTTTTAACTATTATCGTTTTACTAATGATTACAGTTATATTCCAGAAAAAGGACTTGAAGTATTAATTGCTATTGCACGTTTTTGGCATCAAAGAGCTAATTATTCTATTGAGAAAAAGAATTATGTAATTCTAGGAGTTACGGGACCAAATGAATATGAAAATAATGTAAATAACAATTGGTACACAAATTACATGGCACAATGGTGTATTAATTTTACGATTGAAAATATAAATAAAATAAAGACCGAATACGATTCAGATTACACAAGAATCATGAATAAGGCTAAACTTTCTAATGTGGAAATTGAAAAATGGAAAGAAGTTGCTGATAATATGTATTTCCCATTTTCTGAAGAGTATAATGTATATTTACAGCAAGAGGGTTTTTTAGACAAAGAATTGGTAACAGTTGCGAATTTAGATAAGTCACAAAGACCAATAAATCAAAAATGGTCTTGGGACAGAATTTTACGCTCACCTTATATAAAGCAGGCTGATGTGTTACAAGGTTTCTACTTTTTTGAAGATCATTTTACACAAGAAGAATTGGAGCAGCATTTCGATTTTTACGAGCCTTACACGGTTCATGAAAGTTCGCTTTCGCCTTGTGTTCATAGTGTTCAAGCAGCAAAACTTGGTCGGATGGAACAAGCTTACAACTTTTATTTGCGTACATCGCGTTTAGATTTAGATGATTATAATCATGAGGTTGACGAAGGATTACATATTACAAGTATGGCTGGGACTTGGATGAGTATAGTTGAAGGTTTTGGTGGTATGCGTGTAAAAAACA
>Ga0114934_10000335_pt1 | contig 29509 bp, 27 predicted proteins | sample 4SBtaG_2_FD_99695 | JGI IMG/M metagenome (GOLD analysis project Ga0114934, IMG submission 99695) | Deep subsurface microbial communities from Kolumbo volcano to uncover new lineages of life (NeLLi) - 4SBTROV10_white metaG | ecosystem: Environmental > Aquatic > Marine > Volcanic ...
GCTGGTTCCAATCAGAAACCCTGGAAGCTTTCTGAGGGTTGTTTTGAATCGACTATGTCTATTGATTTTTCTTTTAGACCTAACTTTTGCCATTTTCATTGCATTGACACCCGCTTTTAGCGGCTGACCAATGCACGGTTTATATGAAAATTTCATGTGTTTCTCCATTCTGAATTTTAAATAGTCGATAAATCTATATAGGTAAGATCGTATTTAGAGATCCAACAAATTGGCTGGAAGAAATACGCATAACATCATGGATTTATCTAGATATCATCGAAAAAGGAGTCTACTCTGTAAATTTTCTTTAGGTAAGACCCCAAAAGGGCCATCAAAAGGGCTATTTGGGGATTTTGATATAGCCCAAAAGGGCTATTGGTTGAGCTCAATTGGGTTGTTGGTAGAGCTTAAAAGGGCTGGTGTAATGCCCCAAAAGAGGTATAGGTAGAGCCCAAAAGGACTTTTCGGAATCTTCGGCTTTTTATAACGGCTTTTAGGCGGACAGGGTCACAATGATCAGTAAGATATTTCTAACAAACTCAACAGAGTTTGAACTGGTTCCCATAAATTTTTGTGGAGAACTGGTAGTCTAGCCCTCCGTTGCGCCAGTGGCTCCTAGTAGATCAATCTTTTCTTGGAAAGCTTCTTAACATCAATGGCGTTTAAATTCGCGTAATCAGGGTCATGCGTACGTGACTTTTTCAAAGTAGTGCAGAGGCAGACATGATGGAAAATAAATTGTTGGCAAGATTCATACTAAGCATCAAGTTTTTCTGTTGGTTTAGCTTTGTAGTCAATACAAATATTGCTCAGGCGACTTCTTCGATCAACTCACAATTGTTGGTTGTCTTTCCGGGTGATGGCGTTACAACCAATTGCACGGATCCCGCTCGTGCCCTGATTTCCGACCAGGGGTTCGTCAGGGCGGACCTTCCAACTTCTGCAAATTTTGCCGATAATACGACGACCGCTTGCATTAAATGCCATTCACAAAGTGGGGCATTTAATTTTGCAGCGGATACCCCTCTAGGACTGTATTTGACCAATAAATTTACAAATGACAATGCTGTAACCATTGCGGAAATCAATTCGGCATTATGTGTCCCTTCGGTATTGGTCAATAGCGCACCAGTGCTTGATTTGATTGGTTCGAAAAATATAAATGAAGGCGAAACACTTCAATTTACGCTGACTGCCAATGACCCTAATTTCGATGCTTTGACCATGACAATGTCTCCGTTGCCAGGGTCAACCCTCCAAAATAATGGAAATGGTTCTTGGACATTTAGCTGGACTCCCGATTTTAGTGCAGCGGACACTTACCCCGTGCGGTTCACTGTAACTGACGATGGTGATCCCATCGCTTCGGATTTCGAAGATATTATTATCACCGTAAATGACGTCAACCGCGCTCCAGTATTAAATCCCATAGGCGCAAAATCAGTTCAAGAAGGGATTCTCTTGACATTTACCGTAAGCGCCAGCGATGTAGATTTGGATACGCTAACCCAAACTGTATCGAGCTTACCTTTAGGTGCGACTTTTATCGATAATAACGATAATACGGGGTCTTTTTCGTGGCTTCCGGATTTTGGTACGGCAGGAAACTATTTGCTCACCTTCACCACAACGGACAATGGAAATCCTATGGCAAGTGATGTTGAGCAGGTGACCATTACAGTAGGTGACGTCAATCGCCCACCCGTATTGAATCCGATTGGTTCAAAATTAGTGCAGGAGGGTGAAACTTTGGTGTTTACGGTAACTGCTACCGACCCTGACCTTGATGCCCTAGTCCTAAGTTCTTCCATTTTGGCCGGGGCTACTTTCGTCGACAATGGAAATGGAACGGGAACTTACAATTGGACCCCGGGGTTTGGGACAACTGGAAACTACACAGTGATATTTACTGTCACTGACACGGGTAATCCTATGGCGAGTGACTTCGAAGAAATCAATATCAATGTGGGTGATGTCAATCGTCCACCGGTTTTGACTCCTCTCGGTTCAAAATCCATACAGCCAGACAATGAACTGACTTTTACAGTCATCGCTACGGATCCGGATTTGGATAACTTAGCGTTGTCAACATCGGCCTTACCACTGGGTGCCATTTTCACCGATCTCGGAGACGGCACAGGCGTTTTCCGTTGGACTCCGATGCCTGAGCAAGAGGGGAACTACAACCTGATATTCACCGTAACCGACAATGGTAACCCAGTAGCTACAGATTTTGAGGAAATAACTATTACCGTTGGTAATGTCAACATGCCTCCGGTTTTGAATCCCATTGGAGCCCAATTGGTGAAAGAAGGTTCGTTGATGAAACTTACGATCACCACACTTGATTTAGATTCGGATTCAATCACCATCTTAGCATCTGCGTTACCCCTGGGCGCCTCTTTTGTTGATAATGGAGACGGCACTGCAACTTTAACATGGATGCCCGAAGTCGAGTTGGAGGGTAATTTTTCAATCACGATTACAGTATTAGATGATGGTACTCCGGTAATTAGTGATTTCGAAGTGTTTAATATTGCCGTGGGTGATATCAATCAGCCTCCAATATTGAATCCTATTGGTACAAAATTGGTGCTGGTTGGAGACACACTGACGATTCCCGTAGTTGCCACCGATCCCGATCTGGATACGCTTAATTTAACCGCATCTCCACTTCCCATCGGCGCTACATTTAATGATAATTTGGATGGCACCGGTGAATTCGTGTGGACTCCTGTTGCCGGTGATATCGGGAACCACACTATTTTGTTTAAAGCCATAGATAATGGACTGCCGATGGCGAGTGACTCGGAGGAAGTTACCATTGGGGTAAACTTGCCGGGTGCAAATATCAATAACTCGCCAGTGTTGACTCCCCTTGGCAACCAAACCGCAATTGAAGAGCAACCATTTGAATTTTCCGTGACAGCCACTGATCTCGATGCAGGTGATAATTTAGTTACGACAGTAACACCTTTGCCGCAGGGTGCGATATACACCGACAATGCCGATGGTACCGGTACATTTAATTGGATTCCTGAGGCTGGATCGGCTGGTAATTATAATCTAACTATCTCTGTGACGGATGATGGTATCCCAATGGAAAGCGATTCAGAGCAAATGACAATCACAGTGAATGCTATTGGTGCCTTAACCAATAATCCGCCGACATTGAACCCAATCGGGAACCAGACTGTCACGGAAGGAGAGTTGCTTGAATTTGGCGTGTTTGGCAATGATTTAGATCCAGAGGATATGTTGAGTTTTAAGGTTTCGCCGATACCCGTCGGTGCGACGTTTACCGATCTCAATGATGGAACTGCAACCTTTAGCTGGACGCCTGATGAGGGTAGTGCTGGTGATGTTCCGCTGACCTTTTCTGTCGAAGATAATGCTCAGCCCCCTGTTATAACGACAGAAAATATTATAATCAGCGTGCAGGCAGACCGAATGGAAAATCACGGTTGCGATCCAGCCCAATTTGATAATGTGATTATGGGTACTTCCGGAGACGATAGCCTCGAAGGGACTCCAGATAATGACATCATTTACGGATTAGCTGGTAACGATACTATTTCTGGTGGTGGGGGCGATGATTGCATCGATGGTGGTTTAGGAAACGATGAAATATTTGGAGATCGAGGCAACGATATCATCATGGGTGGCGGGGGAATGGATGTTATCGAGGGAGGTAGTGGAGACGACAAGATCTTAGGAGGCTCAGGTAACGATAGAATACTGGGTGAATTAGGAAATGATGAATTAAAGGGTGGTTCTGGACACGATAGGGTCAAGGGAGGTAAAGGGGATGATGACATGGAAGGTGGTTCTGGAAACGACAGACTGAGTGGCGAGGATGGTAACGATGTCGTCAATGGGGGGGATGGTGACGATCAAGTTGGTGGTGATGAAGGTAACGATCAACTCCAAGGTGGTTCTGGAGATGACGAATTGGAAGGAGAATCGGGGATTGATTCGCTCAACGGAGGGCCAGGTTTCGATATGCTCGATGGGGGTTTGGGAAATGATGAATGTACTGAAGGGGAGAAGGTCAGAAAATGTGAGATCTAGTACAATTTAGGGGTTGAGGAAATTAGGTTTGGATTGAATCGCTGAGAATACCGTATCAAATCCAAACTCAGCCCCTGGGTCCTCTTCTTCAATAGAATACAATATGCTCGGTATGGGTTGCCTCTAATTGTTCTTAATCCTCTGTTCCAGTCAAGCGTTTGGTGCTACTGTGACAAATCTACCGAGCGAATAACGCCAATTTGCGGGCTAATTTCCTAGAGTTAATGCCTCTTGGTCTAGTTTCGAAGATTAAGCCGAAATATTCTGACCATTGGAATCGGGGGTTCCCTTCTAAATATCCAATCAATAAGCAATTAGTTGATTAAATTACGTATCTACCTCTCGATTAATTTTGGTCTACATTGACGAATCTAATTTTGTTCCTTGTTGATTGACACCGGATCGCTCTTGCGATACATTCCCTCCTTGCTTCAGGTGTCCCTAGGGTATCTATCCTAGGGGTGAAACGGGAAGCCGGTGAAGATTGGTAAAAACCAAGATAATTCCGGCGCTGCCCCCGCAACGGTAAGCGAGTTTTTGTGGATCATGTAGCCACTGCGTTTTGGCGTGGGAAGGCGATCTGCATAGTGACTATTTACGACTCGTAAGCCCGGAGACCGGCCCGATGCAATTCGTTGGTATTGCGGAGGGCGATATGACAGTCTTTGGATCACTTTGTTTGATTCCTACTGATTTTTTCCTCCGTGAATGCCCGTGTATAACCGATAATCGTGCGGGTGCGCACGCCGGAGTGTGAAAAATGAAAATCCCTTTCAAGCGGGTAGCAGCGTTAATGCTGTTGGTGTCGTATTCCGCTTTTGCCGTCGAGCTTGATCCCATAATTGTCACGGCAACGGGTACAGCGCAAACAGTCGATGAATCGCTAGCATCCACAACTGTTATTACACGCGCTGACATTGAACGTCGCCAAGCAGTTTCATTGCCTGAAATGCTGAGGGGAGTGCCGGGCTTAGCTCTGACCAACAATGGGGGATTGGGCAAAACTACCAGTGTTTTCCTCCGTGGTACCGAGTCGGATCATGTATTGGTACTCATCGATGGAATTCGTGTAGGGTCCGTTACTCTAGGTACCACGGCGTTTCAAGATCTGCCCATTGATCAAATAGAACGTATCGAAATTGTTCGAGGTCCACGCGCTAGCCTCTACGGTTCCGATGCAATTGGAGGGGTTATCCAAATTTTTACACGTAAAGGAACTGATGAATTAAAGCCATCCTTTGCCGTAAGTGGTGGTACCCATGATACCTATAAGGTAAGTGGCGCATTGTCGGGTGGTTATGATGCAGGCTGGTTTAATCTAAGTGTCAGTCATCTTGACACTGAAGGTTTTAATGCCTGCCAGGGGGCGCCATTTCCACCTGGTGGAGGTTGCTTTACTTTTGAACCAGACGACGATGGTTTTCGCAGTACTTCAGGCAGTGCACGTTTAGGTTATCGATTCGACAATGGCCTGGAAGTCGAAGCGAATTTTTTGCACGCAGAAGGACATAACGAGTTTGACGGCACTGTGTTTAGTGGCAATGAAGGAGATTTTCTGCAACAGGTATTGGGTGGTTCTGTACGTTATTCGCCCCTTTCATTTTGGGATACAACGGTCAAGGCCGGACGGAGCCGAGATGAATCTAAAATATTTTTTAATGGCGCAGACGTAGATACATTTGATTCAGAAAGGATTCAGGTGACTTGGCAGAACGATTTCTCTCTCTACTCAGATCACCTCCTTACAACAGGTCTGGACTTTTACGAGGATAGTGTTGAGAGTACTCAGGCTTTCGCAGTTGATTCTCGATACAATATTGCCGGATTTGGTCAATACCAGGGCCGATTTGAAAATATTGATTGGATATTTGGGACCCGATATGATGAAAATGAACAATTTGGTGGCCAGGTTACTGGAAATGTCGCGATGGGTTATCTTTTGGAAAATGGTATTCGACTATCTGCAAGCTGGGGGTCAGCATTTAAGGCGCCGACCTTTAACGAACTTTATTTCCCAGGATTTGGAAACCCACAACTTGATCCTGAGGAATCGTGGAGTGCTGAGGTTGGAATCGCGGGTAAACATGCTGGTATCAATTGGTCGATCAACAGCTATTACACGGAAATAGACGAGCTAATTACGTTTGATTCGGTAACATTTTCTCCCATGAACATTGGCAAGGCTTTGATTTATGGTGTTGAACTGAGTGCATCGGTTCGCATCATAGGTTGGGATATTGCAACCAATTTCAGTTATATTGATCCCGAAAATCGGGAAGATGGTGCCAACAAAGGTAATCTTCTGCCTCGCCGGCCCAATGAAACCTTCCAACTAGATGTTGATCGCAGTTTTGGACGATTTACCGTGGGTACAACGGTTTATGCAGCTGGACGACGATTTGACGATATAGCCAACAATCAGCGTTTGGGTGGCTTCGTCATTGTCGATCTCCGAGCTAATGTTGAAGTCATAGCCGATTTGTTTATTGAAGGGCGGGTAACCAATTTACTTAATAAGGAGTACGAAACAGCTAACATGTTCAACCAGGATGGTAGTAATTTCATGATTGGATTACGGTATTCACCTTAACAAGAAATTGAATATATTTACGAATCCTCGCCAGTTTTGGACGAGGGTTGGCATGCTGAACTAGTGAGCTGATTTTCGCTGTTCACGACGGTTAGGTATGTGATACCCAGGTTTATTTCTGGTTTCAATGGCGTTAAGCTATTGCATTGATGAAATCTACGGGCAGTTTGTATCATGTGCTTAAGTTTAAACTTTCCAAGCTGGATGTTTTAAGATACTGAAATTGGAGGATAATAAAATGATTGCACTCACTACCCGATCCCAGTGGCTGGTCGGATTACTGCTAGTGTCGCTTCTCACGGTAACTCGAGGGCACCATTTCGCAAATTTGAGCCATTTGCCTGGCGCTTCTTGGTCAGTGTTTTTTCTTGCTGGTATTTACTTGCGTTCATGGCGAGTGTTGCTGTTGTTAATAACATTGGCTGGTATGCTTGATTATGTAGCTATTACCTATGAGGGTGTCAGCAATTTTTGTGTCAGCCCTGGCTATGTGATGCTCTTGCCAGCCTATACTTCACTATGGCTTGCTGGGTATTGGTATGCTAAATACTACCGTTTTGAAATACGCACATTACTGACCCTTACGATTGCTGTTTTGGCTGGAGCGAGCCTGTGTGAGCTGTTTTCCAGTGGTGGTTTCTATGTTTTTTCCGGGCACTTCGAGGAAACGACCCTGGCTGAATTTGGCGTACGGCTGGCGAAGTACTTCCCAAACTATCTTCAATCTATGGCATTTTATGTCTCTATAGCGGCGGTCGTGCATTGGATATTTATGCTGGTATCGGATAGCACTAAGCAGCATAGCCGTACAATGGGATAGAGCGGTGAATACGGATGATCGGGAAACGCGGCATCGCGAGCGGATGCAGCGCAAAAAACAGGTGGTTGATGCAGCGATTGACCGTGCTGATCGGGATCAAGGCTTGCTGCTGGTGCTAACCGGCAATGGTAAGGGTAAATCAAGTTCAGCCTTCGGAATGTTGGCGCGTGCGCTCGGTCATGGAATGAGAGTAGGTGTGGCACAGTTTATTAAAGGCCGATCCGACACAGGGGAAGAAGCTTTTTTTCGTCGCCAGCCAGGTGTAGTTTGGCACGTCCTGGGTGAAGGTTTTACCTGGGAAACACAAAATCTTGACCGTGATACTGAAACTGCCCGATGTGGTTGGGTTGTGGTACAGGACATGTTGGCAGATACATCACTTGACCTTATTGTTCTGGACGAATTGACCTATCCGTTGAAATTCGGTTGGCTAGATACGAATAGTGTGTTAGCTGATTTGAAGGCGCGTCCTACTATGCAACATGTCGTTATTACCGGCCGTGGTGCGCCCAAAATACTCACTGAAGCAGCCGATACGGTCACTGAATTGGCCGATATTAAACATGCTTTTCGAGCTGGCGTTCAAGCGCAACCGGGTATCGATTTGTGAGGCACATCTTTGTTCATGTAATTAGCTGAATAGGATTTAGTGTAAACCTTCGTTCAATGTGGCATGGGAGTGTGTTCACCTCAACCTTGGTCGTCTATGAGTAAAGTTGGTTTTTCCGGCCGTAGTCTTGGCACAATAGTAGTTGGGGCCGAATTTCCAAGCCTGTATTCAGAATGTTGGGGACGCGTATTTCAGCCAATACGTTTTTAATGCAGTAATGGGTGATTGTGGCGGTTATTCCGAATCCTTTGCCGTAACTGATTCTAAAGCCACTACATGTCTAAGCCTTCCATGAGTGATTTTAATCAAAGTGAGCGGGATGCTATCTATCGCGTTATGCGAGAACGGCGTGATATGCGCCACTTTTTGTCTGATCCAGTGGATCAAGAGGTATTACAGCGCTTATTGTTTGCAGCTCATTTAGCTCCCAGTGTAGGGATGATGCAGCCCTGGCGTTTTGTACGGATTACTGAATCGAAACGAAGACGTCAGATCCATGCTTTAGTTCAGGCTGAGCGTGATACCACTGCAAAGGCTTTGGATGAACGCAAGGCAGAGTTTTTGCGCCTAAAAGTTGAGGGCGTTCTTGAATGTGGTGAATTGTTAGTTGCAGCACTAATGGATGGACGTGAGCACCATGTATTTGGCCGCCGTACTTTACCAGAAATGGATCTTGCCTCAGTCGCTTGTGCCATACAAAACCTATGGCTTGCAGCGCGCGTTGAAGGGTTGGGCATGGGTTGGGTGTCTATGTTTGATCCCACTGCATTGGCTGCGTTATTGGCAATGCCCTTAGGTGCAAAACCGGTGGCAATTATATGCCTGGGGCATGTAGAGGCCTTTTATCCGGCGCCGATGCTGGAGGTTACTGGATGGGCAAAGAAAAACCCTTTGCACGAGCTGGTATTCCAAAATACATGGGGTAATCAGGCATGGTGAAACTTTTTCTTCAGTACAAATACTTGGATGGCATGAGCAGCTCATTCGCAGGGGTGGCTGGCTGGTAGTGGATGAAGCTTTCATCGATTCTACTCCAGAGAAGAGTGTGGTAGTTTACAGTAATCGTCCTGGGCTGATCGTGCTTCGATCATTGGGTAAATTTTTTGGTTTGGCCGGAGCACGTGTCGGGTTTGCATGTGCACAAACAGAATTATTGGTTCGGCTCAATGCGCTGCTCGGTCCTTGGACTATCAGTTCAGCGTCACGTTGGATTGCGGGCACCGCCCTAAAGGACAGTTTGTGGCAGAAAGAAACGCGTGCTAGTTTAACCGTGGATGGTGCTCGACTTCAGGCATTGCTGTCTAATTATGGTCTTTCTCCGAGTGGTGGCTGTAGCCTTTTTCAGTGGAGCCGCACACCGTTTGCGGCAAGATTGCACCAGCAAATCGCTCGTCTTGGCATTTTTACTCGTCTGTTTACGGATCCTCCTGGGTTGCGTATCGGTTTGCCGGGTGGAGATGATGATTGGGAAAGGTTGGCGTTGGTGTTGCGAAATGTCACCGAACCTAACCAGAAATTAGGTTAATTTATGAATGTCGGTACATTGATGATTCAGGGTACGACGTCAGATGCGGGTAAAAGTTTGCTGGTAACGGCGTTATGCCGTTGGATTAGGCATCGCGGAATCTCGGTGGCGCCTTTTAAACCGCAAAATATGGCGCTCAACAGTGTCGTGACTACTAATGGCGGCGAAATTGGTCGTGCCCAAGCTGTGCAGGCACTGGCTTGCGACCTACAAGCCCATACCGATATGAATCCAGTATTACTCAAACCCAATACCGATGTTGGGGCGCAAGTTATTATTCAAGGACATGTTTTAGGCAACATGGACGCGCAAGATTACCACACTTATAAGGGTATAGCGCGAACGGCGGTATTGGAATCTTATCGACGTTTATCGGATACTTATGACTTAGTTATTGTGGAAGGAGCAGGATCACCTGCCGAAATCAATCTGCGTGATAATGACATTGCTAATATGGGATTTGCCGAAGCGGTCGATTGTCCGGTAATTCTTATTGCTGATATTGACCGTGGCGGTGTATTCGCACATATTGTGGGTACGCTTTCGTTGTTGAGTGAATCTGAACGAAAACGTGTCATGGGGTTCGTTATTAATCGATTTCGTGGCGATCTTGCTCTATTGCAGTCTGGTCTGGATTGGCTAGAACAATATACTGGAAAACCGGTGATTGGGGTGTTGCCTTATTTAATCGGTTTGCATTTGGAAGCAGAGGACGCACTGCCTTGTGAACGGCCAGATAAGACTTCAGTTGAAATAGGCCAGCTTACTATCATCGTTCCCGTGCTGCCACGTATCAGTAATCATACTGACTTTGATCCATTGCGTTTGCATCCGCAAGTAAAATTAAGATTTATCGGTCCAGGTGAAGCGATTCCGTCAGCCGATCTTATCATTTTGCCAGGTTCGAAAAGTGTATGTGCTGACCTTGCTTGGCTACGTAAGGAAGGCTGGGTTGATGCGATTTATAAACACTTGCGCTATGGTGGTAAGTTGATTGGCATCTGTGGCGGTTTTCAGATGCTAGGAAAAAAAATCCATGATCCATTAGGGCTCGAAGGTACTCCGGGTAGTGCAGATGGTATCGGTCTCTTCGATATGGAAACCCGACTGTCTTCTAGAAAACAATTACGCAATGTAAGTGGCAAACTTACCTTTTCCGATACACAGGTTAGTGGTTACGAAATTCATGCAGGCGTCACTTCGGGGCCTGCTCTAGCGCGGCCAGCTTTAGATTTGAATCATGGTGTGGATGGATCAATTAGCCTAGATCAATTAGTCCTCGGGACGTACGTGCATGGCTTGTTCGAAGGCAATGCAGCCTGTGACTCAGTCCTTGCATGGGCAGGCTTGAGTGAGGTCCATGAATTTGACTATCACGGGCTACGTCAGTCTTCGATAGAACGGCTGGCTTCTGCCGTGGATCAATATTTGGACACTGACAAATTAATGAAATTATTGAATCATAGGGTAGTCATGTAATGGCGTTCGAAACTGCATCCCAAGTGCACAGTCAATGTCCGGATAATCAAACCCTATCGGGTAATTCATTTAACAAGACTTTGATTCTCGGTGGCGTCCGCTCTGGTAAAAGCAGGCTTGCCGAAAGCCTGGCAAATGAAACTGGGTTTGGTGTTAGCTATATCGCAACAGCGAAGGCGGAGGATGCTGAAATGTGTGAGCGAATTACTACCCATCGCGCTCGTCGTCCACCGAACTGGAAGTTGATCGAGGAACCTTATAAGCTAGCATCTACACTGGTAGAACACGCCGCTCCAGACCGCTGTTTACTCGTTGAATGCCTAACTCTATGGGTAACTAATATGCTGACAACCGAAGATGACAGAGTGTTCGAATATGAACGTGCTGGCTTTCTGTCGGCTTTGTCTGCGGTGCCGGGACAAATCATTTTAGTCAGTAACGAAACCAATATGGGAGTAGTACCGATGGGGGAACTTAGCCGGCGCTTTTGCGATAACATAGGTGCCTTGCATCAGGAACTGGCGCAAATTTGTGATCGGGTCATTCTTACTGTAGCTGGATTGCCACATGTGTTAAAAGGAAAACCCTGGTGATTGAAACTGCTTGGTTGTTTGAAACTGTCGCTAAATTAGATGATGCTGCCCGGCTAGCAGCTGAAACGCGCCAGTTAGACTTGATCAAACCGCGGGGCGCATTAGGGAGGCTTGAGGAAATCGCAGTTCGCTTATCGGCAATGCAGGGCAACAAGCATCCTTGTGTGGACAAGGTTTACATCGTCGTATTTGTTGGCGACCATGGTGTTGTTGCGGAAGGTATTTCGGCCTTTCCCCAATCTGTCACAGGTGAGATGCTAAAGAACTTCGTGGGTGGGGGTGCAGCGATCAGTGTTCTGGCTCAGGAACTCAACGCTGAACTTGAAGTGTTTAATCTGGGTCTTGTCAAAAACACAGAGTGCTCGGACCCGGTAGTGAACTGTAATCTAGGTCCAGGGACAGCCAATTTCTGTCAGGCCCCCGCTATGTGCGAAGATCAGCTTTTCGCGGCGCTGAATGTGGGACGACGAGCAGTGGAGAATGCCAGACTCAATGGTGCTCACCTGTTTATTGGCGGGGAAATGGGTATTGGTAATACGACCTCCGCTGCGGCGCTTGCCTGTGCGTTGCTAAATTCTCCTACTGAACAGCTTGCTGGACCTGGAACAGGCTTAGATAGACAAGGCGTAGCACGCAAATGTAATATCATCAATCGGGCCTTGGATCTGCATAGACAATACCTTAAATTGCCTCTCGAAGCATTACGTCGTCTTGGTGGATTTGAAATAGCTGCTTTAGTAGGGAGTTATATGCGATGTGCACAATTGGGTTTGCCGGTACTAATCGATGGCTTTATCAGTTCGGTCGCAGCGCTTACGGTTACCCAACTATGCCTTAATTCCAGTAACTGGTTTCTTCTTTCGCATCGTTCAGCCGAACCCGGACATACAGTTGTGCTCGATGCCATTAATGCGCAACCCCTGCTAAATTTGGGTATGTGTTTGGGTGAAGGCAGTGGTGCGGCAACCACTGTACCCTTACTGCGTCTAGCTTGTGCACTACATAACAAAATGGCAACTTTTTCTGAAGCCTGTGTTACTGGGCAGAATTGATGGTCCCTATTGGACTTTTGCGCCATGGCGAGGTTGAAGGAGGAAGCTGTTTTCGAGGGAGTACAGACGATCCACTGACCCATATTGGCTTGGAACAGATGAAGCAGGCCATTCAGGGTGGCTATCACTGGGACCAGGTTATTACCTCTCCATTGCAACGATGTACCGCTTTTGCCAAAGAGTATGCCTTACAACATGGTCTTTCACTGCACACCGAAAAACGATTTGCTGAAATCCACTTCGGAGCTTGGGAGGGTCGCTCAGCAGCAGATATTATGGCAACGGAAGGCGATGCACTGGAAAAATTTTGGGAAAACCCGGTGCAATATACACCACCAAAAGCTGAGCCGCTGATGGATTTTGCATCTCGTGTGTTAGATGCCTGGCAAGACCTGTTTAGGAGGTGGGGACAGCAACGTGTATTGTTAGTAACCCATGGTGGTGTGATCCGGATTTTACTTTGTCATATCCATCAATACCCCATCGCCAAATTGTTAGAATTTGAGGTCAAACATGGTGGTTTGTTTATCATATCTACTTCAATTAAACAGCCAACACCTTTTAGCAAGCCAATAGAGCAATTCAAAATTGAATCCACTTAAGTCGTTCCTGGTTGCTTTGCAGTTTTTGACAATAGTGCCAATCCGAATCAGGTATGCACCAGATGCCAAAATAGTGGGGCATTCCCTACTATATTATCCATTGGTCGGATTACTTATTGGATTGTTGCTCTCTTTAATAGGATGGTTAGGCAGCAATATACCCGTTGATATCAATGCTAGTTTTGTGCTCGTTGTATGGGTTGCAATGACGGGTGCATTGCACCTGGATGGATTGGCCGACAGTGCGGATGCCTGGATTGGCGGTTTGGATGACCGCCAAAAAACATTAGCGATAATGAAAGATCCCTGTAGCGGTCCAATTGGTGTTGTTGCACTGATTCTTACCCTATTGCTAAAGTTCGTGGCACTGAAATCCATCCTCCTGTCTCAATCCTGGCTATCATTGACGTTGGTACCTGTTTTGGGTCGAACTATGTTGGTGCTGTTATTCATATCCACACGATATGTCCGGCAAAATGGATTGGGTAGCCCACTTGTTGAGCATTTACCACGTCGTGCGGGTCTTATCCTGGTGCTACTTATCCTAGTCGGTATTATATTGGTTTGTGGCTTCAGAGAAATTTGGTTAATCTTGATTCTGGTTTGTTTATTTAAAATTTTACGGACGATAATGTTAAGGCGGATTGGCGGTACCACAGGCGATACTGCGGGAGCAGTGGTTGAAGTAAGTGAATCAGTTCTCCTGCTTGCTACAGCCCTAATGCAATAAATTTTATAGTATCGGATACTGATGGTAAATTATTCAAAACCGGTACATGCAAGAATCCACACATTGCTTGCACTGCAGGTATTTTCATCTTCCGCGCACGCTATAAACGTCAATAATCAATTTTCAATCAACGCCACGTTCAATGGCGTTTACCAATACGGTTTTTTTCAAGACAACATCGATGAGGCAGGGAGGTTAGTTGCGGACAAAGGGAGAGGGAATGGTGGAGTGGATCTAGAGTTGGATTTTACGCCAACCGAAATAGATGAATTTTATGTGTTGCTACAATATTCTGCGGATAATGGGCTTAACGATATTTGGATGGGTCCGGTTGTACCGAATGGACATCCCTTGGAAGATGATCTGAAGAACATAAATGGGAAGAGCCGTGATTATATTACTGAGGCTTGGTATAGACACTATTTTGAATTTGGTGAAAATCTAGGTGTTGGAATTACAGGAGGGATTCTTGATAGCACCATATACGTTGATGATAACGAATACGCTAACGATGAACTAACCCAGTTTATGAATAATATGTTCATCAATGATCAGGTGGCTAATCCACCTTCCTATGATTGGGGAGGTCTAGTCGAGTTTGATTTTGGTTCATGGACGTTATCCAGTGTTGCGATGTTCTTAAAAACGGGTGATGACGCCAATCGGCATTTTCAATATTATGTCACTCAACTTCGCTTTGGTACGGAAAGTATTTTAGGTGAAGGACACTACCGAATATTGGCATACACAACCAACAAACGTTTTCTGAATGTGTCGGGTGATGGGTTCGAAAGGCTTCAGGGCATGGGGGGATCTTTCGACCAACAATTAGGGGAAAACCTAGGTATTTTTTTTCGTGCCTATCGGCAAAAGGAAGATGCAGCAGTTGACTTCCACTGGGATGTTAGCGGTGGGATGAACATTGTTGGCAATCTTTGGGGTCGTATCGATGATGAGTTTGCTATCGGGTACGGCTATATAAAGGGTGGTAATGGAGATATTCAATCAATTCATGTTTTCGAAACCTATTACAAATTTCAAATCAACAGTTTTTCAAGTTTGACGTTAGATCTTCAATACATGAAGGATAGCTTGAAACAGGTTGATGATCGTAAAGTATGGATTCCTGGTGTTCGATTCATCGCTTATTTTTGAATACCAGGTTAACCTGTAGAATGCAGATTCATAATACTTAGGTTAACGTCCCGTTGTTACGAAATTTATCAAAATAACGTGTATCGTAGGTGAGTTTAGATAACACTTTAATTCATTAGAATCACTTGAAATAGAACGTTCTAATATGCGAGAGGTTATCGACTTTATCGGTGGGAGCCTGGTTTTCCTCTTCGGTGTTGCTATCATGTTCGGTTTTGCGATCCTCTTTTGTGGCTCGGTTATGAACCGTATTCCACGGTTGCGAAACGTGAGATTCGCGAACACCCGCTTGCGATATGCCACTCCGACTCGCCTCAGGTGGTTGGGTGGATCCTTTGGCCGAGGCGTTCGCCTTAGTTCGAAGATTGGTCGGCGGGGTACTTCAAGTAACCTTGGGGCACTTATTGGCACTCTCTTTCTCATCCTCTCGGTGTTAATAACAGGGATCTATGGAATGATGTGGGGACTATCAGTCGAAACTGACGGAGTGGCTGGGCCCTTTATTGGGATGGGAATATTCTTCGGAAGTGCATTTGCCAGTGGTTACTTTGTTCTCAAACTAATCCGGTTGTTCCGCCTTTTGGCAAGAAAAAGACGCCAGCTTATTGCGATGTCTGCCTCCGAAGCTCAGGCGACAGACTCTCGGCCACCGATCATACTGTTGCGGTCCTTCCGTGATGATGGTCGTGAGGTTAGATTACTTGACGATGATGCCCTCCCTGCAACGCTTGAAGATGCACTCGTCGATCGGTTATCGCAGCGTGGTCCGGTAATTTCCGTCGGTAAACCCGGTGAAAGTCTTCCGCCTCTTGGTGCTAGCCGTGAGTATGTAACCGGCGACTGGCAACAACGTGTTCGCCAACTCATTAGTGAGGCTACCATCGTTGTTGCTATTCTCGACAAAACACCTGGATTACTTTGGGAGATAGAACAGATATTCATGCTTGGTCGGCAGGATCGTCTGATCATCGTTGTACCCGAGGAGGGACTCTTCGAACTCTCGCGGCGTTGGCGTGCAATCGTAAGGGCGGCTTCAACCAACCAGCCCGAACTCACCGATGGACGAATGCGTTTGTCTATGCGAGAGACTCTTGCTATCGTATTTGAAGAGAGTTGCCACGTTCGGCGAATTGTATGCCGCAATCGGATTCGAAGCTCGTATCGCGACGCAATTGAACTCGGAATTTGGTTTGTCAATAGCCAAACGACTAAGCCTTAAATGGAGTCGTCAAAGTTGTAAATATTTCTGAAGTGAAAATGGCCCGACGTACATGAAATTATGTTGTAGTTTCCTTTTTACACATTTCTACAGCTCTAATCCTGAGTTCTCGTAATTTTAACCCGATCGCCGATCCCTCCAGCCCTTGCTCGATTAGTGGGCTAACATCAACGGATAGAGCTGCCCGTTGAACCCTTAAGAAAAAGTCTGCTTGCGGATAGGGTATAGATTCTAGGCCCTTTCGGCCACGCGCATCAGCGATGCACGTTAAAAGAAAAGGCGTGAGTGATTCGTTTTTCCTGAAAGCATCCAGTGATTGTAGAGTATCTACCATAGTCGATGAGCGTAGTTCGAAAATCCGATGGCAATTTCCATGAAAACGAATAACCTTTTGGGCAAGTTTTTTGTATTCGTTGGGTACTCTAAGACGTTTACAAAAGCCTTCCAACGCTGTCAGTCCGGTTTTTTCGTGGCCACGATGGCCTGGCCATTGCTCTTTGGGGGTCATTCCTTTGCCTAGATCATGGGTAAGGGCGGCAAAACGGACTCGAGGATCGTCCGATAGTTTTACGGCTTGTTCCAGCACCATCATTGTATGTATACCGGTATCAATTTCAGGATGGTATTTTGCGGGTTGAGGTACCCCGAAAAGGCGATGAATTTCTGGGAAAAGTTTCGCTAGCGCACCGCAGTTTTGAAGGACATCAAAAAACTGAGTAGGGGTTTGTTCTGACAGCGTTTTTGCTAGTTCAGACCACACGCGTTCTGGCACCAAGGCATCGATTTCGCCTTTATCAACCATGTTTTTCATTAACGTCATGGTTTCCTCGGAAACCTTAAAGCCAAGGTGGTGGTAGCGTGCCATGAATCGTGCGACCCTTAGTATACGTACTGGATCTTCGGTAAAAGCAGATGAAATATGGCGAAGCAATCGCAAACCTAAATCTTTCTGGCCACCAAAGGGATCGATTAGTGTACCCGCATCATCTTGTGCGATAGCGTTAATCGTCAAATCACGGCGCAACAGATCTTGTTCGAGGGTAACATTGGGAGACGCATTGATTGAAAATCCCCGATAACCAGGAGCAGTTTTGCGTTCAGTCCGGGCAAGTGCGTATTCCTCGTGGGTTTTGGGGTGTAAAAATACTGGAAAATCCTTGCCCACCGCTTTGAAGCCTTGCGCTTCCATGGCATTGGGTGTTTCACCGATCACGACCCAGTCGCGCTCTTTTATCGCGAACCCTAAAAGTTGATCCCTTACCGCCCCTCCGACCAAATAAACTTTCATGATCAAATATTAGCAGTTAGGGATATCAATAACACCTTGTCTCGTCAGGTTCCTCTATTATGGAGTTTTCTAAAACCCCAATGTTTTCTATTTCGACTTTAACCACATCACCGGGTTTCATGTAACCCCTTGGTTTCATCATAACGCCGACCCCGCTGCTGGTGCCAGTGGAAATCAGATCACCGGGTTCCAATGTCATGACGGTGCTCAGATATTCCACAATCGTGTAGCAGTCGAATATCAGGTGTCGGGTATTAGATGACTGTCTTAGATCGTCATTAACCCAGGTCTTTATATCGAGATTGTGTGGATTGCCGACTTCATCAGAAGTGACGATCCATGGACCAGTCGGGCCGTGGGTATCGAAGGATTTACCAAGCGTCCAAGTATGGGAACGTACTTGCCAGTCGCGAACAGATACATCATTTGCAATCAAGAATCCAGCGATTACTCTAGATGCCTGATTCTTTGGGACATGCCGACAACGTTTTCCGATGACAAACGCGAGTTCACCCTCGTAATCTAGTTTTGTGGATACTTTGGGGCGGTGAATTGCCGAACCGGGTCCTACGACACAACTCACTTGTTTGTTAAAAAAAGTAGGGTATTCCGGTTTTTCTTTCCCTGTTTCTTTAATGTGGTCGGCATAATTTAAGCTCACAGCGAGATATTTCGAGGGCTTGGGAACCGGAGCGTCAAGCCTGACATCGGCCAATGGTATACGGCTATTTCCCGAATCGATGAGTTCTTGCATTGCCGCTATTGTACTTTCACCTCCAGCCAGAAATTGGTTCATTTTTGAGGGAATCACAGCAGAGTCGGTTGAATCGACTATTTCTTTTCCAACGACCGCACCAACGCGTGTTTGATTATTTTTTGTAAAAGTAATCAGTTTCATATCACAGACTTTTTTAGATCGATAACGTCGACTCTAACGAGATTCGCTAGTTGAGAGCTTCCAAATATTGAAGCAGATTTTCATAAATCAGACTTGCTGTTTTTAATTGCTACGTACACGTAATAAATTATTACCGGTAAAAGTCCGTAAGTGAAAAAACGGACCTGATCGAACGGGTAATATTGGCGAAATGAGGTGCTAAACCAAAAGGCCAACCAAATTATCGATATGATGATGGGAAGACGATTTTTATCAATAATCTCTTTTTGAAAATATGCTTTTAAATCCATGACTACTCCCATAGGGTTTTTATCAAGGTGTGTGCCACAATTTTGGCCTTTCTGGCGCAAAATCACCAGTAGTTTTTCTTATATTTGACTAGGAGTATCGTACTTTCCTTTTTGGTTAAAGCGTGATTACAACCGTTTGATACGTTGAGGTTGGATGCCGAATTCACGCAAAATCCGTTTTGATGCGGATTTTGCAGTTTCTTGATTATCGAACGGGCCTGCGAAAACCCAGTAGAGTCCTTGGGATTTGAAATAACGTGAAGGGATGGATGGACCTTGATGTCTGAGGATCGCCGCTAATTTTTTTGCATCCCTTTCTTCGGTGTAGTGTGTGACTACGATAACCCAATCCCCTAGAGAAATCGGCAATATTTCTGGTTCGCTCAGGAATCGACCGGGGTGGGCAGCATTTGGAAGTTGGTCGAGTAATTGAGCGAATTCAGTAGTCCCTTTCAAAATAGGTGTAGGGATTCCATTTTCTCTAGTCAAGATTCGTTCTACTTTTTCCCAATCGATTTTTTTGCTTGATGATAGGGAAATTTTATGGAGCTTTGTTGTTAATACCTTCCTAAGTTTTTTAATGGTGTTTTTATCGTTCTTTAGGGCTTTATGGGCTTCTAAATAAAGAACGCCTCGATGCCACGCGGTGAGATAGGGTTGGTCAATAATTCTGACCGTTGTTTTGACTGCGGTCTGTTTGAAAAGTATCTCGATATCTTCCGGGTATAGACGTACGCAACCATGGCTGATACGCATCCCGATACCGTAGGGTTTATTGGTCCCATGAATTAAATAACGGGGCATGCCGAGGCGCAGAGCATAACGGCCTAAGGGGTTGTCGGGGCCCGGCTTTACCACTCTTGGTAAGGGGTCTCCTTTTGCCGCGTGTTCACGCAATACTGAGGCTGGTACGTACCATGATGGATTGACATTTTTACCAACAATGCGGGTTGATCCGATGGGTGTTGACCAACCCTCACGACCAATACCGACTGGAAATGTTGAAACATGGGCGGATTGTCCACCGCTATAGTGGAAAAGTCGCAAACTCGATAAATTCAGGACGATGCCCTTTTTTTTTGCATCGGGGAGGATAAATTGCATAGGAAGTAAGATCCTTGTTCCTTCCTGTGGAGTCCAAATATCCACATGGGGATTGGCGTTTGTGATGTTTTCAAAACCTATGCCAAAGTGCCGTGCAATATCTGGAAGTGAGTCGCCCTCCCGTGTGTAGATTACCGCTAACTTACCAATCATTTCAGTGTGATCTGAAACTGGAAATTCACGGGGGACGTCAATTTCGATTTCTGTTCTAAATAAACTTGTAGGCGAAAATTGGCATCCGCTCATTAGGATCGGAAACAACACAATCAATGCCAGAATTTTTGAATTAATGGTACTCAGATTCGTGTGGTGAATGCCTCGGAATTGCACTATTACAAATCCTATGATGACTGTCGGAAACCGAAAACCTTGCCGGCAAGCAGATTTTTCGATCATATGTGCGACCCAGAACACATGTGCTTACGGATTAAAATAAGTGGGCGTGTATATCGAAATGGAAACTTGACACACTTTCATTACTTAAGTCTAATAAATCTAAAAATTCTTAATATTATAACCGGCATGTCTTTGATTGAGGGATCCATCCCATTACCCTGGTGGGGTTACATTATTGTCATACTGATTCTTACTCATATTACCATCATTGCGGTTACGGTCTTTTTACATCGCTGTCAGTCCCATGGAGCGGTGGAACTGCACCCTGTTATCTCGCATTTTTTTAGATTTTGGCTATGGTTTTCAACTGCTATGGTGACCAAAGAATGGGTTGCCATCCATCGCAAACATCATGCTTGTGTAGAAACCGAGGATGACCCCCACAGTCCACAAGTCTTAGGTTTGAATAAAGTGCTGTGGTGGGGTGCCGAACTTTACCGTCAAGAATACTTGGATAATCCTGAAACGTTGGAGGTCTATGGTCGTCGAACACCTGATGACTGGCTGGAAAAGTACGTTTACGGCCGTTGTTACTTGACCTACCTTGGGATTTTTATAGATTTGGGCGTCTGTGTTTTTTTATTCGGTGCGCTAGGACTCACAATTTGGGCTATGCAAATGGTGTGGATACCTTTTTTTGGGGCAGGGGTTGTCAATGGGGTTGGGCATTTTTGGGGATATCGGAATTTTAGATGTCCAGATGCATCTACAAATATCGTTCCTTTTGGAATTGTGATTGGAGGGGAGGAATTGCATAACAACCATCATGCGTTTCCCGGCTCGGCTAAGTTTTCCGTTAAAGCTTGGGAGTTTGATTTCGGGTGGTTGTATATTCGCTTGTTATCGGCCTTAGGTCTAGCGCGCGTAAAGAGATTGTCGACTAAGCCTTGTGGTCAACCCGCTTAATTTGATGAGTCCATACTGACCCGAGGGAAGCACCCACTCCGGCCTGCTATCTGGAGTCACTTTTCTAGCTTTATTTTTTGGTTTTTAAGAAGTAGTGCTGAATTTATCATAACGAGTCCGTGCCCACATCATGGTTCAATTCGTTGATCTCGGGTCCAATGCCCAGATTTTCCTCCAGCCTTTTCCAATAACCGAACAGATTGAATAGTCATACCGCGATCTACGGCCTTGCACATGTCGTATATCGTCAGCAATGCAACTTGTGTTGCCGTCAGTGCCTCCATTTCAACGCCGGTTTGACCTACCGTTTTGACTGTTGTTCGACAATGTACCCGGTGGTCGGTAGGCTCGGGGTCCAATTCGATATCAACATGAGAAATCGGTAAAGGATGACAAAGGGGGATGAGTTCAGCGGTTTTTTTTGTCGCCATTATACCCGCGATTCGGGCAATGCCTAAGACATCTCCTTTGCTATGCCCACCTTCAATAATTAACGCCAAGGTTTCGGGTTGCATGTCGATGTATCCTTCGGAAACTGCAACTCTTTTAGTCATATTCTTATCCCCCACATCGACCATGTGGACTGCACCGGTTTCATTAAAATGAGTGAGATTTGCCATTAGGTTCGGAATTTAATCATGGTTGGCTAGAATGCTAAAGCTGATATTATATACACTGATGGAGGACTTATCCCCGGACTGATCCTAATTTCCTACTGTATATCTAAACATTTATGTCTATCAAGGTTCGTTTTTTTGCCAGTCTAAAAGAACAGTTGGGACGCCAAGAACAATGCCTTGATACTCAGGAAATCAAGACAGTTAAAGACGTTTGGAAGCGTATAAATCCGGAGGAATCTTTGCCCGAACAGATATTAACTTCGGTTAATATGGACTATGCCGATGAGAACACGCCCGTTAAAGATGGTGATGAAGTTGCATTTTTCCCACGAGTAACCGGGGGATAATATGGCAGTCGTTCTTAAAAAAATGGATTTCGATCCTTGGTCCGAGATTAAAACCTTCCAAATGGATGCATCGCATATTCATGGTCAGCATGGAGCTACAGCCACCTTCGTTGGGACCATGCGGGATTTTAATGAAGGTAATACAGTGACGAAGATGACTCTGGAATATTACCCGGGTATGACCGAAAAACATCTTGAGAAAATAATCACCGAAGCCAAGGCGCGATGGAATTTTCTAGAGTGTTTGGTTATTCACCGGGTAGGTGATATTTCACCCAATGACCCTATTGTTCTTGTTGCAGTGTGGTCATCCCACCGTGGCGGGTCCTTCGATGCCTGTCGTTTTATTATGGAAAATCTCAAGAGCAAAGCACCGTTTTGGAAAAAAGAATATACCGATAAGGGTGATCGGTGGGTAGAAAAGAATTCTTCTGGTTATTAATTGACGATCCATGCACGCGATTACATTCTCAAATCCCGGTTCCCCGAAAGTCTTGAGCCTTGAAGATGTCCCGAAACCCAGTTACGGGTCCCAAGAAGTTCTTATTAAGGTAGCTGCGTCTGGCATCAATCGCCCGGATATCATGCAACGATTGGGGCTGTATCCAGCCCCTCCGGGTGCATCGGATATTTTGGGCTTGGAAGTCGCGGGAATCGTTGATGAGATTGGAAATGGTGTGACCGAACTCAAACGAGGCGAAAAAGTATGCGCCTTGGTTACCGGCGGTGGCTATGCAGAGTACTGTACAGCGTCCGCGAGGCTTTGTTTACCGATCCCTAAGGGTTTTGATATGGTTGAGGGTGCGGCACTACCTGAAACCTTTTTTACCGTCTGGAGCAATGTTTTTCAGCGCGGAGGACTAAAAGCCGGTGAATCTTTTCTGGTCCATGGTGGAACAGGTGGAATAGGGACCACCGCGATCCAGTTAGCCCGGGTTTTGGATGCGGAAGTATATACCACTGTTGGAACTGATGAAAAACGTGTTTTTTGCGAAAACTTGGGGGCCCATGCAGCAATTAATTATCAGACCGAAGATTTCGTCGGACGAATTAAGGAGTTAACTGGAGGAAAAGGTATCAACCTTATCCTTGATATTATCGGCGGAGATTACTTGCACCGTAACCTTTCTTGCCTTGCAACAGAAGGTAGATTGGTCCAGATTGCATTCCAGCAGGGACCCAAAACAAAAATTAATCTGGTACCTGTTATGCTTAAACGTTTGACTCTTACCGGTTCAACGTTACGTGCCCGTAGTGTGGATTTCAAATCTAAAATTCGTGAACAGCTGTTGAAAAACGTATGGCCACTATTGACAAACGGTTCCATTCGACCGGTCATTCATTCAACTTTTCCGTTGTCAAAGGCGGCAGATGCTCACCGATTGATGGAAACCAGTAAGCATATAGGCAAGATCATTCTAACTAATTGAGAACATAGAATGTCAATAAAACATCCTATAGTTGCCGTAACGGGTTCGTCGGGTTCTGGAACAACTACGGTTAAACAGGCACTGGAACATATCTATTCATATCTTAACGTTGTGCCAACATTTGTCGAAGGTGATAGCTTTCACCGGTACGATCGAGATCAAATGCAGGAGCAATTGGAAAAAACAAAATTTACGGGCGAAAATTTAAGCCACTTTGGACCCGAAGGCAATCTCTTCGAAAAACAGGAAGCACTCTTTAAAGAATATGGGGAAACTGGATCCGGCTTGCGGCGGTATTATATCCACGATGCCGAAGAAGCAATATCACGGAATCAAAAGAACGGTACTTTTACACCTTGGGAACCAATCCCACAAGATAGTGATTTACTTTTTTACGAAGGATTACATGGTGCTGTTATCACCGATGAGGTCAATATCGCTCAGTATGTTGATCTGCTCATCGGAGTTGCTCCAACAGTGAATTTGGAATGGATACAAAAAATTCATCGGGACACCCGAGAGCGGGGTTACGAACAAGATGTGGTGATCGACAACATTCTCCGACGAATGTACGACTATATGCACTATGTCGTGCCCCAATTTTCAAGGACCCACATCAATTTTCAGCGCATTCCGCTTGTCGATACGTCTAACCCTTTTTCTGTGCGGTCCGTTCCAACCTTGGATCAAAGCTTGGTTCTGATCCATTTTCTCAATCCACCCGCCACTGTTGAATTTAAACTCGAACTTAAAGAATTAATCGAAGGTGCATCTATAACCGGATTCAATACGCTTGTCGTACCCGGTGGGAAAATGATGTTTGCTTTTGAGTTAATTCTGACCAAGAGGATTCAGGAAATTCTTGACCAAAGGGAATTATAAAGAGCATTCTTTTGTGTGTCAGTGCCTGCGCCAATTCCAGTGACCTTAAGACAGCACTTTTGGCTATTGCCTAACTTCTGGTATTCGATGTGCTAAAAATTATTAGAATTTTTTGTCTTGTGCTAGTGCTGGCATTTGTTGCGTTTTATAGTAAATCCCAGCGATTAAGTGCACGTGCCTGGACGGATCCCCTCGAAATAGTGGTGTATCCCATTAACGCGGATCGTTCTGATGCCGTTGCAGAATATATAGATTCTCTGGAGATCGTTGATTTTAAACCTATCGATGAATTTTTTAAGTCCGAGGCAGAAGCCTTTGAATTAGGGCTTCTAAAACCTACACAGTTGAGATTGGGAACGGAATTATCCGAAACTCCACCGAAACCTCCTGAGGGAGGTATGATTCTTGAGATTATGTTATGGAGTCTCAGACTTCGTTATTGGGCATATACCCGAGTTGGGGAAAGCAGCTTGTGGAACAACGACCAGGTACAAATTTTTGTCCTCTACCATGCGCCTGCCACCAATCAAGCGCTGGCCCATTCGTTGGGGTTAGATAAGGGTCTGATTGGTGTGGTTCAGGCGTTCTCCGGTGATGAACATCGGGCCCAAAACAACATAGTGATTGCCCATGAGCTATTGCATACTGTCGGCGCTACGGACAAATATGATGGCCATGGGCGGCCAGTATATCCGGACGGATTTGTAGAACCCGACAAACGTCCTTTGTATCCGCAGACTTATGCTGAAATAATGGCGGGACGCATTTCCCTTTCTAGCGAACAAGCTGTCATGCCGATTTCTTTACGTTATTGCAGTATAAATTATGAAACCGCAGTGGAAATAAATTGGATTCAGGAATGATGGGTTGCTGAAAGTGGCCCAAAGAGCGTAAGGCATAAGAATATATTTCAGATTCCCAAGCCAAAAAAAGCTCACAGGAAAACCAGCGAGCCTTTATTTATTCTGGTACGAGGACCGGACTTGAATAATAAAAAACTATTGATTTACATGTAAAATATATTGTCGTTTCTCTGGCGTACACGAATAAGTACACACTTTTGAGTTTTGCCCCTCCAGTCACGCATCAATTTTGATCTTGAACCAGGACATGATATCGGCTAAGCATTGCCCGGCGTAATTATCTTGTTCGACTTGCAGCTGCTTGAACGTCCGCTAGTGTATCCCCTAGGGTTCGCCGTCTTCGTGGTTGAGTATGCCCACTTGCCAGTCTAGCCGAAACCGGATCGAATCGGTTCGCCGTGCCGCTCGATCATCGGTAGTTTCACATTGGCTTTTGTAGACCAGCCGGAAACAGTAACCTAGATGATGTCCCTAGAACTTTAAATTGTCAGTATCGTTACTGTGTCACAATGGGTGTTGATATCTAATCAAACTCTATCTTCACCTTTGAAATATATTGCTCAAGCCGCGCGTCGACTTCATCCCGGTCGGAACCTGTCAGCATGACGGTTGCTATGGCGTCATAGGTAGCTTCCGGACCCCCTACGATCTCTCCTTCCTGCTTAAGCAATTTGGCAGTGCAGTCGTTGCCAAAGGGCAGCTCATCAGGAAACTCAAGGCTAGAAATCCTTGAAGGAGAAGAGGCCAGGAAGATATGCAGCAGAGCTGAAGCTTCAGCCTTTTCCGAGGGGCTAGGGACAAGAGGTATTCCAGCCGCGATTTTCAGGGTCTGCTCAACCAGGTCAACGCCGTAGCAGGTATCAACAAGCGGCAGGACAATCGAACCGTCGATCCGAGCATTAATTTCGTAGAGTTGAGGCCCACCATCTGTCATGACAGCATCAAGGATGACGGAGCCGTTTGAGAGTTCAAAAACCGATACGATGTTGTCGGCCAGTGATCGAAACTGTCGCTGGTCGCCTTCCTCCAGCCGGCTCGGAAAACAGAGTGTCGAGTAGCGGTGATCCGAAGGCGAGAAGCACCGACCATCAGCCATGACAAAGAAAACGACTTTACCGTCTTGAACGAGTAACTCGATCCCCACGCGACCGAGTCCTCGACTTTCCAGTCTCTTTGCCGGCGCGAGATACTCCTCAAGAAGAAGGTTCGCGCTACTTTCGGAAAAAGACTCTAGCAAACTTTCAACAATCTCGGGCGGGACTCTGTGGTTGATTTCCTGCAAGATATCGTCAAAGGTTGACACTATTTCGTCGCTGTTTGTCACGCGGCGAGTTGCGACCGACCCGCCTCCTTCGGCTGGTTTCAAGAAGGCCGGTGTCGGAAACCAGCTCGCAGCTTCTGCTGCTTCATGTCTTTTGTTCAGATGCATGAAGCTAGGCACGGGGAGTCTCTTTTCCTTGAGGATTTCACGCATGGCGTGTTTGTCCCTGCAGGCTCTGGTCCCAAACACGCTGTGCCCTTTAAACCTAAAATCTTTCTGTAAACGCGCGGCGATCTCAGTCCGCTCTTCAAGGAAAGTCACTATTCCGTCCACTGGCGTGTTTTCCAAATAGCGCTGAACAGCCAGATGGCAGGAACCATAGTCCGTTGGATCAACAGGGATAACCGTATGATCACTCGATGCGACGTGCGAATTTTCGGTGCCGAGCAAGACGACTTCGACACCGAGTTCTTTCGCCCGCTTCACACAGTCATTTCGACGTTCGCCCCATTCGTCGCCACCCCCACCTACGATCAGGATGCGCTTTCCCGACAATGCGCTGGAGGACGACGCGCCACTTGTCGAAACCCTGCGGTTCATCAGAAATAGCTCTGTAAGGATCCTTTTCGCCGGACATCTAGCGTCACGCAATGGAAACCGCCTCCAAGCTGACGCCCGTGCCGCAATCTGAGAGGCAGAACGTCAATACCGGCGCTTTCAATTTGCCTGATCAGCTCAGACTGGTGTTGATCCACGACAGCCAGGGTAGGCGAAATCATCAGAGCATTCATGCCGAACCACTTGGATGCCATCGGTGTCATGTCACTGTAACTGGGTTCGACCATCTCTGGTGCAAACATGATGTCCCAGGTTTTCAAGGGCTCGGGCAGGTTATCGCTATTGACCCTTTCAGGATTGGCCAGCAACAGGCCGGGACGTAGCAACACGAGCGTCGTATCGATATGTGAGGATGAATAAAGATTACGACAGGCATGTACTCGGTAGTTTGGTCCCAGGGTCGACTGAAGCCACCTCATGCCAAGCTCATTTCCGGAATCAGAGATCAGGTAGAAAATATCCCGACCGGCCTTAAGAACGTTTGCCGCATCGAACAGGGGCTCAGTGTTTTTGATCGCGCTGGCTGACAGTCCTTCAAAGTTATAGACGTCATCGCGAAGAGCCGGGCGTGGAGCGGAAAGCCAGCGAGCTCCGTGTTTCATGTATTCCACCAGAATTTCCTTATATGCCCAGGGTTCAAAGAACCGTGAGCGAAAGACATTGGGTGTCTCGATGACCATGTCGCCGATCGATAGCAAAACGTCCCGAGGGCAGTAGGTGAAAAAATATCCGCTTTCCCAAAGCGGCGTCTTTACCGTTCCGGTAAATTTGATTGGATGGGGCCGGCGCACCCTGATACCAAGCTTTTCCAATTCGGAAACGAATATGGAAAGATCTTCTTCAGTTTCGTGAACGATACGGTCGGCGAAATGAATTTCCGTCATATCTCTGTAGATGTCCACCGTTGCTTGAGAAAGGGCATCAATGCCTAGGTCTTTCGGCAGCTGAGCGAATGCCGCTGTTCCAACGATAATTTCTTCCAGCGGGTCCCATTCGGTGTTCGTACTGACGATGCCCGCTGATTCAGGCAACTCTTTTTCCTGCTCTGACATGGGGAGTGAGGTTTCCAGACCAACCTTATTTTCACTGTTGTAAGTTTTCATCTTTCTCAATCGTTAATCCATTTTTGATATGGAAGTTGAATGTTTTCTTTCCAGAAAAATAGGTTTCGCTACAAAGATCCAGAGTAGTTACAATAACATAGCTTGGCAGCCAGGTTACATGTCATTAACTGAAATTTCAACGCTCAAAATCAGCGTGAACACTCGGATTTCTCCGAAAAGCGCGTCGATTTAAGTTAAACCATCACCGATGACAATACTCGTCACGCTATGGACGCCATTGGCATTTGACCCCTTTAAATACGAACGCGAAACGACCTTGCCAATCTAGTATTTTTCTGTGATCATCAATTAGATGCATGAAACCTACTATATCTCAAGGGACGACTGGCAGACTGGTGTGCTGGTGAACGCAGACCCTTGTCCGCCGACCGCGCCGACTTTGACGCCGACCCTCGGCGAGTATCCCATCTACGACGCTTTGCTCTATGAGGTGATGTCAGCCGATACGGAACGCAATTGGCGATTCTGCGAGGCGCTGGAACGCTATGCGAAGGATCGCATCGTTGTAGACATCGGCACAGGCTCGTTCCTCTTCTGGGCCCGTGAAAGCTTGCGTTTTGGCGCCAGTCGGGTGTTCGCCGTGGAAGCGATGCATGAGTCATTTCGGGCGGCATCGCAGCTTTTGAAAACCCTTGAGAATGGGCACCGGGTCACGTTGCTGCGCGGAGAGTCTACCGCACTCACAATCGCGCCGAAGGCGGATTTGTGCGTAGCGGAGATCATCGGTTCGCTCCCCGGTGCTGAGGGTGCGGCAGCCGTTCTCAGCGATGCGAAGCGGCGTCACTTGACTGCGGACGCGGTGATCATCCCGGACCTATGTCTGACACAAGCAGCGGTGGTCAGCTTTGCAGACCTGTTCGGCGGTCGGGTGCCGGCGTTTTCAGAATCTTCAATTCCCCAGTTGCAACGGATCTTCGACTGGAATGGCGGACCGTTCGATGTGCGTTTGCGCCTGGTGTTACGTTCCACGATAAAACTGGGAAATAATGTCGACCTATTTTAGGTGATATAAACGAGGGGGTCCCGCGCTGAATGA
>Ga0114934_10000339_pt1 | contig 29223 bp, 26 predicted proteins | sample 4SBtaG_2_FD_99695 | JGI IMG/M metagenome (GOLD analysis project Ga0114934, IMG submission 99695) | Deep subsurface microbial communities from Kolumbo volcano to uncover new lineages of life (NeLLi) - 4SBTROV10_white metaG | ecosystem: Environmental > Aquatic > Marine > Volcanic ...
CCACCTAAGGCCCTCCGCGGCGAATTGCCGGAGTTCATCTGAAAATCGCCCCTAGCTACCTGGGCGGCCACCGGACAAGCGCCGGTCTCCAGGGGAGAGGATTCCATCCCTCAGGGTGATCCTTGGGCTCACTCCGTCCTACGAGGAGAGGTAGACTTCGGGTGTTGAGGATATGAAGTATGTAATAGTGGTCTTAGTGCTGCTCTCCCTCCTGCTGCTCGCAGGCTGCGGGCTGGTGAAGGAGTGGCAGTCCGGGACGGAGCCTGCTCCGGCATCCACGGATTGCCCCAATCCACCCCCCTGTCCGAGCTGTGACCGTCCCCAAAGCCCCTCCACTGAGCTGCAGAGCGGGCCGCTCCTCACTCCTAGCCCAAAAGAAGAGTATCTCGTCAAGTTGCTCAACGAATACCGCCAGGGAGAGGACCTCGCGCCCCTCAAGTGGAACGGGAAGCTCTATGTCGCGGCCGTCCTCCACGCTCAGGCCTGGACCCAAGCCTGCCGCACCCACGAGGGCTGCAACGATCAATGCTGGAAGAGCGACCGCTGCCCCTATGAGCTCACCTTCGCCGAGCGGCTAAAGCTCGCGGGCTACGGCGGAAGCGCTCAGGAACTGCTCGCTGCCGGAGACGGCTACTACGAGAGCCGCGATGTTCTGAAAGACTGGACGGACCAGGAGTGGTATCCCTTTGCCTACGCCGCGCTCAACAGCCCCGTCTATCAGGAGGTCGCCTGCAGCTTCGTCCGCTGCCACAAGTGCTGGGTCCATACGATCTATGTCTGCCTCCTCGGCGCCGGGGAGGGCGGACCTTAAGGAGGTTCTATTTAGATAGGTGCTCACAATACCCCCTCTCCGCAAGCGGAGAGGGGGTAGCCGAGTGTCCAATCATCTAATGTTGCACCCTTTACCGAAGGGCTTTAGAATGGTGATGTGAATCTACACATCCTCTGGCTAGTGGTCAAGTGGGTTCTGATAGCCCTGGCCGCGGGGTTTATCGGCCAGTTCGGGAGGCATCTGGCCAAGTTGATCCTGGAGCGCCGCCATCAGGTCAAATTGGAGTCAGAACAACCCCATCTCGATCAGGCCGGCGCTTACGAGCTGGAGAAGAAGCGAATCAAGGAGCAGGAAAAGTTGGAGAAGAAGCGGGCTAAGGCCGAAGTAAAGAGGGCAAAGAAGGCCGGCGATAATCGTGATTGACTTGAGATATCCTTTGGTCATAGAGGCGACAGAGGATCCGAGTCTCTTCACGTTCTATTCTCCAGACCTGGAGGGCTTCACTGGGGTAAGACACTCAGTCGAGGATTGCTTATATAAAGCTAAGTGGGGGATGGAAGAGCATATCGCTCTCTTGAAGGAGATGAAACTGCCCATTCCCCTTCCTAACTCCGATCCGACGGTAACAATCCGAAATGCCCTAAAGGCAGCCGAGGCTGGATAGCCCCCATATGCGGGTCTTAGTGCAAGTTTCTTATGGCGTGGAAGCGGGGATGGAAACTAGATATGCCGCAAAACTGACCCCTTCTCCCCTGGAGGGAGAAGGGGGACTACAATGCTTCACCCTCACCCAGCCTCTCCCTTCGAGGGAGAGTATAAATCTACTCCTGAGCCCATTTAAACGCCGCCTCGGCGTGAATCCGCGTCGTGTCCAATGCCGGCATCCCTAAGACCTCCTCGTCCAGGATCAACGGCAACTCGGTGCAGCCGAGGATCAGCGCCTCGATCTCCTGGTCAGCCTTCAACTGCTGCGCGATCTCCACCAGGGTTGTGCGGCTCTCCTCAAGGACCCTCCCATTCACCAGCTCCTCCATGATGGTCTTGTGTATCAATGTCTGCTCTGCCGCCTCGGGGACAGCGATCTCCAGCCCCCGCTGCTGGGCAGCTTCAGGATAGAACCGGCCCTCCATGGTGAACCTGGTCCCAAAGAGCCCCAGCCTGCGCAGCCCCAGCTCCTCGGCCCGCTGGAGCGTCGCCTCGACGATGCTCAGCAACGGAAGCGAGGCGCGCCGTTGTAACTCCGCGAAGAACATATGCGGGGTATTGGAGGCGATCAGGGCAAAGTCCGCCCCGGCCCGCTTCAGGGCCGCAATCCCGCGGGCGAGCAGCTCGACCGCGCCGCCGTGATCCTCCACCACCATCCTGGTGATGAACTCCTTGAAGTTGAGGCTGTAGACGATAATCTCCGGATACTCATCCTGGGGCAGGCGCTCGTGGGCGAGCCCGATCAAGATGCGATAATATTCTAAGGTTGACTCCGGGGCCATCCCGCCGAGGATCCCGATCCGCTTCATCGCTAGATCGGCCTCCCCGTCTCGGGGGTCTCCACAATATCGAGATAGACTCTCATACCAATCCCTCCAGCCGAAGGTAGCACAGCGGCTGGCGATGCGGCAAATTCGAGATTGACAGCCCCCAGGGGAGCCTGCTATCTTGTGCCCGAGATGGGAAGATGGTGGGAGCACGGTAGACTGACGCGGCGGGATTTTCTCAAAGGTCTCGGACTGGCAGTGGGCTTAGTTCTTGTTGAACCACGGCTTCTGCGGGCGGAGGCGGCTAGGGAGACGGTCGAGGGGCTCGTCTTCCACGATGCTGATGGTGATGGTCTTTATGGAAGCTCCGACGAGGGGATCGCCGGAGTCCTGGTCAGCGACGGGACGAACATCGTCCAGACCGACGGCTCGGGGCGGTTCGCCCTGGAGCTGGGGAACGATCGGGGGATTGTCTTCATCACCACCCCCTCCGGCTGGCAAATGCCGCGGTTCTACCGCCACATCACACCAGAGACATCTTCGCTGGAATTCCCCTTGCAGCCTGGCCCGGCGCCGACTGAGTTCACCTTCATCCAGGTGACCGACATCCATATCATGCCGCAGGCCGTCCCCGCGGTGGAGCAGTTCGTGGAGATGGCAGATAAGCTGAGACCGGACTTCGTCATCTCCACCGGCGATCTGGTGATGGACGTCTGCTACTTCACCAAGCAGGCCGACACCCGCGAGGAGGTGGACGGGGCCTTCGACATCTACCGGGGAGCGCTGGCCGGGCTGGAGGCACCGCTCCTGGAGGTCATCGGGAACCACGACTGCGCCTGCGCTCTCTCCCGAAGCCTCCCGGAGTATTACAAAGGCGAATACCAGGAACTCTACGGCCCGCTGTGGTATTCCTTCGACTACGGGGAGTGGCACTTCATCGTCCTCGATGCCAATGCCCCTCAGCCGCCGCCGAATGACTGGCTCACCGAGGAGGAGTTAGCTTGGCTAGGGCGTGAGTTGGCCTTCCAGCCGCAAGATCGGCCTATTCTCTTGTTCTCCCATCAGCCGCTATTCTTCTGTCACAATTATGAGAAGCTCCTGAAGATTGTTGAGGGATATAACGTCGAGGTGGCCCTCTCCGGCCATGAGCACGCCACCTACACGCGAGTAGCGGGGCTCACCAACATCGTCACCGGGGCACTCTCCGGACGGTGGTGGGGCCACGACGGGATCCACTGGAACGGAGGGAATCTCGACGGCAGCCCCCAGGGGTTCCGCGTCTGCCGGATTGAGGGTGAGCAGTTCAGCTCGAAATACGTGAGCATGAGATCGTAAGGTAGAAAGGAGGGAGTAGATGGCAGTCAGCGCCTATGTCCTGGTCAAGTGTCAAGGTGGGATGGTTGCGGAGGTGGCTCAGCGGCTCCTCAAAGGGGGACATGTGAAGGCCGTGGACACGCTCTTCGGGGATTATGATCTGATCGCTTACCTGGAGGTCGAGGAGATGCTCGACACCTTCTCGGTAGGCAAGCTGGATGAGATTGTCATTAAGGAGATCGCCCGGACCAAGGGCGTCGTCAGCACGAACACGCACATCGTGACCACTCCACGGGCACTACGGGAGATACAGCAGAGGCCCTCAATCAAGGAGCGTCCCCGCCGTGAGTCATAAGGACCTGGTATCGCTGCGCGACTGGAGCCGCGAGGAGATCTGGGAGGTCCTAGAGCTGGCGCTGCACCTCAAGCGGGAATTGCGGGCAGGGATCCAACACCGGATACTTGAGGGGCAGACCCTGGCGCTGATCTTCCAGAAGCCCTCCCTCAGAACGCGGGTCTCCTTCGAGACAGGGATGACCCAGCTCGGCGGCCATGCGATCTATTTGGGGCCGGGCGATATCAAGCTCGGCCAGCGAGAGACGACTGAAGATATTGCGCGGGTCCTATCGGGATATGTCGATGGGATCATGGCCCGCGTCTTCGGCCATGAGATCATCGAAGAGCTGGCCAAATACGCCGCTGTCCCGGTGATCAACGGGCTCTCCGATCTCCTGCACCCCTGTCAGATTTTAGGAGATCTATTGACGATCTACGAGCAGCGACGGCGGCTGGACGGATTGAAGCTCACTTTCGTCGGCGATGGAAATAACGTGGCTCACTCCTGGCTCCACGGCGGGCCGAAGCTGGGGCTGGACGTGACGATCGCCTGTCCGCCCGGCTACGAGCCCCAGGAGGAGATCATGGAGTTCGCCAAGCAACAGGGGACCGCAGTCGAGGTCTCCCATGATCCGAAGGCGGCAGCCCGCGGGGCTGATGTGCTCTATACCGACGTCTGGGCCTCGATGGGCCAGGAGGCCCAGATTGAAAGCAGGATGAAATCCTTCGCCGGCTTCCAGATCAATGAAGAGCTGATCGAGCTAGCCAAGCCCGACTGCCTGGTGATGCACTGCCTCCCGGCGCACTACGGCGAGGAGATAACTTACGAGGCGGCCCATTCGCCGCACAGCGTGATCTACGATCAGGCCGAGAACCGACTCCACGCCCAGAAGGCGGTGCTGGCGCTGCTTTTACTTTAACGCCTGAGAAACCGCGGCTGGAAGTGATCAAGGGCGAACACGGGGTTCGCCCCTACGTCGAACAACGCGGGGTAATGCAAAATATACCCCGATCAGGGCAGGGACAAACCCTACCCCTATATCCTGCTAGTCGATTATAGCCGAGGCTGCGCTTGGATCCAAAAGGAGGCATGCAACTGCGAGGTTGCCCTTGCTACCCCTTTTGAGGTATATATAGCTGACCATGATCCCATTGCGAGACTATCGGCCGAGCGGCGCGATCCCCTATATCACCTATGCCTTGATCATCATCAACGGCCTCGTCTTCCTCTACCAGGTGCTGCTCCAGGGACAGCCGAGTATCTACCACGACGCCCTCGGCCACACCATCTCCAAGGCTGATATCTTCATCTACCAATATGGCTTAATCCCCCGTGAGGTCTCTCATCTGCAGGACCTCCCGCCGCTGATCCCCTTTCCCATCTGGGTCACTATCTTTACCTCGATGTTCCTCCATGGCTCTATCCTCCACATTGGGGGGAACATGCTCTACCTCTGGATCTTCGGGGACAACGTCGAGGGCGCCATGGGCCACCTCAAGTTTTTCGTCTTTTACCTGCTCTGCGGGGCGCTCGCCGCCCTCTCCCAGGTGCTGGTCAGCATCAATGGGGCTAACCCGATCATCGGGGCGAGCGGGGCGATCGCCGGGGTGTTAGGGGCATATATCATGCTCTTCCCCTACTCCCGCATCCTGACCCTGGTCTTCTTTTTCTTCTTCATCCGGTTCATCGAGATCCCGGCGCTGGTCATCCTCGGCTTCTGGTTCGTCTACCAACTGTTGCTCGCCCCCATGGGGCTCGGTGGGGGCGGCGGAGTGGCCTTCTTCGCCCACATCGGCGGTTTTCTCTCCGGAGCCCTGCTGGTCTATATCTTCAAGAAGCGCTACGTCGAGATCCAGCTCTTCCATAAAAGACACTATTAAGGACCTTGCCCGGTGCCCCCCGCGGTGCTAAGATGGACCTGGAGATGGGGAGAGAGTCAGTCGGCGCGGGCCCACCGCTATATCTACATCTGCGACCGCTGTGGACTGGAGTTCGGGAGGTGGCGAAGGCCAACAGGAGCCTGCTCCCACCGGGGGTGCGGCGGACAACTGATGCTGAAGCGGAACCGCCGAAGGAGGTGAGAGGATGGCAAGTGAGGCGCTGCGGCTACGGCTTTCGGAGGAGCAATTGAGCTGGCTCCGCCGCGGCGGGCGGGGGCTCCTCCGCGCTGAGGTGGCGCGGATGCTCGAGCGCGGGGAGGGAGGCATCGAGGTTCTCCGCTGGTCCCTTCTCCTGCCGACCGACATCCTGGTGAGCATCCTCGATGCCGCCGGCGAGGGAACTAGATATTACTTCGATGAGGATGACCCCATCGCCGATATCTATTTTCAAAAGAACAGTGACCATTTCAGCGCAGCGGGGATCGCGGTGGAGAAGGGGCTGGTGCAGGACGTCTACGATTTGGAAGAGGATGAGGTCTACCTCCACTTCGACTATCGCGGTGAGATCAAGTCCATCCGGGAGCGAATTCTAGAGCTCTTAGCTCAGATGCCCGCAGCTTGAGCCGCAGTATCTTCGTCACCACCCCGGGGGATGGAGGCCGCTCCAGGAGCTCTTCCCACGATAGCAAGGCCGGAACCCCCTCAAGGTGACGGACTTCGGCCGTGCTATAATTAAGATGTAAGGGCGCCCAAAATCTGTGGTAAGGGGGTGAGAGGAGACCGGGTGGAGGGAGCCAATCGGGGCTATAGTCCCACGCCTTTGTTGGTGAAGCCACTGCATAAGCGGTGGCTTCCTCTTATAAGGTATAATCCCCCTCGTGGGCGACCTCGAGGAAGGCAGCGATCAGCTCGATCGAGGCTTGAATATCATTCTTATGGGCCATCTCGACCACGGTATGGACGTTCCGCGTCGGGACGGAGATCGTGACTGCGGCAGCGCCCTCCCTGGTCAACTGCAGGGCCCCGGCATCGGTCCCGCCACGGGGGAGGATCTCCATCTGGTATTTAATTCCTCGCTCCTCAGCCAGCTCCACCAGGCGGCGGACGAGCTTGGGATTGGAGATCGAGGCAGAGTCCTTCAGCTTGATCGCCGTCCCCGCGCCGAGCTCTGTGATCCGCTCCCCCTCCTCGACTCCCGGGACGTCGCAGGCGAGCGTCGTGTCGACGGCGAGCGCCACCTCTGGCGCGACCTCAAAGCCCGAGACCCGCGCCCCGCGGAGGCCGACCTCCTCCTGAGTTGTGGCGACGAGATAGATGTCACATTTATGTTCTTTCACCCGGCGGAGCGCCTCGATCAGCACATAGAGCCCGACGCGGTCATCGAGCGCCTTCCCCGAGACGACCTCGCCGAATTCGACGAAGTCCTGCCTAAGGGTCACGGGGTCGCCGACGCGCACCCGCCGCTTGACCTCCGCTGCCGCCATTCCCAGATCGACGAAGAGATTCTTCAATTCGACCGGCTTCTTCCGCTCCTCCTCGCTCAAGATGTGGACCGGCTTGGAGCCGATCGTCCCTAAAAGATCTCCCGCAGCGGTGTGGATCACCGCCCGCTGGGCCAACAGGACCCGCGGGTCGAAGCCGCCGAGTGGTTCAATTCTTAAGAACCCCTCCTTCTCGATATACCTGACGATGAACCCGATCTCATCCATATGGGCCGCGAGCATCACCTTCCGCCCGCCCGCGCCACGCTTCAATCCGATGACATTCCCCAAAACATCGGTCTTGACCTCATCGACCAGGCCTTCTAATTCCCCCTTGATCAATGAGCGAACCTCCTCCTCATGGCCGGTAACGCCTGCCGCTTCGGACAATCTCTTCAATAGCTCCATCTGGCCCTCCTCGTAATCATCCGGTTTATAACTGAGGAGGAGATCAGAGGTCAAATCTAGCCCCAGCTCGCCTAAAATCCGAACGTCGCCCAGAGGTAGATCAAACTGAGCACGAAGAGTGGCAGGGAGAGGAGTAGGGTCAGGGCGAGCTTCGGCATGGCCTTGTGCAGGATCCAGTTCATCAGCTCTCACCTCGCCCCCTTATAACCCGACCCCGCGGCGCGGTGAAGGAACGGAGGCCATCACCGGGCTTCGCTCGGTGGGGGGCCGAGGTGATCGGGATCACTTAGTGACGGTCATAACGTCAGCCGCTGAGCGCCCGGGCGAGGAGGTAGCCCAGGGCGAGCAAAAGGTCGGTCCCCAGGACGGTCTGCACGTTGGCCGCCAACGCCGGGATCAGCTCAGGGGTCCTGTCATAGTTCACCAATGCGCCGCGGGCGGCCCTCAGCGCCAGCGGGAGAGTCAGAAAGCCGAGCAATGTCGGGAGTGGCAGCAGACGGCCGGCGATCCCGCCGAGGATCGTCAGGTAGGTCGCCAGGAGCAAGGCGACGTAGACGTAGCTCGCTCGTCGCCTTCCCAGCGCGATCACCAGATGGCCCCTCCCCCCAGCGCGGTCGGCCTTGAGGTCGGGGAATTCATTGAGCAGAAGCAGATTTGCCGTGAGGAAGCCCGGGGCGAGCGCGCCGATGACCACGCTGAGTGAAAAATAGCCGGTCTGGACGAAGTAAGAACCCAAAACAGGCAGGCTCCCCAGCCCCAGCCCGGCGACCAACTCTCCCACCCGCCAGCGGGCGAAGTGCGTTGTGTAAAAATAGATCGCCGCCCCGCCAGCGAAGATCAAAGGTAGAAGGAGCGGCCCGGAGACGATCGTAAGATACAAGCCGATCCCGAAGGCGGCAAAGAGTGCGCCCAGCCCCAGCTTATAGACATCCTCAGGCCGCAGGAGCCTCGCGGGGAGGACCCCGCTCCCCCCGCTGAAGGGCGTCCGCTCTGTGTTTAGGTCAATCTTGCTCTTGTAATCGAAGTAATCGTTGAGGACGTTGACGCTGATATGGGCCAAGACAAGTCCCACCAGGGCCCAGATGAACCTGACCCCATAAAAGACCCCCGTCTCCCACCAGGCGGCCATCGTCCCCAGAGGGACCAGCACCACTGAGAGCAGTAGAAACTGAGGCCTGGTCTCCAGAGCCCAGACCTTAAACTTTGAGATCTCCGTTATAATTCCTCCTCTCTGCTGGCAAGCTTGTAGCCGAAGCCGCGGACCGTAAGAACTAATCTCGGCTCCTCGGGATCCTCCTCAATCTTGTTCCGCAAAAGATAGACGTATTTCTTGACATCCTCGGAGGAGGCGAAGCTGCTCCCCGCCCAGATCTTTTTCAAAATCTCCTGGTGGGAGAAGACCTTCCCCGGGCGGGAGGTCAGCAATCGCAAGAGCGCATACTCCTTAGGGGAGAGCTCCACCGGCTCCCCGCGGACGCGGACCTCCTTCCGCTCGTCGTCGATCAAAAGCTCCCCCAGCTCGATCCGCGGCCCCGGGGCGGTCCGACGCATCACTGCCTCAACTCTAGCCAAGAGTTCCCGCAGATCGAACGGTTTCGTGATGTAATCGTCGGCGCCGAGCTGGAGCCCCTTGACCTTCTCCTCGGTGGAGTCCTTCACCGTGACCATGATCACCGGGACATCGCTCCGGCGGCGGATCTCCTCCAGGACGGCCCAGCCATCGAGCCGGGGCATCATCACATCGAGCAGGAGAAGGTCGGCCCCGCCCTCACCGAATCGCTCCAGGGCCTCCGCCCCATTGGCCGCGGCGATCACCTCATGCCCCTTGGACTCCAGGAAGCGGCGGAGCAGCTCCCGTGAGCCGGGATCGTCCTCAGCGATCAGGATTCGCATCGCCTGCCTCCTCGGGGATGGTGAAGTAGAACCGGCTCCCCATTCCCGGCTCGCTCTCCAGCCAGACCCGCCCGCCATGCAGTTCAACGTATTTCTTGACGATTGCCAGCCCCAGCCCGATCCCCATCGCCTCCCGCGAGTCGGAGGAGTCCACCTGGGTGAACGGTTCAAAGACCCGCTCCTGATACTCCAAGGGGATCCCCTCTCCCGTGTCCTCCACGCTGAAGAGGGCCTCACCGTTCCGGGCCTCAGCCGTGACCCTGATCTCCCCCTGCTCAGTATACTTGATCGCGTTGTTCACCAGGTTCATCAGCACCTGCTTCAACTTCGTCCGGTCAGCCCTGATCATGAACGAATCGACCTTCGATTCTAGCCGCAACCCCCGCTCCTGCGCAAACCGCGCGAAGCTCTGGACCACCTCGGCCACCAGCTCCGCCGGTTCGACCTCCTCCAGGTGGAGCCGCTCCTCCCCGGCCTCGAGTTTGGAGAACCTCAAAATATTATCGATCAACTCGAGCAGGTGGTCCCCCGAGGCCAGGACCGCCGCGATGTCCTCCCGCTGCTTGGGAGTGAGCGGACCATCGATCTCTTCCAATAGCAGTTGAGAGAAGCCGCGGATCGAATGGAGCGGGGTCTTCAGCTCATGGCCCATCATCGCCAGGAACTCCGATTTGACCCGGTTGGCCTCGAGGAGTTTTTTATTTATCTGCTCCAACCGCTCATCCCGTTCGGCGATCGTATCGGCCATCTTATTGAACTCCTCGGCGAGCAGCGCCAGCTCATCGCTCCCCTGGACGGGGGCACGGGCGCGACGGTCGCGGCGGAAGCGCTTCACCGAATCGCTCAGCCCCTCCACCGGGCCGAGGATCATCTGGTAGAAGAGGAAGGCCACCAGGACCCCGACGAGGACGTATCCCAGGGCGACGAGCGAAATAATCCCTAACTCCTGGTGGATCTCCCCCTGGATGCGGGCGAAGGAGAGGCCGACGCGGACATAGCCCCTGACTGATTGGAACCCTTCAGAACTCAACACCAGCCTCGGTGGCAATACCTTCCAGATGTCCAGATACTTTGTCCCATCGGGCAATCTTCGCTCCATCATCCCTTCTTTAGGAGGGCCGAGCTCCAGTGGCGGTATTATCTTTTCGATCCCACTTGGGGAGTTATACTCCACTATCCCTGGGCTGACGATACGGATATAGATCACATCGCCGGAGCGGCTCTCCTGAGCGAATTTCAGATTCTCAAGCAGGGTTTCAAGGGAGATCTTGGTGTTGGCGAACTTCCCTGCTAACGCCTTCGTCAGGTTTAGTCCATCCTTGACTAGCTGGGCATGGAGCTCGCTGGAGAGCCGCGTGATCGAGATCGTCCCGAAGGAGATGGAGAGGAGGAAGGTAAAGGCCACCAGGGTCAGGATGAACTTGTATTTCAGGCTGAACTTCCTCTGTCGCATCCCTCTTAAAGTCTATCAAGAGGGGCGGATGAGGTCAACTATTTGCTCCATTTTCGCCTCACCCCGATTTCCACCTCAGGGCAAGTATCCCTCGGAGAGAGCGGATAGGATACAAGGACTCGATCAGCGAACAGCCACTCCAGCCAAGCTCAGGCCTGGCACCCCCTGGAGGGTTCATATAACCACCTGCCAACCCTTTAGCTATAGCACAGCCCGAGAGGAAGATCAAGTATCGGGAGCAGATTCCCTTGACATTCCCCTCCCCGCCCTCTATGATGGATCGTAAGGTCAGCCGGGGTGGTGCGATGAGAGGGTTGAGATGGCTGTTCTTGTCTGTTCTGATCTTCTGGCCGGTCCTAAGTGGCCAGGCCCAAGGTCTCTCTTGCCCCTCGCTGGCGCAGCTCGACCGCTGCAGTGAGCTCCCCTTCGCCTCGTTGGCCATCGATGGGCTGGAGCAGGGTCGCGTGCAGCCCACGCCCCTCACCACGACCACGACGGTGAGTGACCTGGACTCCCTTCTCACTCAGGCCTCGGACCAGATCAGCAGGGCCGAGGGCCGGAAGGCCAGCCCGGACGAGCTCTTCTGGAATCTCGGCCTCTCGCTCGACCTCCAGAGAGCGAGCGAACGTCCCCCACAGCAGGAGCTGGTCCTGGAGCTGGGAGGCATCGCCTCGCTTGAGGCCAAGCTCGACTTCCTCACCTCGCTCGTCGAGTTCATGTTGGAGAAGCTCGGCGGGCCGCCCCCTGGCGAGAAGAAGACGACCCTCACCCTCAATTTGGAGAACCTGAACATCGTCCCCGGGGTCATCTTCAAGGGACAGAGCATTCTCACCCTGGATCGGGACCTCAACTTCTACATCGATAAGATCACCCTGACAGTCACCAACGGGACACTCAGCAGCGAGACCGAGGTCGCGCCGCAGGGACTCCTGATCACCGAGGAGCGGCTGGGAATCAAATTCAATCTAGGGCCGATCTCGTTCTCCAGTGGGATCGTCATCGGTGACCGGCAGGTGAGCAGGGAGATCATTCAGATGAGCGCCACCTCCGGCGACCTGGGCCTGATGAGCGAGGCCTCCTTCACCACCGACTCCCAGGAGTTCAAGGTCGGGGCAACCATCGGCGGGCTGGAACTCTCCTCGACCTCCGTCCTCACCCCCAGCGGGCTGGGGAGCCAGACCTTCCAACTGGAGCTGAAATTCTAGTCCCGATTCCGGTTGGAGTCCCTTCCCCAGTTGAGCTTCCCCTCCAAGAGCCGGAAGAGGCCCGGCGCTGGAGAGGCCCGGATCAGCTTGGTCCTAGAGCGCGAGCGGCTGACCCATAATTGATCGCCGGGGGCGAGCTCCCCCGCCCGGTCCCCATCGATGAGCAGCGTGGCGGGCTCCCGTGCCACGACCCTCAAGGTGACATCGGGGAGGAAGATCACCGAGCGGAGTCCGAGCTTGTGAACGACGAGCGGGGTGACCATCAAAAGCTCCAAGCGCGGATCGACGACCGGCCCGCCAGCAGCCAGCGAATAGGCGGTCGAGCCGGTAGGGGTAGCGATGATCAATCCATCGCCAGGATAGCTGGCGACGAATTCTTCCCCAGCAAAGAGCTCTAGCTCCGTGAACCCTTCAGGCCCCGAGCGGGAGAGGACGAGATCATTGAGAGCCAGGTATTTTTTATCATGGATCTCCCCCTCGAGCATCATCCGCTCCTCGACTTCAAACTCCCCTCGGCGGAGCCGCCCCAGGGTCTCGAGTAGTTCCTCAGCGGAGGTCTGGGTGAGGAAGCCGAGGCTCCCCAAGTTGACTCCCAGGATGGGCACGCCCTCAGGGGCGAGGCGGAGCGCGCCACGGAGGAAGGTCCCATCTCCGCCGAGTGTAAGTAGTATTGTCCCCGGCCCCGTTACAAGCTCATCCTCCCCCAGCTCCAGCCCTCCGTGGACCTCGACCGCGATCCCCTGCTCCCTCCCCCAGGATCTTATCTCTTCCACCAGGGCCTCGGCTCCCTCCTTGGCGAAGTTGGCCAGGACGATCAATCTCTTCAAGTCCATATCCCCATTTTATTAAAGCAATCAGCGATCAGCAATTAGCCTTAAGCTGAAAGTTAAAGATACTTCCAGCGGCAGAGAGATCTTTCCAGAAGGTCGAGCAGCAGGTAGAGGAGGAATCCGAGGAGGCCCATGACCATGATCCCGGCAAACATCTCGTCGTAGCGGAAGCGGACGCGGGAGATGTGGAGGAAGTAGCCCAGGCCGGAGCTGACCCCGGCGATCTCGGCAAGGTAGAGGGCGGCGATGGAGATGCCGATGGAGATCCGCACTGAGGTGAGCACTGCCGGGAGCGATGCGGGGATGATCACATGGCGGTAGACCTGCCACCTGTTCGCCCCAGCGCTCTTGACGCTGAGGATGTAATCATGAGGAACATTTCGCGCAGCATCCCGGGCGGCGAGCAATGTCTGGAAGGCAACGATCAGCGCGATGAGCAGGATCACCGGCAGATTCCCTAATCCGAAGAGGACGAAGAGCAGTGGCAGGAAGACGATCTTGGGGATGGGATAGGTGATGTAGATGATTGGGGCGAAGACCCGATCGAGCGCCTCCTCATGGCCGATCACCAGCCCCAGGGGAGCGGCGACAGCGATTGCCAGGAGCAGCCCCAGGATGACCCGCAGCCCACTCACCAGGAGATCCTGGCCCAGCACACCCCAGCTTGCGTAGAGGGCCTTGAAGGCCACCACGGGATTGGGCAGGGCGCGGGCCCGGGGGCCGGGAAGGATGATCCCCAGGATGAGGCTGGTCAAGATCCAGAGGAGGAGCAGGATGACGATCGCTCCAAGATAGGAATAAAGCCACCTTCTGACCCTCACAGTAGCTCCCGCAACCTCCGCACCTGGGCGTAGAACTGGGAACTCGCGCGATAGTCAACGGAGCCCATCTCGGGGTTGGCAATCTCCGCCTTGACCCGCGCCGGGCCCCGGGAGAGGACGATGATCCGCTCCCCCAGGAAGACCGCCTCCTCGATGTCGTGAGTCACCAAGACCACTGTCAGTCTCTCTTTTCGCTCCTGCCAGAGCTTGAGGATTGAATTCTGGAGCCCCTCCTTGGTCAGGGCATCGAGGGAGACGAGTGGCTCATCCATCAGGAGGAGCTGTGGCTCGACGGCGAGGGCCCGAGCCATACCCACCCTCTTTTTCTGCCCCCCGGAGAGCTGAGTGGGATAACGGTCTTTGAGCTCGGTGAGGCCGAGCTCCCCCAGGATCGCCTCCACCCTTGCCAACTGGGTCTCATCGGTCCCGCCGTTCAATTCCAGCCCCAAGGTAGTATTCCGCCAGACGCTCTTCCAGGGGAGCAGGCCGATATCCTGGAGGACGAGGGCTACATCGCGCCGCGGGCCACGGACCTCCTCTCCCCCGATCCGCACCCTCCCCGCCGTCGGCCGGAGCAGCCCGGCCAGGAGATAGAGCAGACTCGTCTTGCCGCAGCCGGAGGGGCCAATGATCGCCAGGCTCTCCCCCCGCTCGACCCTAAGGGAGAGATCGGCGATCGCCTCCACCCGCCGCCCGCGGGAGAGCTCATACTCCAGATGGAGCGACTTCACCTCAATCATACGGTGAGAAAGCGATTATCGGTCGCTTGGCTGTAGGCCACCTCCTCGCTGATGTAGCGCTTGCCGAGGGCCCAATCGACCACCGCCTGAAACTCCTCCTCCGTGAGGGCTCGCGGCTGGGGGAATTGGGGGATCTCGAAGATCTCCGCGTAGCCCTCCGGCAGGTCCTTCTCAGTATAATTGCTGTTGGGCAGCACCTGGTTGAAGACCTCGATCCCGATGCCGATGGCCAGCTCGAGCAACTCCTCGTGGGGGACGGTATCGATCTCCTTCACCGCTTGCCGGTAGGCTCCATAGAAGAGCTTGACCTGCTCCGGCCTCTCCTGGAGGACCTTTTGCTGGAAGGCGATCACGCTCGGCATCAGCTTGATCCCCTCGTAGGCGGAGAGGTAGGTCGCGCGATCCAACTCCTGGAGGACCATGTTCTTCGGCCCGGCAATCGTCGCCAACGGCTCGGGGAGGACGGCGGCGAGGACGCTCCCTCCGATGAGCATGGTGTAGGTGGTGACCAAGTCTCCGCCGGGCGTGTAGATGATCTTATCCGCGAATTTCTGCCCCAGACTCTTTAGAAGTTGGTCGGTGGCAAACTGCATATCCGAATCCTCGAGGAGCATGATGGAGTAGGCTGGCTTGCCGCTGACGCGGGCGAAGAGGTCGTCGAGGCTGTGGATCCTAAAGGGCCCGCTCCCCATCAGGGCCAGCACGCGGCTCCCCTTGACCGACTCAAAGGCCGTGCTCGTCACGGCAATCTGGGCTCCGGCATTGGCCAGCCCGAAGACGGTCGTGGAGACGTCGCAGATCACCCCATCGAGCCTCCCGGAGATGAAGGCATCTCGTCGCGCCAGGTCCTCGATGATCGAGACGACCTCCACATCCAGGCCCCAGTCCTGAAAGATCTCCCTCTTGGCGGCCAACTTGAGGGGGAAGGCGTCGAGCGTGAGGGGATAGCTGATCCGGAGCGGTTCTTCGTCCGGCCGGACGAGCCGGGGGGAGGCGAGCAGCCCCAGCAACGCGGAACCGGCGATCTTGAGAAAAGAGCGTCTCGTAAGCTTAATCTTCAATCACCTCCAAACAAGCGCCTATTTGTCAATTATACCATTGGAAGCCAGAGAGATCAACGGCTAATCTGTCCGAGATCACTTGCATTTCATCACCGGTCGGCCTATAATGGGTTACTGAGAATGAGGAGGTGGTTGTAGATGTATTGGTGGGTCTGGCTCTTTGGGTTCTGGTTCATGTGGCTGGTGGTCCTGCTGGCCTTCCTCACTGCGCCCTAGCCGGTGGGCGACCTTTGGGAGATGCAGGAAGGGGTAAGGGAAGGGCTCCTGGAGAAGGAGCCCTTCATGGTCTCTCTGGGAAAGAGAGGGAATGATGAGAAGGATTTTCATAGTTGGCATCCTGTTGCTCCTAATCGGCTTGGCCCTCCCAGCCTTCGGCCAAGGCCTGGAGGAGTTGGCACGCCAGCGGATCGCTCAGGAGACCGGCCTCGATGAGGACCTGATCGCCACGATCTTCGTCTCCGAGGATAATGCTCAGTTCATCCTGGCATTCATCTATATCGAGGACCGGACCTTCAATTCCCGCCTCAAGCCGGAGTTGCTTGCGGCGATTGCCCCCTATCGCAACCGCGAGGCGATGCTCGTCCTCACCACCCCCGCACGGGAGTCCTACTTCAATCCCCTGGCGATCTCCTTCATCCAGGGCCGGATGACCTACAGTGTGCGACTGACCGACATCCGGCAGATCAGCGAGAGCTTCACCGTGGGGTCCCTCCCTGCGGGGGAGGTGAGCGCGGGGGTGATCCTCCTCGACCGGCTGGAGCCGGGCCCCAGCCCCCTGTCAACAGGGGAGGAACTTAACGTGAATCGGCCCTTCCAGATCAGTTATATGGGGAGGTATACTGCCAACTTTGCCTTGAGCTCCGGTGAGCCGCTCGGCCTGGGCCTGGGGGTGAGCGGAGAGGAGACCAATATCTTGCAGCTCTTGCTCTTCGGCCTGCTCAATTTCCTTCTGTTGTTGCTCCTCTCATTCTTGGTCGTCTAAAAGAGAGGGGGCCCCGGCGAGCACAGAGCTGGCCGGGGCCCCCCGTCTTATTGATCAAATAATCGATATGATCAACTGCATCCGGTTGTTCTCCTCATCCAGTTCCTTTACCCGATCGTCCGGGTCGACCACGACGCTAACCGTGTAGTCCCCATAGGCGAAACCTGAGGTATCGAGGTTCACCTGGAGTGTCACTATCTCGCCGACCTTGAGCCCTGAGAGCCCCTTGGTGGCGAAGAGAACCGGATCGCCACCCGCTTTTGGCTCGTAGAAGAACTGGACGGTGAACGGGCCGGCCGCCCCCTTGCCCCGGTTGGCGATCGTCGCCGAGACATGGGCCATCTGGCCCCGCCGCAGGATCGTCGAGGGCTTGATCGCCAGGTTGATGGGGGCAAGATCAGCCTTCCCCGTCTGGCCGATTACCACGAACGGCGGCGGGGTGCAGTAACGGTTGTTCGTCTCATCGAGCTCGGGGATCTGGCCGTCAGCATCGGCAATGGCACAGATCTTGTAGGTTCCTCCCTTGAGGTCGGAGGTGTCTAGCACTCCGAGGGCGGTAGTCTCGGCGCCAGGGGTCAGTTCCTCCACGATAGCGCTATCGAATTCTACGCACTCCTGCGGGGTTCCCTCCTCGATTCGGCAGTATGAGAAAGCCACGCGGAAGTTATCGGCCTGGCTGCCGCCGACGTTCGCAATTGGAGCGTGGACCTTGACTGGTTGGGCACTGGGCACCGGCGGCTTAGGGTCGAAGACAAGCGGCGGCCGCACGAGGAGATCCGCTGGCTTGGGATTGATCCGCAGATCAGTCGAGATCTCGTTGTTCTCCTCGTTCACCTCAGCGATTGCCTCCCCCGGGTCGAGCACCGCTTTGAGCTCATAATCCCCGGGGTCGAGCCCCTCAGTCTCCAGCTCAGCGGTCGCTGTGGCCTGCTTCCCGATCCCCAGCCCCGGCAGGGTGACGAGTTTGAAGGGGACCCAGGGCTCCGCCGTGCCCCGAGTGCGATAGTAGAAGCCAACCTTCAGTTCTGGGGCATCCTGGTAGCCGGAGTTGGTCAGCTTGGCCGTAGCGGTCACCCGCTCGCCCTGGACCACCTCATGAGCCGGGCGTAGCTCCAACGCCAGGGGCAAAAGATCGGGCTTGGCAATGAGCTGGATCTCCTGGGAGATCAACTCGTTGTTCAGCTCGTTCTGTTCAAGGACCTGTCCCTGCGGCCGTTCGGCGGTCGGCGGATCGACGACCACCCTGATAAGGTAGGTCCCGCTGCCGGGCTCGAGCCGTCCGGTGTCCCACTCGACCTTGGCCTCTTCAGGATTGTTTACCGCGATCCCGGGGAAGGAGACCCCGCCGATGGAGACAAATTCAGACTCGCGGGTGCAGCTCGTCTCACTGACCATGCGGCACCAGTAGAAGTTGACCTCGAACTTCCCCGTCGGCTCCACACCCTGGTTGACCACTGTCGCCGTCACCTCGACTCTCTCGCCCTGGATCAGGGGTGAGGGCGGCGCAAGCTGCAGATCAACCGGGATGAGATCGGTTCCTTGGATGAGGACGCTTACGTCCAGCAGGTTGTTCATCTCACTCTGCTCCTTCACCCGACCGTGGGGCCTGCTCGGTTCCGCAGGATCGATTGCGACGCGGATGGAATAGCTCCCCGGCTGGAGGGTTGTCGTCTCCAGGATCGCCTGGGCCTGGGCCCGCTTGCCGACCTTCAGCCCTTGTAAGGGGACGAGGGAGAAGGTGATGAAGTCAGTTGACTGGGTGCAGGGCTGGCTCTGGGCCCCTTGGGGTGTGACCTCCGGCAGACGGCAGTAGGCGAACTCCACCTCGAACGGTCCCGCGTCGATATCTCCCATGTTCATCAGGTGGGCCGTGAAGCGGAGGGTCTGGCCGTGGTTCACCTGATAGGCGGGGGCGACCTCCAGGGGCAGCGTCGGGTCGAAGGTCAGATCCGGCAGCCGCGACGAGAGGAGGGTGAGCGTAGTGGCGAGCTCATTGTTCGTCTCGTCCAGCTCCTCCACCTGGCCGGTGTCACTCCCACCGAGGGGATCCTGTGGCGGATCGACGACCACGCGGACCTCGTAGATCCCCGGGGTTGCCGTGGCAATGGGGAGATTCCCCTCGACCTTCAGCTCCGCTCCGGGGGCAAGCGCCAGCTCCTGACAGCTCACCTGGTCGCGGCAGGGGAGAGGCTGCCAGCGGAGCGTCCCCTTCGGCCGATAGCTGAACTCCACTGCAAATCCCTTAGCCGGGGCCTTGCCAGTGTTGGCGATCACCGAGGAGACGGTCACTGCCGTGGCCGTTCCCAGCTCCACCGGTGAGGGCGGGTTGAGCGCCAGGCTCTCTGGATGGAGCTCGGCGAGCTTCGGCTCCGGTGGAAGGATCGTTAAACTCTTGACCAAGGCGTTATTTGCCTCATCCAGCTCGGGGACGAGATTGTTGGGATCGACGGCCACGCGGATCTCATGCGTCCCCGGGGCGAGGCCGAGCTCCGGCTTTGCGGGGATCAGCTCCCCCTGGGCGGTGGCCTCCTCACCGGGGCCGAGCGAGCCCAGTTGGACGAGGGCAAACTGCATCCCATCGATATAGAAGCCGACCTCAACCGTCTCCGCTGTTCCCTTACCGGTATTGGCGATCTTAGAGGAGACCATGACTCGCCCATCGAGCCGGACGAGCGAGCGGTCGAACCTCAGGCTCGCCGGATGGAGCTCCGCCCCCTCGATGGTCAACGCGGTGGTGAGCTCGTTGTTCGCCTCGTCCTGTTCCTCAATCTGCCCGTCGGCATCGACAATTACCGTAAGTTTGTGGCTCCCCGGCCCCAGGCTCAGCTTATAGGGGTCGAGTGCCCCCTGGGCCGAGACGGTCGCCCCAGCCGCCAGCCCTGCCAGACTGGCGGAGTCGAACTCCTGGCCATCGACGCGGAAGGAGACGCGGAACGGTCCGGCATCCTTGTCGCCCATATTTGCAATCTCGGTGGAGACGGTCACCAACTGACCGCTGCTCGGCGAGGGCGGATTGAAGCTGAGGGCCACCGGCTGGAGGTCGGGAAGCCCCAGCTTGGAGGGGAGCACCGTCAGGGTCGTCACCAAATCATTATTCGTCTCATCCTCTTCGGGAATCTGATCGTTGGAGTCGGCTACCACGCGGATCTCATAGGTCCCCAGCTCCAGGTCCGCGGTGTCGAAGGTGATCGCCTGGCCATCGTCCTTGACCTCCAGGGCGTCTTGATGACTGGGGGCGAGGTTGGAGATGATGACCACATGGAAGCTAGTCCAGCTCTCCCCGCCCTGGGGGCGGTAGAAGAACTCCACCTTGAACTCCCCCGCGGGCCGCTCGCCGGTGTTCATCACCCAGGTGTGGACCTGGACAGCCTCGCCGCGGACGACCGGCGAGGACGGCTCAAGGACGATCTTCTGGAGGTGGAGTTCTGGCAGCCCGCCCTGCTCACCCGAGCCCCAAAGACTGATCATAAGGCCTAAGAACATCACCAAGATAACCATCCCTATCTTCCTGCCCATCTGCCTCTCCTCCTTTTCCTTCATTCTTTAATTTCCTCCCCGTAGCTCTACTTTAATCTTATATACATTCTGATCCTCTGCCCCGAAGTAGACCGTTCGGACGAGCCGCACCTTTGCCCCATCGCGTTGGACCACTACATCGATCACCGGCTGAGAGCGGATGGGGCTGCCGACGGTAGCGGCAAAGATCTCCGTCCCATCGGGATTGAGCGCGTAGAGCTTCCCCTCGTCGGAGCCGAGGAAGATCGCCCCCGTGCGGCCGTCGATCGCCGGGGTTGAGCGGATCGGCCCACCGCTGGAGAAGACCCACCGGAGGTTCCCCTCAAGGCTGAGGGAATAGAGCTTCCCGTCGGCCGAGGCGGCGTAGATTGAATCTCGCTCTCGATCGACCACGATCGCCATGATCGCTCCCCCGGCGGTGAAGCTCCAACCTAAGCTGCCGCTGAGGCCGACCGCCTGGACCTTGCCGTCCTCCGTGCCGACGTAGATCGCCCGGCCGAGGGCCAGGGCACTCAAGGGGCTCCTCAAGTCAAGCTGCCATCTGAGGGTCCCGTCGCGACCGAGGGCATAGAGGAGGCCGCCGGAGGCAATGGCATAGATCGCATCGTGAGCATCATCGACCACCAGTGCTTTTACTATCCCCACCGTGGTGAACTCCCAGCGCGGCTCGCAGCCTGCCGTGAGGCTGACCAGTTTCGTCTCCGTGCCAACGTAAATATTCCCGAATTTATCCACCCCCAGCGCTGAGATTGCGCTATTGAGGGCTGCCTGGCAGATCTCCCGGCCGCTATCGAGCCCGACGGCATAGAGTTTCCCCTCAGCGGTGCCGAGATAGACCGCCCGTGGTGCGCCGACATCCAGGGCCAGGGCGCGGATCGGGCTTCCGGCAGCGAAGGGGAAGCCGCTCTTCGCCTCGCCGCCCCGCTTCAGGGCGTAGAGCTTTCCGTCTTCCGAGGCGATATAGACTGCCCCGGTCCCCTCATCCAGAGCCAAAAGGCGCACCGCGCCACCGGTCCCCAGCGCCAGTTGCGGCGTCGGCGGGAAGGGAGCGACGATCGAGAGATAGCCCCCTAGCTCATTGTTCGCCTCATTCCCTTCCATGACGCGATTATCTGGATCGACCACGATCCTTATCTTGTAGGTCCCCGGAGCTAGGTTTGAGGTATCGAGTGCCCGACAGAGCCTGACCTGCTTCCCCCCGCCGAGGCCAGGAACTTGAGCAGTGGCGAATTGGACGTAGGAGTCGAGCAGGTAAGCGTAGGAGACGGTGAACGGCCCCGCGGCAGTCGCGCCGAGGTTGGTCACCTTGGCGCAGACCTGGACCGGGGTCCCCTGCCCCACCGGCGAGGGTGGATCGAAGGTCACCCCGGCAGGATGGAGGTCGGGCCGCGGGACGGCCAGGGAGATGATCAGCGTCCGCGTGAGTTCATTATCCGTCTCATCCAGCTCCTGGATCCAGTTGCCGGAGTCCGCGACCGCCTTGAGCTCATAGCTCCCCCCGAGGAGAGTGGTGGTATTGAATAGCTCGCAGATGGTGATTGATTGGCCGACCTCCAGTCCGGGGACGGACCTGCTGGCAAAGGAGCTGAAGGAGCCAGCCTGGTCCTGGCGGTGGAGAAAGTCCACCAGGAACTCCCCCGCTGCCCCCCGGCCGGTGTTAGTGATCATAGCACAGACCTGGACCTGGGTCCCCTGAGCCACCGGCGATGGTGGATTCAAGGTGAGATCCTGGAGTGTCAGGTTCGCCCCTGGGGGAGAGACAGCCGGGGCGACCAGGGAGAGGGTAGCAATCAGGACATTGTTCCCCTCATCGAGCTCCTGGATCTCATCCTTTGGATCGACCAGCACCCTGATCTGGTAAGTGGTGCCGATGGTCAGGCCCGCGGTGTCAAGCTGCCCCTCGACGGTCTCCTTCCCTCCACGGGAGAGGGAGGGGATATCCTGGACGGCGAACGGCGTCCAGCTCTGGCCATCGGAGCTATAGGCCAGCTCCACCTGAAATCGCTCGGCATCGATATTCCCCGTATTCCAGACCGTTGCGGTGACCTGGACCATTCGGCCACCGCGCACCGGCGAGGGCGGCTCTAGGGACAACCCGGTGGGATGGAGCTCTGCCAGGCGCGGCTCCGGTGGGAGAATCTTTAAGGGTGCGCTAATCACGTTATTCGCCTCGTCCAGCTCGGGGATCTGGTTGTCAGGATCGACGAAGACCCGCAGCGTATAGTCCCCCGGCGGGAGGTCCGTGGTATCGAGCGTTCCCTGGGCCTTCACGGTCTCGTTCTTCTCCAGCCCCTTCTCATCCTCATAGTAGAAGGTGTCGAAGCGGCGGTTATCGATGAAGAAGCCGACGGTGAAACTCTTTGCCGGCTTCTCCCCCGTGTTCTCGATCTGGGAGGCAATGGTGATCGTATCCCCTTGATGGACCGGCATGGCCCCCAGCTCGATGCTCTGGGGCTGGAGTTCCGAGCCCTGGATGGAGAAGGCCACGACCAGCTCGTTGTTCGCCTCATTCCGCTCATCGATGGTGTTCGCCGGATCGACGACCACCTTAAGCTCATAGCTCCCCGGGGCGAGGCCCAGACCGGGGACGTCGAGCTGCCCGCTCGCCGTATCGCTATTATCCTGCTCCTCAACCCCTAAGCTGGCAATGGTATCAGTGGCGAACTTCTTCCATTCCCCGGCCCCCAGCTTGCGGTAGTAGAACGCTATTCCAATATCTTGGGCCTTCCGCCCACCGGTGTTGATGACTGACACAGTTGCGGTAATATCCCGTCCCCACTCCAGTGGGAGGTCGCGGTTGAAGATGATGCTCACCGGATGGAGCTCCGGCAGGTCGAGCTTGGAGGGGAGGACCCCCAAAGAGGCGATGATCTCATTATTGTCCTCATCCTGCTCGGCCACCGCGCCCTCCGGCTCTGCGGCGCTCGGCGGGTCCACTGTCACCTTGATGCTGAAGCTGGTCAGATCGGCCTGCGGATCTAGTTCTAAGGCTGAGGTATCGAGCGTCTGCTCCAGGGTGAGGTGCCCATCGCGCTCCAGGCCGGGGATGAGAGTTGAGCCGAAGGAGGTCCAGCTCCCCGCGCCGCGGCGATAGAGGAACTCCACGCGGAAGCCTCCAGCGGTGCTCTCGCCGGTATTCTCCAGCTCAGTTGTAACACGCACCGTCTCACCGCGCTCCACCGGCGAGGGCGGATCGAAGCTCAGGCTGATCGGGTGGAGCTCCGGCTTGGGCGGGAGGATCTTCAACTGCTTGCTCAGCCGGTTATTCGTCTCATCTAGCTCCGTTACCCGATCGTCGGGATCGACTCGCATCGTGACCTCATACTCCCCCGGGGTGAGGTCTGTCGTATCAATCGTCGTTTGAATGGTCGCCTGGCCGCCTGCCTCTAGTCCAGGGAGGCCCGTCCGCGCGAAGCCGCAGAGCTCCTCTTTATCCACCCGCCGCCAGGAGATCTCCACCGTAAACTCCCCCGCTTGAGCTGTCCCACCGTTGCTTACCGTGGCTGAGATATGGACAATCGTCCCCTCATTCACCGGTGATGGTGGGCTCAAGCTGAGCTTCTGAGGGACGAGATCCGGCTGCAGAAGCTGAGCCTGGGAAGGGACCAAGGCTGCCAATGATAATACGATTAAGAGAACGATGACAGACAGGGCCCTCAAAATTCTACCCATCACAACCCCCTTTTAGTCTTCTGACCGCTCATTCTCTCTTGACAAGATCCAGTCCAGCACATCCCACCCCCGAGTGTCAAGTCGCTCATCACTTGTCGAACTGAGATAGATCGAAGGCGTAGAGAAATCCATCCGTTGAGCCAACCAGCGCCCTGCGATTCCAGGGGTCAACAATGGGCGCGGTCATTGTATTTTTGGGTGTGCTAAAAACGAAGGCCGGCTTCTGGTTCCATATATTGACCGTCATAACCTCTTCAAGATCGGGATCTATAGCATATAGCTTACCTTCCGCAGTGGTGATCAACACTGCAAGTGCCTCCCCTGCTTCGACAATGAGGTTACCTTGCGAATCTTCGACCTTTTCGGTGAGAACATCGAGCGTAGTTCCCACCATTTCGCCGATGGGTTTATGCTCGCTTATCTTTTCAAGGTTATCTCCGTTAAACTCGATCTCATAGAGGGTTCCATCCTTCGTGCTGGCATATAGCACGTCGTTTTTACCTCTTCTCGTGACCTTTAGACCTGTCACATTTTTAGTTCCGGTTGTTTTTAGGGTCACAGAGTATTCACCGGGATAAGCATATAGGTTACCCTCATCTGTGCCAAAGAATATTGTATTCTTAGCTTGATTAGTCACTAGAGGTGTCGTCACCTGCTCGCTGCTCTCTAAAACTGTCCTGCAATCTAACTGCTCTTCTCCGCTGATATTTTGGCATCGTATGACTCGATTCTTCCGCCCGCCCGTCCCTCGCGTGGCAAACCATATTGCCGTTCCTCCCTCTGTGGTAATTATCGGGGATTTGCTCACCCAGATAGGTTCTCCACCGACTTTACTCAGAGACCACTCCAGCTTCCCTTCCGAGTCTAGGGCATATAGTCCATTCTCCGAGCCGACAAGGATCATCTCAATTTTGCCCGGTTCGCTCAATACGACATAGGGTCTGGTCAGATTGTCACCGATCTTTTCACCGTCCGAGGGGTATCGCCATTCCTCTCGGAGTTCTCTCTTACCACTGTCCGGATTTAGAAAATCCTGTATAGCATAAACATGACTATCTGGCGATGAGCTAATAAGGTAGATCATTGTATTATTGGCATCTATTCTCACCGCCACGGGTTGCTCCTTGATCTCAGCATCCAATGCATAATGGCCATCTTCCCCACCAAGCTCTGTCAGGGCATATAGGTCGCTTTTCCCCGCGGTCGAAATCACTGGGTAGACCCTGCCATCTGACGCCACCGCTGGAGGAACTCGCACCTCTTCCCCCTCCCGGTGTTGAGGATCGCCGCAGCCCTCTCGCTTGGGGAAGGTCCATAGATCCACCCGCGAATAGAATTTCAGAAATTGATCCGGACTAGGTATGAATAGCCTCCGTGTTTCACCTTCCTTCGCCTCGCCGGTGTTCGGTGTAAATTCGAGTTTCAACTGTATCTCGTTGCTCACTCCCAGACCTGCTTTGGAGTTTGCGAATATGTCATCGAACTTATCATAAAGCACTGTAAGGAAGTCGTTGATTTTCTCTCCAGGGCGTCTATCCTTGTAAGGAAGGGAGCCAAGAAGGGGCTTGGTAAACCCCTGAAGACAGGTGAAATCCTGAGTAGGGGTGAGCCTATAGCAGTTATTCAGTTTAAGCCCGCCCTTTTCGATCATCTCAGTCCCTACATTTGTAAAGCCGAGGGCAATACTCGGCGCTACGTCCTCATACCGACCCATAGGGCATGTTGGGATGGCAGTTTTCCCTGTCCCTTCCGAGATGTGGAGCCCGAGCCTCAAGATTGTTACGCTTTTCGCTTGCACTGACCTTTCGCCATCACACTCTCCTCTCGGTATCACATTATTGCATCTATCCGTCTCTCCAAGTTTATCATTCAAACCTGCCTCGGCATAGATCTCGTAGACACCGGGAATGAGGGTGGATGTATTCCAGCTCACCGCTGGCTTCTTGCTGTCCCCCATGTCTAGGCCAAAAATGGTTGCAGTTCCAATGATGTCAGTCTCCTTGGTCTCCTTTTCCTCATAGAAGAAATCCACTCTGAATCTACCTGCAGGTGCATCACCTCGATTCTCTACTACTGCCCGGAGTCTCACTATGTCCCCAATTATCGCCTGATCCTCACCGACGAGTGCCGGTCGCTCACCTTGGGGCGCTTGCGGAATGATCTCAAATTGGATATCAGTCATTGCAATATCCGGTGCACCCGATTCTTGTCCTGCCAGGGCAAAGGGAATTACAAACACCAGCATGAAACCTAAAATGAGCCGAATATACCTCCCGCACTGCATGTCGCCGGTCACCTCCTTTCCCGCCTTCTTAGCTACTCCAGGGCAATCCTGTTCCAAAACGCCCTTGGAACTGGCCTACCTATCTCTTTCCTCCTTAGTTCTCTTTATCTGATATGGGATAAAATACTCCCACATCCTGACAGAATGTGCAGGATGAGCTCCGTATGATCCCAGATCCTGGGATTTACCCATCCTGCGCTCCATCACGCATATTAAGGAGGTCCCCAAATTCTATGGGGTTACCTCCCTCCTCCTATTAAACTATAGCGCTTCTTGGATGAAGACACCTACATGATCATAGAACATCCCGATGCCTTCATTGATGACTGCCAAGCCAGCGCGAGCCGGGGAGACATTGATCGCTTTCGGTCCTTCTACAGCTAAGGCTAATTCGAGATCTAAGGCTACAAGCCGGTAGAAGTCGCTTGGTAACCTGATGCCTTTTTTCAGCAAGAAGTTCCGGGGGTTCCCCCTGAAGTTCTTTCGATCACTATCATCTGCGGGCTCGCCGTCGAGCTTTTCCAACACAGGACCAATTTTGTTGAGAGTTTCCGCTGGAATACGCGATAACAACCTGAGGTAGCGCTCGCTGGGAGGCTCTGTGGGAGAGATGGTACCCATAGCCTCTTGGATAAAGAGGCCCACATGCTCGTAGAACATGCCGATGCCTTCCGGTGCAACTTCGAGGTCGCCACGCGGTTCTGCGGTTCCAAACACTCCTGCTTTAAAACTCACGTCAAAGTCCAGCGCCGTAATCTGGTAGAACTCCTCGCCGAGTTGGAGACCACGCTCATTCAAATAAGCTCTGGGGTCATCCATAAAGCTCTGCCGGTCCTGCTTGTTCGCATCGAGATGTTCCATAATCGCTCTAAGTCCATCGAGATCTGGGAAGTTCGACAGCAATCCAAGATAGTGCTCAATAGGAGGCTCCGCTTGCGTGTAGGCGACGTCACCCATCCTTGCTCCCGTTGCTACAAGAAAGGCGGCCAACAGAGCAAAACTTACATACCTCAGGAATCTCCGCCGATTAAGCCGCTTCTCCTCCATCTTCACTACCTCCTTAATTTAAACTATAGCAGATATGGTCACTGGAGTCAAACCCCACATCTGCCACGTTGCATATACAGGCGGAGACGGGCGGGGTTTCATCACATTCAACCCCTCATGAGGCCTGAACATGAGGCCAGTTGACAGAGCTCGTCGCAGCCGCGTCACCCTCGGCCGCGGGATGGCCCGCCGGATCGCGGTCCACATGGGCAACCCTTTGGCTTGAAGCGAAGCCCGGCCCTCCTTTATACTTGCGGTAAGCGATGTCCAAGCGAAGCAGAGTTGAAGTCAAAGGCTTTGAAGCCAGGTTTTACGATGAGCTACTCTGGCTGGTGACCCTGGGCGGCTATCAGCGTTTGTTGCGCGCAGCAGTCGCTCAGATGGATCTTCAACCCCATGAGTCCCTGCTCGACCTCGGCAGCGGGACAGGCTATGTCGCCTGCCTGATCGCCCCGCGGGTGGGGCCTCAGGGCCGGGTTCTCGGCCTCGACATTGGCCAGGAGATGCTCCGCCAGGCCCGCGTGCGGTGTAAAGGATTTAGGAACACGGAATTCCGTAATGAGCGGATCGACGAGCCGCTCGCATATCATGAAGAGTTCGATAAGGTCTTCATCTCGTTCGTCCTCCACGGCTTCGAGCAGCCACAGCGGGAGGATATAATTAAGAACGCTTACCGGACGCTGAAGCCGGGCGGGCAATTTTTTATTTTAGATTACAGCAAGTTTGCCCTCGACGGAGCACCATTCCTGGTGAAGCTGCTATTCAAAACCATTGAATGCGAACTGGCCCAGGAGTTCATCCAGCTCGATCTGAAAGAGATGCTCCGCGCCGCCGGGTTCAGCGAGTTCCAAGCATGGCCCCTCGGCGGGCGCTACATTCGCCTGCTCGCCGCAGGCAAGTCTCAGCCTCAGTCGCCGTAGTTATTGAACACTCCTCCTCTATCCCCCAGCGATCACCATCGAGCGGGTTCCGGCCCTCTCCGCCCTCAGAGAGGTGAGCTGGGAGCTGGCCCAGGGGGGCTTCTGGCCGGTCATCCCTTCTCCCTTGCGGCTATGCCAACCCCTCTCAGATAAAGGATAAAAAGCAGCAGAAAAACCAAATCGAGGAGGCCGAACAGAGCAAACATTGGATGTGGTAATGTTCCAGCGGCCCAGTGATAGAAAGCCACCCCTGTGTAAACTGCTTTGTAGATGACCCCTATTTTGACGATATCAATATTCCGTTCCAGATTGCGATAGATGAAATAATAGGCGATCCCCTGCACGAAGACGAACGCGGCCGCCAGATGCACATAGCTCGGGTTATCCGGAGGCTGAATGCTAAAAAGAGAATAGATGCCACGATAAACCAGGAAGAAAGCAAGGCCCAAAATCATATCATACCAGGCTGCGACTATAAAGACTTCTCTGTAAAACCCCCGATGTCTCATCTTGATCTTCTCCTAGAATTGGGCGAGGTTCTCAACATCCTCTTGAATCTTTGGCGCCGCTCTTGGGTCTCGTCCTTTGAGTACAGAGCTTTCGCCAGCCACAGAAAACCCTCCTGCAGTTCCTGAATGCTCATGTTCTTAGGCACAAAGTTGATGTCAAACAGGGTGCAGAGTTCCCAGGCGCGGTCGCGGATAATTCGCCGCTCTCGCTTCAATCTTTGATAGAGTGGCGTGCCGGGAAAGGGTGTCAGGAAGGTGATCTGCACATCGGATAGACCAGAGTCCTTGACAAAGTTGTAGACTCCTTCAAAAATATCCGGGGTATCACCGTCTAATCCCAGAACGAAACAGCCGATGACCATAATGCCATAGGATTGAATCTTGGCAATCGCCTTTTCGTATTGTTCCTGCTGCTTCATCTTCCAGTTGGCATTCAACTCAATTCCGTCCAAGCTGGCTTTGCGCGGACTCTCTAAGCCGATTAGGATCATCTTGCAGCCGGAATCGCGCATCAACCCCAGAAGCTCATTGCCTTTGGCGACGGAGATATCCGTTTCGGTAAACCAGCGGATCTTCTCTTTGATCAGCGCCCGGAGCAGTTCTTTGGAGTGATTGATATCGACAAA
>Ga0114934_10000340_pt1 | contig 29189 bp, 24 predicted proteins | sample 4SBtaG_2_FD_99695 | JGI IMG/M metagenome (GOLD analysis project Ga0114934, IMG submission 99695) | Deep subsurface microbial communities from Kolumbo volcano to uncover new lineages of life (NeLLi) - 4SBTROV10_white metaG | ecosystem: Environmental > Aquatic > Marine > Volcanic ...
AGAAGTGGTCAGCTGCTAGGCGCACGAGCGCAGGACTAGTCGCACGTGTCAAGCGAGTGCAACAACGCAGATGGCTGCTTATCGGCTGATATACCCGTCAATACAAGTGTGACGGAGTACTAGTTCTGTTCGGCCCAACTCCGGTAAGTGGATTCGAATTGCACGTTGCGGGCGAAAGGTTGATTGGCAGATCCCATCAATGGATTCTTTATAAGGGGTAAGATCAACTTATACGGATATTTTGGAGTTGTGTTGTCTGGACAATATTGGAGGTACCCAGTTGGAAACCATACGGGTGACTCTATTACTTCTGGGTAAGATTGGCTGAAATTCAAAACTTTGAAGAGCGAGGCCTCATTTTTATGCGAGCCTCTGTGACACAAATGCCATCATATGCTAGCATTACCTTAGGTTAAAGGTAACTACTTGCCCCTTACCGAAACAGCCCTCTATGGGTGATCTGTGGAGGAAGTGTATGCGGCAGGGAAGCCGCATCCAAGCCTATACGGATGTATTTACGGCGTCTTCCGCAACAGATTACCCATAGAGGGGTGAGCAGTTACGGTTAAAGATGCAACTGAGGTTGAAAAATTGGCAAATATAAGTGTTAGAAAGCTCGATGAGGAGACCTTGAATCGACTTCGAGATCGCGCGGCCCATCATGGCGTCTCCATGGAGGAGGAGGTTCGTCAGATTTTAAAAAGAGCGGTTGCAGCGCCCGATCAATTGGGCGATATGGCCATTCAGATATTTGGGCCGAAATATGGTGTTGATCTAAAGTTACAGAAGCAGAAATCACATAATCCGATAGAATTCTCGGAATGATTCTGGTCGACACAAACGTCGTATCAGAAATTATGACTGTGGCACCCTCTCAAACAGTGATCGGGTGGTTAAATCGTCAGGATTCTTCAGCGCTATACTTATCAGCCATTTCAATAGCCGAAGTTTCCTATGGGCTTCAGGTGTTACCGGACGGGAAACGTCGGCGTCAGCTCCAGCAGAAATTTGAACAATTTTTAGTGGCGGCGTTTAAGCATCGAATTCTTAGTTTCGATGAACGGGCCGCGCGCGTATATGGTGATGTTATGGGCCACAGAAAAGAAATTGGTCGGCCGCTGGGTATTCCAGACGGTCAAATTGCCGCAATTGCACGAACAAACAATTGCGCAGTCGCAACTCGGAATATTCGAGATTTCGAAGAGTGTGGTATCGAATTGATTAATCCTTTTGTGGTGTCTGATTAAGGCACAGATATATTTTTTCTGATTATCTGCATATTCCAGTGAAAGCTGATATTCAAAGCACATGAAATCAGCCGCTTTCAACGAGGTATCAAATTAAATAAAAACTTCCGCTTTACCATAAGCCAGATGACTAGTACTGTTATTGCATGAACCAAACTGTTGAGGTAGAAGTTGTTGTACACGGCAAGTGGTGTATTGGCGACCAGAAGAACAAAATACACATGGACAATGAATACGTATAAAGAAGCTTGTCCGATAGGAATAAATAACCACCCCAGTGACTTTTCAAAAATGATCCAATAGCGGCTCAAAAGAGTATAAGCAGCAATATATAAGGCCATGTTGTTTAGGATCCGCCCGAATCCCAGACCTCCTTTTTGAAAACCATAATTGTAGAGTGTGCGAAAATCTTCCGGATCGATATACGATAGGCTGGGCCAGGGCCAGAAAATTGGGTGAGGCATATTCTGAGCCAGAAATAAAAAAGCCAGGCATACAAAACCGATGACAATATTTAAGATGGATATATTAATTCGCTTGTAGATCTGGGTGATATTTTCGCGGTGAAATCCCAGTGCCATGCCATTTATAAATAGTAGTTGCCAGTTCAGTATAGGAAAAGCAAGGTCGAACTTGGCGTTTGTTAGCTGTATATGAAAAATCTGGTTGATGACATACAGAGCCCAACTGAATGCCAGCAGAACGGCTGTTTGTTTTTTGTGCATTAGATACAGTGCTAAGGGTGCGCAGCAAAGAAATAAAACATACAGCCCTATAACCTGAAATTGGTGCGGCCCTATTTTTAGTAGCAGTGCTTGTGAGACTAATTTGATCCAACCTGTAGAGACTGGTGGGTATAAGGGGTAGACCGGGCCCGGACTGCCTGCTAAAGACCAATGGCTTAATTCGTAAATGTTTATGAACGGTAGTAAACCCAGTATGGGTATGCTGAGTATGACGAAAATATTTACCCGATACAAAAGAAATGCTCGTTTTAATAATTTTTTGGCGGTGGGCCAAAATCCATCTTTAAGCAGCTTTTTCTGATAGACGATACCTAGTACCAGGCCTGAAAGAGCGACGAATCCTTCGGCGCTTGAAACCAGTCCGATTCGCTCCCAGACCAACATCCCGAACAAAGAAAAAAATTCAAGGTGAACGGTGATTACGACCATCATGACCATGCCACGAAGAAAATCTATGCGTAAATCCCGGCTCGAAACGGAGCTTGGATAGGCAAACGTTGAATCAGTCAATGCTTTCATTTCACAATGCAAGCATTATCGGGTGATTATTCACTTGCGTCGAAATTAGTCAGACTTAACGTACAATTTTTTCAAGATTTTCTGCGGATTTGATGGTTTTTTCTCCAGAATCCGCTTGTGGTTCCATTACAGACTGTGTATCTAAACTGCCTGCAATATTCACGAATAATGTCAGTACTGTTGCACCATAAGGAATGGCCTGAACCAGTAGAACTGTGGTCCATATTTTACCGGTGGTATTATTGAAATATTCTAAAGAGCCGATCGAATATGCGGCTGCGACCAGCAGAATCAATAAAATAATTTCCTGTCTGATGGTTAGGATTCCAGCAAGGATAGGGCTGGTTTTTTCGCATTTAGGGGTGCGTAGAAAAGGACGTCCGGACGTAAACAATCCAATCCATACGCCTTTTGCCACGGTATGTGTAAGTGCAAGTCCCGCGATCATCGCAGCCAGAGTTTGTCCAAGAGTGCATTTTACGCGTGCCTGGTACAGCAGGAATGAACGTAAAATCTTAAAACAGAATAAACCAATCGTTGGTAGCACGAAGGCCATGACCGGTAGTTCTCCGCGCGAGGGTTCAGTGAGAATATGCGCCGAAAGCGCAAGGCTGCCAAGGGTGAACAATAACGCCAGTGCATCAGAAAACCACGGAACCCACCCGGCGATGAAATAATATCGTTGAGCCGGTGTTAATCCGGATTTTTTGCCGGGTAGAAATGCGCGCCAATGACCCTTCATAATTTGCACCGCACCGTAGACCCAACGAAATCTTTGAGTCCGGTAGCTGGCTAAATTGTCGGGTGTGACGCCCTGGCCAAACGAATCTTTAACATAGACCGAGTCATACCCGTGTCGATACAGGCGTATGCCGAGTTCGCTATCTTCACAAATGCACCATTCGCCCCACTTACCTACTTTTTCCAGTGCTGTTTTTCTGATCATAGTCATGGTTCCATGCTGTATGATCGCGTTGAATTCATTGCGCTGCACCATGCCCAGTTTAAAGAAACCGGCGTATTCCCAATGACAAAATGATTTGAACAGGTTTTCCTTGCTATCCCTGTAATCCTGGGGGGCTTGTACAAAACCTACGCCAGAATCCTCAAAATAGGGTACCAATTGTTTTAGCCAGTTTGGACTGACAATGTAGTCACTGTCGATGACTGCAATCACTTCTGCATCATCAGCAGTCTGGGTGAGTCCGTAGTTTAGAGCACCGGCTTTAAATCCCGGCCAGTTTTCCAGATGAAAAAAACGAAATTTATTACCCAGGGTGGTGCAGAATTCTTCAACGGGTTTCCAGATGTTATCGTCAGTTGTGTTATTGTCCAATACCAGTACTTCGAAGTTTGGATAGTCCAGTTGAGCAAGCGCTGACAAAGTTTCCTTAACCATTTCCGGGGGCTCATTATGTATGGGTAGGTGTAATGAAACCTTAGGGAAATCGAAATTATCGGGAGGGCTGAGTGCGGTGAATGTGCGTTTTCCTTTTCTGTGCCATAAAACTTCGCAAATTTCAAGGGTTTCGACAAGAAGCACCACAATTGCTAATGCTTGCATCAATAGCAGAACTCCCCACATTACACTGCTTAAGGTTGTGTGATATTGAAGGATTCCCACCGAGGCTGTCCATGCGACAGCGGAGGCAGCGATATTGGCCACTATGGCGAATAAAAGTTTGCCCTGAGGGCGCAAACGGTGCTTCTTGATCAGGAAGAGAGCCATGAGTAGCGCACCCACTATGCCGGCAACTATTGCCCAGTCTTTCCAGTTTGGTAGTGCTAAAACATCGTCCCGCATCGGAAACTTTGCTTTCCTGTTGATATCAAACAGGCCCCAATATGCGCCCGACGAGCCTTCCATAGACATTTTCCAGGGTTGGTCAAATGCTTCTACAATGTAATAAGTGATGTTTTCCTGCTGGGTGCGATTAAGAAAATTTCTTAAAAACTGAGCCTGATTGATCAACGACGGTTCAGATTGCTTAAAGGGTTGCCCACCAGAAGGCCAACCTGCCTCGGTAATGACGATGGGCTTGTCCGGAAAGGCTTCACGAAGCAGATTGTAGCGTTCGAAGGCATAGTCCACTGCCTGGTCAATGGGAATGCCTTCCCAATAGGGCAGAATATGAGCCGCAATATAATCAACTTCTTTAGCGAGTTCTGGGTGTTCAATCCATGTGTGCCAGGGTTCTGATGTACTGACAGGTCGCCAAACGCGGCTTTTGACTTGCTTGAGATAAGCGATCATCTGTTCGACTGAAACGTCTTTGCGCAATATTGCTTCGTTGCCGACAATAGTGCGTACGATGTTGTTATGTTTTTTACTCAGCGCTATCAGGTTTTCGATTTCGATTTCGTTGGCGGTTTCATCTCTGGCGATCCATGCACCCGCAGTCACGTTTATATCGTGTTGAGCAGCCAGCTCGGGTACCATCTCCAGTCCATGAGTAACACTGTAGATACGCACCGCATGGGTTTTTCCGGATAACAGGCGTAAATCGTCTTCAATTTGTTGTTCTGTCGGGTATTGACCTTTTTCCGGATCCTGGTCGCGTCTATGAGGATTAAAAGATACCCCCATCATGGTGTTTTCCCAGGTTGGCGCATGACGTGGTTTGTTTAACTGCGTCCACACTGCGTAATTGGCGGCGATAACGAGTAAAAGTATCAGCAGGCGAAAAAATTTTTTCCACATTATGGATTGTCCTTATTATTTTTAACGACAGGGAGCGTTTTGTTTTTCGAGTTATCAATCCAGGCGAAAATGCAAAAAACGAGCCGCTTTTTCTATTTCTTTAAATAACAAACTGCTTGATAAGTTTGTCTTGATTGTTGATGAATAATATCCGGGCGTCTTTGTCGGGAGTGAGCGACGAAAATTAGCTGATCCTCAACAAAACGGCGATTAGCAATGCGCTGTCCTGTCGCGCCTGAACGACAGCTTGTAGATTGCGCATAAGGGTTCTCATTACATAGTACTCTTATTATTCACAAAGGTCAGGTTCTCTCAGGTGTTTCAGCATTAATTTTCGCGTGGTGTCTTTCAGATCCTGGGCATGCTCCCAATTGCTTGAAACTTCTCTGGAATTGCTGCGATCAAGTGATTCTACTTTGGGTAAAATGCTGATTGTTACAGCACCTTTACGAGGAAACCATGTGTCCGATCTTAAAATTGAACGTGTACCGTGGATTATTACGGGTATGATCGGCGTGTCGGTTTCCGCTGCTGTTTTGAAAGCACCCATGTAAAAGGGTAGTAATCCTGGCATACGAGTGAATGTGCCTTCAGGAAACACCAGGATTGATTTTCCATTATTGACGGCAGCAGTCACATTTTCTGAATCGGTGATGCCTTGCTGTTGCTGGTATCTTGCGACGAATTCGGTACCTATTCGACGTAGGAAGGTTGTTGCAAAAAATTGTTTTAACAGATCGTTTTTTGCTACGAAACTAAAGGGTAATGGCAATGCTAGGAAGAGTACAGCAGCGTCAAGATAACTGCAGTGGTTACTGACAAAAATGTTGGTTGTGTTTGTTGAGGGTAAATTTTCGGTTCCCTGGAGGGTAATTTTTGTTCCAGTTAATCGTGCAAGGGTTCTAATCGCCGCGCGAATAAATTTCAATCGCCATAGAAGGCTCGGGCAGCATACTACGACAGGCCAGGATATGATGGTAATGAAGCTAAAGATTATCCATGAATAGATCGCATAGGCTGAGTCGAAAGCGATGTCTCTGATTCTATTTATTTGAGACAGGCCTGCGGTAATAAGTAATCGGGAGAATTGTATCCAGGGTGATGCAGGGCCTTTCTCAAGCAGGTTTTTTTCAAACAGATCGCGACATCCGCTACGCCTGATTTTTCCACTGGAAGTTTTTAATACTGTATGGGGGCGTACCAATAAGACTTCATCCGGCGCACCTCCAATCAGTTTTGTTGCGACCTGGTTGATCTGTAACCCTAAGCGATTCTTTTCTTCGCTATCGGTAATGCGGGTTTCTGCAAGCACAATGAGTTTTTCGGTACCGGATTCTGAATGACTGCTACCGAACACCGCGACGCAGCCTTTTCGAATCCCTGAGATATTACTGACAGCTTCTTCGATTTCCTGTGGATATATATTTCGGCCAGCGCGGATAATTAAGTCTTTTACGCGACCAGTCAGATATACTTCACCATCGGCAACATAGGCAAGGTCGCCAGAATTTAACCATTCGCCGTGAAATAATTCGCGTGTTTTTTCAGGGTTGCGGTAGTAACCGCTGGTTGTTGAGGGCCCGCGGAACTGCAGGCGACCCTGGCGGCGGTCGGGTAATTCACGGCCTGAGTCATCCAGAATGCGCAGTTCGTGGTTGGGGATAGGGGTTCCACAGGAAACAAAACGCAGCGAGTTTGATTTTTGAACCTCCGGTTTTGCGAATCCGGTTTCCATGAAGGTATCCCGGTTAATGACATCAAACAGCGGGCCTCTTGCCAAGGGTGGAAAGGTTAAGCCTAAGGAGCATTCGGCGAGTCCATAAACCGCATATAAGGCTGATCGTCGTAAACCTGTTGGGGCGAAGTGATCGGCAAATTTTTCCATCGTATTCGGGCTAACAGGTTCAGCGCCGTTGAACAATGCTCTAACATTGCTCAGATCAAGGTTTTTTATCTGGTCTTCGCTGCTTCGCTTTATACTCAGTTCGTAAGCAAAATTAGGTGCTGCTGACAAAGTTGCTTTAGTCTGATGGATGATGTTGAGCCAACGATCCGGCTTTGCCAGAAAATCCAATGGTGACATGATTACCAACAAGGCCGAATAGTAAAAATTGCCAAACCAGGCGCCGATCAAGCCCATGTCATGATACAAAGGCAGCCAGCTTACGAAAGTATCTGTGGATTCGATCTGCAGTTTTTGCCCCATGGATCTTATATTGGCTAGCAGGTTGGCGTGAGTTAGAGTGACGCCTTTCGGAGTCCCGGTGCTCCCGGATGTATATTGCAGGAAGGCGATATCGGCTGATGAAATATTGGGATATAAAACAGATGCAGGATCGGCGCAAATTTCTTCAGGTGTAACGATGCTATGCAGGCTTCGAACATGGGGTTTTACCAGGCGTGCGACGTGTATTGCTTCATCGACCGTGATTAGCATTACAGCGCTACAGTTGGATAGAACGTTTTTATGACGTAGTAAGTGATCTTCGACCTGATTAAGCCGGGCAGGAGGGTAAATCGGAACGGGGATGCCGCCAGCGATTAAAATGCCAAAAAAGGTGTAGAAATATTCTTTACAGGTTGGCAGCATTATTGCGACCGCCTGTTTGGGGTTTAGGCCTTTAGCCTGCAATCCGGCAGCGATCCGGGTCGCTTCCCGCTTTAGTTGTTGGTAGCTAATGGTTGCAGTGCTTTCACCTGCTTCGTAGATTTGAATATGTGGGCGTTCAGGGTGGGTCTGCACGTGCCAGTCGAGGATATCAAGCAGGGTTTGGGCGGTGGCGGGAGATGGATCAACTTTATCGAGTACCAGGCTGTCAACTTTGGCTATTGGTGCGTTGTGATCGATTGATTGTGCCGCCAATACCTCTCTCAGTAATTCTCTCGGAGTGGAAACTGTTGTAAATACCTGCTGAGGAAATGTCAGTTCGAATTTTTGCCCAATTCGACTGATAAATTCCGCGCGAGTCAGGCTGTCCAGCCCGAGCTCGGTATCCAGTGTGGTATCCAGATCTATAGATTCGATTTGTTCTGGGCGCAATTTAAGCTCTAAAGCGACACCACGTATAGACTCGATCAATTGTTTTGCAGTGGTCTGTGGTGATGGCTCGGGTGCGGCGTGCATAGGACTAACTGTTGGTCTATGAGTAAAGGGGAAACTGATCTATAAAATAACTAAATATCGGCGGAATTTTAACATATACAAATCCTTTTTATGGAGCTCTGTTTAGAGGAGGAGAAGACGGAATATTTATTCCTGTACTTTCTTGATATCATTCATTGAGTGGGTGAAGGTGTGTGGCAGACCTGTTTATACAAAGAAAGGAGGTAACAACTTGCCCCCTAATCGAAACAGCCCTCTATGGGTGATCTGTGGAGGAAGTGTATGCGGCAGGGAAGCCGCATCCAAGCCTACAAGGATGTATTTACGGCGTCTTCCGGAACAGATCACCCATAGAGGGGTGAGCAGTTACGAAAGGAGAACAATAAATGAGGATAAATAGTACGGGCTTTACTCGCAGGGGATTTGCAAAATTTTGTATAAGAACCGGTGTTGGGACACTGGCGCTATTGAGTGGTTGTTCGCGCATTATCTGTGGTCAGCCGGAGAATAAATTAAATGCAGACGGCGATGCTGTCGGGCTTGCGGAAGAATACGACTATATTGTTGTGGGCTCGGGTGCGGGTGGTGGGCCGCTGGCTGCGAACCTGGCCACCAGGGGCTATTCTGTATTGCTGATGGAAGCAGGGGGTGATGATCAGAGTGATAATTATTCGGTGCCGCTGTTTCACACTAAAGCCTCTGAAGATCCTCAATTCAGATGGGATTTTTTTGTACGCCATTATGGGGATGATAAGCAATCCCGTCGGGATAAGAAGTTCTGTGAAGCCCAGGACGGAATATTTTACCCACGATCAGGTACGCTGGGTGGTTGTACCGCCCATAACGCAATGATTATGGTGACTCCAAATAATAGTGATTGGGATTATATTGCCAAAGTAACGGGGGATAATTCCTGGAGCAGCGATAAGATGAGAGCCTATTTTGAGCGGCTTGAAAATTGCGACTATTCACACGTTGCAGATCAAAATTTGTCGCGTCACGGTTTTAATGGTTGGCTGCATACCGATATCCCTGGAGTAAAATTGCTGAAAATGTGGAAGTATCGGCACAGGCTGAGATCTGATATGCAATTGAGGAAAGGTGTATTTAAGGCAGCGATAGAAGTCTTGAACCCGAAAATAAAAACAGTCACCGATTACATAGACCGATTACTGCAATTACGAAATAAACATTGGCTGCTCGATCCTAACGATTGGCGAAATACTGATCGTGAGGGTTTGGTTGTTGTACCGATGACAACCCATAATGGACGGCGCGTCGGCAGTCGCGAATATATTCGCCAGGTTGAGCGGCAGTGCGCAGGTGTACTTCGTGTACAGTTACACGCTTTGGTGACGCGCGTAATTTTCGATGGGGAGGTTGCGGTTGGCGTAGAGTATCGGCAGGGCAAAGGGTTGTATAATGCGGATCGTTCCAAGATCACTGACAATGGGTCGCTGAATGAGGAAAGTGAAGACAATGATTTGCAGCAGGTTCGTGCCAGGCGCGAAGTGATATTAAGTGGTGGGGTGTTCAATACACCTCAGCTACTGATGTTATCCGGTGTGGGTCCAGGAAATGAATTAGGCAAACATGGCATCGAGCTAATAGTCGATAGTCCGTGGGTCGGTAAAAATCTACAGGATCGCTACGAAGTGTGTGTGGTTTCCAGAATGAAGCATGATTTTACTTTCCTCGAAGATGCCACATTCCGTTCGCCATCGTCAGGGGAAGTACCTGACCCAATGTATACCGAATGGCAGGAAGGTGAAGGGCTCTATACGACAAACGGAGCGGTCATATCGTTTCTGAAACGTGCCTCGTCTGTCGCTGAAGACGAACCGCCGGATCTTTTCGTATTCGGTATGCCGGGGAATTTTTCTGGTTATTATCCCGGTTATGCTGAAAAGGCTACGCAGGATAACAAACATTTTACCTGGGCCATTCTCAAGGCGCATACCAACAATACAGCGGGAGAGGTTACCCTAAAATCGGCGAATCCTCGCGCGGTTCCTGCGATTAACTTCCACTATTTTGATGAAGGCAATGATCCTGCTGGAACTGATTTGAGTTCAGTCGTGGAAGCGCTAAAGTTCGTGCGTAGAATAAATGCGAAGAGCGAACAGTACATCGCCGAGGAAGAACTGCCAGGTAGAGAAGTTCGGACCGATACCCAGATAGAAGAATTTGTGAAAAACAATGCCTGGGGTCACCATGCTTCCTGTAGTTGTAGGATGGGAACAAACGACCCGCAAAATGCAGTGGTCGATAGTCGTTTCAGAGTAAATGGAGTTAAAAATCTGCGTATCGTCGATGCCTCTGTTTTTCCTAAAATTCCGGGGGTGTTTATCGTTAGTGCAGTCTATATGATTAGTGAGAAAGCCAGTGATGTGATACATGAAGATGCCCTGCGAGCGGATCAAATGCCTCAGAATCAGCAAGTTTCTGAGGCATGAAATTACAGAGGCGGTGCGGATGATGTTCCACAATAGTAAGGGCTTGACAGCGGTGTTTTGCCGATGTAGCCTGAACCACGAAAGGTTGTCTGCTGCAGACTCAAATTTTCGCACAACCATCATGCCTAATTTGCAAAAGGAATTCGTTATATTTATGGCCGTATCACTTCGACTAACAGTAGAGCGTACACCGCAACTTGATTGCTGATTCGCCGCCGGTTTCCCATTTGCAATTTGTTCAGTTTTGATTTGTTGCGGTAATAACATACTGGAGCACAGGAGACTCTCTATTCTCGGGCAGCATTCTACGCCGCAATTTGCACCAACCATATTGAGTTAGGAAAGCACTCTGTGCTTAAGGGAGAACGGAATGAAAACTACAAGATTTGTAATACCCATTGTTCTGATCGGGTTTGTGATAACAGCTTTTATTGGTTGCAATGGTATCCCACCTAAAGGGGAAGCCAGGTATCCTTGCGGAGAAAGATCAGGCGAAATCTTGGATGAAGCCAAGTGCGCCGGAAGGTCTGCGGAGAGTTTTCCTGGGGCAGACGAAGATTTTTTTGTCGATATGGATTATGGGATTACCAAGGATTCTTCCAAGGTTGCCGCATCGCTCGATCCCTACCTTCCAGGCATATCTGCTGATGACGCAGTAAATTCGGTAGTACGGGGCCGAAACAACTGGATAATGTGGACTGGCGGTAATGATAAATTTTGGGATTTTATGACCCGTGAAACCCGGGGTGTCCTGGATTTTTTAAAAACGCTGTCCAATCATCCCGATCAAAAATATTACAATCGGGATAATCGCTGGAAATATCTGGGCCTGGTCAATGAGCCTTGTTTTGAAAAACCGACAGCACCAAGAAAGGATCGCTATGGTCTGTGGCTGGATGTTCGCAGTGAAGGTTGTACGGCTGATCCGTTCGAAAATGAAACCAAATATCCGGGTGTCGAAATTGGTGCCCGTGGCAAGAATATACCGGTTGGTTCTTATTATGGTTACGCAACGGGTATCGTAGGGCTGCGTTTATTTCCAAACCCGGATTTTGACGAGGAAGCCGAAAAGCGCTGGGATGCGGAACGTTTTTACACCGATCAAAGCTATTATGACGATAAAGACCTCGTCAGGCCGTATCGGGTTGGCATGTCCTGTGGGTTTTGCCATGTCGGGCCAAATCCAACGATTCCGCCAGAAGATCCCGAGCATCCAAAATGGGAGAATTTGAATTCAAATCCGGGGGCGCAATATTTCTGGGTGGATCGAATATTGGTCTGGAATCCGAAGGCTTCGGATTTTCCTTACCAACTTTTTCATAGTTCCAGGCCCGGTGCCTTGGATACGTCCTTTGTTTCCACTGATTACATCAATAATCCACGTACTATGAATGCAGTGTATAGTCTGGGTGCGCGTATGGCGATTGCAAAAAAGTGGGGTAAGGAGACAATATCGGGGGGTGGTCTTGATAACGAGCAACTGAATAAGTATGTTCCGGAAGGTTCACCGTTGGCGCAGTATTACAATGCGCCGGAAACAGTGTGGACGCCCATGGTGTTGAAAGATGGTGCAGATTCGGTGGGTGCTCTTGGTGCTTTAAATCGAGTGTTTATTAATATAGGGTTGTTCGGCAGGCAATGGGTTCAGCATTTTAAACCACTGATTGGTGGTAAAGAGTTCACGCCGTTCGAAATTTCGGTTGCTAACAAAAATTCTTCGTATTGGAATGCTACAGAGGCGCAAACCCCGGATTTGTCGTTATTCTTTCTCGCCAGCGGTGAGCCGGATTATTTGAAAAATGCCCCGCAGGGAGAGAAGTATCTGACTGCGGATGAGAAACAACTTACACACGGTAAAGAAGTATTTGGTGAACGTTGCGCGCGTTGTCATTCCAGCAAGCTTCCGGAAGAAGCTTTCGCGCACTTCCCTGACGAAGGCTGTAATGGGCCTGGGTATCTTCAGTGCTGGAATAATTATTGGGCGTGGACTAAAACCGATGATGCTCGAAAGAAATTGGTCGATATTACCAAAGAGGATGATTTTCTGGCGGAGAATTTTTTGTCCACCGAACTTCGGGTTCCGGTGACTTTGCTTGAAATTAATGCCTGTGCGTCTTTGGCAACCAATTCCCTGGAAGGTGATGTATGGGATAATTTTTCCTCAAAATCGTACAAAGAGCTGCCCTCGGTGGGAAAAGTAATGGTTCATCATCCGGTTACCGGAGAGCCTTCAGAATACCAGATGCCAGCCGGAGGTCGGGGTTATACACGACCGGCATCTCTGATCAGTTTGTGGTCGACTGCACCGTTCCTGCTGAATAATACGGTCGGGAAATTCGAATGGAGTGGTTCGGTACAAGATCGGATGAAATCCTATGATGATTCGATTCAGAAGATGTTATGGCCGGAAAAACGTGAGGGTGATCGGAAATTTATGACTGCCTCGGGGAAGTCGGTTCCTGGTGTGATTGATGTGACCACTGCGACCAGTTACCTGAGAGTTCCGAAAGGCTATTTGCCTGATTGGTTGCAGCCTCTGATTGGGCCACTAAGCTATACGTCTCCATGGTTGGTGGGTGAAAATGGAATAGAGCTTGGGCCGATTCCCAAAGGTACTCCGATCAACTTGGCATCTAACATGGATCTGTCTCAGAAAAAGGAGGTTCTTAAAGTATTGCTGGGTGTGAAAAAGGTTTTGAAGAGCATACCGGAAGGTGCCAGTGATGAGGAAATGCGAGAGGCATTTGCGGGTGTTGTTGAGCCTATGTTGAGTATCAGTAAATGCCCTGATTTTGTGGTTAACCGGGGGCATTATTTTGGTACCGAGTATTTCGCCGAAGAGCCTGGCTTGAGCAATGAAGACAAATATGCATTGATCGAGTTTTTGAAAACCATGTAGGTTATTGATCGCGGGGATGTATTTTATTCTCGCGGTTTTTTCTTTGTATTGGTTTCAGTCTAGTGTGAGTTGGCGTCTACTGAAATATATTTACTCTGCTGGTGGACTGTTTAGAGCATTCTTGCAATTCAAGGCGTTATTCTTGTTTCAATTGATAACCAGGTGAACATTAAGTTATTTATAATTTTTTAAACTCCAGACCAAATTTTTTTAAATACATTCTCAAACGTTGGGAATCATTGCTGGCACTCTTTTGTAAACGGCTTTTGTTGAACAGTTGTCGTCCGGCGTCAGCCATGCTTTTGCTTTGCCTGCAGATATCAATGACATGGGCAAGTTGTGCAGATTCAAATGAGTCCAGAGTTGCATAAGTGCCTTCAGCGAGCGTATTTTCCAATAGTATTTCATTGCAGCTTAATTCAGGCTGGCTGCTGTTCCAATCGGATTGCAGACGCTGAATTTCGTGATCAACAAGTTCTTCGGTAATCCGTCCGCCTGTTGCCAATGTTGCCATGCGGGTAATGCTGGAGTTCAAGTCGCGAAAATTTGCTTTCCATTGTGCGAAAGAGCTCAGGGAGAATGCCAGATATTTGGATTTTGCTGTGATGTTAAAACTTACTTTTTGATTCATCGTCTGTGCATAGTGTTGTAACTCATATTCAATATTGGGCTCTATGTCTTCATAGCGATCTTTGAGCGAAGGTAATTGGTAGTTCCAAAGGTTGATTCGAGCCAGCAGGTCCTCCCTGAATTTCCCCTGTTCAGCATATTGATGCAAGTTACGGTTGGTGCCGGCAATGAGCTGGAAATCGCTGCGTACTTTTTTATCGGAACCAAAGGGTGTAAAGACTTTATCTTCGATTGCACGCAACAACATCGCTTGTTCATCCAAGCCCAGTTCGGCAAGTTCATCGAGGAATAATAATCCATTATCGGCTTCTAATAATAAACCGTTACGATTGCTTATCGCGCCCGTAAACGCGCCTTTAACATGCCCGAAAAGTGCAGACATGGCATTATCGCCGCGTAATGTGGCGCAGTTTACCTCGACCAATTTTCCAGTGAGTTGCATGCGCCGTTGCTTTAGTTCAAAGATCTTCTTGGCAAGCTGCGACTTACCTGTACCTGTTGCACCCGTTAACAGGATGGGGGCTGTTGAGCGGATCGCTACATTTTCGATTTCACTTATCATTCGGTTATAACCCGCGTTCCGGGTTTCAATACCACTTTTAAGGTGACTGATTCCTTGTTGTGCTTCCCGGTGAAAGCGTGAAGCAATCTGATCATATCGCGATAAATCCAGATCGATGATCTGAAATTTCCCATGAGGGCCTTTTTTGCTGGGTGAACTTTGAATGAGTTTGCCGGGAAAATAATTGGCTTCGGTGAGTAGATAAATACAAATTTGGGCGACATGTGTTCCAGTTGTGATGTGGAAATAATAATTATTGTGTTCGGGATCGAAACGATAACTGTTTGAAAAGTCATGTAACTGGCTGTAGACCTGCTCAAAATCCCAGGGATCATCGTAATTAACCACGTGGCTTGTCACTTTGATATCAAGGCACAAGTTGTTGGCGTCTTTTGTCGTTAAATCTGCTAGAGCCTGCTCGTCTTTTTGGTGAATGAGTACCAGTTCATTGACCTGAAAGTCATGATGCATGAGTAATGACATCGTCGGTCGCCAGCGCAACCAGCGCTTGTTGCCAAGGCCTGTATTATCGAGACGTTGCCCCAATATGCCAACAATTATATTATGCATAAAGATAAAAAAGTATAAAAATAGTTAAAAAATACTGATAAAGATTCATTTGTAACTTTAGCATTAAACGCAACAAAAATAAAAATGTTCTTTATAAACAATGAGAAAAAATTATTATTATGATTTATGCCAAAGCTGGCAAAGCTGTTGCAATATTAAATGTGAAAAATAGTTAAAACCATAAATTTCAGTAACAGGTCATAACAGGTGAAATGAGATGAATGCGGAAATCAATACCGATACTTCAAGTAAATACGAAGTGCTGTATACCAGCACTTCGAAAGTACCCGTGAAATCATGGACTCGTGGAGTGCCCTTTGATGAAAACTCCCGGAAACAGTTATTAAGCCTTGCGCAGATGCCTTTTATACACAAATGGATTGCCGCGATGCCTGATGTACATGTTGGCAAGGGGGCAACCATTGGCAGTGTGATTCCTACCGTTGGAGCTGTAATTCCTGCGGCGGTTGGTGTGGATTTAGGTTGCGGCATGATGGCCGCCAAAACTTCATTAACTGCGAATGATTTACCTGATAATCTGGCAGCGATGCGTAGTGCTATTGAAAAGTTGGTTCCTCATGGTCGATCGGAACGTAGGCGTGGGGGGCGCGACAAGGGTAGCTGGGGTGATTTGCCTGATGATATTGCACAGGCCTGGGAACCGTTGGCGGAAGGCTTTGATCGGCTTGTGGAAAACCATGCGTTTTTAAAGAGCACCAACAATATAAAACATTTGGGTACCTTGGGAACCGGTAACCATTTTGTGGAAATCTGTATAGATGAATCTGGCGATGTTTGGGTGATGTTACACAGTGGATCCCGGGGCGTGGGTAACGCCATTGGCAGACACTTTATTGAGAAAGCAAAGAAGGATATGCAACGCTGGTTTATCAATTTACCAGATAAGGATCTGGCTTATATCCCGGAAGGTAGCGAGCAATTTGGGCAGTATATATCGGCGGTTTCATGGGCACAGGATTTTGCTCGAATAAACCGTGAAACGATGATGAAACGCAGCATCAAGGCTATGCAGGATGTTATGGGCATTCCCTTTACAGCCGAAGTGGAAGTGGTGAATTGTCACCACAACTACATCCGTAAAGAAAACCACTACGATAAAAACGTATGGGTCACTCGGAAAGGAGCGGTGAGTGCTCGTGAAGGTGAAATGGGGATTATCCCGGGAAGCATGGGGGCAAAATCGTTTATCGTACGCGGTCTGGGAAACGAAGAGGGGTTTTGTAGTTGTAGTCATGGTGCAGGACGTGTGATGTCTCGTACTCAGGCTAAGAAGGAAGTGTCATTGGAAGAGCACTTGAAAGCCACTGAAGGTGTTGAATGCCGTAAAGATATCAGTGTTATTGATGAAACTCCGGCAGCCTACAAAGCGATTGAAAAGGTTATGCAGGCACAGGACGATTTAGTGGAAATCGTGCATACCTTAAAGCAGGTGGTATGCGTTAAAGGATAGGTGTGGTGAGGGGGTTGGAATGGGCCAGCCCCTTTTGTTGACGCTGAATTGATTGAATATTGGGGATGCAGGCGAGAAAGGAGTGCCGCCACTTAAAAAGTTTATGCAAAGTGGTCTGGGTAAAACCAGTGGTAATTGAAATAAAGGTGTACGCATGGTTGAGGATGCAGGCTCGATGCTCTATGGCGGGTGTCAGCTGGCGCGCGTTTCCAAGTGCATTTTTGGCCACAAGTAATGCTGTGGTTGTTGCTGTCCACGGGTTCGAATCCCGTCATCTCCACCAATTGATTTTTACAACAGGAAAGATAGGGGTGCTGGAATTGCCCAGCACTAATGAAAAAATTACTCAGCGAAGTAACAAGGAAGCTACGCTGAAAAGAATCTAAATCTTTGTAAACTCGCGGAGCTGATTCTGATTGTCAGTCTGACACCCGATTCATTGAGTTGGGGTGTATCGGTTTGCAGGGCTTAGATAAACGTCATTAGCATTATGAATTTAGTGCAACAGGATAATCTTCGGATGAGAGGGTTCGAATCCATCTAATGACACCATTCGCTATAGCTCATTTAGGTAGAGCAATCGACTCATAATCGATCTGTAGCCGGTTCGATTCCGGCTAGTGAAACTGCCGAAAGGCGACACCTGGATTGGTGATTTAAACCGCCCGAAAGGGCATTGTAAAAGCTCCGGATTGTGGACAGTTTGTGAAAAACACTCAGGTCGCGAAAAGCTTTTTTACTCCACTGGAGATTTAAAGCTGAGTAGTTGCCGGAGTGAATGGATCAGGCTTAAAGCGTCAGCATTCAAACTGCCTTTTTGGCGGGTTTGTGGCTTGCGAGTTCTTGATACTGCACGACGGATGTATCAGTCGGCATCTCAACAGCGCCCAGGTTACATAAACCATAAAGCCAATTTGGGTGTGGGGCTTTTGCATTTTTTAAATATTTGGCCTGTTAGCTGGTTAAGGGCACAGGTTATTGATTGTTTGGGACGCGTAAATATCTCCGTGTAAACTCCGCTGCAACATTCCTGTTGCAGAAGCCCAAACAATCAACAACTTGTACCCTCTAAAAAACGGTGTCTGAATAGTTGCTGTATTTTTGTATGAGGAGAACAAAATGTTTTTTGTTAAAAAAGTGACCGTCGCTGAAACACATCGTGCGTTGTTGTTCAAAGACGAACAGTTTCTTAAAGTATTGATGCCAGGCGTTCATAAAATGACAGACTGGAAAAATCGCTACAGAATTTTACTGGTTAATATTACAGGTACTTTGGAAACAGGTGTAAACACCCAGGTAATGAATGTTTTAAAACTTCATTCTGGAAAAATGTCTGAACACTTACTGTCCTGGGAAACCAATGAGCATGAAGTGGGTTTAATCTATCAGGATGACGTGCTTAAAGAAATTAAAGCACCGGCCCAGCGCGGTGCTTACTGGAAAGGGTTTGGAGAAATTGAAATTCGAAAAATCGATATTTCAAAAGAATTTAAACTGGATAAGACATTGGCGAGAGTTTTGCTGGCAGCGAAACAACCCTTGTTAAGAGATTCTGCTGTCAACGCTGTGACGACTTCTACAATTCCTGAACGTCATCTGGGTTTTTTGTCAGTGGATGGTGAGCAGGATGCTGAACTAAAGGCAGGAATTCATGCCTGGTGGAAGTTTAATCGGAACTTAAAGATTAAACAGATCGATTGCAGGTTGCAGAATATGGAAGTGAATGGGCAGGAAATTTTAACCAAAGACCGTGTGGGTTTGCGTGTCAATTTGTCTGCCACCTGGCAGGTCAGTGATGCAAAACGCGTGTCTGACGAGTTGGCGGATCATACTGATTATCTGTACCGAGAATTACAGTTGGCGTTACGCAGTATTGTCTCGACTCAGACACTGGATGAATTGTTGGCCGATAAAAATAAATTGAACCAGCAAATTCTGGAAATCGTTTTCAGTAAGGTGTCCGAATATGGTATTGAGTTGAAAACCGTGGGCGCAAGAGATATTGTTTTGCCTGGCGAAATGAAGACAATTCTGGCTCAGGTGGTAGAAGCGGAAAAGAAAGCTGAAGCCAACTTGATCAGACGTCGTGAAGAAACTCAGGCCACACGGTCTTTGCACAATACCGCAAAAGTAATGGAGGGTAACCCGACTTTATTGAGATTGAAAGAGTTGGAAGTACTTGAAAAAATCACTTCGCAAATCAAAACACTGAATGTATACAGTGGTTTGGATGGTGTTATGAATGATATGGTTCGGATTCCATCAACGCCTGCTGAAACATGAGTGTTGGAAAAATGGGGTTTAAACATTGAGTTTAGCCCCATTGATCCTGTTATAGATTCCATCCCACAATTGTATAAGTCTGGACAAAGTACTGGTAGTTGATGCTTATAATTCCAGATTCTAAACGATTCCGGTGATGTATCCTATTTTAGCGTGGATTAGCCGAAAAATACGCAGTAGGATAGACTGTTTCCGATTAGCGGTGAAATTTGCGTCGGTTGAAAATTAGCGGAACTATTTAAAATAGAGAGGAGATAGAAGAATATGAGGCAGGTATTGTTTGTTTATGGCATGGTGTGCTATTTGATTTTCTTCTGCACATTTCTTTATGCTGCGGGATTTACTGGCAATTTATGGGTGCCGAAATCGATTGATAGTGGCGAGCACGGTTCTGTATTACTTGCTCTGGTCGTGAATACACTGTTATTGGGAGTTTTCGCAGTACAGCACAGTGTAATGGCTCGCCAGGAGTTTAAACAAAAGTGGACTGTATTCGTTCCTAAAGAAATTGAACGTAGTACCTATGTATTGCTCGCCAGTCTGGCATTGATACTGATGTTCGCCAGTTGGCGTCCGATTGGTGGAGTTATCTGGGATTTTTCCGATTCTATTGTCGGCAGTCTTTTTTGGTTATTATTTGTATTCGGCTGGCTAATCGTGCTGGCGAGTACCTTTATGATCAATCATTTCGAATTGTTTGGTCTGAATCAGGTTTATGCACATTGGCGTGGTGGGGAATTGCCAGATCTGAGTTTTAGAACACCTTATCTCTATAATTATGTACGTCACCCGATTTATCTGGGCTTCATTCTGGCGTTTTGGTCGGCACCAGTTATGACGGGAGGACACCTATTATTTGCACTGGGTGCGACAGGTTATATACTGGTGGGAATTTTCTTGGAAGAAAAAGATCTTATCGCCGCGCATGGGGATTTGTATAAGGATTATAAGAGCAAGGTATCCATGTTGATTCCTATGCGGCCCAAGGCTTGAAATAAATTTTGTATAACGTAGAAAGTTAAGTGAAGCTGCAATGTGTTTCTTGAAAAAGTTACTAGCAGAATTTCTGGAGGTGAACGGTTTCCTCGAATAGATTTTGACGATGATATGCTTAGAGTATTTGATAATATTGGTGCTCTGGATGGTTTCCGCCTTGGGAATAACATCGCTCCGGATCCACGTACTTTTGGATTTTCCTATTAAGTTCTGAGTGACTGCTCTGTTGATAATTATGAGGCATGCCGATTTCATTCCTTTCTTACAGGAGCCTGGATATGCAGAAAGGCAGAAACACGCACGTACAGCACGTACAGGGTCAGGTCTAGTATTTAGGCTATAATAAGAGATCTGACCCCTGGGAGGATGTGACCCCTGGGATGGATTATGCCCCCTTGGATTACTGGGATATACGAACTTCATCCTTTGAATGTTTCGATTAGCCTCTTTGTGAGCGGTGTTTGCAAGTAGTAAGGTCTTATCCTTTCGTACAGGAATTCGCATACAACTTCGCAACGATAATTCCGGCCACTATTCCTGATGTATGGCCGATCCATGAAATATGTGGGCGTACATCGAACAAAATAAAGAAGAAACCGCCGTAAAATATTAGCGCAATGGATACAATTAAAATGGCTTTGATCGATTTCTGAAACCAGGCGTCGGCGATAAGAAATGCCCAGTATCCCAAAACAAGTCCGCTGGCACCGGCATGGTAGGCGGTCGAGCCGAAAAGCCAGGTACCTGCACCGGCAATCAGGGTAATAAACAGGGTTGCTTCCCAGAAAATGACGGTATTTTTAGATTGAATCAGCGTTCCCAAAATTAGAAACGGTACAGAGTTGTTTATCAGATGCCACCAGCCGTGATGAATCCAGGGAGCCAACAAAATACCCAATGAACCGTGAAAGTCTCTTGGCAGTATTCCATAGCTTCCTAGATCTATCCACAACACCGATTGAACGAATTGTACGATCCACATTATTGCCAGCAGATAGGCGGCATGAGGTATTTTCATGGTTACTACTTACCGTATTTTATAAAAAGAGGTGTAGCTTCAGAGTTCCTGCTTTCATGGAAAATAACCTGAACTCAAATCAAAACATTTAGGCCGGGTAGAGCGGCAACGAACCCCAGCACTGTTGTCGGTTTTCGTTGCTTAACACCGTCCTTGCATAATATCTATCAGCTAGTATTTTCTCGATAAGTTTGTAGCTCGTTGATTTACTGTTGGGGGGCAGGTAATCTGATCCCGAGTGCTGAAAAGATCAATTTATCCAAGGTATTTTTTAGCTTTTTCCATCGAAACCTGCTGACATTCATTGATGAGAACAATGACCGCAGTTCCGCTACAGGCTACGCCGGGTAATGGGTTGACATTCACCCCCTGGTCGCCAACATAGGCGATCGGCAGTCCTATATCACCGGTAACAAAACTGCAGACGATATCTGACCAGATTTTATTCTTAAAGCTTAAATCGATACGCACCATATGATCCGAATCATGGGTGAAGAGATTTTCCATAACTTGCTCAGTTCCCGGGGCAACCAATGAACGAACCAGTAATTCCGGGTAAGCCCGGATCGGTCGAAGAATGACATCCGCTCCGGCTTTTTTGATGCGTTCCCGGTTATTATCCTGAGAGACCTCGGCAACAATTAAGGCTTTGGTGCCGATTTCATGAATTCTGTCTAATACATCAAAGCTCAGGCTGTCGCATGTGGGATCACCCGGATCTCTGGCGATAATGATAATGAATTTTGCGGTATCGACATTGACAGTTTTCAGGTTTTCGTTGTTTTCTGCGACACCGCTAAAGTGTACAGCACCCAGGTTAGATAACGAGCCAGGGAGTCCTGAATCATATTTTCGTGTCAGTATTTGCACCGGGAGTTCTTCAATTAGTGGTGTTTTCCTGACCTGTTTGAGCAGTCGTTTAAGATATATTTCGGTGTGATCATTCGGTGTATTGATAATTAACAGATGGTCTTTCATATCTTTCCATCTCCAGTGGCCTCTTACCTTTCTTTCACGGATTAGCAGGCGGTAATCGAAAAATTCTGCGGCAAGTTGTGCCAGCAATGAGATAGCAAATACATAGAGTAATAATGTTGTTACCAGTCGTCCTTGCCATGTTGCAGCAGAAAAATCACCATAACCGACGGTTGTTACGGTAGTGATTGACAGCCACAAGGCATCGCTGAAAGACATTTTTTCCAGGACCATCATGCCCCCGGTATGAGCCATTATCAGCATCAAAAGCAGCGCGAATACTTTAGCTAGACGAATCAGGAAGCGTTTTTCGTAATGCCGTGTATACTTGAAATACAGTCGGCGTTTCCACTGTGCATGAATAAAATAGCCGGGGCTCATTTTCGGTTAGCCATTCCGATTCTGCTTATGATAATGCAAATTGATTTCTTCCATGACTCTGCGTTTGATTTCTTTTTCATCGACTTCTTCAAGACTATAGCGATTCGACAGGTAGTTCAAATCATGTTCATTAAAGGATAGACCGATTCTGGCGCGCTGAATTTTTGTATAGGGTAAGCCGACAATTTTGCGGACAATATCGCTGGGATTAATATTATCATCTGCGGCATCGTGACGAATTGATGCGATGATTTCCTGCTGAAATGCGAAATGAATCTGCACTTTTTTTAGTGCATGCTTTTCTTTTTCCCACTTATCAGTTGCCATGTGGCCACATTTCTGCGATGACATCAGCGGGTGTTATTAATTCCAGGAATACTTCTGTATCACCATCTTCCCATATTTCAACCGACAGTGAGTAGTTATTATCAAGCATGGAGGTGCATTCATGCCAGCGGAATTCTTCACCGTCATCATCCTGATATTCCGATGGTGGATCGCCGCTGCAATCGCGATCATAGTAGTAGCCTTCTCCTTCGATGACTTCCTGTTTATAGTCATCGGACAACCAGTCTGTATATTCATTCAGCCTGTCAGCTACCTGTAGGGTTGTAAATTCAGGGTCCCATAGTTGTGCAAACTGTTCTTCATCAAAAATCGACAAAACAATCTTTCTTGGGATTTTTATCGAGAAATTCAAAGACGGTGCGTCATTGTCATCATTGATGGCTAGATAATAAATACGATTATCCACAGAGCGCAAAGTTAATTCTTTTTTGACGCTCCCCGGGTATTGATAGGTTCCTACCTGAGTCACTTCCAGTTGTTGGCCCTGTAACTCACCGGGCAGGGATCGTCGTTCTTTTAAAACGACGATATCCCCGGCAAGTAACTCTCCCGGCGTTGTCAATGAGCGCCGACCCTTTTGCTTATTTTTACCAAATAGTCCCATGCTGCTCCACTCTAAGAAATTTCAACAAGATCTCACGCATTCTGTCTGGCTTTCAGACGTTCGAGAACGCTGTTGCTTTTACCCGGGTTGTTGCCAATGCCGGCGGCCTCGAGTTCTTTGTCGAGATCATCGACATTTTCCTGGCTGGCCATCCAGTCGCCTGCTTCCATATCGTCCTTCCATTTCGCCTGTTTGGTTTTTACCCGATCCAGTGCTTTAGATACGCGGTGTGCATTTGAACTGCTGGCAGCGAAATTCGAACTAATCGTGGAAGTTGTCTTTTGTAGCTCCTTTATAGTACGAACTTTTTCCAGTTCCCGCTTGTTCTTCTGGATAATTTTGTTGCGATTCTTGATCATTTTGTTAAGGGATTCAACGTCAGCGGCCAGTTTTGCATGTTCAGCGGCTTTTTCGTCCCGATCTGACTCAATTTCTGCAATTCGGTCGGCGACTTTAACGGCAATTTCTTCCTTGTTTTCATTCAATGCCTGAACTGCTTTAGCTTCATAATCTTGAATATCAACTTCTAAGGAATTGATTTCGCGTTTGAGGCGAATTTCCGTACCTTTCAGTTTAGTCAGGCTTTGTTTGGATTTATGAATAGCCTCGTCGGCTTCGCGAATTTCCTGTTCCAGGATACGCACTGCATTGGCATCGATAATAGCCTCACCCACTTCGTTACCCGCGCCTTTAAAGGCTGAAAACATGTCTCTCAATATACTCATAATGTTAATCCTCGTTTGATTATAACTACCCTACAAATTTGATGTGTTGAATAGTTACGTTTAATTCAATAATGGCTCAATTGCTTCAAGAACGTCGACCGTATTTTCAGCCTGGACTTCCAGCTCGTGAACGATATTTTCGAATATCGTGTTGAGTGCCATCGCGCCAAACAGAATATAATTACCATCCTGCAGACCGATTGAACTGAGTGGCACAGCAGGACTCAACTGCAACAATAAATTGTTTAACTGATCCACTTTGCCCTCTAGCACTTCACTGATATTAAACAGCGGCGTGACTGAAAGAAGCTGCGTTTCAGTCATGGCAAGATGAATGGGAAACTCCTCGTTATTAGAGCAGCTTACCTCAATTACGCCGATTTCCGTGATGACGGCATCGAAATTCGTACCTTCCTCTGTCGTCGTTGTATTCAGGCCGTGAGCCAGCTCTTCAAGTGTATAGTTCATTCAATTGCTCCTAAGGTAATCAGACTGGTTTCAACAATCTGGTGATCAATTAAAAGCCATATTATGGCAAATGTCAATAAATATTTATTTATATGTGAAGTATATGCCATTTTCGTTTTCCCAGGCATCATGGTGATAATGGTAGATCAGATGACTGCCAAGGTGGTTTACACCGACATTTTTCGGATTTCTGTAAAACGACGGTGCAAAGACGAAAGCGGCTTCTAACTGAGCTTTCGAGATCCATGGGTCACTAACAGGAAGGGTGTCCGTTTCCCTGATACGTTGTAAGGCATTTTTCCCTCGTTTAGTTCCTATGCTCCAGCCCCATTCGCCGAAGCTTGGTACATTGGTGTGGTACTGTTGGGTATTGAAGCCAGCGTCGGTCAAAGTTTTGCCGATTGAGATAAATGCTTTTTTTGCGTGATAGGGCGATGTAGACTGAACAGCAATCGCGCCGTCACCCGACAACAGTTCTTTCAGGCGCGAATAAAAAAAACCGGAATAAAGTTTGTTCAGATCCGGGTGACTTGGATCGGGAAGATCAACGATAATAGTATCGTAATGATTCCTGGAACTGACCAGTTTTTCCACTTCGATGAAAGCATCACCAATGATTATTTTGACTCGATGATCAAGGAACGATTGTTTGTTGAGCTTTAAAAGTATCTTACGCAGGTATTTTTGTGACTCCAGGTCATTTCCGGAAAAAAGCTCAATCATTGATTGATCAAGGTCGATGACAGTGATAGATTTTGGCTGCCATTGCAAAATATCCCTGACGGCCAGCCCATCACCGCCACCAATCACCAGAATATGGTCATGCCGGGCAGAAGCCAGCATCGGCGGGTAAGTCAGAAGACTATGGTATATAGCTTCATCATTGCTGGAGAATTGTAAACGACCGTTAATATACAAACTGACTACTGTGGCTAAGCCTTTACCACTGCGACGTTCGGTCAACGTGATGTGTTGATAGGCAGTGATCTTAGTGTAAATTACTTTATCCTTGAATAAGGTTGAATTCATATCCTGGGTAAATCGAATTCCCATGACGGATAACAGTATTAAAGCGCTTATCAGCATGGCATGTGCAAACCACAGTTTGTGTTTTGATTTTAGTTCCGATTGATAGCGAAATAGAAAAATCAGTCCGACAAGCGCATTGATTGCTGCAGTACCAATTGCCGCGACCATAATGGGCAACTTTAGGCAGACAATAACCCAGATCGCAGCGCCGATCCCTGCTCCAATATAATCGGCACCATAAATCGTACCGGTATTATGTACGATGTGTTTGCCGTGTATATGTTCTCTGATTCGGGCGATGAGAGGGATTTCCATGCCGATCATGACACCTAAAATAAATCCGATAACAAAAGGCATTACAAATGAGGCTTCCTGCAGAATCGCAATATAGCCACCGTCCATGCTCATGGAGGGGTGTACACCGTATACCTGTTGCAGCCATTGCGGTAAACTGTAGGTTAACCAGATTACACCTGCCATGATCAGTATGGAAGACCCGCCAAGAAAGCCGATACAGACTTCGAGCCAGGCAAACCCGGTGTAGGGGTCTTTGATCAGTTTCGCAAGAAAGGCACCGACACCCATGGCAACGATCATGATACCGATCATCCCGTATATGCTGCTTTCCATGGCACCGATTATTCGACCGGCGTAATGGGCCAGCAGGTATTCATAAATCAGGCCACACGCAGCCAATACCATCATGCTGCCAATTAAGACGATATCGTGCTGTAGAGTAATCCGTGGTCGTCGAGTTTCAGCCGACGCGTGCATTATGTTACGCCCGGTGTATTTAGATAATAGAATCCAGCATGGTCATTATTGGATTTAAAATTATTGCGATGGAAATAAAAATTTCAGCTTCAATAAAGGCAACGCCTATATTTTTCTGGTTATCCACTTCCTCAACTGTATCGATGCCTTTGAGAATAATGCAACGGGCGATCATGGAAAGCAGAGTAATCAAGCCAGCAATAGTCACGGAAACGACTAACCAGATAATTGCTGAAATCCATGGGGTCTCGGGCATGTATGCAATCAGGTGTGCGGCCGCACTAATTCCAAGAGCCGCTGCAATAATGTGACCGGCATAGCGGATTGCGAGTGCTGGATTCCCTTCTTTTAATACATCCTGAAGTCTTTGGCCCTGGTGACGCCGCATATAGATTCGGGCGCGTAGACGTGTTACACAGAGCAATAATACCTGTGAAGCAATGAATACGAAAATGACGGACACCAGTCCATCCCAGCTCTCCGTTTCGACCCAGCGAATTGACGATTGGATGATGATACCCAAAGCAAGAAAATTTGCGGCCTGAATGATACCTGCTGAAATATTTTCCCTGTAAATTTCGGCTTTAAGCGAGAATCGGTGAAAAATAAGGGCATCGTTGACCAGGGTGCCGATCTTTAACAGAACGATCCCGAGTAGCGCGTAGACAGCAACATTGATTGCTTCGGTAATGAGAGAAGCAGAGGGTTCCCCGCCCACCGCTGATGCAATGATCATGGCCAGTGCCAGCGCACCACCGGCAAAGGAAATTCCAAAAGCAAAATTATCTTTTCGGGAAAGTTCCTCTGTCGTATTGACACCAGCAAGCACGCCTTGAAGATATCGAAACAAGCTGATCGCGATAACTGACAATGCCAGGTTAAGACACAAGATACCAGCCACCCATAATGTGTGTTCATTGAGCATATTAATTCTCCTGTTTACTTGCCGCCACTGGAACTGCGGGAGGTGCGTCTAGCTGCGTCACGCGCGCTGCTTGAACTTTGGTAGCGGCTTTTAAAGTTGTTGCTGGTTGGTTTCGCCTGGGGCGTTTTCACTGTTCTTGCCGCTCCGGTTTTCGTCTGCGCATAGGGACTTTGAAACGATTGCCCGGTTTTTTGAAATTTCGATTTAGCTTGATTGTTCACATTAGTTTGAGACTTGAACTGGCTCGGAGAAGTGTAATGACTTCGACCATAATCATGGTAATAACTGTAATTCCGTCCAGAAGCCCAGCTGTTGTAATACACCGGTCTGTGAAACAGAGTGCTAAACAGAGCATATTTGCCGTACCATTCCCAAAACGAGCTGCCACTACTATCGGTTCTCCAATGTCCGTAATTGGGGTTACCCACCAACTGACTTCCCGGTCCGGTATCGGCTGATCGATTTGCCTGCAGGCTGGCTTCTTTGCTCATTGCTTCGACGCGTGCCAACTGGCCCTCTGACATATCTGCCAGGACATTGATCGGGTCGGTCAACATCATGGCATAAATATCCGGGTTCGCGGCAGTGCGAATGAGTTCCAGTTCTGACCAGACCTCCTGTACTGCCGATTCACCTTTCCCCGGTGCGGATTGCAGAGCAGTTTTTGCATCATTTAATCTCGATTTGAGGCCCTGGAAAATTGGCCCCGCCGTTGTTGTATCCAAAGTAAGCGCGTCGACAATTCCGGACATTTCCGGTTTCTGAGCGCGCACAACATCAGCATAGTGATTTAATAATTGGGTGTTTCTGAGGGAGCCTGAATTTATTTGTCTCTGCAAAAGTCTGACAGCGCCCTCTGTTTTGTTAAACGATTCGTCTAAAAAAGCCTGCCAATCTTCCTGTTGGGAACTACAGCCCGATAACAGGAACAGACTGATTAAAAATGCACAAGAATGCAATGCCCTTTTCATAATGGTTCCTGCTTTTTAAATGGGTGATCGGAAAGATGGGTGGATTGTGGCAATTTTCGCTTTGCATCAGAAAAAGCGAGTACGGAGGAGTCAGACCGGCTATTGGGAATTCCCCTGTTTAGCACATTTGTTTCGATGGTTTCGGCTGATGCTGCCGATACGATGACTTCAGCGGCCTTTTCTGCATCACAACTGCCACACATAAATACATCGAAGGCCGCGTATCCATGCTCCGGCCAGGTATGTACCGTGATATGAGACTCAGCCAGAACAAGAACACCAGTGACGCCCATTTGTGGGCCAAAACGATGAAAATGTGAAGACAGGACTGTAGCACCCGAAACTCGGGCAGCGCTACTTAATATTTCTTCCAGAGCATTTTCGTTCAGAAATGCATGTTGACCTTTGCACTCAATAATTATGTGCTTTCCTGCGAACATTCTGCCCTCCATTACGTCGCCATAATAGACCGTTTGTGAACATAAGGTTCAAATAATAATTGTACACCAATATTTACGAGTCTGTTTCCGAAAAAAGAATTTGCTACGGGAAAGGGGGCGGATTATTTTCCGATTAGACTCCTAAATTATTTACGGATTGCGTTACACTCCATTCAGGCTACATTGGGTGTGCTGTGATTTTCCGAATTCTGAGCGGCTTTCCTGAGGAGCGAGGATTCAATAATATACGAATCTTGACTTGTCTTATTGTCCGTCTTCTGCGTTGTAGCAACAGTTGCGTAGCCCTGCTATGCGCCTGTTGCTACGCCTTGAAGACAAACAATAATC
>Ga0114934_10000341_pt1 | contig 29188 bp, 55 predicted proteins | sample 4SBtaG_2_FD_99695 | JGI IMG/M metagenome (GOLD analysis project Ga0114934, IMG submission 99695) | Deep subsurface microbial communities from Kolumbo volcano to uncover new lineages of life (NeLLi) - 4SBTROV10_white metaG | ecosystem: Environmental > Aquatic > Marine > Volcanic ...
TAAGCCACCAAGAGTCTTAGTAGTTTCTTTCAACTCCTTGTCTAAGTCTGACATATTTTTTACGGCATCCTTAGTATTTACATTAACATCTATTTGAACATCTTTAGCCATGTTTTATTTTTTAGGTGGTGGCATATCGCCTTTATGAATCTGAGTAGGTTGATCGGTTGGTGGTGCTTGTACTAGCATTTGACTTTCTGTATCATAATAATACTTTACCCAAAAGTGTTTACAATTAGACCCACCTCTATACAAAAATATTGAATAACTATTTGAACCTCCAGAACCAAAACCAGGGTTAGAACCGTTTAATCTTAGAATGTCTTGGTATCTCATCAAAGACGCTCTAGTCCTAGTTGCTATTGTCTTACAAAACCTCCTAGAGTTTTTCCCGTACCCTAGAGAACCATAAGCATAAGAGTCATATTTATAAAGTGAAATTATTTTAAACTCTTCTTTTTTTTTGAACTCATCACGACCTATACTAAAGTCTTCATCCCCTATATCGTATTTAGGCGCATTATCTAAATCATCTTGCGTTAATCCTAGTTCACTTAATGGTATTCCTATATCTTCATTAGCATCTAAAAAATCTAAGAATATCTCTTTTAAAGTTTCCTCTTCTAGCTTCTTTACCTTCTCTTCCTCTGATAGTTCCTTATCAAAAGTTATCTTTTTTATATTGTCACAGTATTCGCACATAGAATATTTATTATTAAATATTTGTTTTTGTTAAATGTTTTTGTATCTTTGAGATATAAATGGGTTAATAACTAAAACTAGGGGAGTCGGCTAAACGTAGCGTTCCCCTTTTTTTATATCAATGGTATAGTAACATCAACTAAAGTGATAGACCTCTTTAGAACCCATCTAATAGTATTAGAAACCTCACCTTGAACCGTTACAATTACATTAGTACCTGAGATAGTTATATTAACATTTGCAGTTGCAAAGTCTGTTTTCTCTTTTTCAGTTGTTAACCCAACCTCATTAATAGTTCCTGCATCATTTCTATAAGTAGCAGAAATAACAGAACTATGTCCAAACTTACTATCTTCTTTTAATCCTACTACACTAACATCTATTATCACACAATTACCCTCTGCAATTGGAATAGTCATCGCATCAATAATACTTGCATCCGTTGTCTCTAATTCAGTAGTATTACCTCCAACAGTTACGCCCTCAGTAGTTATAACAGTCTCTCCAACATAGATAGCCTCGCTTTTATCAGCATAGACAGCATCTCCAACAACTAAAACTTTATCCGTATTCTTTGCAATAGAGTTTTTGTCTCCTACTATTACCGCACTTTCAACTCCTTCGGGTACATAGTTTTCACTACCATACATCTTAACCCCGTTTGAGTTTGGACTATTCCCATCCCTACCCATCATAACCGCCCCGTTAGGTTCTTGCGTTGGTGTAGTGTTACCGCTTATTATTGTCGGGTTATCTTCTCTTATTGGGTTTAATGGTTCTCCAGCACCTAGATAACAAACCCCGTTTTGATAGTTACCGCCCATCGCTTTACAACAATCCTCTGTGATAGTCAAACCACTAGCAGAAATATAGTAAGGGTTTTTAGTTCCTACACTTACACTCAGATCGTAAGGACATGAAGTTCCAGAAGTGGGAATCTCTACACTATACTTATTGAAAACATCTAAATCTATGATTTTATAAAGAACCACCTTAGTTAAGCTATCAGCACCAATCGGGTTGTAGTCTTTAATCTTATTCACCCTCCAATAACTACCATCTATAAAAATGATGTCTCTAAAATCAAAGTCCGCTATATCTTTAGGAGTTAAATAAACATTCACCTCTAATAGCCTTGAATTGATGTTAATGATATTATTTAAAGTAGCCTTATGAAACTTTTGATATAAATTAGAGATAGGAACATTTGAAGGATTCCAATATATCTTAGAACTAGAACCGAACCCTAAATCCTCTGTTGGATTGTAAGGGTCATCCCACATACCGCAATAAGGGTAAACATCTAATCCCGTTCCCGTATCTCCTATGTTATCTTTAAGAACTAAACTATCTTGTGTGATAGATTGAGTACCATTGTAAAATAAGATTCTAGGCTTAACCTTTTTAGCCTTTAAACTCTCATCATCTTTCTCTGCAAAGAATGGTGCAACCCTGTCTCCTATTTGAAAATTACTACATGGAGTAGGTGCGAACTTTAAAACATTTTTGTTTACTTTCTCGCTAAAGTCATTAACAACCGTAACAGATAAATCACCATACGTTCTCTTAATCTCATCCTTATACTCTTTATTGTATAAGTCGGTATCATCTGCATATGTGTATAGATACGTCTTAGCGTCCAGCTCTGACATTGGAGTAATCTTATAGTCTTTATCTCTAGCCACTAATTGAGTCCAATCCTTAACCTTTTGTTTTGACTTGAAAAAATCATCTCTAGGCTCTATGATTAGATTTCCTTTTTGGTTCGGGTCGTCTTGAATAATTAAGTTGAACATTTTAACAACGTCCATAAACATATCCTTAATCTTGATCTTATCAGATAGTAAACTGTTAACTGTTAAATCTTCATTCCCATAACTAGCATTTGATGAGGGTCTAATATCCATCTTTGTAAATAACCCGTCTAAAGATTCTTTAAGCATTAGAGTCATTAAGATGTTACTATCATTACCAGCGAAATTCATATCACTACGATAATTAAAGCCTACTAATATTCTTACTTCGTCTCCAGGTTCTAAAAATACATTTTCAGCAGTTAAATTAAATGGTAACTCACTATCGAAATCATACCAAGGAGATGTATGTGCTAAACTATCTGATAAATCAAATTCTCTAATACCGTCTATGTCGTTTGGGTCGTTTGGGTCTACTGATGAATCTAAAATAATTAGAGTCCCATCGTTCTTGATTAATTGAAGCCTATACAAATACTCACTAGTTCCACTTTGATAAGTTATATCACTACCGCTAACGTGTCGCATCTTTGGTATTAACTTACCTGTAAAATCTATATCATACCTTCCAACCTTATCACAAGTGAAACTATCTCCATTCCATTGTCCTAACTCATCTGTAAAGGTTATTTCATTACCTCCATCATCTACCGTGCCACTCTCTCTATTTAAACCTATAAAGTAAGCAAGTGAGGAATTATACCACCAGTTATTTTGTCCTATTGTCCTCTCAACTGTAAGAACCTTGTATTCGTTACCGCTCCCCTCGTTACCGTTTAAACTTACTATGGATTTCCTAGCCGTTTCCTCTGTTGCATCTAACTCTATCTTATCTCCTACAAATGGAATGATTAACTTTTTGAAGTAATCAGAATTGAAGAAGTTGGAAGTGTAGGTAAACCCTGCAAACTCAAACATCTTGTCAATGTAAGTCTTTAGGTAGAAACTAGGGAACAAATCATAGATATAAACATTATCGTAAATATCTGTACTATTCCCATTAACGATATACGGGTAAATATATCCTTGCCCTTCATTAACTAAGTTAGTATCAACACCGTTAACCTTACAAGTATAATCCCATGAATTTTGGATAGTAGTCTTATCTCTTGTATGGTTGTACTCACTAAAATCTAAATTCTTTAATGTGAAGTCTCCAAACTCATTAATGATATTCTTTAACTCTCCAAATATTACGACATCATAAGTGACCTCTTCATTCTTAGTGTTAATCTTATTAAGTTGTAAGTTCCCAATAAGTACCGTGTTATTACCAATAGTTATGGAGGCTGGTATTCTAATATTAGGATTAAAATTAATATTATTGATATTAACGTCAAATATCTGCTTAAAGAATTTATTATTGTTTGATGTTCCTGGGATAGTTATAGTCTTACTAAAATTAGTATTTCTTTTATCTATCTTTAGAATATCATCTATTTGGTAATTCAAAGATATACCTATATCCTCATAAGTATCTAATCTTTGCCCGTCTGCTATTATACTAAATCCGTTCATTATTTATATTTGTTCATTTTAATTGAACACTTTAAAAAAGTGAACAACTCTACTAATAAAAAAACTGGGTTTAACCACCAAGACAATTCAACTATTTTATCTAAAATTCTCATGTTAAGATTATTAGTTTTTTTTAACATTAATTTTTTGCTTGTAAATGTTTGACAAATGCAATTCTCTTAGCCTATCTAGGTCTCCCTTTCTCATTGCTTTATAAACTTCTTTCCTCCATTCGCTCCTATTCATTTACTTTCTATATTCGTTTGATGATAAAGTAATCTCAAATTGATATTGAAATAAATAGTCTGTTTGTTTCTTAAAGAACTCTTGTTTGTTTGTGTTGATCGTACAAGCTACCAATAATCCATCAGGCTCTTGAACCATTACATTAGAAGAGTTAAAAAGGTCTTTTATAATCTCGTTCTCAAATTCCTCAACCCATCCACTATTCAAAATCATTTTATCCCTGTACCTGTTGTAATAGTTCGTGTCCCCTCTACTGAATCCATCATAACCAAAAGTGTCATTATCTAAATCAAATCTCCCCTCCTTCTGATAGTACACCTTTCTCTCTGCCTCTGTAATATTCTTTTGAATGTATTTGAATGGGTAAGATAACCAACTTCCAAAGGCATCCTTCCAACATAAATGATAAATGTCATATCTTGAACAATCATCATTCACCTCAAATACTATATTGTTACTTGCTACGTTTGTATTTCTATCTAACTCAACTCTGTAATAAGACACATCATCTTTTACAGTTGATAAAGAAGAACCAGAGATTAAAGTAGTATTACTATTTAAGATCATTTGTTCAATACCAATAGGAAAATAAAAGTTGTCAAAGTCTTGGTAGTTGTTAATTCTAAATTCAGATATTACTACATCAGAACTATTAAAGCAAGTGATTAAAGGATTAGCCTTAAATACTCCGACATCTTTACTCTGACATAATAGCCAACTCTTAGAACTAGGTTCTATTCTAAATCTTAGGTTCTTAACGTCCATCTGAGATAAGATAGTACTAAGGTTGTTCTCATCAAACGTTCTTGCTTGAACTACATAAGAGTCAAAATCATTACCACTAAACTCATATTGTCGCTTAGTGAATACACTATTGTAAGCTACCAAATCATCAACCTTTTCTTCAATTGGGAAATCTGATATTCTACCATCTGCAAACTTAATCTTTCCTCCTATCGGTGGTGTTGCAATTGTATAAGGGATATTAGTCTCTATAACATATCCTAGAACTGCATCATAATAAATATCTGTAATAGTTCCAACAGTATTATAAGAAGGTGTAATAACTCCAAAGATACTACCTCCCTCAGCTGGTGTACTTGCAATAAATGGTTTATTTACCTTAATTGTTTTAGCATCTATTATTTCCGTCACCGTTGTAGCACCGTTGTAACTTGGCTCTGTTATTTGACCCGTTACATTTATTTGAGTTCCTAATGGTATGTTATGATCAACTAAAGCAGAAGTAAAAGCCAAGTCTCCAGCACTAAAAGTATTATCATCATAAGTCCACTCGTAAAGGTCTTGTTGTATATTGATTTGATCTCCTATCTTAAATGGGCTATTGGCAACATCTAAAGCTGTTCCACTTGTATTATTGAATCCTACATTGCCAGCATTAAAGAAATTATCTTCAAACTCAAATACATACTTATACTCTGTTCCAATAGTTAACCCGTATTCAAAAAAGGTATTTAAAGCCTCATATATTTCTCCTGTGTCTTCTATGTCCTGAGTTACAAAATCCTTTATTGAGTTGCTTAAGTCTAATTTAGCCTCATAGTCTTCATCGGGTAACATTGAATAGGGAATGATTCTATAAAAGTAACTTGTTGATGTTGCAACAATTGGCGCACCTAATACCAAGTCAATCACAAATTCAGTACTAGATACTATCTCTTTTACTATGTAAGTTCCAGAATAAGATTCTGTAACAGGGTTGTAAAATAACACCACATCTCCCAAAGTATAACCATGGTCTAAAACCGTTGTAATCTTAGTATAAACTAAACCATTATAATCTACGGGAACACTAGAAGCATATTCAGACTCTTGATATGTTACTTGAATATTATACTTTAAATTCTCTACATCTGTCTCATCAGATAAAACCCGTAAAGGTATAGCACTATATCCAGCACTAAACTCATTCGGTTCTGTTTTTATTGTTATAGCCATTATTTATTTCTTACTGTTATGTTATTATTCTTTGAAACATTTAATAGTAAATCTCCAACCAAATCATCTACCCAATCACTTACACCATCTTCAAAAGCATCTACCGCCCTACCTCTATCCATCTTCTTTAGTGTCTTGTCTATTACATTGGTTGGTTTAATACCATTCTCTCCTATACTCCTAGCAATTGGAAACGCTAAGTTTTGTGGCAACCCTCTAACCCTTAACCAAGGTTTAATAGCAGAAATAGGCGGTTGTTTACTTCCTGGTTTTCTCCCAGCATCTACATACTGTAAATAATCCTCTGCAATTAATTGGATAGTGTAGATAGTACCCATAGCCGTCTTAATTACACGACTATCTAAAGACCTTAATAATTTACCACTAGCATCCTTATCTAGTTTCCTTAGTTGGTCTCCTAGTTCTGCGATATAAGACTTACCAAATATCTCTAATGCTTCTTTTAGTCCTTTATCGTTTTTCATTACTCAACTAGAGTAGCACCTTTCAAAGTTATTACCTCACCATTTGTAGTTTTTAAACTATCAGCAGTGAATAAAGTATTAACCCCCGAATCAATAGAAGTTTCCGTTACAATATCCCATTCAACAGTCCTAGATAAATTAGGAGTCTTATTTTTTTGTGCATCTTCCAGCCTCTCCCAAAAGATTAACTCAGCGTGTGCCTTATTCTCTAATAACTTAGCACCAATAAAACGAATAGTGAAATAATCTGTATTATATTCTTGTGCCGTTTTTAATCCTGTATTCTCTTTAAAATAAATATTCATATCTTTATATTTTTATAGTCCTAGTTCTGATAATGTGAATTGTCTAACCAATGCAGACTGAAAGTTATTAGTTAAAGTACCCCATACCCTCATGGAATTACCAACATACCAAACCCAAACAAATGATGAATCGTTATGTTTCACAGTAGAACTCCAAAGGGCTGTCGCGCCACCTGTTATATTATAATTTAATGGGGAGTAATTAAAAACAGAATCCGCACCAAAATTAGCCAACGATTGTACTTGCCTAATATTACAAACATACCAATTATTGAAACTTTCTACGGTGTAAGGTTGCCCAGCTAACCAGTTGAACCAAGTATTTGCTGAAATCCCTTTTTGAGCACCGAAACAAAAGACACTAACTTCTGAATTTGATGAATCGAATGTTGTCCAATCCACATAAAGGCTATTGCCATAAACCTGGAGTCCATCTGTATCCGTAAATCTATTATTGTTCCCAAAAGGATTTGTCCAAGATAATGTGAAAAAATCCGTGTCCCTACCAAATTGAATGTCTCCATCATCGTTTGTTGCGTATGATATTGTCTGTCCTGTTCTAGTAGGTTTTAAACTATCAGCACTACCACCAGAAAAATTTAAATCTATATCCTTTACACTAGGAAATAACCCCTGACTTACACCATTAATAAACAACTCTATGTCTGGAGTCTCTAAACTACCCCCACTTTCAACCGTTGTATTATAACTCCCATCTGAATTGAATACGCTAGCCACATCACATTCACAAGGATTTGGGGGGTTAATATTATCAAAGTCTCCAGGTATGTTGCAATTAAGGTTTAATATTTTTAAATCTAAAGTAAGAATCCAACCATACGCCTTATCTGTTGTGTCGTCTTGGATAGGTTCAATAGTTACTGCTCCCCCATCTGGAATAAGTACCTTCTGATCTCTTAGGTAATTACTTACATAGTTTACAATGTCCATACAAATCTGTTGAGTGTCGGACATTATCTCACCTGTATTATTAGAGTCTAAACCGTTTACATCTTTGTAGTTGCTTTGGTTATTCCATTGGTCTAATACTAAGAATTGAAAAGTTAAGGTAGGGATAACAGTCTTATTTCTACTCACTTCAATTGTACTAGATGTCGCATTAGTTACCCATAAATAAGGAAACTCCATTTGATCCGTTGTGCTTATCTCACTAGTTGAACCATAACCGAAATCCTTTATTTGTCCATGAGCATCTGCAAACGCTTCAAAATATCCTATTAATTGATTTAGTGTTGTTATCATCTAAGTATTGTTTTGTATGTTGTTCTGTACTTCATCTCTATTCTTAAAATAACCTAACCAATCTAAAACCGCTAAATAGTTAGTCTTATAGATTCCATCCCTCGTTTCGTTTAGTTCCTTAATCAAAATACTTATCATGTGGTGATAAGCATACTTAGGTTCTATTGAGGTTGGGTTAATATCTTCAAACCTTCTTTTCTTCTCTTCCTTTTTCTTCTGACTGAATAGCCCCTCGTAGCTTCTTACTATTGCTTCTTGCCATTTAAAAAAAAAACAAACAGAGAATGAACGTCCATTATTCTTACGTTCTCTCTAAACATCTCAGCCCTATCCATAAACTCATCATCAAAAGTCTCTAGTTTACCGTTGCTCTTTTTCTTTCTTAGGAAGATACAAAGCATCTCACTAATTCCAGCCTCAATGTTATTCTGGTACTTATCCTTTAAGATGTTTAAGCTAATGACCTCCCCTGTATTTAGGTTATCAAAATCATCCTTCAAATAGTACTTCTCTTTATTAATACTTATAGATTTCTTTTTACTTAGTTTTATTGGAGTCTTTGCAAACTCTAAAGGTTCTAATATCTTTGGCATATCATTAACGGGTATCATGTAAGCCGTTTTAATATCCATTCCAACTAAGGCACAAATCAAATCTAAACTATATTTTAAATCATTCTCACTCTCTTTAACAGATGTTAGTTTCTCATACATCTTGACTGTCATATCTTCCCAACAGTCAGGAACTTCATAAGACTTCTTTTCATCATCTATTGTTAAATTCAACTTAACCATAATTCTTTTTTAATTAAATATAATTTATTTGTTAATGTTTTTAATCACTCTCTCATTATCTTCTAGTTTTATATTGCTTCCCTCTTTAGGTGTGAACCCATCTTGTTTACCTTTGATTTTAGAACCCTCATTTATAATTTCTTTAATATTCATTAAGTATTCTTCATGACCTATACTCCATAACGACTCTGTAAGTTCTTTCATTAGTCTTAACTTCTCCTCTTTTTCTTTATCTATCCAAGTCATAATCTATAATTTAAAAAGGCTTTCTAACCTTACCCTTAATTTCAAATACCATTCTATAAGCTAAAGCATCAGATATATCTGGACTCCTTCCAATAGCCTTACTAACTTCTTTCTTCTTAACTAACTTTAACTTACCGTCTATCGTTTCTAATGGTTGGCTTCTTATCTCATAAACCTCTTGTATTAAATCATCTTTCAAAGTTAGATCATGACACTTGACAAAACCACCCCCAATCATTTCAGCTAACTTAAAATAAACTTGTGATTTAATGTTATCGTAGTTCTCTCCATTAATCGGCTTACCATTATTAATAAAATCGTATGCACTTCTTAATTTAGCCTTTAGATATTTACCTACTCCATCAGCATCATAGACTATTTGTCTAGGGCTTACGTTGTATTTATCCCTTAGTTTGATTATTTCTTTCTCAGGCTCATCCCCTTTGTAATGATGTATCTCCAATATGTCCAATCCATCCCAGAGAATAATAATACACTTATCACCACTAAAAGCAATATCAGCAGATATGTAATAATTGTTATTAGGCTTATAACCTTTATGATTATAGATATCAAGTACTTCATCATATTTTAATAGTCTTGTTTTGTCACCGTCGAAATCCCATTCACCTTTTAATAGTCTCGCCTTTGATATAGGGTCTAGGATTAACCCTAAACTCTTTTCATAGTTCTTAGGTCTAAATGGGTTGTCTGTTAATAATGCTGGGATATACTTTCTAAACGGTTCTAAATCTCCCTCTTGCCAAGGTCTATAAAAATCACTATACAAGAAATTCATTGACGGGTTACACGTCATAAATAAAATACCTTTGATTAGATACTCGTCATTCTTCCACCGTCCTAGTCTTGATTGAAAGATAGTCTTTCCCTTTTGCTCTACTCCTCCAGCTTCTTCAATACAACCAAACGTTAATAATGCACCTCCAAACCTATCATAGTTAGGATCACTTGGTAAGTACCTCAATTCAAAGAATATTATCTCACTACCATTTTGAAAGGTTATCTTCCCATCTATTGAATTATACTTATAGTCTGATTGTTCTAAGCCTAGATTCTTGGCTACTTCATAAAAGGTTGTAAGGGTATTCTTTTTGATTTCTGTTAGTGTATGTCTCCCTAGACCTATTCTAATCCCTGGGAACTCTTGCGCCTTAATAATCATTAAAGCCCATAAGACGTAAGATTTACCACCACCAGCAGCACCACCATACAAAACCTCTTCTAGAGTATCATCATCAAACGACTCTAAAAAAGTGTATTGTTTATTTGATGGTTTAAATTCACTTATCATCTGGCTTAATAATCTTAATAGACTTTTGTCCTGAGTGTTCTACCTTCTCAGGCTCGTTGTCTCCTGTCATTTTGTTATGAACTTCAATAGCCTTAATAGTTAGGTTCTTATTCTCTGCTGCCATTATGCTTTCAAGTAGTCCTAGTTTATCATCCTTAGACATTCTAGAACGCTCTCTAATGAGTTTTCTTTCACTCTCTAGATATTCTATAACGTTAGCATTAGTTAGTAGCTTAGAGGCGTTTACTTTAGCAGTCTCATCCGTTACGTCTGGATATACTTTATGATATGCCTGAGTTCCATTCATACCATTAATTAAGTACTCGTCTATAAATGCCTTATGTCTATCGCTAATATCACTCATCGCTTTCTAGTTTATCTATTCTCTCAATTATCTTTTCTATTCTATCTACTGCTAAAGAAGGTGATATTTTCCCCTCTTTCATTTGTTTATGTATTGTCTTTAGTCTGTTGTTTATCTTTGTTAGTTCGTCTATCATTTATTTTCTTTTGGTGGTTCTGGTAATGGCATCCAATGGGTAACATCTCCGAGTGTATCGAAATAATGTGGCTCATTAGATGAATCTTTTATTAATCTAACACAAGATATAGTATTGCATTCGTATGCTACTAAATAATTCCTAAATACTTTCTCTGGCAATCTATCTTCTACGCTTATCCAATTACTTCCCATTTCTTATTTTACTTATTTCTTCCTTGTTTAACTCTGCCCACTTTCTAACTCTTCTCTGAGCATATCTTATTTGGGTCTGACATCTTGAACAAATACCTTTACATTTAGGGTCTATGTTGTTTCTAATAAACATCTCTAAGTCCTTAACGTTTACTCTTGCTTTTAAGACTGAATCCATTTGCTCTATTATCTCTTTTGTAATCATGCTTTTTTTTTACTTATGTATTCATCTAGCAAGTATCCAAGTAGTCCACTCATAGAGGCTAGAATAGGGTCTAATGTATATCCTAGTACAAATATAAAAGACCAGCATTTAAGACACACGAATTTAATTAGGTTGTGTTTCTCTAGTCTCTCTATTATTAAAGTTGCATATTGTATAGCTACCCACATTAAGGTAACTCCTCCTAGTATTATTTTAATATCATTCATTGTTTTATTGTTAGTTCTTCTCCTGTCAATGCAAAGTAAAGGTTTTGTAGTTGGTGTACGTGTTCGATTAACGAGGGAACTCTTCCCCACTCAACACTAACACCAATATGACATTCTAGGCCTATTAAATCAACCGCCAAAAACGTATCCTCGCCTATTAATTTACAATAATCCTCCACATCATCCTTCTCAAACCCAAACTTTATCAACCACTCTTCTGTTAGTGGTATGGGTAGACAACCTTTTAAACCATCGTAATACTCATCATTTATTAAGTGGTCTGATATTACTTGTGTGTAAAGACTGTTATCATTTATTAAATTCCCTATCCTTAATTCTTTACTATCCATTTGCTTTTGTTTTACTTATATCGTGCATCGCGATACGCGATATTTAACTATTTGCTTTTGTTTTATTATAAACTGTGAATGGTTCTATTGTCATAAAGGTTAGCATCTCTTGGTGGAATATCATTAAAGCCATCTCATTAACCTCTACTCTATCTCCATAAACTGTATAGATTCCATTTCCTACTGTTACCTCAAATTCAAAATACTCTTCTTGCATTATTAAATATAATTTTTACCTATGTGTTTCTTAATCTTATTAATAGCCTTCTTTACTGTTAGGTGTATTGAGACATGATCTATTCCATACTCTTCCTCAATTCCTCTTAGAGTTGATTTCTCATCCTTGTGCTTGTGTTCTGCTAACTTATAATAGATTGATAGTATTTCTGACTCGTACCATGATAGTATGTTATTCTCGTTGCAGTACTTTAATATATCAAAACTATGATAGTCTTCATCCTCTATCGGTAGTTCTTGGATATCTATATTATCGAAGTGTTGACCTTTGTATTTCTTATAAAAAGGAGAGGTTCCAGAATTGATTTGATTAGTGCATATTCTATAAATAAGAAATAAAATAGTACCTTTCTCGTATCTGCTTATTATGTAACTGTCTTCTTTATTTAAAAGAATAAGGAATAATTCTTGTTTAAAGTCATTGAATAATCTACCATCTCCATTCTTAATAAGAATATTTTGTATAACAAAATCTAAGTCTTTATCCTTAAACAACTTTGCTATTATTTCCGTTTTGTTCAACATTTTTAATTGTTGGTTTAAACAAATATAATACTTTTATTTACTCATTAGTGTTTCGATACTTGGAAACTGTAAATTAATTCCTTGTTCTGCAAAGAACTTTGTTAGTATGTCTATTATCCTATTCATTTGATTAGTGTCTAGCTTAGTTGTGGAATCTGTATTGAATAGAGTTTTCTGTATAGGCTTCCATATCATTTCTTTCACTATTGACTCGGTGTAAGGACACCCCATACTTAAACCTTTTATACCTGTGTATTCAAATTCAATACCTAGATTGTTTAATTCTTCTGATACAAAGGCAAAGTATAAATGAAGTGCACCGTTCTGAGTTACTGTCCTAGTCTTATTGATTGTTTTAAGTTCAAAGTGTTTCTCTCCTTCAATGATCTTATTAAAATCTATTAAGGCTTTTGCTTTTTCTTGTGGAATATTAGGGTTGTACTTCATAGCTATTTATTTAATTGTTCTCGCATCCATTTAGCACCTTCAAGAAACCCGCTAACCCTAGAGCCACAACAATCTGAATCATCTAATATCCAAAAATCATCCGTTTCATTCTCTATCTCTTCATCCGTCACTTCCTTTCTTGAATTAACGAAGTCTGTTAATAGGTTCATAATTGTTTTAGGTGCTATTCCATAAAAACCACTGTTTTCATCTTGAAACTTATCCCAAATTTTATGACTCCTCAAAAACTCTTCAACGTCTTTAGGTTGTTCTTCCTTTGCTTTTTGGAGGGCTTTGTCAAAATTATTATCTACAATAGAAAGTATTTTGTTTTCAATTTCAGGTCTTAATAACATAAAATCATTTAATTCAAATAATATTCTATCCCTTACTTCAATCAATTCTTTATTCATAGCTTATTTAAGTTTTATATCGTTTTATTAATTAGTGATAAGGTTATTTAAGTTTTCTTATCTTCTCTTTGTATATCTCTTTCAATTCTATCAACTCAGGTATAGACAACTTAGAAGCGGTATTTACCATCCTATCTAATTGTTGCATCATTGGTATTCCAATCCTTACTTTTAACCTTTTCCTATACTCGTGTATATTACCTCCTTTATATTGATTGCAGTAAACACATTGACCATGCACATTAATCTCGTTAAACCTTAGATTAGGATAACTACCAACTGAATAAAAATGTCCAGCGTCAAACTTACCCTTCAATGGTTTATCGCAACTTATACAAGGCTTACCCTTATCTCTTAACCTTATGTACTTATTGAATACTATTTGAAGTTCTTTAACATAATCCGAATGGGTCTTTAACTCTTCTTTGATAACCTTCTTTCTTTTCTTCCATTCCTTTTCTTCCTTTTTCTTCTCTAGTTCTTTGGCATAGATAGAGGCACACTCCCAGCTGCAAAGATATTGTAATGGTCTTTGTTGCTGGAAGTATTGCCCACATTGTTTACACTTTCTTTTCTTCATTAGAAAGGTAAGTCTTCTACTCCATCTTCTATTTGAGCCTCAATAGGTGGTGTTGTTACTGAGTTATCAACTTGTGCTTGTTGCTCTGCTGAAATCTTCCAAGCTGATAAGGTAGTAAAATACTTTCCTTTCCACTCGTTACAACTCACGTTAAACTCTACATTAACTAACTGACCTTTTTTGTTGTACTTCTTAAAGTTGTCCACCTTATCAACTCCAAACACTTCAAAACAATAGATGTTATTATACTGCTCATTGTTATCTACTACAAAGGAAATCTTTTTCCAATCCTTACCGCTTCCACTAGTCCCGCTTTGCTCTTCTAGTATATTAATTATTTTACCTGTTACTTTCATAATTATTGATTTAAAATTTTTAACCTCATTTTCTTTTGATAGTGTTCATTCGCTATCTTAATACTGTCTATCCTTCTATTTAAAGAGTCTATCTTTCTATCTGATATTTCTCTTAGTCTTTTCTCTTCCAACTCTTCTGGAGTTAACTTTTCTACTTGTTCACTACAACCTAGTAGGAATAATGGCAACAATAATAATTTTCTCATTTCTATTTGTTTTTTAATTGGTTTAAATCTTTACTATTTAATACTACTGCTTTTTGATCTCTTATACTTTCAGTCTTATTATTTCTTGGTGCATTGTATTTATAACTTTGTGCTTCTCTTTGGCTTTTAAACTCCCACGCTTGTTGCCTCTCTTCCTCATACATTCTAAACCATAAAAGTATCTTTGACATTGTTAGAGACTCATAAAACTCTCCATACTTCCCCAGCTTTGCCTCGTTAAAGATAATATTTATATCTGTAACTTTCATACTCCTATAAGTACTCACTATTAAAAAAGCGCATTCATCTATTTGGTTCTCGCTTAGTGTTCTCTTTAGGTCTAGTGACTGCATTAAGTTTATAATCCATAGTTTAATATAGTTCTCTATCTTTGAAGTTCCCAAGCTATTAACTAGGAGACTTAAAGTAGGTGCATCCGATTCTATCGACTGCTCTATCTTTCTAACCTCTCCATAGTTCTCTCTTAATCCTTTTACACTATAAACCGTTTGCAATTCTTTGGAGGTAATCCTCACTAATTCCGATTTCTTCTTTTCCATTGTTATTAGTTTTAAGTTCAAAAAATCCTTTCCATCCGTTCTCTATTGATTGGGAGATAATCATTATCGCATCCTCTTCACTTCCTTTAGATAGGTCGCTTAGTTTCTTTAATGCTCCTTGTAGGCTTAATCTACTTTTATACTTAAACCCATGTTCTATTCTTTTATACTCGATCCAATTAAAGAACATAATCCTAAAAGCAGTACTATCATAAGGTATCACTACCTCTTTACATAGTTTAATCATTCTCTCTCTTTCCTTCTCTTCTCTGCTATTCTTTTTCCTTTCCTCGTTCTCTCTCTTTATCTGTTCTAAATAAGTTCCTGAGTTTTCCTTAACTAGTTTTCTTATCTCTGATCCTAGTTCTTTATCATTAGGAAACTCTTTTACAAGTTCCTGGACTCTCTTTAATGTGTTGTTTATCTTTTCCATGTTATTTCTTTTTTCTTGTGAACCAATTACTTATTTTAATATACAAAATTATTAATACAAATAACGCTAAAACACCAATTGCAAATGCATCCTTTATTGTTACCACGTAAATCCAATTCATCTTATTTCTTTTTAAAGTTAATATCATATCCATACTTATCTAAAACTACCAATATTTTCTTCCAAGTTAAACCACCGTTCTTAATCGAGGTGTAGAAAGAAGTAGGACACTTAAAACCTAACTCCTTACTTATCTCTGTTTTTGTTATTCCCTTTTCTAATGCTAGGGTGTTTATAAAATCGCTTAATCTATTTTCCATAATCTATTTTTTTATAGGTAATTGCTTAACTCTTGCTCTAGTTCTTTAATTTTAACTCTACTGCTATTAACTAGGTAATCTATTTCATCATCACTAAGTTTAAATAAGCTGATACTTCCAATAATTGAGAAATAAGAAAGCTCTATTTCTTCCCCATCTCTAACTTTAAGTAGAAATCTATTCCTATTTTTTAACTCACTAATTTTCTTTTCTAATTTACTTGTGTCCATAATTACTTCTTTTGGTTTAAATCTTGTTCTCTAATACTAATGAGTTTCTGTACCTTCTTCTTATCTTTATAAAGGCTCGTAAGCACTTCATCCTCTTTATACGATTCATTCTTTTCCTTGATGTAATGTAAATGATACTCTTCATCATTTAATTGCTTTATAATTGTCCTTCCTAAATCTACTCTAAAAGATAGATTCATATACTCTTCTCCTTCTCTTAACTCTTCAAATAGTCTGCTCATAGTTCTAATGTTTAGTATAATTAAATCTAACTGCACCGTTATTATCTCGGCATCCTAACTGCTCAACCGTTCCAGATTCATCTGTTTTAACAAACCATTTCCATTCTTTTAACTTTAGTTTGAATGTTTGCTTTACTCTATTACCATCAACCGCAAACTCATCAGAATTTAATTTTATTTGAATAGTTGGATAGTTGTATAATTCTCTCCCAATACCCCAGTTAAAACAAGCCCTCTTAAATGAATCACTAGCCAATCCTTTTTCTTTCTCTGTAAAAGACTCTGTTCCTGTATCTTCTTTTGATACCCATTGCAAGGCTTCCTCATTGTAGATTGATACTATACAATTATGATTGTTATTAGTATGTTCTCTCTTCCAATTTAAAGCACCACACACATCGTCTAATACTTGCATATCTACCCTTGCATCTTTATAAGCTAATATTGTAGCATATCCACCCTTATTAATTGATTGAATCCTAAACTCAATCTGATCTACCCCTAAAGGCTTTTGTAAATCTTTAATGTTCATCTTAAAATAATGTTATTACGTTCTTATTAAATCTCTTTTTAAATCCGTTTCCTCTAACCTCATAGACTCTCCCGTTCTTATCGTGGTGAACCTTGATATACTTTCCAATATCCTTTTTAAATATGTCTATTTCTCTATCCGTTAAAGTCCTTTCTATTGTCCTAGAAGTTGGGAACTCTCCTTTAAACTTCATTCTTTTGATTTTAGGTCTATCCTCTCTTGATGCAATGATATAGTACTCTCTATCTATAAAAGCATCTTCTCCTAGTCTTACTCCAACCTTAGAAACTCCAATGGCATAACTTACCCCTTTCTTTTCTAGTGTATCAAATACTGTTCTTTTAGTTCTCATAATGTCTTTTTGTTTTATCAAATATAATAATTATTTCTTATTATCCAACATTAATTTTATGTTTTTTAACTTACTAATATAATTCTTATCCTCTGCATAACCCAAATCAGTTAGAAACTTATAATAGTCTCCACCTTTATACTTGTATTGAATCATATTTTTGTAACCTCTAATTGATTCTCTCCAATGATTGAAGGTGAAATAACAATGGTTTCTACTGTCGTATAGTCCGAATAGATTATTTCTTTTAATACAGTTGTAGGATTTTGCCCAGCCTGTCTCCAGGATAAATTGCCTTGTTACTATCTCAGGTTCTTTCACCTCTTGTCTTAAACATTCATTGTAAACGTTCTCAGGCGTTGGTAATAAGAAGTGAAAGTATAATACTAGTTTAATCATCTTGACTTGTGTTAATTCCTAAATCATTCTCTAAAGAATAAACCATATTCATAATAGTGTCGTTCTCCTTTTGTAAATGTAAAGCCTCAATCTCATAAGAATCCTCTCTTAACTCCTGGATTGTTTTCTTATTAGCCTGGTGTTGTCTTCTCATCTTTCTGCTAAACCCTATAATCTTAGTGACTATATCATTAACCGTTGACTCCTTATGATCTATCTTTGATAACATTAAATCAACTGTACTCTGTTGTAGTGGTGTTATGTGAGTCGTTCCTAATATTTGCTCCATATCTCTAAAGTAATACAAGGCAGTACCATGATTCTTATTCATTATCTTACCAACATAAGAACAACCTAGACCATATTTTCTATGTAGGATATAAGCGTAAACCTTCCGAGCGTTTACTAAACTTCTTTTCCTGTTGTCTGATAAGAAAGCATCTCTATCAACTCCCATAAGTCCACACAACTTATTCATATCTTTTTGTACTCTATCTTCTAATTCCATAATTATAATACTTTAAACTCTTTTAATATTCTTACCGCTATAAATCCAATCCCTAAAATAATCAATATAGGGATTAACCAACCTTTAGACTTCTGCCAGAATGTTAATTTCTGATAGTTAAATATCTGAGTCGGTACGGTTATAGTTTTAACTACTTCTATCGTGTCGCTCTTGCAATTACCAAATACATAGATGCTATCCTTATGAACATAAGTTTTAATAGTCAAGTTCTCTTTAGTAACTATTAATGTATCTGTTCTATTAATAGAATGGATGGTATCTAAGCGCACATCTTTTGTAATTACTGTCGTAGTGTCATAGAAAGTACTATCTACATTCTTAGCTAGGTAAGGATGCTTTGTGAGTATTCTATTCAACCTCATTTGTGGAGAGCAACCTACTAAGATCAACCCTATTAATATTATTCTTATTGTTTTCATATCTCTGTTTTTCTTATTTCTTCAATATCTTCGTTTAACTCTTGAATCTTCTTATTAGCTAATTCAATAGCCTCCTCTTTGATTTCTTCTTGTGTCTTATTTTGATATAAAGTGAATGTACTCCAATTTTCAATACCATTGCTTGATGTATCTATGTCAACTAAAAAATCACAGGCATTACACTCTTCAAATAGATTTTTAATGTCGTATGGATCAATTGGATGATATAACTCTTTTCTTAATAATATTCTTTGTGACTCTACGGTTTCACCGTCTATTGTAAATGTTTTCATAATCTGCTGTATAATTTATTAATGTTTGTTAGTACTACTTTATTCACTTGATCGTCTAGGTTAGCTATTAACTCTTCTAATATCTCATCATCAATATTAAATTGGCTGCTTATAACCTTTTCAAAAGACCTTTTATAAGCCTTATTAAAGTTATTAGTTGTTACTTTCATTTCTCTAGTCATTAAACTAGAAGTCTTTAACTCATCAAAACAGTCCTTTGCTGCTTGGATATGTGCTACTGCTAATAATAGCTTTACATTTTCTTTCATAATTTATTTATTATAAATTTTTTACCTCCTATTAGAACCTTATCATTAAAGTTCTTTATTCCATTAAATGATTTACCTCTATGTTTTGCGGTGTCACTAATTGTTTTTAAATCTAAGTATGATGCAATAAACTGAACTAGAAAAACAGATTCTGTTTCAGTTATATCATCTTTGTTTATTGCGTGAATCATCTGTATTACTTGATCGTTCATGGTGGTTAAATTTTTTGAATGTGTTTTATTCGGTTGTTATATGCAAACTACATTATCGGTTAAAATAAAGTAGTTTGTTTTATATCCTTACTTCTTTGTATTCCTAAATAAGTTTCAAATATAGTCCTACCAGCTTCATAGTCTACAAGGTTACGAGCCATTTTTTGAACTGGTTGTTCTCCTTTGTATTTGTAAAAATCAAAATCGTGAAACTTACACCATTGCTTTACCTCATTTTCTCCAGCTCCAATTTTAGGGGCTTTTCTATCACTCAAGTTTCCCGGTAGTTTAAAATTACACCAATATAAATGCCTATGTCTTTGTTGACCTACAATCAAAGGCGTATAATATGGTATAACATTTTCAATAACAAACCCACCTTTAAACCTTGCATCTTCTCCTTTTGAAACTGTTTGAAGCATAATTATCTCTTCATAAAGTTTCATGTCCGGATATTTTGTTTCCACTCTAGTATTATATCCCCTGGCTCTCGAATGAGTAGGACAAGGAGGTGAAGCCCAAATAAAATCAAACTCTTTGTAATGGTCTAATAAATATTGGTGAGCATCTGCAACAATTACCTTATCATTTGGGAATCGTTCTTGATATAACCTAGCAGCTTCTGGGTCTAACTCAACAGCTGTAACTTCAATATCTTCTTTTACTTCGTTCCACTTGTAGCGGTTACCACCCAAACAAGCGTATAAATTTAATATCTTCATTTTTGTATCTTTATCGTAAGCATATAACAAGGTATAAAGTGCATTAAAACGCACCTTATACAATGCGTTGTAGGCAATATTGCTATTTACCTCTTCTCTTAAATGGCTTACCGCAACCGCAAGTCCAAACATTGTCTCCAAGAGTAGGTTTATCGCAATCGCAATACTGTTCGCTTTGCCCCACAACACTGCATAAAGCTAATTGCTTTTTAATATCTATAAATTCATTTAGTCTTTTTTGCTGAGTTTCTGTTATCCCTTCATAGTTTTGAGAATGGGTTAATTTTTTTATTTCTAAATCTAAATGTTCTGTTTTCATTTGTCTTTTATTTATTAAGTTATTGTTTAAGTTCAAAGTTTAGTGCGCGGCTTACTTGCCATACACGGTAGCGTTGTGTCGTAATACAAGTACATACGCACAACAATAAATATAAGTAATGGGGTGCGATACTTAGGAGATATGGGCAGTACTCCATACTCTTAGCTGTCTTCATCCTTAGTATCTTTCTAGAATACCCCACTACTCATATTCTTTGCCGTTAGAGTGCATTAAAACGTCAGTTTACACAGGTCGTTAAAATATTATTTCTAAATCTCCCTCTTTATTTTCTACACTTAACTCATGAACATCTACATCGTCTAAGGTCATTTCTCTATGACCACATTCTACATGGCTATACTCTCCAGCTTCTATAAATGTCTCGTATTCTAATGTCTCAAATGTTGCTTTGTACCAATACATCTTACCGTTGTATAAATACTCGTCCTCGTCCTCATCATAATCAGTACCTTGATACTTATCTATAACATGATACTTAATGTTGTCTATTAAATCTTGTATTTCTTTCTGTGATAACTTCATAATTAATTGTTTTGTTTCATCAAAGATAATATTTGTTTTTTAATATCCAATAATAATTTAAAGTTTTTTTAAAAGTTTTTTTTATTCCAAAGTTTTTATTATCTTTGACTCGTTACTTTGTCGGTGAATAATGTACGCTCGGGTAACGGAATTAATTAAACTCCAAGAGGATTGAGCAAGGGAGTAAACTCAGGTCTAAGGTTGGACGAGTGCTAGGAGGGTATCACTGCCCGTAGATAACAACCAGTTAAATAAGAGTGATTAATTATTTAACCCTTGAAAAGCTGTGAGTAGTATAAGCATAGTTAGAGGATGTACTTAGTTGAAAAAATTATTTCTTTTTCTTCTAGGGTTTAGTCTATCCTCTTCCTACTGAAAGAAAGTAAAGCATAGTTATTAACTAGTATAATAGTAATAATATAAATAGAGTTTGTATAATTAAAAAAAAGTTTTATATTTGTAGTTCTTCGTTTAGTGCTGACACCACTTTTTATATGATAATATTTTTTTAAACCTCCGTTGTAGATATGTGTCAGATATTTACTTCGGGGGTTTTTTTAAAACAATAAAAAATGAGAGAATTAATTAAAGTACAAAAGAATGATGATGGAAGCCAAGTTGTAGACGCAAGGGAGTTGCACGAGGTTTTAGGGGTATCAAGAGAATTTTCTAAATGGATTAAATCTAATTTAACTAATAGTCCATTCTTTGAAGAAGGTATTGATTATATTCTAATCGCCAATAATGGCGAAAAGAAATCTAATGCTCAAAAAGACTACGCATTAACACTAGATACTGCAAAGAAACTATCAATGGCTACTAGTACTGAAATGGGTAATAAGGTTAAAAACTATTTCTTAGAATGTGAAAAGAAACTATCCAGACCTAGAACGGCTTTAGAGTTAGCAAAGGAACAAGTTCTTTTACTAGAGGATTTAGAACGTACTCAAAAAGAATTAGACATCGCAATTAAGACTAAAGCAGAAATAGGAAGCAAAAGAGAGGCAACCGCAATGGCAACCGCATCAGCACAAACAAGAAAAGCCAAACTATTAGAAGCTGAACTAGACAAATCTATGGAGTACGCCTCTATAAAGAGGATGCAAATGCTTAATCATGGTATTAAATTCAATTGGAGGTTATTAAAATCTAATGGAATAGAGATGGGAATTAAACCGATAGATATATTTGATGCTAATTATGGAACTATCAAAGCATATCACAGAGAAGTGTGGAAGGAAACGTATAATTTAGAATTTTAAAAATATAATTATGAAATTTTATACTATAACAGAATTAGCAGAAATGTGTTGTAAAACTGATAGGACTATTTATAGACATTTAAAAAATGTAAATTTACTTAAAAGTGATTTAACTAAGAATGGTAAAACAATACTATACTCTGAAAGGGTTTTAAATATATTATTAGGGAAACCTGACACAAGTGCAAAGGATAAGGAGATACAATCCCTAAACAATGAAATAGAAACTTTGAAGTTTGCTAATAAACAACTAAGTGAGTTTGCTCAACAGGCTTTTGACTTACTTAAACTAGAAAAGGTAAGTAGAAATCACTAGAACAAAAAAAAGAGGGGTCGTTAATTCAACCCCTCTCTAAAACATAAAAACTATCAACACATGAAAGATAGTATAAATATACAACTTTTATTTTAAAATATGTTATTCTTGATTTTAAATTGTAGGAAATCCATGTAAGTTTTATTGTTGATTTTATAAGGTTGTTTACACTCCTTACACTTCATATAATGTTGAATCGTTCCAGCAGCCGTTGTGTAAGTCTTATTTAATCCTATATGGTTTGTTCCACACTCAGGACAAGAAAACTTATCACCGCCTCTTAAAACAGTATAATTAGATTTATTTCTTACATAAGGTCTTAACTTCTGATAGACTTCCTCTAAAGTTATTACATCACCATCGCAATAGTAATGCAAATGATCTAAAGCTTTTTGATTTTTATTGAATACAATATCAAACCAAGTCTCCATACCTCCAGAATCTATCTTTCTAGTTACATCTAAATACTTTGCAACCTCAGATAGTTTATTAGAAGGTAAGTTTAAATACTTCTTACAGAGTTTTAAAGTATCAATCATCGTATAAGTATCTCTCATATCAATACCGTGATAGATGGCTCTAGTTCTAATCCATTTAATATCAAATCTATCACCGTTATGTGCAACAATCTCATCAGCTTTATCTAATTCCTTTATAAACTTCTTGACTAGTTTCTTGTCACATTGTTTATCTATGCCCCAGTCTAAATGATGGACTTGTTTATCTCCTTCCCACTTCCAAGAAACGGAAATAATTTGAGCATATCTAATAATTTGATGTGGATGGATTACTTGATTATATCCAGGACGCCAAAAAGTACCCTCACAAAATGAAGTCTCTATGTCATAAAACATTCTTTTCTTACCTTCCATAGTTTTTTTATGCAAGATACTAATTATTTCAATTGAAAATGCCCCTTGTCTTTATGTACTCCATTGATTACTACACCCCATTGAATATCAATATCTAATTCTTTAGCGCATTTTAAGATGTGTTTTCCGATTGGGTCTATGTGTTTAGAACTCCAACTTGCTTTGCGATTAACGTAAGCATAAAGATCAAAAGCGTGACCATAGCCATCTGATTTAATTAGGTGTTTACTATTTCTAGTCCAAGTTACCTTGGCTTTATGTAAATCCTTTGTCCTACCTTGTGCATAAAGTTCATCTTGTCTCTCTTGTGTTCTTGCTCCACCATCTCTAGGTATTCCGAAATCAAAAGGACTATCTATAATAGAATATTCAATTAATGCGATTAGAGAAGGATGTACACCTTCTAGTCTTTGTCTACTTCTCTGTGATAGTTTGTAACCCATAATCATCTATTTTATTTATTAATAACTTTCTAAATCGCTTTCTTTCTATTAAAGATAAATCTTTTATATCAAAATCCTCTAAAGGTTGTCCAAATAATTTAACGTCTTTATCTATTCCGAACTTAAAAAGCAATTCATCAATAGACTGATTAACACATTTTTTTATCTTACTATTTGGCATCCTTCAAGTCTTTTAGTTTGTCCTCTATGGATTTTCGCATCTCTTCAATATCTCTTTTTAATTCGCTAAAACTATTAGAGTCTCTTTCTTGCGCTTTCTCTAGGTAACTCAACACTTTGTATAAGGCATTAAGATTGTCTTTTTCAACCTCTCGTAAAAGGGTGTTTAAGGCTTCTATCTCTTTATCTTTTTTGCCTTCTCTTTTCATAAAATAAATAACACAAGCAACAAGAAGTCCAATAACTCCACCACCTTTTGCTATTTCTACTAGAATCTCAGTTGTCATTTTAATAGTTGTTTATAACGTAATTATCAATATAATTCTTTATTTCATCTTTTTTTGTTGAATCAAAAATACCAGACAAAGGTAAAACAGCTATAACAGATTGAGCAGTAAACCAGTTGCCAGATTTTACTAACTCGCTTAAATCTTTAATATGAGATTCAAAATTGAATATTTCAATGCTTGTATAGTCTCCATCTAAAAAAGATAGATATAGATTTCTTTGAGTTTGAGTATAATATAAATCACCATCCTCTGCTCTTTCTATATATTTTGCATCCCATAAAAGGTCCCTTTCTGTACCTGTAACTAATGTATAATCAACTGGAGCAGAATCTTCAAATGCAATTGCCCCGTCTGCATGTTTATAAAATTGTCTCATTATGCCATTCTGATTAATTGATATTTATTTAAACTATGATTGTAAATTGCAAGTGTAATCTGATAGCCTACTAAATTTCTAGTCCCTGCCTGACCTCTTAACAAGATTCTATTATTAACTAAACTACTACCACTTTGATGTACGAATTTTATTCTAAAAGTTGTATTACTCATAAAACAAATGACTCTATTAACTCCACTTGGAGGGGCTTTGATACCTGTTATCCTTCTATCTTGTGAGCCAGATGTCAAATAAACAATATTAAAACCATCAACATCTAAGTTGTCCTTATCTGAACTCATGTTAATAGTTGTAGTACCTCCATTTATTTGAAAAGTTCCAAGAAAATTACCATAATCAAATGCATCATCTTGAATGTTATTTGGATCATATACGCTTGCTTGCATATCTCCGCTTCCACCACCTCCACCGATTGCAGAACCGTCGAACTCAACATTTCCCGTATCACTATTAAAATAAAATCCTTCCTTATCTGTAAGTGCATTTATTTCAGCTTGCGTTAGGTTTACAAGCTTTAAAATATCATTTATCTCCATTAGTTTAGTATTATGATTCTAAAATCTCCATCAGATATTGTACCCGCTCTACTAGCTTCTAACTCATTAACTCCGTTTCGTTGTATTCTCCAACCTACATCTCTTGAGTTAGAAATTCTATAAACTTGCGCCATAACGTCCAAAGAATTAAAATCATGTGTTATTGTAAAAGTTGTTCTACCCCCTGCAACTGTTCTAGTAACAGAGCTTTCAGAACTATCAAGGTTTATTGAAAAACGATTTACCTTTTGATTGATTAAATCTTCTAAACCGTTAAATATTTCATCATTCTTATTCAGCCATTGGCTACCAGTATCATAATACCAACCAGCACCATAGAAAGTCCCTCCCATTGTTCCAGGTAGCCACTTAGTACCTTGGCTGCTTAATACATAGGCAAATCTACCAACTGTTGATGCTGGATTATTTAGTATTAAATCTGAATAGTTTGTATACTCACCAGAAAAAGGAGCACCACCGTTCGAATCAGAAGTAATAAGATATCCATCATCTGTTAACTTTACATTTCTAAAAAACTCTACAAAATCTCCAGGTTGAAAACTCATCTTTTAACTATTTTTATCGCTCCATTAATATCTAATTTTATTCTATTGTAAAAGTCCACATAATTTTTAACTTGCTCAGTCGATAGATTATCTATTTGAGAAACTACTTCAACATCATTATCATCAGTCATGGAAACATTATTATAAAAACTTACTAAGTTTGGCATTATACTTGTCTTTTATGGTATTTATCAATTCTCTTTTTCTTAGGGATATAGATGCCACTAAAATAAGATGTATCTTTTCTCTTTAAATTCTCATCATCATCTGGGTTTTGATACTGAGGAAATAGACTTTCATTATCACACAAATAAACATTAAGTCTTTTAGTGTAAAACTCTGCCATGTTTCTTACCCTATCATCTAAGTATTTAATCTCATTTAGTTCACTTGAAGTTGACCACTCGCTCGACTCTTTGCTTATCGCTTTATTTGTAAACTTGTAGTTGAGATGTGGCATAACCTCGTAAAAAGTCCACTCAATTAACATAGGTTGTATGTAGTCTATTAATAAAGTAGTCTCATCAGCGTTTAGATCATCATTAACCACACCCTCTTTTAACCTATTGTAAAAAGTAGTTCCTAATGCTTGTTGAACTTTAGTATCTTGCGCCTTATAAATGAATGGTACTAGGATATCATCATCTACATTATCCTGTATAGTTGTATTCCTTTTTAAAAGGTCTAAACTTATAAACTTTACTTTATCACTCATCTTCTACTGTGTTATCTGGTTCGTTACTCTCTTCCATTCCATACTCATTCAACTTTAATTCCTCATTATAACCACCGTATTTAAGAATCTCATTTAAAACACCTTCAATATTCTCTTGTCTTGGTGTTATGTAGCTCAATTGGAACTCCTTTAACAGCTCCATTCTTTCGTCTGTTCCCGATAGTTTACCAGGAGTCAAAACGACCATCTGAGGCGGTATTTCGTGACCCCTCGCTATTTGAATTTCGCTTTGTTCTATAAGCATATTAAAACGATCATCCGAATCATTTAAAACAACAGGCGTTAACTCTGGTGCATTATCTTTACCCTCTGAGAATGAAAGGAAATAGTTTCCAGCGTTTTGTGTTCCCTTATATCTATCCTCGAAGTCGCTATAATACTCATCCATTTCCTCAGGCTCAGGAATACCCGTAGCAAAGTTTAAGATAAATGATGGATGATAACCTTGCTTTAATTGGTTAATGTGAAATCTACTAATCTCGTAGTCCATCTCAATCCAATTCATACAATTAGAGTAAGACTCAACAGGGTAAATGTCGTAAAAAGGATTGTACTCATAGTAAACGTATATTTGTTTACCTTGCTTGATGTATGGATTCCACTCTCTAATAGGAACGGGCTTAAACTCTGCTTTTCTAGAGTTCTCCCAATCGTGACTAAAGAAGAAATGTGGATAAGGTACTTCCTCACACTCTATACCTCGTCTTAATTTATGAATAGGAATGTGTTTAATGCTTGTAACTGTTGAACCGTCTAAACTCCAAATCACTTCAAAAGCAAAACCATTGATTATTTCATAGTCTAAATCTGCTTTCTTAGTTTCCTTAACTAGTTTTGTCTTATCTACAAACATTTGCAAGCTCTCATCTTGTATATCTTGAAAACCTTTACCAGTTGATAAAGCAACTTTCTTATTTATGATGGATTTACTAGTAGATGACCCCGTATAATTATACATTTCAAAAGTATTATTAGGATAGTTGTTTTTTTCTCCCCATTCTATCCAACCTTTTGAAGGCTTGTACTTATTTACAGGAGGTGTATAAGCCTCATTAAAATTAATTACCCTAAAAGGTATAGTATTATTCTTTTTGTTCTTCATTTTTTAAGGGTTAAATGTATATTCGTCGGGTTTATCGTCAAAAGTACTGACTACAATATCGTCACCATTGACAACACATTTTCCAGACTCTACAATTCCAACGGCATCAGCAAAATCCGTACTAGTAGATTCCCATGCAAAGTAATCATAAGTAGTAGCCTCTAAACTTATTACACTATTTGGTAAATCCTCTGTATCATCCTCAGTTAAAATAAACTCATTCCACCTAGAAGTATCTATTGAAATGTCAGTACCTAAGTAAACTACTTTAGAATCGTTGTTTTGATTACTAACCAACTCCAATAAATAAAATACAGGCGCAATAGTTGTTTTCTCTGTAAGAGTTAAGACTATATTATTCGCTTGGGCTTTCTGTATTGTTATCATCTTCTTTCTTTTCCTTTACTTTTGTAAAATATTCTTTCCCAAATCTATTGTATAGAAGTGTTAATACTCCCTCGCTTAGATCATCGCTCAACGTGGCAGAAATACCGCCACCTTTCAAAACTTTACCTAAATACTTTCTTTTTACCTTATACATAATTACATTATTTACTATTAAATATTAATTATTATAAAATGTTTTATTAAAGTTTATTTGTTTTATTATAAATAATATTTATATTTGCTTAACGTAATGAGTAAAAAACGTAACGATATGAAAGATAAAATATTTGAAGTGGCTAAGAACCACACAGAAAACGAAGAAACCGCAATGCAACTCACAAATGAGTTATGTGTTTTACTTGGTGTTATAAAGAAAAGCGAACAGTTAACTTTTAATTGTGAATGGTGTGAAGATACGGGAGTAATGATTACGGGAATGGATTGTACTTGCGATAAAGCACCAAGCAAAAGTTAATTGTTTATAACGGTTTGGCTAAAGCATCGTTTTAATGTGCTTTAGGTGGTGTTGTGGTGAGTACGGATTATTAAGAACTAAAATTAATATTATGAAAAAATACAAAATAGCTGATAAATATTTAAACATTGTTGCCAGATATGCAATGAATACGAAGTTGGATATTAGAGGTGTTTATACAAAAGAAGAATGGAACAAATCTGGTTTTAAGGACACTATTTTAGAAGAAGTGATTTAGTATTCACTACAACACCAAGACAAGCACCGTTTTAATGGTGACTTGTCAACTGTTATAAAGCCGTTTTAATGGCGTATTTTCCGACATAAAAAAACCCTCACATCAAATGCAAGGGTTTTTAAATCAATAATTATGGTTTAATTATGTTGTTGGATTTACTGTAATTAATGTTGGGTCTGAAACTCCTGTA
>Ga0114934_10000343_pt1 | contig 29146 bp, 24 predicted proteins | sample 4SBtaG_2_FD_99695 | JGI IMG/M metagenome (GOLD analysis project Ga0114934, IMG submission 99695) | Deep subsurface microbial communities from Kolumbo volcano to uncover new lineages of life (NeLLi) - 4SBTROV10_white metaG | ecosystem: Environmental > Aquatic > Marine > Volcanic ...
AATTTTTTTGATGCATTTGGAACAAGCAAACATGCTGACGTAAAGGATTGTGGGGATGTCTACACCGCAGAATTTGAACTCGCTGGCTTTGCTAAAGAAGATATCGACATTACAGCGACTAATGACAATCTGATTATTAAGGCAAAAAATGACAAGCGCCAAAGGGATTTTAAATTAAATTTATATGGCGCGGTTTCAGTAGCAGATATTTCCTGCGATACTGAAAATGGCTTGTTAACTGTAACAATGCCTAAAAAATGCGTAAGCGAAAAAAGAACAATTGAGCTTAAGTAGTGCCAATCTACGTCTATAAACACCCCGAAGAGGATATATATGAAGAAGTCCTTCAGGGAATGAATGATCCCCATGTATTCTCTAAGGATGGAGTTAAATGGCAGAGGGTATTTTTATCTCCCAACGCCGCTATATCAAGCGATGTAGACCCTTATAACAGCAACGCCTTTGTCGAGAAAACGGCGAACATGAAGGGAACCTTGGGAGACATGATGGATTTATCGGCAGAACTAAGCCACAAAAGAGCCGAAAAAGCGGGAGGAGAAGACCCTGTAAGAAGAAAGCATTTTGACCAATATGAAAAAGATATTGGGAAGAAACACGTTGATGACAAGACTAAATCTTTTGAAAATAAATCAATAAAAATTGATCTTGATTAGAGAGCACCTGAAATGGGTATACCTGCCCATTGTGGAACATTATCAGCAGTGCCTCCCACGCACACATAAAGGGTGTGGCCAGATATTGCCAACGCTCCTGTTGTGATATGAGAGGTGCCTATCCCCACAAAGTGCGCTCCTTGCACTGTTCCTGTATAGGCGGGCAACTGGAATCCTGTGTTAAACCTTGTTGAGTTTGTAATAGTCTTTTCCCCCCCAATTGTTTGGTTTTGGTAAAGATTTACATAATTACCACTAGCATAACCAGTTAAATAATGTTTGGTTGTTATCTCCTGTCCCGTTAAAAATCCGCTTCCCATAACCTCAAAGCCTCCAGATATAATTCCTGACTGAGCCAAGCTAACACTCTTTGCGAAGGTTGATTGACCACCCTCAAAGAAGTGTCCTGATTGAAAATTAACATAAAGAGAGTGGTTTCTATTGGCCGTTTGAGATGTGGAAGAAAAATCTTTCATTACGGCTGAACCAGTTATGCCATATCCAAAATTAATATTCCTTCCATGTATAGCGGTATTCTCGGCAGCGACACCCACACTAGAGCCTATAAAGCTTGTGGCATTAACATTAAGTGCAACATTGTTTAGCCCGCTTACTTGACAGCCGTTAGCCAAAAAAGCACTATTGCCCGTTCCTCTTATTTGGGTATTTGCCCCATTAAAGAGCATACACTTGTTGTCAGTAATGAAAAAATTGTCTCCAGTATCAGCCAAGCCAAAAACGCTTCTACCATTTGTTAACAAAGACCCGCTAAAGGCGAATTCTCCAGTAAGACCCTTAGATAAATTCAGGCGAACTCCAGTGTCTGTCTGAGAAATATTAAAATCTCCAGAATCACTAAAAAAAGTGGGCTGTTGGACTTGTTCAGGTTGAATTTTATTAAAGGCCATAATACAATAGATTATCTTTAATAGATTACACGAATTCAATGAAATTTACTCTTTATAAGCCAAACTCTAAAAATACAGGCTCAGCCTTTAGCTTTGATTTAGCTAAAGATAAGAAAGGCAACGCAGTTATGTATGTCTCCATGATTCAACAACATAGCTGGAACGACCAAACAAAAAGCGCCTCTTTTAAGGAAAATGCAAAAAACCCCGAAAAATCTGGCACAATCAAACTTTCTCCCACCGAGGCTGGCGAAGTGCTTTCTTCCTTTAAAACAAGAATTCCTTTTGTGGCGTTTCATCGCAGGGGAGAAGACACTACCATAATTAGATTTACTCCTTGGGACAAAAAAAGGAAAGTAATGGAAAAGGAGGGAGAAAAATGGCACACCACACCTGCCTTTGGTCTGACTGTCACAAGAAACTCATCTCAGACATTTAAACTGCCACTAGAAGCTGGAGAAACAGAAGCTCTATCTGAATTACTTAAAAAGTATATTTTGGATTCTTTTGTTATAAATGATTCCTATAAAACTCAAGCCCCTAAGCAAGAAGTCAGCAAACCAGAGGAGGCTGTTGAGCTTGAAGATTTAGATGTCCCATTCTAAAAAACTAAAAGTTTTAGTTCACTCTAATCACAGTAGATTGGTTACTGGATTTGGCAAAAATGCCAGAAACATATTATTGGCTCTACATAAAGACCCTGAAGTAGAGGTTATAGAAGCAGCCAATGGATCTAAGTTTGGAACAGACCTCTTAACTCCTTGGGAATCATATGGAACTCATCCCAGCAATCCCAGTATTCTCCAAGCAATTCAAGGGGATGGAGGTAAAGAAAGAATGGCTCAATATGGATTCTACACCATAGATGAAATTGTAGAAAAATGTCAGCCCGATGTTTATCTTGGGGTAGAAGATATTTGGGCGTTTCCTGAATATAATAAAAAGCCTTGGTGGAATAAAATAAATAAGGTTTTGTGGACTACCTTGGACAGCTTGCCTATTTTAGACCAAGCACGGCAAATGGAGCCACATTGCGATAAAATGCTTGTTTGGGCCTCTTTTGCGGAAGAGGAAATGAAAAAACTTGGTCACAAAAAAGTTCAAACATTGCACGGGGCAGTTGATTATACAAATTTCAAGCCCTTAGAGAACAGAGTTAAAATAAGGGAAAAATTTAATTTACAGGACGAATATGTTATTGGTTATGTTTTTAAGAATCAATTAAGAAAATCTGTTCCAAATCTTTTGCAAGGATTTAAGATTTTTAAAGAAAAGAACCCTGAAATAAAAACAAAACTTCTTCTTCACACTGATTGGGGGGAAAGAGGATGGGACATCCCTCGATATGTTGAGGAAATGAAAATAGATCCCAAGGATGTTTTGTCTACATATGTTTGCCACTCTTGCGACTTTTATCATATCTCCCCCTATCAAGGAGAAGATAAGAATTGTCCTCGATGCAAAAAAGAAAAATCATTTAAAACGAAAACTAGCAGCAAAGGTGTCGGAGAAAAGGAACTAAACGAAATATATAATTGTATGGATGTTTATTGTCACCCTTTCACTAGCGGGGGGCAAGAATTACCAATTCAAGAAGCTAAGGCTGCTGGCCTAATAACCCTTGTAACTGAATATTCTTGTGGGACTGATTCTTGTTATGAGCACCAAGGAGGTATCCCTTTGAGTTGGAATGAATATAGGGAACCTCATACCCAATTTATTAAAGCCTCTACATGCCCACATGATATAGCATCTAAACTTCAGAGGGTTTATCATATGGATGAGACGGAAAAATATAAACTCTCTACGGCTGCAATTAGATATGTAAAAAGTGAGTTTTCTGTTGAAACTATTGCCCAAAAACTAAAACAAATTCTTTTTTCTCTAAAGAAACCCAACCCTGTAGAGAAAAAGGAGGAGGAGTCAGGTCAGATGATAGGATTGGGAGACCTCTTGGGAGATGAGGGCCAAGAGAAAAGAATAGCGGTAGTTTTGCCCGAGTCGGCTGGGGACGTTCTCATATTAAATTCATTAATGAAGAACTTAAAAAATCTATATCCAGATAAAAACATTTATATCTTCACTAAGCCAGAATTTTATCAAATGATAGAGGATAACCCTCATGTATATAAACTATTACCCTATCAACCAAACGTAGAAAATCTTTTATTCCTTGAAGGGAGAGGGGACCATGAAGGCTATTTTCAGTTAGCGTTTTTGCCAAATATCGGGACTCAGAGGCATTTAAACTATCTACATAATGGTAAAGATAAAACTCAATTTAAATTAAGATGAGCCATTTAGCAGAAGAATATGCCAAATCCTGTGGAGTAAAAATAGGTAAGCCTGTTTTAAGCCCTCACTACTTCCCTGTTCTACACGATAAATACATCACAATTCATAATGACCGTAAGGTCCAAGCAAAAGAATATGAGATGTGGCCCGATGTCATAGAATTACTTAAGCCTCATCTTGGTGAAATAAAAATAATCCAAATAGGGGCTTACGGAGAAGAGACCATAGAGGGAGTGGATGACCATATACCTACCAGCACTCTTAAACAATCCTCTTATATAATCCAAAAATCCCTAGCTCATGTAGGCATTGATAGTGTCCCTATTCACATAGCCTCTGCTCTAGATAAGCCTGTTGTTGGGATTTATGCCCATACATATGCAAATACTTGTTCCCCGTTATGGAATGAAAAATCACCAGCAATAACAATTGAATCTGACAGAAATGGAAAAAAACCTTCCTTTTCCCTAGAAGAATATCCAAAAACAATTAATTTGATTAAACCAGAACAAATAGCTCAAGCAGTGTTTGATGTATTAAACATTAATCAAAAAATAAAGTATAAAACGCTTTTTATGGGGTCTAACTATACCTCTAGTTTTGTTGAAGTAATACCTACGGAAAAAACTAACGTAGTGGCTCAATTAATTGATGTGAGGATGGATTATTGCCATAATGAGCAAGTGTTATCTGATATTATGCAAAGAAACAAAGTGGAGGTAACAACTTCAAGACCTCTCCATGAAAGCTTTTTAAAGTCGGGCAAAATAAGTAAGATTGTTTATAAAGCCGAAGAATTTAATCAGAACTTTTGCAAAATTATAAAGGAATATGGAATCCCCAACGCTTTAGTATGCACCTCTCCTCAAAATTTAAGCGTCGAAAGAGAAAGGAATTTCGATTTCCCCATTAACTACTTAAATAAAGAAGAAACGATTAAAAATAATAAAAAAAGATTAAAAATAGAAAACTTTGACAAAATAAAAATAAAAAGTGGGAAACGGGTGGTTTGCGGAGACAGGGTTTATGACAGTTTCTTCGATCTAAATGATAGGAAAAATTTAGATCATTTTTATATTGACTTAGATTTCCTTAGGGTTTACACTGAAGAAGATGAGTGAGAAAACTATCTACGGACCAGATATCTACAAGCGTAACGAGCATGGATTGCTTCAAAATGTAGACTATGAATTTAACGAGGATGGCTCTGTTAATTGGAGAGCTATGATTAAAGAGGAATTTCTCTATCCTAACAAGGATTGGTTTGTTTCTAGGAAAAAAGATCTCCCTACTTCTGCCGAGGGTCTCTCCGATAAACAGCTTCTCATTATGCTTGGAGGAATTAAAGAGTTGGCCAAAATGAGGGGCTACCATACTATTGATTTTAAAGTAGATAATATTTCAGACGGTTACGTTACCGCAAAATGCCAGATAGACTGGATAGAAAATTATGAGTGCTCATTCGGGGGTATTAACTCTCGCTACACAGATGTAGCTAATGCCACTCTTGCAAATACAGACAATTTCTGCGCTAAATTCCTAGAAACAATTGCCTGTAACCGTGCTTTTGTCCGTTGTGTGCGTAATTATCTTAATATCCACATTGTAGGGGCAGACGAGATAGATAAGTCAAAAGGGGCAGATAATTCAACCTCAGTAGAATATGATGCCTCTAGCGACTCCGCTATGCTGCCCCTAACGCCCTCAGGAACGCTTCAGAAGGCTTTGGCTGATGATAATGGGGTAAACTCCTTTGATGATTTTAAGGCGCTTCTACGGGCATTGTGGAAGGAGGATATTTACCGCAATGAAGAGGCGGCAGTTTGGGAATCCTATGAAGACATTCCCCCTAAAGAGTGCAGGAAACTTATTGCGATTGTAAAGAAGGGCTAAATGCCCATATAATTCCTTTGCTTGGCAGAAAGCCACGGAGCCACTCCTCCTGAACCGACAAGAGCCTCGGCCCCCTGTGTTTTGAGGAAGGTTTGATCTTTCGGGATTAACTTAATAGTTGATTCATTTATGGTTGTTTGTATACCATCGCCCCCAAACCTAATCGCCAATGAACTAATTGTTGGAGAAAACTCAAGATCTGGTTTGGGTTTCCCTGTTTGTGGGCGTTCAGGGACATAGAATCCATAAAGAAGTCTTGAAGACTGCTTGGGACTATGACTGCCATCAGCATACTTGCCTCTTTCCTTTTGGAGAGCCATCATTTCTGTAGTTCCACCAGAAGTGCTAGAAAGACTGAGATTGTTTAGTAAATTATATGGTGGAGCCTCTACAGAGAAAAATTTGTAATCAAACCTATCAAAGAGTTCTGCCATTTTATTTTTGTTATCAGAGCCTTTAGCGACATCATCATCTTCTTTTTCTTCGTCGTCTTCTCCTTTTTTATTTACCCTTGTTTTTCTTCTTATATATTCCAGCTTTAATGATTTCTTCTGGTTAATTGTCTGGAGATAGTTATTGTAAGATTGAACACCCGCATCAAAAATTTTCTCTTCTTGCGCCCCTTTAGGACCGCCTAGCCAAAGTTTGTTTTTTCTATTGGGATGTTGATAGAATTCAAGCTCTGTTCCTAAAAACTTCCAATCAACAGCATCCTCCTCCATCTCTCCCGCAATTCTTTCCAGTTTGGGAATATTTCTTATTGCTACGAAGTGATATCTATTGGCCAACGCTACCGCATTATCGTTTGTTTTTCTGGCTATATCATTTATTGTCTTGCCTTTTATCGCTAAGAGTTCAAAAACATCATTAAGCACACCCAGTTCTTTAATGTCTTCTATTAGAGTATCTCCCTTATATGGGCCAGTAATAGTTATGTGATTCATATTAGTGAATTCCATTCTGTCTGCCTTATATTGAGAATATCCATTGGACACATAAACGCCTCCCGCAATTGCAAAATAATTTTTTACAAACTCATAAAGTTCTGTTTCAGCCGCTTTTTGCATTGGCTTTCTTAGCGCCCAATTGCACAACACATACTTAAATTTGTCTACGACACGATCAAAAGGTAATTTTGAATTATTGATATCTTCGTGCTTAGCCTTACTTTTGTTTGGCCAAAGATACTTTTCGTTTGGGGGTCTCTGGTCTGGTGCTGGTCCCCAATTAAAAATTTGAGTAAATCTCGGCTTCTTCTCGTAAAACTTTTCGTAATTTAAATCCCTTCCAAACTTTTCCTTCCATTTTCCTTTTTTGTTTATGTATTGACACAAAAAGAAAAACTTACTGAAATTTTCCGAAGATAATTCTTGGTTAAAGCAAGCAAAAAGAACGCCTAGCTCTTCATCTTTCATGTTTAGAAGATCAAACTCTGGCTCATCTTTTAAGTAATATTTCTTAAAATATACAGGCTTTGGTCTATCGTCATCTTTCGGAGACTTGTCTTCCTTTTTTTCGGAGGTTCCAGAATATGAATTGACAATTCTATCTGTAGTTAAGTCTTCGGTAAAAGTGGCACTCATTATGTTCTTATCAATCTCTTCTGTGTGATTTTCCTTATTAGTATAATCTTTTATCTCCAAAGCACTGGCTACTTCCGAATTGACAAACTCAATATCTCCTGTAACTGGATTGATATACCAAAAATAACCAAAATAAGAAGCCACTGTCCCTAGAACGCTAGACAAAGTTCCCTGAGCCTCAAACAGAATGTTGTCATTACTAGGCTCATTGCCGTTCCAATTAATGTTCAGCCCAGCTTCACTTATAATTGTTTTAAAATCCTCTAAAGTATATCCATACTTTAAATCATATTGAGCCAAATCTGGACCTAACAGTCCGTTTTTATAAAATAAACTGACGTTTTCATCATTAATTGATAATTCGGGCTTAAATTCTCTGTTATTGTAAACTAGGGTTATTTTTATGCCTTCAAACTCAGCCGCTGTCTCGTAATTATAGATTCTTCCCGCTGCTATAACAGACCCCTTACGCACGGGAGGAAGAGAAGGAAAGGGAAACGATTTCCCGTTGCTGTCTTGAAGAGGATAAGGAGCGTTGATAACTTCTGTAAATTGAGGAACCTCCCCCATGAAGTCTAAATCCTCTCTAGGCCCACACCCGATCCCCCTTAAGAGAACGACCATAGACTTTAAAGTTAGTGTTGTTTTATCTACATATTTGCGAGTTATAGTTGTCCCCTGAGCTTGAGCCGCAGTTGTTTTTGTAGTGCAAATAAAATTAGCAAACATTTTAGCTAATTTCTCATTAGAAAAAGTATTAACTTCCCCCAAATCCCCTATAACTGTTCCCAACTCCTCTCCAGTCTGCACATCTCTTGCATCCATTACGGTTTGGACATCAGCGGAATGCCCGCTGGAGCCGTTAGTAAAGTTGAAGTTTATGGCAGTTACAGCTTCCATTATAATGTAACACTTTCTGAGATTGATCCGTCTGACACCCCACTAAAAACAAGAGAGGTAACGTCTTTCTTAATAATACTTACACCTGTATAAAGCTCTAGATAGTTGTTTTGAGCTTGTTCTATACCGTTTATATAAAAACTTGTTCTACCCTCAATAAACCCTGTTTCACTAAAAACATCTGCATTTAACCCAGTAATAGAGGTTGACTTTACTCTTTTAGAATAAGCCGTATATGTAAAATTGCTTTTGTTTGTGGCAGTAACCACTCCTCCATAGGTTGCACCTACCCCAAAAACAGGAATAAAGTCGTATCCCTCTGTCCCAGCCGAAACGCCGATACCAGCCCCCGAATAAACTTTTTGTCCATTTAAAAAATAATCACAACTATCAAATACAGCAGAAGCCCCAACACCCCCTACAATGCTATTTTTTAATGACTGCCCGAGATCCCCTGTGGCCGCGAAATTTCCTCCAGTAACCACATCATATGATAAGGAGTAATTACTTTTCATCGGGACATCTTTCGAAAAATTTAATTTAGATCTTTGTATAATAGAAGATTCTATCCCCTTAATAAAAAAGTCTCCCGTATTTGTTTGATATGAAACCTCGTTTAGAGCTTGTCCCGTAATGGGAACCTCTTGTAGATATGTTTGCCCATTAACGGAAAGTCTTATTCCTCGTTGTCCTGTCACCAAGACTCTATCGTAGAAAAATTCATCCTTGGAGCCAGCAGCAGGAACGCTTATATTTTTAAGAATATCTGTCCCTAAATCAGCAGAAGAACATCCCGATATAGTCGCCGTGCCAGTAGATATAACAGAGTCGTAAATCATATTCTTTTCCCTAAGTAATAAATAAAATTCTTCTTAAGAAGCTCTGATGGGCTATTAAGCCTAACTCCAGAAGAAGGAACGGCTGGCCTGTCGATGACGGTTTGGTATAAGGGGATTTGAACTACACCACTAATTCCCGAAAGAATCCCAGTCATAAATCTAGAGCCAAAAAGCTTTACCTCTATAGTGGAAGCTCCAGAAATCCCTTGTTGTTCTACGTATCTATTCACCGCTCCTTCAACATTTTGCAAACCAAGTGTATCAAAAGCAGAACGATCCCCCGTGGGTAAATACTGGTAACCAGAATCTGGATGTAAATACCCGACCTCTTCCTTTACAAAACTTTTAACACCACTAGCCGACAAAGCATCGTCAAAAGAACGATATACAAAATATCTATCACCCTCTTCTGCGTTTGTTGTTCCGATGCCGATAAAGTTACCAGTCATCATATATTGACCTGTGGCAATATTAATACTGCCAGTATTCTCATAGTCATATCCTGTAATCCCTGTTTTTTGAACTATGGTTTGGTCATATCCTGTGATTTCTCTTTTAAAAGTATTTGTTCCCGCATCAGTGAAATAGTTTCCCACAAAACCACTCCCTATGGAAAACATGGCACTTGGGGGCAAATAACCAGACAATAAACAAAAGGAATTTAAACTAATGTCAGAGGTTTTATATTCTCCCGAAACCCCTGCTGGGCCTCCCCTAAAATATTGTTGAGCACCCCCTAGATAAAACTCATCATTATTAGCTATTGAGTCAGTTTTTAATGAGAAGGATTCTGTTTGAATTTTATTATTTAAATAATCAAACCTAGAAATATTCAAAGAGTTTGACCCCACCGAAAAGCCGATTATATTTCTTTTTGCAAGCTCAATAGAACTAGCGGTATGTATGAAATCTCCCTTAGCGTTGTTAAATCCTTGATAGAACAAATGTCCCCTGTCCGTTATCCCCACATTGTATCCTTTTGCTCCAGTAATTACTTCGTCGTTTATTGTTGTAGATGATTTTTCCAAAGAACCAAACAATACACAGTCTGTAACATCTGCATTAAACTGAAAATCGAAAAGAGTAGAAGTCTCAGAATAATTTAAATCAGGAGTATTAACTTTTAAATTAGACTTACCCAAGTCGGCCTTATTATTTATTAAAAAATCTCCTGTAGCGAAAAGCTTAGCGGTGAAGGTAGTGGTGCAACCCGATTCAGTAATTATACCACTATAACTGCCAGTATTTGGCGCTGGATCACAATTTTCTATAGTGGGATAATACAGAGTATCACTGCCAATTCCAATGTGCCTACCGCTCATCCCAGAAAAGTCATAAAAAACTAAAAGCCTTTCGGTGTTCCCGAGAGAGGCATTCAGAGCATAATCTATTCCCTTTTCACTCATTGTTAGTAATATCTAGACATATTATATGAAATAGTGTCTTCATTTACACTACTACTTTCACCAAAAACATAAATACCAGTTACATGACCGCTAACAACATCAATTAGCGTTTGTAAATCGCCCGTAGAGGCTTCGCATTGAGCAGAAACCTGTATCTCTCCAGCAGTCCTATTTGCTATTTTTTGAGTAGCAAACCCCGTCAATGACACTACTATCCCGCTTAACTCAAGCGGCCTTTTGTCTTGAATGCTTACATTTAAGCCAGAAAGAGTTCCAGAGGAAAGATCTATACTGTTATCAAAACTTAAATTGTAGGATATAGTGGCCTGATCTGGAGTTTTATTTATTGATTTGTTTGTGGGAGTGGGATTTAAATAGTCTCCGCTTATATGATAGCCAGTAGCGTCTAACCTAAAATCTCTCAAGCCCTCTATAGCTAAATTTAAAAAACCAGAGCTTTGTGCAATACCGCTATAAACTGAATCAACCTCTTTAAATCTTTCTCCTGTAGCTGGGTCTCCAGTCCCCATCGCATCAAAGGGGGCGTTGAATCTTAATTCACCTTGAACGCCGACTGTAATCTTGCTGTCGTCTTTGCTGGCTGAAATGCTTGTGTTTTTAATGTGAAGAACATTCCCGTCTTGGTCTAAGTTTGAATTGTCTGAAAACTCATAAGTAAAATCAATTTTATTGGCCCCAGTATCTATATTGAATGAAGAAGACTTCGGCCCCCTGCTTATGAATGTATAAGCCCCACTTTCAAAATCAGAAAGGGAAGCCGCTACCGCTTGAACTGCTATTGTTTTAGCTTCGTCTTGTGTGAAAATGCCAGTATGGAGAAGCCCCGTGCCTCCTTTATTGGCATCCATTGATCCTTGGACAGATGCATTAACTTTTACATTTACCCCAGCCTCGTTATCAAAGGAAATTTGAGTATTGCAAGTGGTAACTCCCGAATTACTTATGGGGTCTTCACTGGTGCTATATTTATAATTTTCGGTTATTGAATAAGAGTTGTTGGATTTATCTACGTTCTCCGTTCTAGATATAAGGAAAGAATTCCCTCCACCCGTCTGAAATAAACTTAAATCTAAACAACCTGTTGTTCTCCCTGTCACAAAATTTCTAGCATTTACTAAAGCAGAAGTTGAATCTACTTTTACCCCCTTTGCCGAAACAGTGTGGTTTACATCTGTTATTCTTCCTTCAGTTTCGGAGAAATCCCATCTGTCTTGAGGACTATTTATTCCATAAAACTCAGAAAATGTTCCTGAAGAATACGATTCAAATGTTATTGAATAAGGGAGAATGGTTGTTAAGTCCGAATCACCAAAAGAAATAGAGTTTGCTTTACTGGACGGGAAGGTTTTATTGGCTGTGTCATTGGTGATGGTGAGAGTTTCAAACTCAGACAACAAACCACTAATCATCTTCATTTTTTGAAGCTGAAGACCGCTAAGATTTTCCCCCGTCAGCATCCCCACTAAATCAACGGTGTCTCTAAAATGATCTACCGACCCAGCCACATAAACAGGGTCAACCCCTTGTCCCACTAAGGGCGTAGGGTCAGGGAAAGTGTAGGAGCCATAAGTTATTGATTCAGCCATTAGAATAAAAAAGATAATTTAAAGTTCTTTCGGCGGTTCCTTGTCCAAGTTCTAATTTTAGCGAATCTTCAACAATATGAATTACGTCCTCGTCTACCAAATCGTCAAATTCAGAAGTTCTGGCATCCAAAGCCTCCTTAGCCGCATAAATACCTGCGCTCTGGCTTACGACAGCGGAAGCCGTAACCTGAGCCTGTCCTAAAGTTTTCCCACTAGGGACGGAAACTTGCTCTCTCAGGGTAGTCAAGTCCATAAACTTTGTAACCTTGTTAATTTGGTGAGTTTTTGATAACTGCTTTTTAAGCTTTAACACCCCATCGTCGTTGTCTTTATATGAATCATCTGTCGTATAGTTGATTCCCTCAGAAACCACTCCGTCACTTTTAGCGAACTTTGTTTGTCTAGATTTTTCATAAATAGGGACCAATGGGTGGAAAAGTCTCTGTATTCTCTCCTCGTTCAAAGGCTGCCCGTCTAGCCATGCTTTTTTAGAATTTAAAAACTTTTCTTGGTTGTTGGGGCCGTTAGCCTTGTAGCTGATATTTAACGTATATTCAGTATATTTGCCAGCCTTCCCCTCAGAACCAGAATAAGACTCTCTGATCTCCTTTGATTTTTTTGGATCAGTAGTAAAGGAAATTGACAAAGTAGCCGTATTCCCATCTTTAGTAATTCCCTTGGATATAGACACAGGTGGTCCAAATTCACTTAATTCTAAATTTTTAGTTTCATCTATTACTTCAGCTATAGCTGACGTTAATACATTTTCTGAATCTCTCCTCAAAGAAACTAAGTCTATCTGGTATGTTTTATTGACGTATCCTTCGGGAGTTATCTGTATGCTTTGTTTTTGGTTTCTGCCTACATTTTTTGAGTCGTCAATGAAAGATGAAGTAAGAGTTTCGTTTAAAGAAACTTGAAGCCCAATTAGGTCGTAAGTTTCTTTAATATTACCTCGATAGTTTTTATCTATTTTAGCATCCTCTGATATGCCGTCTTCCTGATATCCTAAGGAGGGTCTACTTGCAAAATAATAATTAGTTAAAAATGTTTTAGCATCATTTAAAAATTGGTCTCCAGCCGCCTGATTATAGGTGATAGATATATCTCTTGTTGATGTATAAGTTGGCCCACTTCGTGAGAAATTATAAGATTCTCTAAATGACGATAAATGATGTGGGTTGGGTATAAATTTTGCAAACTCGGAAGAAGCATAACTATCTAGTCTTCGGTCCTCCTCTATTGTTATGTCCACCGTTTCAGAACCAACCAAAGAATTTTCTGAAAAGCTATAAGACTGTATTCTACCATTTAAATAATCATCGGCCCCAATTCTGGCCACTATGGTTGGTCTTCCATAAGCGTCCTTAATGGCATCCCTCCCTTGCAACAGAACAGTATCTCCTTGTTCAATGTTTATATCGGAGATATCAATTGTATAAGAACCCTTTACCGTATAACCAAATATTTCATTTGTTGTAAGGTAAGTGTATTCAATATCAACACTTGAAGATAAAACATTATTTACTATAAGAGAGGCCATCTTTTATTTCCCTGTTTTCCACTGGTTCTCGGATGTCGCTTCTGCCTGTGTCTGGTATGCGCCGTGTTCTCGCTCTAGGTCGGCAACCCTCCCTCGGAGACCCTCGACCTTTATAATAGCTTCATCCACAAGACTTTCTACATTTGAAATTAAGTTTGCTGTATTATCGGTAGTGCTATTCAAAGCCGTTGTAAATTCTACCAAGCCTCCCATGCTGGTAGCAGCCGCTTGCATACTGTTATGTAATTGCACAATATCATCAGCAATTCCCTTGGTGCTGGGTGCATCGGCAAATTTTGCCCAATTTGCTTTTGCTATACTCAATTGCTTGGCAAGATCACCCGCTTCCTCTTCTAGTTCTTGTCTTTGGTCTGATTGATCAACGCCACTAGCATCAAATGCAGCCATCGCCATTCTTCGCTCAGCGCCTCCTTCGGCACCCTCTGTGAAAATAGACTGAGTTGCTTTAACCATAGCATCCCTAATCTCGTTTACATCAAGTTCAGGCATAGCAGCCTTAATAGCATCTTCTACCTTAATATTGGTTCCTTGTGCGTCCCAGTCTGCCATTAACTCTGCAAGGAAAGTTGGGTCCAGCTTATCTCCTTTTGCTATTTCATCAGCCATATCTTGAGCCTGATCCGTCATCATTTCGACATCGAACCCACCCCCTCCTATGATAGCTGCCACATGATCCATCGCTGCTGAGATTTCACTTGAGGTTAGTTCTGCCATTGCTTTGGCATTTTCCATCTGAAGAGCTTCTATCTGCTTGACCTTATTGAATAGGCTTATCCCAGCCTTTTCTGCCTTTTCTTTAAACTTATCCCCAGCTTCGGCAACCGCTTTAGCCATTTCAGCGGGGTCTCCTTCTAAAATCCCCTTTTCTGCCCCCTTCTCCATTACCTTGGCATGTTCCAAGTTAGCGGCTAGAGCATTCATCTCGGTAAACATTGCGTGTTGATCGGTTGCTAAACCAACGGCTCCAGCGTAGGGAGCATCCTTGATGGAAGGCATTAAACCCTTCATCATTTGAGCCGTCCCCATCTCCTTTTGACTCCTACTGACAAGCTTCTCCACTGGAGACATCATATCCTCATCAATAGCTGCGTTTAACTCCGCTGTTAGCGCCGCCATTGCCTCATTCTGTTTCTTTTTAGTTGCTCGATACTGATCCTCCAGCTTCATATCCAAGAACATCCGACCAGTTATTGCAAGAGTCGCTTTTTCTTGTTCTCTTTTCGCGACCCTCAGAGCTATTTCTTCCTCGGTTTCATCTCTTTCCTCCCCGTCTTTATCCTTAACCTTGAGAGCCACTTCACCCGCCGCCATTTTCTCTATAGCCTTCTTCCTACCCTGTTCGACATCAATCAAATCCTGCTGTGTCTTCTGGTATTTTTCCATTACCTTCTTGGCCTTCTCCGCTCCCTCTGCCGTTATTTCTCCTGTCTCTGGATCTGTAGCAATTTTTTCCAAACCTGCATCCACAGCCTTGGCAAATTCGTCCTCCCCTTTTATAACCCTCTGAAATTGGGTTCCCTCATTTATCGTTGTATCGACGTAACCCGCTCTCGTCATCCCGTGTTTGGATGCTTTAAGTGCGATTGCTGCATCTTTTTCTTCTGCCTTCGCTAGTTTTGCTACATGTCCACCTACCCAAGCACCCGCAAGTCCCCCTATAATAGCGCCAGCAAATGCTCCCACCGCAGTTCCCACAATCGGAATCCAGCTTCCTACCACTCCCCCTACCATAGCTCCTGCTTTTGCACCAGCCAGACCTCCCGCGACAGAGCCTCCTATTCCAAGTAATCTTTCTTTCTTCTCATTACGACTAGCCTCCTTATCCCTTATAGTTTGAATTGCTTGAAAGCCGCCTACTCCGACAGCTAATAATCCAGCTTTTCCTATAGCTCTCCCCATCCCCCCACGGCCTCCTCCTGCTGTAGTCTGTCGTCGCAACGCCGCTCCGCGTAACCCCTCGGATCTAGCGGCCCTTATTCTATCAAGCCTCCTTGTCCGTTGAGCTTGAGTTCCAGCCCCAGATGTTCCTGCTCTTCCCAACCTTTGCGTTCCCATTCTCCTGCTTATAGCCCCTCCTCGGAGCATCCCGCCACCTCCACGGGTTGCTACCCGACCAAGCCCTCTTCCTATCCCGCCACCAGTAAGCATATTGAGTGCTTGGAAGGCCATGAGAGCAGTAACAGCATCATTACAAGCGTCCACAAAACGCCTCATTCCCTCCTGCCCTTCTTCTATTGCTTGGGTCTTAGCTTTTTCTGCGTCAATAGCCTTTAATTGCTCGGAGAACTTCATCTTAGAGCTAGTGATTTCATTTACCCTTTCCTCTTCCACTCTCCTCCTATTAGCCAACTCTTCGTCAGCGGCAGCTATCATTGACCCCATTGCTGTCTGGAATACTCCGAAACCCATCCATAGAGCCATGCTAGCCCTCTCCATTCCCGCCATGCTTTTATCTGTCTGCTGGGAAGTTTTATCTAATTTTTTTAATGATCTAGATGTTTTCTTAGCAGACGAATCTAGAGCGGCGTTTCCTCCCCCCAACTCATGAACACTTCGAACCCCCTGCGGGAGTAAATAGTTTGGGACGAAACCAGAAGCAAACATACCTACGCCTTCGCGCTCTCTTTTAATAGCGTCCTGTAAACCGTTTGGCTCATCTCTTAAATTTGTAACAGCCACGGGACTTCCATCACTGTCTTTGTGAACCCTCATCATAGACAGAGGAACACCTTCGCTGTAGTTAGGGACATACCCTCTAGCAGCGTTCCTTGGCATTTTCATCCCCTTCTTGATCCGCTCTGACTTTATCTTGGGGACATTGCCAGCGGCCATTCTGATCCCCCCTGCTTTTTGAACCGCTTTAGCTTGCTTGTAAGCGAGCATGTCATCTTCATAGTTGCGGTTTTGTCTTAGTATCTTACCAACAAAACTAGCAACAGTGTCTGCGGTGGCCCCAACCTTCATATCCCCGAAGCGCATCTTGTCGGGGGTTCCAAATATTTGTCTTACCTCTCCATTACCAACTGTGTTTAAATTTCTTACATCCCAATCAGCCCTCTTGCCCGCTGATTTAAACTCATCTAATCCTAAGGCAGAAAACACAGCCGCCTCAAACGCAGCCCCAACAGCGCCCCTTATAGCGCCATGCGCTCCTCTCTGACCTCCTTTTTGTAATCTTCTACCTATATCTCCTACATCTGCTTTGTTTTTGCCCTTAGGAACAACTAACAGCTTAGCATATTGCAATGCAGCCTCTTGAACGCTCTTTTGTATTTTCCCCTCAAGTTTTGAATCATAAGGCTCCGCAGCCATATCAATATTCTCTCCCTTCATTTTAGGGGAGAAGGCTTTTACGCCAGAAGTAAGTTTATATTTATACTTTGTCCCCTTCACTTCTGGAGTTGTTCCTGAAGTAAAGGTTGATGCTGCTGCGCCAGCGCCTAGAGAGGGGACTAAGAATGCGTAAGGACTAGGGTTGACATTTATCGGTTTTAATTGTGCGCCGCTTTTGGTCATTTCAAAGTCATCAAGCAAAGCTAGCTCATCGGCTGTTGCAGTCCCCGCCTTTTTTCTTTGTCTTATTTTTTGTGCTTGGTCGGAAGTTAAACGAGTTTGCCCCGCCCCCAATCCTACTGGGGCGGCACGACGACGAGCACGGCCTACATAATTAGGAACGAAACCCCTTGAATAATGAGGAATTACGGCAGAGTCTCGTCCCCCCGCGAAATTTCTAATTTCAGTTTCTTTATTATTCATGATGAACTTGCGCCCACCAATGGTTCCCTCGCTCATTCTAGCCTTAACACTGTTAGGTGCTCCAAGCATTTGCGCCTCGGCTTCTTCCGCTCTAAATCCAGCATTAAATCTAAAGTTACCCTGTGGACCGACTCCCCTCACCCCTCTAGCAGCAGCGGAGGCAGCAATCCTAGCCATTAAAGTCGCTTGTTGTTGTAAGACAGCATTCTCTTGCTTTATAGCGTTTAAAACTAATTGCTCTTTTTGCGCCTGACTTGTGGTAGAGGCGTTAATCGCATTACGAAGATTTTGGTCTCTTTGAAGAAGCCCTACTATACCACCCTCTATTTGCTTTATTCTTTCGGCTTGAGTCCCCATAGTAAGGAGGGATTTCATTCCTTCCGCAGCAAACCTTGCTATTAACTGAGCAATTTTAACAAATGCAGTTGTGAACAGAACAAGTGCGGGGCCACTAAGAAAACTTCCTATGGCTTTAAAAAATCCTTTAATAAAAACATTGCCTTTTTCTGGGTCTAAGGCTTTGTCTAAAAATTCAGTAAATTTGCTGGCTATTCCTATTAAATTTTCTAACAGGGGACCAAAGGTAAGCTCACCCACCTTTTGAGCCAAACTAGTCATACCCACCACCAGCGCATTTATGTTGTGAGACAGGCTTTCTCCTAAGGCTCTATTTTTCTCAAACGCTTCATTGGTCGCGTTAGCCGCCGTTTCAGCAGCGCCAGCGAATATGGAGGTTTCAGAACTTAAATCTTTTAACGCAGCACTCACCACGTTTATCTGGAACACTCCACCCGCTAATTCTTTAATTTTAGATACGACAGTAGGGTCGGCTATATTTTCTATAGCAGCCGATAGCGCATTGAGTTTCTGAATACCTGTTTGAGTTGCGTCAATTTGGACTCCTAGAGTTTTAAGTTGTTCTATTGTTGATCCCCTTGATAGTCTGGTAAAAATAGATTTAAATGCGTTACCAATCACTGCGCCACCCCTCGCGGTTTTTTGTTCCACCGCAGTAACTAGCCCAAGAAGCTGATCAAAACTAACCCCCGCATCTTCCGCTGTAGATCCAGCGCGGCTAAATGCCTCGGCTAAATCTTGCGCTGAAACAGCATAAGCTGTATCAACAGCAACCATCTTATTAACAATTTGGTTGGCGTTTAAGCCCGCAGAGGTAAAACCATTTATGGCGGCGGTGAGAGCTTTCACAGATTTCTCTGCATCTAGACCCGATATTCTGGTTAAAACCAAAGCCGCCTTTAATCTTTTTGCGGTCTCTTCGGCGCTTAAACCCTGACGAGCTAACTCAGCAGCACCTTCTGCCACAGTATTAAAAGCTTGCCCTGTTTCCTTAGCTACTTGGAAAATTGAATTTCTAAACCTATTAAAAGTGCCTTCAGTTGCTTGGAAAATAGAATTAATTTCAATTAATCTTTTTTCGACCTCTATGGTTGTGGAAACAAGCTTTTTAAATGATTGTGTTACACCATTTAAAACCGCCGTTGTAGCCCCGAAAGCAAAAACACGGGCGGTGGAAGCATCGAGGGATTTTTGAAATTCCGATGCTTGCCCAGTAATTCTCCCCAATGCATTTGAAACCTGCCTACTAGCTTGGTTAAGGCTTTGGGGGTTGAGGGTTACATTTAGGGAAGCATTTAGACTTGTTGCCATATAGTGTAAATTACACCTATCATGTTAAAAAGTCTTCAGCTTTCAGCTTTCCTCCCCTCGCTTGCATTTTCATCTTTAGGTCATCTACCCCATGTGAGACAGATTTATCCTCCTCATCCTTTTCCTCATATTCAATCATCTTTACGGGATCTCCCATAATCTCCTCAGGCATTTTATTGTTTTTGAGCTTACTAAACAAATTATTGCTTAATACCATTAAATACTTTTGGAAAACCGTAAGCTCGGCAAAGGTGCAGTTAAACATTCGAAAGGGGTTTTCTTTTTGACAAATAAAGGCATCAAAAAACCCCCCATGATAAGAAGCTCTTAAAATATTATCTCTTGAGTTTAACTCCGCGTATCTTGCAAACAATAGACCAGTTACCGACAGTTTCACCTTGTCTGGAACGGGCTTCTTGAAATTAAGATCGCAAAACGCAGACCTATCAACCATCCTCGAAACTCTTTTTGTTTCAGCTAAATGCTCGGCGCTGTATCTTGTAATTTGCGCCCTTTCCCCTTTTATTTTAGCTAATTCCTCTTCCTGCTTTTTAATTTGTTCGTTAAAAGTCTTTCTTTGCGTAATATCTTTAATTTTACCCAACGCAACCGTAGATCTTTTAATAGTCCACTCTGTTGATTTTATTTTCTCTTCTTGCTTATTCGACCAAGCACCAATATTAATGGCTGATTCAATCAGTTGCTTTTCTGTTTTTATGCCTGATTTCTCAGAACAGGCCAGATCCTGTATTCGGAGATCTTCGACCTCAAGAGCATCAATTACAGTGAAATGTTTAAAATAATAAGATTTATCTAAATATTTTAACAGACTGTAACCACGAACAACTTCTAATAAATCAGTATGGTGAGATCCATCATTTTGACTTTTCATCTCCCTTTTCTTCCTCATCATCGTTGTCGAAAAGCTCCTCTAAAGCCTTTTCCACACTTTTCTGATCTGTGCCAAGTCTATTATACCATATACTGGCCACTCTGATGAGAGTTTCAAAAGAATTATCATATATCTTTTTAGACTTTAACATAATAGGGTCTTTTATGTCCTCATCATCTTCTTGTAGGGCCAACATGAAAAGTCTTTTTTCGTTGTAGTTTTCTCCATCAAACAAGGAAAACAATTTCTTCCTTTCTTTATCATCGAGCTTATCTTCGTAATAAGAAAAATTTAAAACCAGCCACTCTATCAGTTTATGCTCTGCTTTAGCGTCTGCTGTTTGACTGAACTGGCTCCTCAGATTTAACTCTGTTTCATGAATAATTTTGTTGGTTCTTAACCAAGTTTCCTTAGCCTCTTCTAGTTGCTTTTTCTGCTCTTCATCTAATTCCCTCCCCTCACCAAAGTATTCTATAACCCTTGCAGACTCTACATTTTCAGAGACAAGCTCTGCCATAATCTCCTCTTGGCTCTTGGAGGTCATCCCCCCTAAATCACCCATTTTCTTTGCCAGCATCGCCTTGGTTAGAAAGCCAGCATTAATAAACTCATTATACTTCTGACCATAGAAAAACTCTGCATCCTCTAAGTCTGCAATGGTAGGCTTGCCAAAAACAACTCTATTTTTAATTGTTTTTTTTACTTTTTTAGTAGTTTCTACAGGCCCATCTTTTGTCTTCCTAATATGAGGAATTTCTTTTTGGACATTTCTTTTAACTTCGAATGAATATATTTCCTTCATTTATTTATTATATAATTAAATACAATAAATTCAACTTATAGATCCACTAACGATTGTTGTTGAACTAGAAGATCCATGCTTATTAAACATTATTAAATTTATTTTTCCGTCTTCAAGCACATCATAACCAGTTACATCTAACCCATTAGCCATGAGAACATCATTGTGATAATAAGAGAACCCAGAATTTTCGTAATCATAGGACACCTTGATACCAAAGGGAACTCCACTTGAATAACCCCCGAAAAAGTTACCACTCTGGTCGAAAAGGTAACCCTCTGCCCCTGAAAAAGTGACCAAGTTAGCCGACTTCCAGCTACCATCAACACCTGTGTTTAGTAGCGAATACTCAAAACCGCTAATCGGGCTATCTAGAGACAATGTGATATTTAAAACACAATTTTGATATTGAGATAAACTGCCGCTTGTTATCATTGTATTATCGGGAAATAGTAAGAAAATGTAAGCGTGGTATTATCGTCTAAAGAAGTAGATTCATCCACAGAATCTAAGCAACACCCACTGGTAACAAAGTTTATAACTGAGACATTATTTATGTCTTTTAAATCAATTTTAATTGATCCACTATCACAGACTAAGCTGGAAATATTTATTCCAGTAACTTGGTTTTTAATAACATTAAAAGATAGCTCTCCTTGACTGGGCATTTCTGGGTATCTAAATTTAGAAACCCTAGTCCCTAGTCTCGTTTTGGCCGTTTTTTCTATATTAACCCCAATGTTAAAGTCTTGTATATGCAAACTGGAGGAGCTTATCCCCTCATCTCCATTGGTTGTTGTCGTTATTTCTATTTTTTGAGGGGCGAAAAAACCTCCAAACTCATCGGTGGTTTGGTCAGAAATATTCAAAGCTCCCGCCGAGGTAAAAATGGCACCATCTCCCCTATAAGAGCTTTCTCCCACGACTAGGTTCCCTACAGACCCATTTAAATTGTAAGAGGTAAGAGAGGCTCCAGAGATGGTGGTTACTCCAGCCAAGTCTTTAACAACAAAATCAAACTCTCCTGTAGATAGAAACCCAGACTGCATTTGCTGGTAACTATAAAAAGGGTCAATCCCTGTCGCTCCTGTAGTTAAGCTAATATTATATTTTAGCTCAGTGGTTTGATCCGAGGCGAGAATTCTGTCTACGACATGAGAATCCCCCAACCTTCTTATATCGTTTAACTTCTTTTGAGAGTTAATATTTAACGATGTAACTGCGGGTATCCGTTGATTGCCCACAAAAAGCTGGATGTCACTTGAGTTAACCCTGTTTATCGCCATACAGTAGTTTACACAAAAAAGCCCCGCATTCCTGCGGGGCTTCTTCACTTATGTAAGTGGAATATCAATAAGGTGCTCTTCCACCAAGCTTCGCATACATTAAACCAGAGACAGTATTGGTTACTGTATTACGGGTAATAAAATCCTTATTTTGTCCGAAAGACCCAGAATAATATAAGCCCTGATTAGTGGTAGTAGGACCACCGATCTGCGCCGAAAACGTAAGATCAATAGTCTCGTTATCATCTAACCCGACTGAGAAAGACTGATTATCAAGAGTGGCTTTTTGAAGCACATACTTGTGAGCAGTCGCATCTTGGTCGTTTTGAACATTCAGGGTGATATTGGTAGTCTCGTCTCCCGCAGCCCCAGTTAAGATCTTGTCTACCGCTCCAGCATGGAAATTTTTCAGGAGGGCATTTATCGACATAGTTACGTTAATTGGGAACTCAAGAGGTTTGGCCACAGCCCTTTCTGCTCCAAGAGCGGAAATATTGGTTCGTGACATCGGAACCTCGATGGAGGCACTTTGAATATGCATATCTGCGAGGTTTGTTCCCCCCACATCAAATTCGTCATCACTGAAGGTAACAGTAACGTCTTCTGGGCGAAGAACGAGAACGTCCATATCACCAGTGCTGCCAGCATCAAGCCTAGCTTGTCCTGTATCAGCCCTGCCTCCGTCCTTGTTGAGAGAGGGGTTCCATAAACCTGAACTCATCCCTTCGTAAAATTGAATATTAGAAGCCTCACCTTCAATATCAACCCTTGGTATTTCCCCAACGGCGAAATTGACAGTGTAGCTATTAATAGTAGCGTTTCCGAATCCTACTACGTCATGCTTTGACCTTTCTGTAGGAGTGTAGTCGGTAGACTGGAAAGCATCTTCTCCTTCTTGCACGGTTAAAACGAAAAGGTTCTTCTCTCTTTTTCTGAATTCTTCAGTAATAACACCAGAAATAAACTGGCTAGACAGATTTCCAGTTGAACCAATCCCTTGCGGGTTAAAGCCCAAATGACCCTCGTTTTCTCCGTTTCCTAAATAATAACCCAAAGAAAAACTTGGGTTAAGCTCTGACATTGTGATTGTCCCGATTCGTGCTAATTGACCAAATTCCCTAATGTCTTGACGCGCACCCGCGATGTCAATATCAAAAGAAAACGTATCAACACGATGAAGTTGTTGGGGCAGAAAGCCCGACTCAGCAACTGATTTATTTGTTCCCCCGATTGCCGTAACGGGCAAAATACCCGTAGGAGAAGCATAAACGCACTTGCTTTGTGAAATTACTCTTGTTCTAGAAGCCATTTTGTGATAAAGTTAAAAGTATGAATGTTTACACTCTCTTACACGGATTTACTGTCTAGGGAAACGATAAGTGCATAATTCAAAGTCAATAAAGCCTATTGAAATATTTTTATTGAGATTCTCTCTTATTTTTTCGGATACGACCTTGGAGACAGAAACTTCTAAAATATGCGATTTTACTGGGTCAGCCTGATCGCTTACTAAATTATCGTAACTGTAGGGAAAATTCTTAATTGAAAAGGAAAACCCATAAGGAAAATCTCCATAGGGAATATGGGTAATATCTTCTCTTACTGTATCTCTAAACAGAGATAATACCGAATCTAGAGTATAGTTATCAAAAGACAAAACCATTACTCTTAGCTTAGATCTAGTATCTTCCTCGCCACCAAAAGCTAATTCCGTGTTGTCGGACGCAGCTACAGAAATAAAACAGGCGGGTAAAAAATAAGTGCTTTCATCAAATTCTCCAGTTTGACTATATTGATAGGGTAGCTCTGTAGCACTGTCTTTGAAATCTGAGTGCAATATTGTTTGAGCGTCAGTATCATTCGTGATATAAGTGTTTACTTCTTTTACGGTAGAATTAGCTGTCAGGTCTTTGCTACCTATCACTGTCCCAGAAGCCTGTGGAAAAATTAATCTGCCGTTATCGTAATCTGTAAAAACACTTCCATTTTTATCATAATTACCAGTAACAAAACCTCCGTCTAGGAAGAAGCCAGAGTTGGGGGTGTCTACGTTATGTTCAGCTACTAATTGGCGAAATTTACCTTGAAATGCTATATGGGAAGAAGGGATGTCTGGAAAGCTCCCTGAGGTGAAGGCATTATCCAAGTCTGTTTGATAAGCTTTAGCCTTAGTATTTAACAAGCGGTTTTCAAACCACAGGTAAAAACTTGATAAAACATTCTGGTCAAACTGAGCTTTCATTTATCTAATCTTAATAGAGACCTCTTAAAGTCTTTTATTAATTGGCCAATATAAGGGGTTCTATTAAAAGTTACACCAGAAGACTTATTTTTGGCCTGTATACCTGTTTGGGAATTTGAGGCGCTAAATCCAGTGGAACTGTATAAATATTGACCTAAGTTAGTCAGGCCACCCTCCTCTATGCTTTTAGCCCAGCTTTTGCCCGTCATCCAAGGGATTGGAGTCAGGGCATAAATTTCTTCCAAAGAAGGTATAAAAAAGGTAACTTTATATTTTCCTGCTCCCCCCGTCCTCCTTACTTTGAATTTTATTTTTTCTTTAAAAATTCTAGATATTACTTCAGTCGGTTTATCTCCAGCAGGGAACCCGATAAAGGAGAAAAGGTTTCCGTAGCCTCCCAAGGTGCCGCTGGTATTTCCAGCCCTTGGTCCTGCGTTTAATTCCACAGTTACCTGATGAGAGCCAAACTTTGTTCTGAGTTCCTCTTGTTTTTCTTGTATTCTAGGCTCTATAACCTGCCTTAAAGCCATAGCCAATCTACTATCATTAGGCTTATCTACAGTTAGCTCTCTGAGAAGTTCCTTAGCATTAACTGTTACAACGGGCTTAGATACCGATATAAAAGCTTTCCCCATTAGTTCTCACGCTTTAAAAATACTGAATAAAATTGAGCATCAAAAGGGCCAATAACTTTTGCGTCACCATCAATAATATATAATTCATCATCAACCTCTATCCTCGCGCAAATTTTTATTTTTTCATAAGCGGCGGCCTTTACTTTAATCCTAACTTGCCCCTCCGATGCTATTAGATTCATTTGACCATTACCGTCAATGATGTCTTCTTTATGTTCGTTTTTATAAAAAACGCGGGCAGAGTATGTGTATCTTGTTAAGGTTTGTTCTGAAGATATTTTAGCAGTGTCTTTCCTCCTGCCATATAAAGGGTTGTAATTAAGTTCTACAGGGACACTAGAGGTCTCTTCCACATAAACATATATATCCCTAGCGAAAGTATCATGCATATCACTTAGCGCCGACTGAACCGCCGACTTTTCTGCGTCTGTCAGTAGTGATGCCATTTAGACAAGCTTTCCAGATAAATTGAATGTGCCGTCTGTTCCTGCTACTTGGATCGGTGAGGATTTCTGATAGTTGTATTGGTAAAGAAGATTATCTAACCTTGTGTTAGCTTCTTTGGAGAGATCAATATAAGTTTTAGAAACAGAGTTTTTGTTCTGTCTTTGTATTGTAGTATCACCTTCTTTTAGAGTAATCCAATCAACAGAATCAGAATAAGTAAAACTCCTCAAAGCTTCCCTTGAAGATTTTTGATAATAATACAACTCATATAAAGTCCCCCATATATTTTCTTCGACGGGGGCAAGACCAGTCCCCCCTGCTCTGACGGCTCCAGTAGAATCTACAGCAAACTCTTCGTGCAGTAGACCATTTAATTCGCCAATGTTAGTTTCAAGCCACCCTGAAACAAACCCTATATTATAACTCCCCGTATCATTCGGGAAATCATAAGTTACGATTCCACTAGCTATCCTCCCAAGATCATTCATAAAGTTATTCTTTAAATAACTTTACAGTAGAATCATAATCTGGGGAACTTGGATCTATAATTGGCTTCGCTTGCCCTTGAACAGTTACATTGTGTTTTACAGCGTAAAAGTCGAAAGATTTCATTAGAGAGTTCTTTAATAGTTGCATATTACGCTCTCTTGGGAGACCTACCCTTGCGGCTAAATCTGTTAACTCAGAAGCCGATGAATCTTCTAACCTGCGCCTAAAAAGCTCTCTGTTAAGAGTCCCGTAAGGATTCATTTGGGGCATCCCCAGCAGTTCTTCAAGTTCTTTAATTTCTTCAATTTCTTTCTCAAAAGCATCCCTATCTTTTCCATCAGTTACCTCAAACTCTTCAAGATGTTTTTTTTCAACCCCTTTTGAGACTGGCATTTCAGAATCATCCTTTTTTTTCGCCGTTTTCTTTTTTGCCGCTTTTTTCTTGCTCATAATATATAATAGATAAATTCTTTAAAATATCAAAAAAAAAGAGCCGCCCCCGTGGGGGCGACTCTCTTTAGAGTGACATGGGTCGCTTACACAACCAGTCCGATAAGAGCGCGGTCATCAATACAGATGCGGCCCTCCTCGACCTTGCCGTAGTAACCAATCTTGTTCTGGCGAACAGAGAACTGGTCATCAACAAGCACTTGGAAGTCAGAAGGCGTTCCTTCACCGATAACAGTAGGACGAAGGAGTGCATCCTTAGAACGGTCAATACCGATAAGGATTTCATCCGTGCCTTGTGCAAAGGTTCCAGAAGGATTACCCCCAGCGGGGATAGTTACGCTTTCAGCAGTAACGACAGCGGCGAACAACTTGTTGAAGAGTTGATCCACACCCATCTGGTTGATCTCCATGATATTAATTCCATAGAAGGAAGGAAGACCAGCAGCACTGTAAAGCTCTTGACGCAACGCCTCAGGAGCAGGAAGACTGTCCTTGAGAGCAGAAGTGTAAGGAGCTTCAGCGGTGTTTACGGGGTTGTAAGCCATCGCACGGAGTTCTTCGACCATTTCTGGGGAAACCAGAAGGTCAGAGATTCCAGACTTAACGCCACCCACAGGAGTGCCTCCACTCCATGAGCTATTGACGCGCTTGCTTTTAGTGATTAAGTTGTTGAAGTCAGCGAGGACAAAACGGTTAGCGGCAGAAGAGGCGATAACCTGATTTCCCGCAGTAGCGTTTGTTCCTTGCGCTTTTACCAAAGCAGTCGCGAGCACATTAAATGCGGTCTTGGTCTGCTTATACATAACTTCTTGAGCCATCCGAGTGAAGGTCTTGCTAACAACATCAAGTCGAGCACTACGGACATACTTGCGATCAAACGCAAGAGCACTGTCCAGAGTGTAAGTGCTAAACTTAAGTTCGTTGTGAGCAGGGAAGACCTGACTGTAAGGAAGACCCCCAGCGACCTGCTGAGAATACACCTGAATGTAGTTCTCATCAGTGATATCGTGGAAAAGATCCAGAGGTAAGGAGGGATTCTCATCCTCCCCATAGGAAATTGTGGTATACAAATTTCCGATAGTAGGAGCATTATTGATAACCTCGGAGACAACTGGCCCGATAAAATCGGCAACTGCTGCCTGTGCCTCGTAAGCCTCTTCACGATTATTAGATCCCATTGCCTTAATTAAGGCCAACTGATCTTCAGTTCTTTTAATTGTGATTTTCATTTTCGTAAAAAATTAGCATTCAAGTTTGAGGATTGCATATGCACCAACAAAAGCATCGGTAGTAGGCCCAGATTCCCTGTAGCCTGTAGCGATGAATTGTCCAATAGAGTGAGCGTGGTGAGTGTGATGTCCAGCAGCCGTAGTGGTAACACCAGTAACCGTTCCGTTCAAGGAAGGCAATGCCCACTGGTTAACGCTCGGAGCAACTCCGTTAGTTAAACCTCTGACATTAAGGGTGAATAAACCTCTAGTGGCGACAGGAACAGCTTCACCAGATACAACACATTGGAGTTCTTCTTTTTTCCGAGGATAGTATAAAAGATTTTCTCCATTTTCATCTTTGTTACGAACATCTCGCAACATGATTCCCAACGGTCTGACACCTGCGCCAGTATCACTTACCTTTGTGAGTTTATAAGGAACTTCAGGGTAAAGTGACAGGCCATGTCCCAGAGTAGCGTCCCAAGAATCCGAATCGGTTCTTTCGACGTATTGAACAGGTTCGTCTTGAAGGTTTCCATTAGACACCTTCACGACAGAACCCGCTTCGCCCGTTTCCCCATCATATGAATAAAAGTTGATAACATCGTTATCATCATATTGACGGAAGGGCAGTAAACGTGTAATTTCGTTAGCCATGATTAGTTAATTTGAATTTAAGATACCTCTACCTCAAAGCTCTCCTTGAGCTTTTCGATAAGGGAAAGTTTTTCGCTAGCGTTGCCGTTATTATTGGGGATGGCAGCCTCTGCCTCATCACCCTCTGCCTCAAGAGGCTCTTCTGGAGTCTCGTCAGCTTCTTCTTCTTTTTCCTCAGGCTCATCAGTTTCCTCTCCGTCACCTTCTTCACGGTTGGCAACAGCTTCGTCAATGCGAGCTTTAATTTCAGCTTCTTGGGCCTCAATATTCTTCTTGAGTTTATGAGCAAAAATAACGCTAAGTTTGTCCTTATAGGACGTAAAATTTTCTTCGGAAGAACCAAGCTCCTTAACTTCAGCAGTGACAAGAGCTAATTCCTTTTCGTTAAGGTCATAGTCATTATCAATGAAGTTCATGCGATCATTAAAGAGATCGACCGCAGCTTTTGCTTCGACTTCGCTCTTAAGGGTATCGAGTTCTTCTTTTGTCTGCTTAAAGGAATCTTTCATCTCCTCAAGCTCCGCTTCAGCTTTCGCCTTAGCTTCCTTCTCAACTTCCATCTTGGCTGTCCAAGACTCGTTGTGCTCTACGAGGGTATCTCGGATACTCTCTGAAACAGTTTTAGCCTCTGAGCCTTCCTTCACAGCGGAAGCAACACTCTTGGACAACTGAGTAATAAGTTGGTCGAATTGTTCTTTATCCATATTAAAAATGTTTTTTAATTTGTCACTCTTTACATTAATGTCGGCGTTTAGGGAAATTTTTTCTACTTTTTTATCTTCAGGAGTGTTTTCAGAAGGATACACTCCTTGGACAGAAGCAGCAGGGTTTCTTGTTAATGCTGCCCCCAAGGGATAAGTCCGACCAACAATTAATCTATTAACAGGGTCGCCGTTTTCGTCTTTGCCTTCGCCGCCCAAACCCTTGATATACTGCTTAAGG
>Ga0114934_10000345_pt1 | contig 29103 bp, 27 predicted proteins | sample 4SBtaG_2_FD_99695 | JGI IMG/M metagenome (GOLD analysis project Ga0114934, IMG submission 99695) | Deep subsurface microbial communities from Kolumbo volcano to uncover new lineages of life (NeLLi) - 4SBTROV10_white metaG | ecosystem: Environmental > Aquatic > Marine > Volcanic ...
AACTTAAATTGTTCATAATTTCTCCTTTCTGTTTTTGATAATCTTATCGATCAGAAAGGAGTTTTTATTTGAAACTAATTCATTAATTTTTACCTACAAAGATTATACAGTACCATCTATAATCTATATATGGTAAAAAGATTAAAGGTTAAAGGTAAAAAGGACATTGTATTTAGATTATTTCGGATTTTAAATCTTAATATCCTAATACTATAACCCTTAACCCTTTTACCCAATTTATATTGTGCTAGAGTATTTTTTTTGGTATTTTTATAATAAAAAAATACCTGATGTAGGTAATACATTGGAAAGGAGAATTGATGGATACAAATAACAGCTCTATGCTTTCGGATAATCCGGAAACGATTTGTCCTAGCTGTGGCAGATTTGTTGGTACTTATGAAAGATGTCCATACTGCGGAAGAGAAGTAAAGAAGAGATTTACTATCCGTTTTATGAAAATAGCAGCTATTTCAATTGCTTTTATAGGTGTTTTGTTTTTGTATCTTGCAGCACTTCACAAACAGTTGCCCTTGGTTCGGGTAAGTGAACTCAAACCTACTATGAATTTTGCATATGTGAGAGTACGTGGAATTGCAATTAGTGATGCTTATATTAATGATTGGGGCGGTTTTGGCTTTAATCTTAATGACAGTGATGATGGTAAGGATATAAATAGTACTATTAAAATAAGGGCATATAGTGATATTGCAAAACAGCTTAAAGATTCTGGATTAATGCCTTCTGTGGGTGATATAGTGGAAGTTGCCGGAAGTCTTAAGCTTAGAGAAGGTAATAAGACTTTGACTGTTCAGAGTCCTGAACAAATAAAAATATTCCCGGTAGAAGTTAATAAGGTAAATATTTCAGATCTTGGAGATGAATCTTTGATCGGTCAAAAATTACTTATTCATGGAGAAATAACAGATTTTATTCCGACACATGGGAAGGCTCCTAAAGAAATTATCATACAGGATCAACATTCTTCTGTAAAACTTGAATGTTGGGAAAATGTTTATAAAGAGACAACTGCTTTAAAGGGTATGGGATATGGTGCTGTGGCTGATGTGAAAATTTATGTTGATCAGTATAAGGGAAAAATACAGTACTGGCTTAAAAAATCCACCGATATTAAAATTATAATCCCTTCTAAAACAGGAATGAAAAATTCAGTCAGAAAAAATATCTCTTTTGGTGATATAACTAGTATTTCTGATATTGATAAAAGTATGTTGCATAAAATAGTTACTATTCAGGGTATAGTTAAAGATATTAAGGCTTTTGGAAAGACGGAAAATCATAAAGCTATTATCGAAAATAATGGTTCTGAAATAGAAGTGATAATGTTTTCTAAAGAATTTAAAAAACTTCCTGATACAGTTAAAAAAGGAAATGTCATTAAGGTCTGCGGAAAGGTTGGAGAATATAAAGGAAAAATGCAGATCATACCTGATAAGCCTACTAATATAAAATTTGTATCCGGATCTTCTTCAGATATAGCACCTTCAAAAAAGAAAGTGGAAATTAAGAAAATATCAGATATTTCAGAAAGTATGAAGGGCAATATTGTAAAGACTGAAGGAAAAATTATATCTATAAGCAAATTTGGTAAAAAGAATAATTATAGAGTGATTATAAATGATGGAAATGCTCAGATTGAGATAATTTTCTTTGCAAGTAATTTTGATAGTCTTCCTAAAGGAATCTCCGAGGGTAAGAAAATTAAGGTTACAGGAAAAGTTAATGTATATAATGGCAAACTTCAAATAATTATGGATAAATCCGAAGATGTGGAGGTATTTTGATGGAGATATTGATTTACTTAGCAATGATTGCTTCTGGTACACTGGTATCATGTATTTTTGCTTCTTTACCAGCTGTACATATTTATAATGTTGCAAGTGTTGTTGTAATCTTTTTTGGATATATTACTGCAAAGTTTCCATTTTTTATCCATAATCCGATGTATCTTATGTCATTTATGATAGCACTTGTTGTAGGATATTCTATTATTAATACAGTACCAAGTATTTTTCTTGGTGCCCCGGATGAAGCCTCTGCTTGGATGGTATTTCCCGGACAAAAATATCTGATGATGAGAAGGGGATTCGATGCTGCTGTTATTTCTGCTATCGGGGGACTTGGGGGAGCTTTATTTCTTCTTCTCATGTTTCCGCTTGCACCAAAGTTTATATCTATTCTTCAAAAGGTGTTTCGGGCTCATATGGGATGGGTTCTTTCTCTTATTATTGCATATATGGTGATGTCGGAGTTTCCGAAAGGTGGTGATATTATCGGGAGTTCATGGGCAAGGTTCTTTGATGCATGGAAAAGTCTAAGTGCTGGAATACTTGCACTAATCTTATCAGGTTTTATGGGAATGATACTTGTATATAAACCTATTGTCCCTGTGAATATGTCCTTTCAGAACCTTTTACCTGCATTTGTAGGGCTTTTTGCCATACCATGGGTAATACAGAATATAACTTCAAATACAATTATACCAAAGCAGAATATTAGTGATAGTGTTGATATTGATGCTGATCAAATCACTCGTGCAATTGGAGCTGGTTCTCTTGGCGGTGGTTTTGCAGCTGTATTTCCATTAGTTACTGGAGGTATAGGCGGATTACTTGCTGGGCATGCTACCGCACAGAGGGATGAAAAGGTATTTATGATCTCTCAAGGAGTCTCAAAATTTGTATATTATGTTGGAGCATTCTTTTTGTTTTTTATTCCTGCTACCAATATTACAAGGGGTGGAATGGCTTGGATGCTTTCAACGGTATATATACCAAAGGGACAATATCCATATTATATAGCAATGGCAAGTGTTTTGATATCTGCAGGTCTTGCTTTTCTATTGATGATACAGATATCAAAACTTACTATAAAGCTTATTGAAAAAGTCCTTTATCAGCATATTTCCATAGTTACTTTGATATTTCTCATTTTGTTGATATATTTTATAACTGGTCTTCCAGGCCTTTTAGTAGGTTTTGCGGCAACAGGTATTGGACTTATACCTGTAGTGTTTAATTCAAGAAGAAGTAATTTGATGGGCGTTTTGCTTATACCAATTACTTTGAATATGCTTGGCTATGGACCAATAGTAGCCAAATGGATGGGGTTGGTATAATGAAAGGATTTACACATTTTATTTCAGGAGTTGCATTAGCGACTTTTTCATCTCAGGTTATACAGATGTCGGAAATAGATCATTCTCTTATCATCGTATTGGGAGGAATATTTGGAATATTACCAGATACTCTTGATTTTAAGGTTGCAAGATTCTTTTCAAAAGAAGACTATATTATTTCTCCTAAACCGGTAAATATGAATCTTCAAGAAATAGCTGATACTGTTGCGGAAGCAATAGATAAAGCTGAATCTGAAAATAAAACTATTAATGTAAAACTGAATACGGTTAAACTTGGAGCAGATCTTTGGCAACAATATCTTTTGAGCTATGATGACCATGAAGTAATAGTAAAGAAAGGCCCTGTTGTTAATACCGGAAAAGTCATCATTGGAGAATGGGATCCTGAAAATATCGAAGTAGCTAGGGCAAAGACTAAGGCCAAAATCTATCATAGCTATGATCATGAAAGCTATGTTGATATCTTTTCAGGCCCTACCTTTGGCTTTAAAAAAAGAAGTGATGGAAGTATAGAAGCCGAATTTCTTCCATGGCATAGAGCATGGAGTCATAGTCTTACACTTGGGCTTTTTTTCGGACTAATAGGATTTCTTCTTTTTGGTCTTTATAATGGTGATTGGCATTTGGCTACTTTATATGGATCTGTTATAGCGGGTGGTTTTTCTATTCATATAATTGAAGATCAATTTGGATTCATGGGCTCAAATCTTTTCTGGCCTTTTACGAAAGAACGTCATATAGGACTTCACTGGATGAGATCAGGGGATGCTTGGCCGAATTTTATAACAGTATGGATAGCAGTCATAATGATAATTTGGAATGTTAATAGATTTTCTTCTGAGCAGGCATTTAATACATCATTTGTAGAATATTTGGGATATGTATTTTTCCTTCCTATCACAATATTAATATCAGTTGGATTTATCATAAATAAGCTTCTTAAGCCCCAAAAGGTTAATGAAGAGAGAGAAATACTTAAAGAGATTACTTCGGAAGAAGAGGAGGATGAAAATTAATGGATGAAATACTTGCTAAATTAAATTCTCTTGAGAAGAGGATATCAGATATCAGGAGCTATCTTTAGCCAGAGTGGAATCAAAGACGATATTGAAAAATTAAAAAAAGACTCTCAACAGAGCGATATATGGAATGATCCTAAAAAGGCTCAGAAAATTATGCAGGAACTTAATGCTAAAAAAAACCTGTTTGATCAGAGTAATTCAATATTTTCGATGTATGAAGATCTTCAGGCGCTCTGTGAACTTTACAAGGAAAGTCCTGAAAAAAGTCTCGTGGAAGAGGGAAATAATACTCTGGAAGCACTTGAAAATTCACTTGATGATCTTGAAATAAAACTTCTTCTTTCTGACGAATATGATCAAGCAAATGCTTATTTTTCCATACATCCGGGCGCAGGAGGCACTGAATCACAGGATTGGGCCCAGATGCTTTATAGAATGTATACAAGATGGTTTGAACAGAATAATTATTCATATGAAGTCATCGACTATCTTCCGGGAGAGGTAGCTGGTATTAAAAATGTTACTATGCTTGTTAAGGGGGAATTTGCTTTTGGATATCTAAAATGCGAAAGGGGTGTTCACAGACTTGTTAGAATATCCCCATTTGATTCTAATGCAAGAAGGCATACATCTTTTTGCTCAGTAGATGTTTTCCCTGAAGTAAGTGATGATATAGAAATAGATATAAAACCTGAAGATCTTAGAATAGATACTTACCGTTCCAGCGGAGCTGGGGGACAGCATGTAAATAAAACTGACTCTGCTATTAGAATAACACATTTACCAACAGGTATTGTTGTTCAGTGTCAGAATGAGCGCTCACAAATATCAAATAAAAATACTGCTATGAAAATGTTGACAGCGAAACTTTATGAGCATTACAGGCTTGAAAAAGAAGCTGAGATGGCTAAGATGAAGGGTGAAAAGAAGGAAATAGGTTGGGGAAGCCAGATAAGATCTTATGTATTTCAACCATATACACTTGTCAAGGATCATAGAACAAATTTTGAAATTGGAAATATACAAAAGGTAATGGATGGAGATATTAGTGGTTTTATAAAGGAATTCCTACTTTTTTTGAGAAAATGATAAATTGGGTAAAAGGATGAAATGGAGTTGAATAATGGCTGAAATAGTTTCTATTCCAATTACAGAGCTTAAACGTGGTATGCGCCTTGCAGAAGATATTAGCAAGGATGATGAGATTATTGCACTTCAGGAATCACTTGTTTCCGGAACACTTATCAGAACACTTAAAAACGAAGGAATAGAGCAAGTTTCTATTATTAGTGAAGATAAACCTGAAGAGAAACTAGTGCCTATTGATGGGTTTGGTATAAAAAATGCATTGGAAAAGATAACTCATGCTGTGATGCTTTATGATTCTGAGATTGATCCTGATCTAAAGATAAAGAGAATGCTTAGAAGTCTTGCATCTGTTAAAAAACAGGAAGTTATAGAGGCTGTCGATTTTGTAATAAATTATTTTGAAGATTCAAAGGCAAGGGAATTTGCATTACAAGCTATAGAGCCAATTAGGGATAATTCTGTTGTAGACACTTTATTGATTGCTTTGCATGATGAAGATAATAGTATAAGATTCCTTGCACAGAAGATAATATTGAATTATTTGGATAAAACCACGGTAATGAAACTTTTAAATTCTATAAACAATTGTTTTGATGAATCTCTTGATGATGAGATGTATGCTATATTCTCGAGATTTGATTATAAGGAATTAAAACCCATACTTAATGAAATAGAGAAAGAAAATCAGCAGGATGAAAAAATATTGTCCAATCTTCGGAAAATATCAAAATTCCTTGGAGAGGACGAAGGGATCGAGTAGTTTATTAATTCCATATTTTGACGATTTCATTATAGAAAGGCCAGTCTACAAATACAAGGTTATCTAATTCACTTATTTTTGTAAGAAACTGTTTTTTCATATTAGATGATATAGCGAGTATTTTAAATTCAAGAATACTGCCATCTTTTTTTATTATTTTAAGTTCTGCCGAAGGAGAATTTTCTAACTTTATTATATTTGGGTCATTACTATTACCAAGAAAAAAGTCTTCAACTTGAAACATAGAAAGTCTGCTTATTATTTTAAAAACAATATCAGAATAAAATTTTTCTTTTTTCCCAGGAACTGGTATTATCGGAGTAACTTTTTTATTCAAATTATCAAATGAATATACGGCTTTTTTATCTTTCATATCAAATTCTATACTGCTTATATTATCTGGGGAAAGTTTTATAACTTTTCTATTTTTATAATAGAGTATATTAGGATTGAATGCTTTAGTTATAAAAGGATCATTGGATAGGCAAAGTATCTCTTCAGTGCCATGTTTTCTAAGTATATAACTTCCATTAATCTTATTATAACCTATTTCTAGCTTTATAGAGTTTTTATTAGTATTGCCAATAGAAATATATAATGATGGTGGATTAAGACCAAATCTTTCAAGATTGTCAGGATTAGGCTTATAATACTTTTTTGCTCTAAAAAGGAATATTTTTATTATTAGCTCATTTATTCTGGCTTCATCAAGTTTCATATCATTATAAAACCATCCTTTTTCATTTTTAAAAAATTCAAAATTAAATTTATCAGATTTTATTGAAAGATAGGATATTTTTTCCTTATCTTGATCAAAGACAAGTGATTTTTCTCTATAATAAAACTTATCAGGAACAAAATATTTTAATATAAATTTTCCAACTATAAAGATAATGGAACTGCCCTTTAAAGAAAGATAAAAACGGTCCCCGCTGGGTGTGAGATTACCGAACAAGTAAGTGGAAATCTTATTTTGAGTTTTTATTGTAACAGAGACATTTGGAGGATCAAGGCCATAAACACTTGGTTTATATGCAGGCTTGAAATTATCTTGCTCTGGAAGATTGGAAAGCTGATTGAGTATATTATCAATTATAATCTTGTCAGCCTGTACAAGTTTTTTATGTTCTTTTAGTTTCCAAAATTTTCCTTCATGTATGAGAGATATTTTTTTGTTTTCTTTGTTTTTAAAAGAAATATCTACAGAAGATACCTTTTCAGGATTAAAAAGGAATGCCTTCTTTTTTTCATTTAAAATATCTTTTTTGCCAGTTTGTAAAAAATATCCTATTATAAGAATAATTAATATAATTAAGTATAAAAGGGTTTTTTTAAATATCATATTAGCCAATATACTGCGAGAAGAAGTGCTGCTATAAAAAGAGCATAACTTAATGTCCCTGAATATTTTGTATCATGGTTTACAGTTTTGTCACTTTCTCTCCAGAATTCCTCCTTTGAAGGTTTTATTGTTTCGATTACTTCCCATGCCGTGGTATCTCCACGCTCTTTATTCAGATATTCAAATGTCCTATCAATATAAGTAAAAAAATCATAAAACCCTGATATTCTTGAATTCGTCTCTCTTGTAACACTTTTCCATATAAGTTCTTCCAGAGTATTTTTTACTGCTTCGCTTAGATTTAAATTATCAAGTTTCCAGTCACTATCTATTTCAAGATATTTCATCAATTTAATATCAGTTATGATAAAATCTCTTTTCTTAATAGGAAAAACTCCTGTTAAAAGTGAATAAAGAAGTACACCTAGAAAAAATATATCTGGATCAGTACCTCTATTTTTGGAGAGTTTTTTCCCATAAATACCGAATCTGCGGGGGAGATTAAAACTTAGTATTTTTACATCAAAGTTATCAGAAATCATTATATTGGATATTTTTAATGAACGGTATTTTATACCATTTTTCATAGCATATTCCAGAAGATATGCGATCTTTTTAACAATAAGTATAGCTTTTTCAGGAGAAAGAAGATTTTCTTTGTTTATATAATAGTCGAGTCTTTTGCCATTTACCCATTCTTCTGCTATGTAGAATATGTCATTATAAAGGTCAACATCGATTATTTTTACCAGATTTTTATGTCTGAGAGTCGCAATATTTTCAATTTCTTTAATCATTTTAGAGACAACTCTTTCATCTTTCAACCATTTATTTTTTACTATTTTTATTGCACAGGGTTGTTCATTTCTAAGCATTATCGCTTTAAAAATATATTGCTTCTCATTTTCATCTATTAAATCTATTAGCTGATATTTATTATTTATTATCATTCCAGGTTTCATTTTAAAAATCCATCCTTTTTACTAAAACATCGTCTAGATAGAAGCTGAGTTTGATATTTCCTATTCCGCTGACAGTATAATTTATTTTATCACCAGGCATTACTTTTCTATTAAGTACCTCTCTGACTCCTCGTTCATCGGTCAAGATAATTTTAAGGGTTCTCTCATTTCCAATATCATGAGGTATTATATAGGATATCATTTCATAATGTCTATTTCCCTTAACAGGTATAACTGTTTTATTGACCCAAATATCTATTGTACTACCTGAATTGGCTGGTTGTCCCGCAATTGGAATTTGTCGAAAAATAATTGATTTTTTAACATTTTCATTTTTTTCATTATGAATATTGAATTTGAAATTTGGATATGTTGCAATTACTTCATTTTCTGTCATTCCACTAAAATCAGGGACAAGAATTTTTTTCTTTTCTTTTCCTTTTGATATCAAGATATCTACAATTGAACCGGATTTTACATGTTCCTTAGGAGGCGGTTCTGTAGTTATTATTCTGTCTGAAGGGATAGTATCTGAAAAAGTATAGTGCTCCTTTCCAGGGACAAAACCATATTTTCTAAGAGTATTTTCCGCATCAATTAGGAGCATATTTCTAATATTCGGCATGAGATAAGTTAGTTTTCCGCTGGATACTGTGACATTAATACGGTTTCCCCTCTTTATTCTGCTACCTGGAAGAGGGTCTTGTTCTATAATAATACCTGGATTATAAAAATCATGAGGCTTAGTTGCGATTTGTACTACATTCAATTTATATGATGCAAGCATCTTTTTTACTTTATTCAATTCTATGCCCTTTAGATCAGGGACTATAACGGTTCCTTCATTGAAAATATTCTTAATAAGTGCTACCGAGATAAGATAGGATGCTCTCCCGAATGCAAGTATTAGCAGCAGCCATATTAATATTCTCCAAAAAAATAATTTTCTCCTAGAACTTCTCGCCATAATACACTCAGTATGTCATAAAACATATCAATTAACAACATTTATCCTTGAATAAAGCTCTGAAAGTCTTATCATTTTACAATTTGGATATTCTGCAAGCATAATTGGTAATAGTCTATCAAGGGAATCTAGAGATTTGCTTCTTGCATGTGCTATACCTATGGCATATCCATTTTTCTTTGCTTTTTCAAATAGTTTTTTAAGTTGTTTTTTTATTGAATAGAAATCAGTAGAATTATCAATGAAAATATCTCTTTTGAGTACGGAAATTCCTGTTTTTTTTGATGCTGCAGTAACTTTTGAGCTTGAGCTTGTAAGGCTATCCATAAAAAAAAGGTTATATTTTTTTAGTATTTTTAATACTAATTCCATTTTTTTTTCATTAGAAGTGAATAATGAGCCCTGATGATTATTAGCACCGACAATTCCTGGTGTTTTGAGCATATCAGATATTAATATTTTTTCAAGCTGATATTCATTCTTATCCACAGTTAAATAGTATTTGTATATATTATTGTTTATTGATAATGATTTAGGTTCCATTGGAAGATGAAGAATAGTTTCGAAACCTGCTTTTTTTGCTTGAAGGGCAAATTTTGTTGCAATTGGTCCAAATGGCATTATTGCAAGTGTGAAGGGATAGTTCATCATAAGAATTTTCCTACTGGGATATCCTGAATAACCAAAATCGTCAATGACTATACATATATTTGAAGCAAAAAGAGAAAATGTAAAAAGGCTAATTGTCAGAATTAAAGTATTTTTCATACATATTCCTAAATTTCCAGAATTCATTAAGCACTTGTATTCCCATTATTAATTGATTATCGGAGGGTTCCGGTTTGAATTTATATACTTTATGAAGCATCATTTGTTGATAACTTTGCTGCTGGTCTTTTCTTATTTTTGAAATAAGTTCTTTGAGTTTTTCTTTGTCAGTTATAATTGGATTAATGGCTTTAATGTCGGGCATTATCCCTTTATTATGAATACATACGCCAGAAGGGGTATAATACCATGCAGTAGTTAAGGAAAGTGCAGACCCATCTTCAAGTTTCCTTACGGTTTGTACACAGCCCTTTCCAAAACTCTTTTCTCCAACAAGTATTGCTCTTTTATTATCATGAAGAGCAGCAGAGACTATTTCAGCAGCCGAAGCACTTCCAGAATTAATAAGTATTACCATAGGATAAGAGGTATGAGCTTTTTGTGAGTCTGCTAAATAGACATTCTGATCTCCATCTCTTGAGCGAGTAGTAAGTATTGTCCCTGATTCAAGGAAAAGATTTGCTGTTTTAATTCCTGCTGTAAGGAGCCCCCCAGGATTTGAACGTAAATCCAGGATAAATCCTTTTATACCGCTTTTTTCAAGTCTTGATAATTCCTGCTCCAGATCATCAGGGGTGGATGAAGAAAAATTTCTAATCCTTACATAGCCATATTTTTCAGGGGTTATACCTGCATAGATAAGACTTGTATCCTTTATTACCTCTCTAGTGAGCATCATAGTATCTTTTTTACCTATTTGAGGATGAAGTATTTCAACTTCTACAGTTGTTCCTAATTCTCCTTTAAGAAGGGTCAGAGCCTTTTTCAATTCTCCTTTTTTGATAGGTTTATCATTGACGGCGGTTATTATATCACCTGCAATGATACCAGCTCTTTCTGCTGGAGAATCAAAAATAGGGCTTATAACAGTAACAAGGTCATTTTTAAGAGTTACTATTATCCCTATTCCACCGAATTGTCCGCTTGTCTCATTATTCAATTTTCCGAATTCTTCCGGTGTAAGAAAATTAGTAAAGGGATCATTTAGAGTTTTTACCATTCCATTTATTGCTCCATAAATCAACTTTTCATCACTGAGCCCGGCTTTTACATAGCTACTCTTAATAATCAGAAGAGCTTGTTTTAAAACATCTAGATTTTTTTCAGCTGTTGGAATGGTTGCACAATAAGAATTAATACTTAATAATAATATTACAATACTGACAATTATTTTTTTCATGTTTTCTCATTGTATTGATTTTAAAGTTTTTTCAATGGATCAATAGGTTCTCCTTGATATCTTAATTCAAAATGGAGTACACCCATTTTTAATTTAGAATCATTACTTATTTTAGCTATATCTTCTCCCTGCTTTATATCCTCACCTATTCCAACAAGTATATCAGCAAGGTTTGCATATAATGTTGTATATCCATTCCCATGATCAATAATAATAACATCTCCATAACCTTCCACTATACCTTTATACATAACTTTTCCTTTCCCTGAAGCATGTATTATGCTGTCTTGAGGGCAAGCGATATTTATACCAGTATTGAAATACGAAGTATTAAACTCATTTTTTTGTTTTCCATAGAAAGCAATAACAGAATTTATATCGCCAATGGGCCATATAAAATTTATCTCTTTATTAAGATTTGACTTTGCTATATCAGTAGTCTTGCTTGGCTTAGAATTTAAAGGTTTAGAATTATTTTTAGGTACAATTTGTTTTACTACTGGAATGCTCTTAATATCCTTTTGTGCAATAGATGTCTCAGTTTTTTTGATTACAGATTCTATTTTTTGAGAACCTTTGTCTATAGTTTTGTATTTTTCCTCCAATTCAGCCTGCTTTTTCATTATATTATCAAGCACTTCCTGCTTATCTGCCTTAGCTTTAGATAATTGTTTCCTATCAAATATTAATTTATCCTTATGATAAGCTATCTCATCCTTTCTTTCGGAAAATGCTTTTTCTTCCTTTTTTATCATAGATAGTTTGCTATTTAACTGATTGAGAATATGTTGCTCTTTTTCAAAAATGAATTTAACATATTTTGCATGTCTTAAAAAATCTTTTGAATTAGTTGTTGTAAACATATATGTTAAATAGGAAGAATCTCTTCTCATATAGTAGTTGCGAAGAGCATTAAAATACATTGTCTTGTGTTCTTTAAGCTGATTTTGATGAGTTTTAATCGAAATATTGAGTTTATTTATTTCTGTGGAGAGTTTTTTGATAATTTCTTCTGATGAGGATATTTTTTCTTCATATATTTTTATATCGCGTTCAATCTTTTTCAGATTTTGAAGTATTCTGCCTTCCTGCTCTTTGATTTTGGTTATTTGCTGTATAAGATTTTTTTTATCATCTGAAGATTCGGAATGAATTGGTATGAAAGAAAGAAGTATAATAAAAACTAAAATATATTTCATTTTTCAAAATTCTTTTTTAATGAAAAATAACTACCAAAAAAACCTATTAGAATACCTATCATAGAGATTTTGAAGGCAATTTTGGGCAGTATAGACAGTCCAGGTAAAAAGCTTGTAAATGGAAGAAGTTCCTGAAGTCTAAAAGTAAGTGTCTTATAACCAAAATAACATAGGGAAACAGCAATAAGAGATCCTATAAGTCCCTGAAATATACCTTCAATATAATAAGGCATACATATAAAAGTTCTGGTGGCTCCAATCAGTGACATTATATCTATTTCATCTTTTCTTGCAAAAAGTGTGAGGCGTATAGTATTAGCAATAATAAATAAAGATGATGTACCCAATACTATTAGAAGAAGTGTTGCAAATAATCTGAAACTCTTTGAAAGCCCAATGATCTTTGTGACTACTTCTTTTCCATAACTTATATCAATTATCCATGTGAACTTTTGCTTTATAAGTGTTATGATTTTCTCAATATCATCAGGCGATTTTGGTTTTATTTCTACAACATCGGGGAGAGGATTCTCACCGAATTCTTTAAGGAGCTTATCCATATCCATTGAAAGATCATTTTCTAGGGATTTTATTGCTTTGTCTCCGCTAATAAAGTTTACTGATTTTACATTTTCCCATTTCCTTAGCTGCATAATCATATTATTTCTTGCTGTAGTCGGTATTTTTTCAATAAAAACGGAAATAGTTATTTCTTTCTCTAATTGCTTGGATACAGATTTCAGATTTTCTGAAAGAAGCATGAAAAAGCAAAGTATGGTTAAAACAACGGTAATAGTTGATATGGATGTTAAGGATAATAAAGAAAAATATCTCATATTTCGGAAGGCTTCTTTTAAATAGTAGGGAAAGTTTTTAAAGGCCTTCATAACTATAGACACCTTCCATTTCGTCCTTTACAATCTTTCCATCAATGAGAGCAATAACCCTTTTTCTAATTTTATCTACTATATGGCTTGCATGAGTAGCAACTATTACTGTAGCTCCTCTCATATTGAATTCAAGAAGAAGTTTCATTATTTCCCATGATGCTTCAGGATCGAGATTTCCTGTTGGTTCATCTGTTATAAGAAGTGGAGGGGAATTTATTATTGCTCTAGCAAAACAGGTTTTTTGTTTTTCTCCACCTGAGATCTCATCTGGGAAATAATTTCTTTTTCCCCAAAGGCCAACCATATTAAGGACCTTTTCTGTTTGACGGGCAATGGCTCCTTTTTCAAAACCTAGTATTTGTAAAGAAAAAGCTACATTATCATATACGCTTTTGTGTTTAAAGAGTTTGAAATCCTGAAATATAATTCCCATATTCCTTCTTAGATAAGGGATTTTGGAATTTCTAAGCCTTTCTATATTTCTTCCGTCAATTAATATCTGGCCATCATTTGGTGTCTCATCTCTGTATAATAGTTTAAGGAGTGTAGTTTTTCCGGCACCAGCAGGACCCACGATAAAAACAAACTCTCCTTTTTTTATGTGAAAGCTGATATTATCAAGTGCGCGTACTTTGCCACTATATACCTTTGAAACATGAAATGCTCTTATCATTTATTTATTAAATCTCTCCCAAACTTTCGGGCAAATCTCTCTAGATTTTGCCATAATATCTTTTTCATCTAATGTTAATATTTTTCTATCTCTCATAATGATATTTCCGTTCACAATTGAATCAGTGACTGGGTTCTCCATAATCCCGAACAATATGTGACTAAAAAAGTTTCCACTATCAAGTATAGTTGGAGGATTATATGGAATAGCAATAATATCAGCAGCGGAATTCTTTTGCAATATTCCCAAGGGAAGTCCAAACACTTTAGAGGCCTTTCTTGAATTTTCTTGTAGCAATTGAATGGGCTCTCCCCATGCTACACGATTGTCTCTTTTAATGTATTTTGGCATTAGGAATGTAGCTCTAACAGAATGCCAAATACCTTGGCAGAAACCATCGGTTCCAAGCCCAACTCTCACATTTTTTTCCAAAAGCTTTAGAATATCTGCAAAACCAACTGCATTATTAAGATTTGATTCTGGTTGATGTGATACCAGAACACCTTTTTTAGAAAGTATATCGATTTCTTTTTCATTAAGATGTACACAGTGTGCAAATATTGAATTTTCAGTAGTTATACCCAGCTTATCAAGCCTTTCTACAACTCTAAAACCGTGCTTTGAAAGACTATTATCTACATCTTCTATTCCTTCCGCAACATGTATATGGAAACCTGAATTGTATTTTTTCTCAATTTCAATAGCTTTTAAAAGGGTATCATCGGATAGGGTAAGTGCTGCATGAAGTCCCATCATACCATTTAAGAAGCTACTGTTTTTCTTTGACTTCTGTATGAACCTTTCATTTTCACGAAGTCCTTTTTCTATTATTTCTTTTCCATCACGATCAGATACTTCATAACAGAGAGAGGCTCTGACTCCTGCTTTCATAGTTTCTTCAGCGATTATATCAAGGGAACCATCTACATAATTAGGGGAAGCATGATGGTCAAAATAGGTTGTGACTCCACTCTTTATACCGTCTACAAGGCCCATAAGAGCACTATACCTTATTGATTCTTCATCAAGGACTTTATCAAGTCGCCACCAAAGTTTTTCAAGTATTTCGCCAAATCCGTTTGGAGGATCGCCTGGAATGCTTATGCCACGAGCAAAATTCCCATAAAAATGGGTATGAAGGTTTATTAGCCCTGGAAGAAGAACTTTTCCGCTAAAATCTATTGCAGAAGGATCATCTTTTCCTTCTTCTATTGAAATTATTTTTCTGTTTTCAATATTTATTAAAGCATTTTTATAAACTGGCTTTTCAGGATCGAAAGAGATTATATAAGGAGCTTTTATGAGCATTTATCCTCCAATATTAAAATTTAGAAGTATTTTATACTATATTATAAGAAATCTCAATAAAATTTCATTGGAGGATACTGCTTCCTTGAAATTTTCTCTCAAATGATCATAATTTTATCTACTTTTTGGTGTTTGGGTCAAGTAATACTTTCTTGAAACAAAAAAAATGAATGTATATAATCTATTCCATGATCAAGGTTAGAAATCTTGTTAAAAAATTCGGAGATTTTACTGCTCTAAATAATATATCATTCGACCTTAAAAAGGGTACAGTGCTTGCTTTTCTTGGCCCAAATGGAGCAGGGAAAACTACCACTATGAGGATTATTACTACATTCATGCCATATACTGAAGGCATTGTTGAGATAGGTGGTTTTGATGTATTGAAAAATCCTCGTGATGTAAGGGCTTTAATAGGATATCTCCCTGAAATTCCACCACTTTATCCTGAATTGAGAGTCAAAGAATATCTTAATTTTGTAGCAAAATTGAAAGGAATAAAAAAAAATATTTCAAAAAAAGTAGATCATATTATTGAAAAATGTGTTCTTGGAGAAAAACAGAACTTTCTTATTTCTGCACTTTCAAAGGGTTATAGACAAAGAGTAGGACTTGCACAGGCTTTAATACATGAACCTGAGCTTCTTATTTTGGATGAACCTACATCAGGACTTGATCCCTCACAGATAGTCGAGATACGCGAATTTATTAATAATCTTGGAAGAGAACACTCTCTTATAATATCTACCCATATATTATCCGAAGCAAGTCAATTATGCAGTAGGGTTTTAATAATAGACCATGGCAATATTATCGCTAGTGGTTCTCAGCAGGAATTAGAAGATATGGTAAATATGAAAGACAGAATAATATTCAGGGTTTCTGATTCAGAAAATGCTAAAAAAATATTAGAATCTTTTAATTTTGTAGAATTAGTTAAAATTTCAGATAATAAAGTAACTGTGGAGGGTGTGTTTACGGATGATAAAAGAGCCCGATTAGTTAAAGAGTTAGTGTCAAAAGACCATCTCCTGTATGAGATGAAAAATGAGAAGCTCTCACTTGAAGAGACATTCATAGAGATCATAAGGAGAAAAAAACAGGATGTTTAGAGAAATACTACTTATTTTTAATAAAGAATTAAAAAGCTATTTTGTAACACCGCTTGTTTATATTATTTTTACCGTTATCTTTATTATAAGTGGATCTTTTTTTTATAATATTTTGGTGAGTTATCAGACACAGCTACCAGAAATTATCAAAAACCCATGGATGCTTAAAATGGGATTCGATGAGCTTGTTACGCAGAGTTTTTTTATGCAATTATCCATTATATTTCTATTTTTCTTTCCTCTCCTCTCTATGAGAATATTTGCGGAAGAAAACAGAAGTGGAACTATAGAAATGCTTTTGACCTCTCCTATTTCACAGTTATCTGTAATAATTGGGAAATTCCTTGCTATACTTTTTGTATTTGCTATTATACTTGGAATTACAATTTCTTATTTTCTTCTTCTTATGCCATATTCTAATGGAGTTATAAAGATTTATCCTCTTATTTCTAGCTATATTGGCTGGTTATTATTTGGAGCAAGCCTTCTCAGTTTCGGTATTCTGGCTTCAGCATTGACTAAAAGTCAGCTGGTTGCATCATTGATAGCTTTTGCTTTCAATCTTATTTTCTGGATTATAAATTCTCTTTCATATTATTTAACAGGTACTAGTGGCGAATTTTTTTCAAAAATTTCACTCATGGAACATCTACAACCCTTTATAAAGGGCGTAATTGATAGCAGAGATATTGTATATTTTGTTTCTATCATCCTTATTGGTCTCTATCTTACTAATCTATCCATCGAGTCAAGAAGATGGAGGAGCTAAATGGAAACTTCAAAAAAAACAAAAAATATATTTAAGTTTAATGCATTTATTTCAGCATTAGCTATTTTTGGTATTATTTTAACTGCAAATCTGATATCGGAAAAGATGTTTTTTAGGATTGATTTTTCTGCTGATAAACGATTCACGCTTTCTGATGAAAGCCTGAAAACCCTTGAAACTCTTTCTGATAAAATAGAAATAGGTGCCTTTTTTAAAAAGACTTCAAAGGATTATTCACGCATTAAAGAAATACTTGAGACATATAATGTTGCCAGTCAAAATATATCTTATACATTCGTAGACCCTGACAGGGAACCTGTTTTGGCGAAGAAATTTAATAATTTTAACTATAATTTAATTATAGTGTTTGATAAGACTAGGAATATTAAAGAAAGGGTTTTCAGTATCAGCGAGGAAAATATTACAAATGCAATAATTAAGCTGACCAAAAGGGATAAAAAAGCAATTTATTTTATCAAGGGACATGGTGAAAAGAGTATTCTTGAGCGTGATAGTCAAGGACTTTATGAGCTTTATAACCTACTTCTAAATAAGGGATATAAAGTAGAGGAATTATATATTCCTGATACTAATAAAATTCCTGATGATGCAAGTGTAATAGTTATTGCAGGTGCTAAATTTGCTTTTCTCAAAAAAGAGATGACACTTTTAAAAAATTATATTAAATCAGGTGGAAGCGCACTTTTCATGGTAGATCCATCGCCATCATATTCTTTTAATAATGAATTGCATGATTTCGGTTTTCATGTTTCTGACAATATAATTTATGATTCATCGTCAAAATTGATAGGTAGTGAACCAACTGTCTTTCTTCTAAATACATATGGGAAAATGTCTTTCATGGATAAAATGAAAGAATCAACAGTATTCTCAGGGGCCAGACAAATAAGTCTTCTTTTTATGCTCCCTGAAAAAATAGATGCTGATATCATTGCAAAATCAGGTAAATATTCATTTGGAGAAACTGATTTGAGTCAAACTGGGAATTTTGATGCGGGGAAAGATATTCCAGGTCCTCTTGGGATAGCAGCTTCAAGCATGACACATATTGATTCAAAGGATAAAAAGACAAATAAAAACTATCGAGTTACAGTCATTGGAGATAGTGATTTCTGTTCAAATAAATGGTTGAATAGTTATGGGAATAAGACCTTTATCATGAATATAATCTCTTGGCTTGCCGAGGAGAATAATTTTATTAGCCTTGAAAAAAACTCTACAAGTAGTCATATATTTTTAGAGACCTTTCAGCTTAGAAATATTTTCTATCTTTGTGTCATAATTATCCCGCTTCTTACTTTTTTGATTGGTATTTTCATTATTCTAAAGCGTAGATCAACAGGCTAAAGTCAACTGGATAGAGGTTTTATTCATATTTTCTTCACTTCCAATTCAAAATTTAAAATCTAAAATTTAAAATTTCTTCAATATCCTTTTTACCCTTAACCCTTTAATCATTTTACCTACAATAATTTTACAGTATCTCTGTCAAAATAATACTTGTTTTTATAATAATAATATAATAAAATTATTATTATGGATTTAAAATTTTTATATACTGGTGATATTCACTGGAATGTACCTGCATTTTCAAAAATTTCCAGTATTATCAAAGAAGAAAAAGACCCGTATATTCTTTTAGATGCTGGAGATAGTATTTCTTCTGTCAGCGATGGGCTTGAATCAATTTTGGCAATGAATCTGATAGGATATAATTTCCTAACTATTGGAAATCATGCCCTTGACATTAAACCTGAAAAACTTTCTTTGGTCCTTAATAAGTCTGAGTTTACAATCTTTTCTCCAAATATTTCCATACCTGGTTTTTCTGGAGAAGAATTTAAACTTATGGAAATAGACAATATTAAAATAGGCGTTCTTGGAGTATGTTTTCCAGGAATTGTTAAAAGTCAGCATCTATTTGAGGGATATGAAATAAGTGATTCTGAACCAATACTTGAAAAAATACCAATATATAGAAAACAGTGCGATGTACTTATACTATTATCTCATTTAGGATATGATAAAGATATAGAAGTTGCAAAAAAATATCCTGAACTTGATCTTATAATAGGTGGACACACCCATACAATACTCAAAGAAGGAAAAATTGTTAATAATACTTTGATCTGCCATTCAGGTGGAGAGGGCAATTTTCTTGGGAAAATAATAGTTTCTCTTGATAATTCAAAGAAAATCATTTCAAAATCACATAAACTTTTCTCACTTTCAGATGAAAAAGAGGATGAGGATTTCCTTAAAAAATTCAATGCCATAAAAGAAGAACAAGGAATTTATTCAGGCGATAAAATCATAGGTGAAGCTCTTTGCAACTTTGTTGCAGAAAAGTATTCAGGAGAGACTGCAATTGGTGATTTTGTAACAGATCTTATCAGGCTAAATACGGAAACTGATATTGTTATATTAAATGCAACTTGTGTGAATCCTATACTTACACTAGGGAAAATTACATATGAACTACTTCAACAGGTGATATATTGGGATAATGAGTTAAATGAAACTACAATAACTGGAGCTCTTCTTTACAGAATAATAAGCAGAATGCTTTCTCTATTTGTTGAAGACCCATATTATTTTCTGTATTTTTCTGGAATACAAGTTGAATATATTGACAATCCTGTGTGCCGAAGGGTTTTTAAGCTTCTTGAAAATATTTCCTCTAAAAATACTCAATCGATGTATATAAAAACACCAAACAGGGATAAAGTAAATATGTGTAATTTATGTAAAGAAGCTAATAGCCCAGTATGTTTGAGAGATGACCCTTATACAAGCTGTGTAAATAGAAGGATAAACATTTACAAAGATGGCGTACTTATTTCTCCCAATTCTTTTTATTCCCTTATTGTTCCGTCATTCCTTATTCGCGGAGGTCTCAATCAGCAATACTCACCTTTTTTCGAGGAATGTGTTTTTACTTCTGTAGATATAAATATTAAAGAATTACTTATTGATTATTTCAAAATATATGGTTCTCTCAAATATGTACAGGATAATCGCCTAAAAATATATTTTGAACGAGACATAAAAGACTCTAAAAAATAGCTATGGGTTTCAAGTCGTCATGTAGTGAATGCGGTACTGATCTTTATTTGTTTAATGTAAAAAAAATATCATTTAACTGTCCTATTTGTGGAAAAATAATAGAATATTCAAAGCTAAATAAAAAACCTCTAAAAAATATCGAATGCCGTAATTGTGGCAGATGTTGCCAATATGTTCCTGAACTTTCTAAAAATGATATTTTAAAAATTAAGAAAAATCTTAAAAATTATAAAGATTTTTTATTCACTAAAAAGGGTGTTTTATATCCAAAGCTCCATGATATTAATGGAAAAATCAAAGAATATACTACAAAATATCGTGATTTTTATTGCATATTTTATAATATTAAAGAAAAAACATGCTCAATACACAAATTTAAACCTGAACAGTGTAGAAATCTGGAAGCAAGTTTTTCATGTGCAGGTCATAAGGAAAAGGGAGAAGTAGATTTTTCTTTACTCTATTGAAACTCATTCACAGTTTTAAAAAAATTATCTAAAGAATTCTCATTATATGTATAATAATCCCTAATTATACCATTTTTATCAATAAAAAAGCTAATTATGGTATGTCTAGGGGCATGAAATCTTCCTGATATTCTTCTTTTCCAATCAATTATCCAATGAATATCCAGGGAATTTAAAAATTTTCTTTTTTCATAAGAAACAGAATTAAGTATTTCGCTTTTTCTTTTATTAATCATCTTTCGTATTCTATGTACTACTTCACCTCTGGGTACAGTAAATGAGATCCCACCAGGAAAGTAAATATTTATAAATACAGTATCTTTGGAAAATTTATAGAGATTCTTCCAATCATTCCACAATGATTTTTTTATATCAGATTTTTTATCTCCAATGCTTATTACCATTTTTTTCCCAATATAATCATTTATATCAAATTGATTTCCAAAGGCATCCACTTGAGAAAAAGAGTAAACATTTTGCCCCACGATCTTTTCATATTCTCCAGCATATAAAGTGCTCGTCAAAAACAATAAAATTAAACTAATTGATATTGGCTGAAGCAATAATTTGAACATCAGACTTTATGGATATTTTTTCGGCAGTAGTAAATTTATGAGAAGATCCTAAAAGTACATTTACCTTTCTATTCTGATACATACCTATTTCTATATTTATGGTACCTGTATTTTGCCAAGTATGAAAATATTCCGGATCATTAACATTTAAGAGGGGATTTGCAGGATTATTAGGTATTGTATTCATCTGAGCTATTTCCGCAGCAGTATATCTATCCTGACTTGTAAATTTAATATAATCAACATTTTTCAATACTGTTTTCTCTGCTATGTCTGGAATTTCTGGAATATTTCCACTTCTTTCATAAGTGATAACATCATGCACACCATCTCTTATTTGATAGCATCTTACTGTGCATATGACACCCTTAGCTGTATCATTTTCTAATATTGTTGATATTGAAGGTTGATTTATTTGCCATTCCATAAGTTTTGTACCATTAGCTAAGTCTTTAATGTATATCTTACCATCTGCATCACCTCCAGCAAGATACTGAAGTTTCATAGCATTTGTTGGATCAGCCCCTCCGTTGATCTCTGTTTTATCGTCTTGTATATCACTGGGATAACTGGCTCTTCGTATATCAGGGATGAGATAATCTTTATAAAATTTTCTTATTGCCATTTGAGATTCAGTTTTCCATCTAATTATCTCAGAAGTCCTATTCATAGAAGCTTGAAGTCTAAAAATAGCCATCAAAAATATAGATAGTACTAAAGATGCTATTAGAAGTTCGGTAAGTGTAAATCCTTTTTTATTCATTTTTCCTCCATTACTTCAAACGAATCTCATGTACTTCTTCAACAATCTGTCCTTCATTTATTTCATGTACTCCTGCAGGAGCCGAACCAGTTACTAATGCTACAGGGATACCACTGTTTTCTTGAGCCCATGCTGTTATTCTTACACTGTCGCTCCTGGTTCCTCTTCTCCTTGTAAGAAGTTTAAGTTTAGTTATTACAAAACTTCCAATAAATGGGCCATCACATATTAGACCATTTTTTAAATCTGCTACATTACTAAAACCTGGAGTAGCTCCAGGAGTCATAGTCATATTCAATTCCTTGATAAATTCACCGTTATGAATCCAATTTCCAGGATTATTATTATCTCTTTCACCAAGATATGTAAAATCCTGAATAAGATTTACTCCACTTGCCATATTTTCTATTGTACCGTAATTGTCATAAAATATTGATGCATCTATAAATTCTTGAGGAAGCATCCTTATTTTTAAAAGAGCAAGCTGTATTGCTCCCCTTGCAAGATATCTTGCTCTAATATTTTCTCTTTGTACTATTTCTCTTTGTCTATCATGCTTGTGATAAGATGCTATAATAAGAATTGATGTGAAAGTCATAAAAATTATAAGCATTACTATCGGAAGAGCCATAGCTTTATTGTTGAATTTTTTATTAGAATTAGTCATTTGCATCCTCCAGATTAGCTTTGAAAGTTACGAATGAGTACTTAAATTGCTTATTATATTCTTGCCAATCAATAAATAGTTCTATTTTCATAAACATATCTCTTTTATTTCCATTTTTATCTATAGTTTGAACATCAGGAGTTCCAGGAACGCCCTTAGTGACTATTGATTTTCCTGTTACAGTATTTCTTGCATTATTCAATGTATATTCCTGCCAATGAAACTGTAATGGTATATTAGTAAGTCGCATAGTAAAATAATATTTTTTCCCTTTGTATTCGAAAAAAGTGCCCTTTGCTGCATCAAGCTGCCATTCACCATTTGGAGTGTCTGTTCCAAGTGGAACAGTAGTAAGTGGGCATAATGCAGTTCCATCTCGTTTCAAAATTGTAGTAAGATCTTTAATATCAACAGAATCTCTTTGTTTTACATCTGCAACATTTACAACAGGTGCTCCATTATCTTCTAAAAGCTTTTGCATTTGAGCATAGCTTACTTCTGATAAAATATCATTTAAAATATTTTGAGCTCTATGTGAATAATTTAATTCACCAGAAAGAGTAGTTGTCCTACCAAAATATGTTGAAAGCCCACCCAACATAGGTATAAGGGCAAGTCCAAGCACTGCTACAGCAATTACAAGTTCTATTAGGGTAACCCCTTTTTTACACATATAATCTCCTTCTGTCATTGATGTATTAATCTTATTATAACATATATACATAAAAATTAAATAAAATGTTACATTCTGCTTCGTGCTTTTGAGTTATTTTGGCTCTTAGTCTCGCTCTCTCGAACACATACCATCAAGGTATGCTTAGTCTCGACTCGCTCGACGGCAGAACCAAAATAATCTCAAAATCACTCGCAGCATTGCTTGTCTTTTTTACAAAACGCTTCGTTGCGTCAGTTCTCGCTCATTTCATGTGGAATTACCACACTCCAATCGATTCTAACTTCCGCGCCTTGTCTTTTACAAAAATCACTCGCAGACCTATATATAATTTTAGATTATAAATTCTAAATTTTAAATTTTTTCAACTTATCAATCTATAATTCTCCCTTATCCCTTACCCCTTACCCCTTATCCCTTCAAAAATCTTTTTCGCCATTTTTTTAGATATTCCAGGAATATTGGATATTTCTTCAACTGTTGCTTTCATTAACTCGGCGATATTCGGATAATATTCTAAAAGTTTTTCTCGCCTTTTTTTCCCAAATCCAGGAATTTCTTCTAAAACACTTCGAAGCATGCTTTTTCTTCTGCTTCTTTGAAATCCTATGGCAAATCTGTGGGCCTCATCCCTTAAATATACAAGCAATCTTAGCCTTTCATCATGATGAGGCATTCTTATTGGTTTTGAATGATTTTTTGAAAAAATAAGTTCTTCTTTTTTAGCAATAGAAAGAATATCCGGTATTCCCATTTTTATAATAGCTTCATCCTCTTTTAAAACAGAATTGAGTTGTCCAAGTCCTCCATCAATAAGTAATAAATCCGGTATTCCCCATTCAGGATGCTCTGATCTACGGCGAATAATTTCTCTCAGCATTGAAAAATCATCCTGTCCTTTTACGGTTTTGATCTTAAATTTTCTATAGTCCTTCTTTGAAGGTTTACCATTCAAAAATGTAACCATAGAGGCAACAGCAAGAGTTCCACCTAGATTAGATATATCATAGCATTCTATTCTATTAGGATACTTCTTTAATTCCATTATTTCTTTAATGCCTTTAAGTATAAGTGAACTCTTTTTATTTTCAGATAGAAACTTTTTTATCCTAAACTCGAAGTTTCTTTTTATAAAAGAAATATGTTTTTTTTGTTGCTCATTTTTCCTAATCAATTCTTTTATCTTTTTTTCTGATATTCTGTATAAAGCATGTTTAATTTTTGAAAAAAGTTCTCTATGTTCTAAAAAGTACATACGATCTGGTAAATCATCATGTATACTATAATATTGTAATAAAATTCCTATCATAATTTCCTCTGATGAATCCCATGGATTCTTTTCAACAGAATAAAAAGACACCTTATCAACCTTATGATTTCTTTTGGAAAGGATCATTAAAAAGCAGATCTCTTCTATTGTCCTAAAACCTATATAATCAGTATTTTCTCCTTTTATGCTTTCTACTTCACTCATATCCCATAAAAGTCTGAGTGCAAACATAAGGTCTCTATAATAAGCTGCATTTTCATAATCCATTTTTGAACTTGCTTTTTTCATTAATTTGTCAAATTCCATTATTTTTTTGATAGATTTATTTTTTAAAAGTTCAATAAGTTCATTAACTCTTTCATTATATTCAGGATCTTTTTCTTTAAATTCACAATAACCTGAGCATTTTCCTATCTGACTATAAAGACACTTTTTTTTCTTCATTTTTATACAAGGTCTAAGCATAAAAATATTAATAAGGAGTTTTCTTGCTTTTTTAAGCCTTCCAACTGCAGGAAATGGTCCAAAATTTAAGATGCCATTAGATTTAATATTTTTTCTTGTTATTTTAAGTGTTGGAAATTCAGAATTAAGATCGATAGAGAGATAAGGATATGTCTTATCATCTTTAAGGAGAATATTATATGGGGGTTTATGCTTTTTTATAAGAATATTTTCAAGAATCAGAGCATCGGTCTCATCTTTTGAGAGAATATATTCTATTGAGTCAATTTGTTTAGATAATAATTTTTGTTTAAAAGCGGAACTTTTTATAAAATACTGAGAGACTCTTTTTTTTAAATTTTTTGCTTTGCCAATATAAATTATTGTTCCAGATGAGTCTTTCATTATATACACCCCTGGTTTAGAAGGTGCTTCTTTTAATTTTTTTTTAATTCTATTATTGAAATTTTCCATGATTTTGTTTAGAATAAATATATGCTGTCAAATATAACTAAAAAAACTAGGGATAATCTTGTATCATATGCCTTATTGTCTCCGTTTTTGATTATTTTCATAGTCTTTCTTGCTTTTCCTATTTTTTATTCTCTTTATTTGAGCATGTGTGAAAAAACTGGTTATAGTATATCAAATCTTACTTTTGTTGGCATTAAAAATTATTCTATACTCATACACGATATTGAGTTTTGGTGGTCACTATTACTTACTTTCTGTTATGCGGCAATGACTATTCCTGGCGGAATTGCACTTTCTCTTCTTCTTGCAATGCTCCTTAATAATAAATTACCAGGAAAAACTATATTCAGAAGTGCTTTTTTTCTCCCAAATGTATTAGATCTTCTTGTTGTCGGCATAATATGGAAACTCCTTTATTCAGGTGGCGGGTATATTACAACATTCTTATCTTTTTTTGGAATATCTATGAAAAGCGGAATACTTGGAAATCCTTGGACTGCTCTTTTAGGAATTGCTATTGCCATGATACTAAAAGGTGCCGGTTTTGGTATGATTCTTTTTCTAGCTGCACTGCAGAATATTCCACAAGCTATCTATGAAGCTGCAGATATTGACGGAGCTACAAAGACACAGCAATTTTTTAAAATAACCCTTCCACTTCTTAAACCTATTATACTTTTTATGGTTATTATGGGGACAATGGCTTCTTTGAATGCATTTACAGAAATATATGCTATGACAGATAATGGAGGCCCGGTTGTACTCCTTGGCAATCATACTCTTGGAGCTACAAAACTTACTGGATATTATCTGTTTTCGAAATGGCAAAATCATGAATATGGTTATGCCGCAGCAATGTCTTATGTACTCCTTATTATTGCAGTATTAATATCTCTTATTAACAGTTATATATTAAGAAGGGAAGATTGAGATGAAAAAATTTGTTTTATATACAGGACTTATACTAAGTGGTATTTTAGTTATGTTTCCATTTGTTTGGATGTTCTCCACTGCATTTAAAATCCCCGGAACGGCACTGAAATTTCAACTTTTTCCTCATTCAATTGCAGAGTTTCACTCTATGTATACACTTGAGAACTTTTCAAAAGTATGGCATGAGATGAACTTCAGTACTTATTTTATTCATAGCTTAATAGTTGCTGGTACTGCTGCATTTTTTGCTACTTTATTTGCTATGCTTGCGGGATATGCATTTGCAAAAAAGAATTTTTTTGGAAAAGAAAAACTTTATTATCTTCTTCTTTCTACTATGATGATACCAGGTATGATGTATATGATACCGCAATTTGTAATAATTGTTAAAATGGGATGGTATAATACATATAAAGCTATGATTATACCTCATCTTGCAAGCGTATTTGGTATACTTTTATTGAGACAATTTATTGAGACTATACCGGATTCACTTCTTGAAGCTGCAAGAATAGACGGAGCTGGAGAGATACAAATACTTAGAAGAATAATAATCCCTCTTGCATTTCCAGTAATTATAACTCTTTTTCTAATGACCTTTCTTTTTCACTGGTCAAATTTTTTATGGCAACTGGTGGTCACGGATCCCGGACTTTCAGCCAATATAAGAACGCTTCCTGTTGCACTTGCTCTATTTCAGGGACCTCACGGGAATGAGTGGGAACTTATGATGGCGGCATCATGCTTCTCAATAGTTCCTATTGCAATATTATTCCTATTTGCACAAAAATTCTTTATAGAAGGAATGACTCAGGGAGCAGTAAAGGGATAAAAAGGAGTAAGGGATACGGGATAAGGGGTAAGAAGATCAGACCCTACGATATAAAATGGAGGATTTTATGAAATATTTTGTACTTTTTTTGGCTATTTTTTTTCTTTTTATAACAGGTTGTGGTGGCGAAAAGGATACGGAAGCTAATTCAAATGGAAAGATAACACTTCAAGTATGGGAAAGTTATGGCAATGATGAACATAAGCTTTTCCTAAAACTTATAAAAGATTATGAAAAGTCCCATCCAAATATTTCAGTAAAGGTTTCTCAGATACCTTGGACAGGACATGAAGCAAAATATAGGACAGCCTTGACAGTTGGTGGAGCTCCTGATCTTGGAAGAATAGATACAGGTTTCTTAGCAGAGCTTGCAACAAATAATGCTATTTATGCGCTCGATGATTTCGGGGCAAATGATGTCGCATCAGAATATCTTAAAGCAGCTTTTTACTCTAATAAATATAAAGGAAAGATCTATGGTCTTCCTGATCAGATAACCGGAGTATGTCTATTTTATAATAAAAAACTTTTCAAAGAGAATGGACTTGATCCAGATACACCTCCAAAGACATGGGATGAATTCATTGAATTTGCAAAAAAACTCACTCATGAAGATAAGAAGCAATATGGTTTTGGAATGGATAATAGCCTTTGGTGGAATTTTCCGTATTTCAATACTTTTGGAACAAAATTTCTAAGCAATGATCTCAAATCATGCCTTCTTAATTCAGAACAAGGTATAAAAGCAATGCAATTAAAAGTCGATCTCTATAGGAAATATAAAGTCGAAGGGGGAGCATGGATATCCGGTGCTATTAATCCCACTGTAGGTTTTTTGAATGAACGCTATGCTATGATATTTACTGGCCCATGGAATGTAAAGAATTTTCAAAAATCTGGTATTGATTTTGGAGTAAGTCTAATCCCAGCAGGCCCAGCAGGAACTTCTACTAATGTAGGTGGAACCGATATGGTAATCTTTAAAAGTAGCAAACACCCAAAAGAAACATATGAACTTCTTAGATATATAACAGGTGCAGATTTTCAGGCAAAATGGGGAACACAGCTTTCTCAAATCCCGACAAACTTAGGGGCTTATAAAAAGATGGATATAACAAATAATCCTATACTTGGAACATTTATGGAGCAGATGAAAACAGCTGTTCCTAGACCTCCAATAAAAAAATATGGGAAAATAGAAGAAATAATCAATCCTGAGATTGAGGCTGCCTTAACGGGTAAAAAGAGTGTTGCTGATGCTCTTAATGACTCTGTAAAAAGGATAAATAAAGAAGTTCTCTCTTTTGAATGATAATACTTGCGATTGACCCTGGCAAATCTAAATGTGGAGTAGCAATTCTCTCAGATAGTCATTGTCTCTTTAGGAAGATATTCAAGTCAACTTCTTTTAAAAAAAATATAGACATTCTTTTAGAAAAATATAATTATGATTGTATTGTTATTGGAAATGGTACATATTCTGAATATTTCAAAAAAATGTTTGATAATAGATTCAAAATCGAGATGATAGATGAAACAAATACTACTTTAGAAGGAAGAAAACTCTATTTTGCATATAATCCTCCTAAAGGATTAAAAAGATTTCTTCCTTCTGGTTTACTTTTTCCTCCTGTCGATATAGATGATTATGTTGCAG
>Ga0114934_10000346_pt1 | contig 29088 bp, 35 predicted proteins | sample 4SBtaG_2_FD_99695 | JGI IMG/M metagenome (GOLD analysis project Ga0114934, IMG submission 99695) | Deep subsurface microbial communities from Kolumbo volcano to uncover new lineages of life (NeLLi) - 4SBTROV10_white metaG | ecosystem: Environmental > Aquatic > Marine > Volcanic ...
CGGTTTTCCCCCCACACCCCCCTTTCCCCGAGCGAGCCACAAAGGAAAGGAGCAAGCTCCCAGCTTTCATATCACTGGCTCCACTCCAGCCGGGCGTCTGTTCCCCCAGCTGCTGCGTCTTTTTCATTGAAATCACGTCAGACAAGGAGAAACAAGTCATGCCAGGTGGAGACGACCAATACGATCTTGAACTCGCCAACGAAGCAGAGGAACTCGCAGAGGCATATCAATACCTCCACGACAGCGTCTACGAAGCCACAAGAAACTGGCTGCAACGCCAGCCTCAAAACTTCCCTCAAACCTTCAAAGCATTCTGGAACCGAATGAGAGAGGACAACGGAATGAGCTAACCACAACAGCGACCCGAGCGGCTACAAACTCAAACACAGAGAAACTAATGACAACCAAATTCACCACGGAAGAACTCTCCAACATGACTCGCGAAGCGATTGTGGATGCAATCGTTGCAGGTCAAGCAGACCCTGACGATGCCAAGCAAGCAATGACAATGCGAGCCGCAACATCGACACCTGACGCTCAATACACCACCACCGTCATTCGACGACCAGAAGGAGCTGATCCAGAGCTACCCACAATGGTCCGAATTCACGGTGAGGCAATTGACTGTCCTGTCAGACAGCAGCGCACCGATGAGACTGAACAAGACTACCTTGATTCACTCCCGTCAGTGAAATGCCATGTTGGCCCACTTCTTTGGTTGCTCACAGCTGGACGTATACCTGTTTTGAAGTCACTTATCGAGAACCTGGACACTCCCAAAGTCGGTACTTACCAATCGAAATGGGATTCCACTCGCCATTATTCCCGTGCAATCGCGTCAGTCACTAACACAGACGCACATGTTCAAATGCATACAACACCAAATATTGACTGTGCCTCAATGCTTATGAACTTTGCCAAACTTGCAGTCGATAACTCAACTGAAGAAGTCAAGCATTACCCTGACCTTCACCATACGTTCAGAGTAAATCAAACAGTTCCAAGTGACCCTGACCTTGAAGACACGTCACCCTTCTAAACGAAGGGCCTTACTACCTTAGCCAGCCACGTTGTTTAGCACACAACGTGGCTGGCATTTCCACTCACAGGGAAACAAGCACGGATGAGAGCATTTATTGCGACAAGGGATTTGGACGAAGAAGAACTCCAAGAGCTTCAGGAGTTCGTTCATCTTGAAGAAGGTGTAGTCCCTACCAATGCATCTGAAACATTCGAACACATGCAATTAGAGGACAATAGCTGAAGCGCGCGGCACTGGTGTAAGCACCTTGACCACTAAGGACGACCAGTGCCGTACGTTCCATCTATTTCCCGGAGAAACCCATGTTCCCAGGCACGCCAATCGAATTTGTTATCTTCCTCGTTGCCACCGCATTTATCTGCTATCTAGCAGACAAACTTGGCTGGTGGAAATGAAGAAGAAAATGCCCGAACTCGTCATCCTTGCAATCAGCATCGTAACGCTGGTCATCATTGCCAAGGATTTTTACGACATCTATTGGAGGAAGTAATCATGGCTCCCAGATTCAAGAATGCCCGTTCAAATGGCGACACCCTGACCATCACTGTGATGGACAACTCCAATCCCGTCACTGACGAGGAAATTGACTTTCGTCAGGTGAACGCCGAACTCCAAAAAGAAAACATTGAACTTAAAGCTGAAAATGTCCACCTCGAACGACAATTGCTCTGCCGTCTTGACCATTACGTTCGTCGTCAAGATCTGAATAATGCCTTGAATTTGCTTCAAAAGCTGAGAATGGTCCATTGTCGCCAAATGCCAACAAAGGTGTTCAAACAAACTGACAATGAATATTGGAATGAAATCGAAAGTCTTCACAGTGAAGTTTCCAATTTGCTGGATTCTGTAACACCTGCCTCCGCACATGCCGCACACGATCTTTTCCAACGGCAAAACAATTCATACAGAGGAGAAGAGATTTGATTCCTGACAGACTCCAACACCGGAGCCACTACTGGTTCCAAGCACAGACACTGAACCAGGGACAATGGCAACACCAATTCGATATCCCTGCTGCTTCACGACGACGTGCTGTCTCTCTCTTTACTGCAACACCGACATACAAAAATGTCATCAAACCCATGAAACGCGTTTGGAGAATCATCCGTGGACGATCAACTCAGTCCGGATGAATTAGCCTACGCCTACTTCAGCAAACCTGCTGACCACTCTCCGAAACTCACTTCTCAGCTCGCTTCAGAGCTGGGGAGTGAGTTTTCTTTACCAAGTGTGGAGGCGCGCATCGACATCACGTCAGATGACAGGCAATTCTTCCTGATCAAAGACATAAGAGACGCAATTACAACTGCCGACCTACTTCTAACACAGATTTCCAGATCACTTGACGAACTGGAGCACCACAATGGCCCACTGGACTGACAATTGCATCGGGACTTACCTCCCATATCACAAACACCAATGGCAGACCAACTATTTGCCTTTCAAGGACGTGGTAAAGGGACAACCCACCTATTCCATAGTTCCAGAAAGACAAACTAAACCACGCACATGTAAAACCTGTGGCTGTATTTACTCACTTTCCGCACAAATACAACGACACGTCGCTTACGAACCTAGTTCAGGAAAAAATAAAGGAAAACTTTTATGGAAACACGACGGATGGATCAAAACAGGATCCTCAGACATACCATCAATCGACAACTCTAACAACGATGCCTTTCGAAGGCTTATATCTGACAATCTGCCATTTATCATTGGGTTTTATCACTACAACAACACCCTTACCGCCGAGGACGCACAGAACAAAGAGCGAGTAAGGGAAATACTTCTCCAAACCAGAACCAAAGATATGCACCTTTATAATACTTACCAAGGAAGCAATTCATTTTACATCTGGCGCCCATCTCAATGGGCAGTCGTAACTAATCGCACCAACAAAGCCATATCAGCACTGGAGGAATTGTGAATCAACCAATAAATACCAGCTTTCAAGCCAATGGAGCCCTAACCTTTTGGACATTGGCTACTGCCCCACATCGCATTCTAGAGCCAATTTATAACAATCATAAATATGACGAATACTGTCCCAACAAAAGATCACCCAGCCAAGCACTGACACTGGCAAACAGCGATCTTGCAAAACGTGTTAGTGAAGTTACCACTTCACAAACCACTGTTATTCCCAAAGTTATGTCAAAAAAGAGACTGACACATTACGAAATTCATCTGGTGGACCCAAGTGGACAAGATGACAAGCCATCAGATGTCACTCCCTTCCTGACAGCATTCCGAGTTGAGTATGCACCAGAAATGTGGACGACAAACATTAAATTTCATGTGGGTATACCCACTGTTGACCAACAGGTTTATGCAGATTATTTACTTGCTCAATTTGTTCATTATTCCAATCAAGTCTGCCACAACGACATTGCGAGCAGTCTCGTTTCCATTCTTAAATCTGAATGTAAGGCCGTATTGTTGCGACCACGCGGTGGCTTCTACTGGGTACCAGACAGCTCTTCTCTTAGATGGAAACAGTTTGCTGGAGATCTAACAGCCACTTCTTATGCCTCTATTTACTCACTCACTGTCGCCAAGGACGACGAACTCGTTAAGGCTGTAACAAGCGGCATTGAATCTGAAGTTAAAGCTAGCATTAAAAACCTCATTGAACTTTCCAGTTCCGATGATTTGGGTACACGAGCACTTAAATCTAAAGAACAAGCAGCCCTCAACCTCAAACAGAGAGTGAACCAAATTGAATCAGAGTTAGGACTCATGGACGCCTTTCAGGGATTGCAACAAGGCTGTGATCTCGCGAAATCAATTGCCGCAGAAGCCGTTCTCTCCAAAATGTCGAACATCTAAGGACAACCAATGGCAAACCTCGCTTACTTCATCTGTGGACAAGCCAAACTTGTTCCAGTCGCAATTGGCAAACCAGGCATCGCTAAAACAGCTTCAATGCTAGCCCTGTCACTTCTCTTGGGAATGAAACTTTACATTCTGACCGGATCCATCAGAGAACCAGCAGATATCGGTGGTTACCCAACTCTTACGGAAATTGTTCATAACGGGCGCACTGTCCAGTACATGAAGATCGTTCCACCAGAGTATGTTGTTGATGCTTTGAGTCAGCCAACGATCCTCTTCATTGATGAACTGACCTGCTGTCATCCCGGCACGCAGTCAGCAATGCTTGCAATCTGTGCTGAGCGTCGTGTTGGAGACACTTATCTTCCAGATGACACTCTCATTTTTGCTGCATGCAATCCCCCAGGAACAGCAGCAAATGGATTTCCACTTGAAGCTACGATGGCCAATAGGCTTGTCCATCTGAAGTGGGAATTCCCGAGATCTGCATGGATTCAGGGAATGAGAGATGGGCTCGACTATCCTGCTCCTAACCCACCGATTATTCCAGATGACTGGAAAAAACATATAGTCGGCATCTCAAGTCTGATAGCCGAATTCCACGAAAGGGAACCGGGTCACCTTCAACCGGAAGAAGACGAGAACGGCGAACTCCGTCTAAGCACCGCCGAGAGATCCTCAGCCTATCCCACACCTCGCACGTGGGACATGGCCGCACGCGGAATCGCAGCCGTTCGATCCATCAAAGACAACATCGAAGACTCAAAGCGAGTTGAAGAAGATGTATTGAGGGGATGCGTTGGTTACTCCGCAGCAGAAGCGTTTTGTGAATATGCTGACAACTTGGACCTTCCTGATCCCAATGAAGTGATCTCCAATGTCATTCACAACAAAACCGCCCCTCTGGACACTGTCGTTCCTGACCCTCAGAGAGCTGACAAAGTCAGGGCGTTCCTTGGATCGGTAACCAGCGCCATTGTTGTCAACAACACTAAAGAGCGATGGGATGCCGCTCAGGAAATTTTCAAAGTTTCCATGATGCGACACAGGGAAGTTTCTTTGGTCTCTGCTGGCCCTCTCTACAGAAACAAGCCAAAAGGCTCTGTCATTTCACCAGAGATGGTCGATACCGTCTGGGAAACCATTGGCCACACCCTTGATACGAAAGGCAGCTCTTCATGAGTGAATTCGAAAAGACTATTAGCGACGGTCGATACTACGCGAACAGAATAATGCCCTACTTGGGCCGAGCAATCTTTGTCTCTGATGTTGTTGAAGCTCCCGGACTCCAGACCATGGCAGTGGACAAACACTGGAGACTCTATTACGACCCGAAAGTTCTCAAAGAATGGGATCTCGATGAATTGTCAGCAGTAGTTATCCATGAAACCTTTCATCTTGTTTTCGATCACCATCGAAGATTTGAAGCGATAGCCCCAGACGCCAAAGAGGATCTTGCTGCCTTGTGGAACATAGCCGCAGACATGGCTATCAACTCAATCTTGGAAGACACCCCCAAGGTCAAACTCCCGAAGGGTTGTGTCTATCCTCACACAGTCCCGGGACATGACCAAATCTGTTTTGATTCAGGCTTGTCAGCTGAAGAATACTTTCATCAGTTGCAAAAACTCCCACCAAACGTGAAGCAAAACTTAATTGGGGACTCGATTGATTCCGGAATTGGAAGTATCTCTGCCTCTGGAACAGATGGACAAGAACGCGAATGGGAACTTGGCGCACCTGATGAAGCAAGTGGGCTTGAGGAAACCACACAAAGACGCGTGATTCGTTCTTCCGTCAAAGAAATGAAAGATGCTAACAGCTCTTCCGGACGGGGATTGAATTCAAATGAAATGTCTACAGTCATCGAAAAAATTCTCGAACCCAAGATAGATCCAGCTGCTGAAATTTTTGCCTCTGTAAAGTATGCTGTTAACTCAATTCACGGACACGGGACTCAGACATACAAGCGCAGAAACCCACGACAACCGAAGGGTGCACTTGTTATGCCTGCCAATGAGCGCCCAATACCACAGGTCCGTGTTCTCATCGATACCTCCGGATCAATGAGAGAAGACTCCGATCTCGCACTTGCTGCTGGCGTAGTCGGAAAGATTATCAACGCCCTGCCCGGAGAAGGTGTCGAAGTTTACTGTGCAGACACCCAGGTAAATGACGTTCAAAAAGTGTTTACCCCAAACCTAATCACAGCAACTGGTCGCGGAGGAACCAGAATGGAGGTTGCTATCCCACAGGTGGACGCAGACCTTCCAAGACCCGATGTAATCGTTTGCATCACCGATGGAGAAACTGCATGGCCCACCAAGCCGACCAACGCCAAACTGATTATTTGCCTTACGAGAGAGCACTGCGATACCCCGCCGAGCTGGTCGAAGGTTATATCAATCGGGACGTGAGCCTTCCGCAAATAGAACTTTCCTGCCCTTATATTAATTGTGATATCAGTTTCACTTATCCAATTGTCAAAAACGCTACTGAACTTTTCACATATGTAAATTTTCTTATGATTATTCATTTGAATCATGTCCACTTCACCACTTGGGCGCCACAACCCGGAAAGGATCCTGATGGTTTTCCAGCACAGTGCTGGTGTGGACATGACTTTGAAAATCCCCTCCCTTTTGTTGATCACAAATCAAATTCCGATAGACCAAAACGGACACGAATGTTACGTGATGAAGTTTATCTCCATATGTATGAACACAAAGGGATTTACGCCCACCACAGGGCGGCCCTTGCAGAACAATCTCTCCTCTAGGAATTAAACACATGTCACGAAAAACCAAAACTTCCATCACTTCCAAGGAAGAAGTTTGGACTCCCACAAAAGCTAAACAAATACTGGCCAAGGGTGGAACAAACCGAAGGCTCAGCGAGCTTGCTGTCACTCGATACGCAGCAGCGATGGGTGCCGACAAGTGGTCAATGAACGGAGAAACCATCAAAATTTCTCGAGCAGGAAAGCTTCTTGATGGCCAACATCGACTCCATGCCGTTATTGAATCTGGCAAATCAGTTTCCATGCTTACTGTTCGTGGACTTATGCCAAAAACCCAAGCAACCGTAGATGATGGGTTTAAACGCAACCTGGCACACGTTCTTGATATTGCTGGTGAGAAACACTCAACAACTCTCGCGTTTGCCCTGAGCCTTATAGACAGATGGTCAAAAGAAGAGCTCCATCAGGTTCGCTCACGAAGTGGACATGGTCCTCGTCGAGATGAATGTGTAGCTGCCCTGAAAAAACATCCAGATATCAGGCACTATGTTGCACACAAACATACCTTTGCCTTTGGAAAGGCACTTGGCTCAAGAGGCCTCTTTGCTTTCTGCTGGTATGTTTGCAGCAAAAATCATCCCGACACTGCTGACATGTTTTATGAGCAGCTTGCCTTGGGCGTTGCCATGGGTGCAGACGATCCCGTCTACCACCTTCGCGAGAGATTGCTTAGGTCGAAACTATCTGACGACCCAAGACTCCGACTTGACACTTTGCAAAAGATCAATCTGATCTCGAGTGCTTGGAATGCAACTGCACAAAACAGAAGCATCAAGCTTCTCCGACTCCCCAAAGAAGCCGGACTTACCTCCAAGAAAATCGAGTTCAAATGACACCAAAAGGCGACGCAGAGAAATATGCAGGGTGGCTCAACAAGGCCATGGATGGCTATCAATATGTCTTCAAAAAATATCTGAAGACACTTTTGCCTTTAGAGGAAGGAGACTTTTGGCAAATACAACACTTTTTCTCGCGCCTAGTCATTTGCTCAGAAAGCAAATTCATTTCTTCTAATCTTGGCTATTCAGTTGCTTCCACACATCTCTTTGACAATTCAACAGAGAATCGTCCAGGGAGCAAGCGCCCAAAAAGTATTGTCAAGTACACAACTTTAGACGCAATTAGATTTGCAAGAACGTGGCCCACTGTAGAAGAAAAAGCTCGCAGGCTTTTGTTAATCAACAACTTGCCAATCATTTATGCCGAAAGTCTTTTATTTACCGATAAAAATTTCTTCCTTCAGTTGGCCCACAGCCTCATAAAAACTGAAGTAGATCTAGAAGAACAACTCGAAGAGTTCGGAGAGGAACATTATGGAAACAAATACTTTTGGATCCAGTTCAATGGAAATGGAACCCATACTGTCGGAGAACGACTTGAAGCGGCAGCTCGATGCACTTTCGCAAGGATCACAAGGGACTCACGAAGAGATGAGTCAGTACAAGCATCTGGACCGACTGAAAAGGGCTGCGAAAACCCTTCAAGAGCTGATCCCGATAGTGAACTTCAAAAAGGTGAAACAGGCCCTGAATGAAAGCAGAGCTCGGTTCACAAAAAAACACGTTTTGGAACCAGCAGACAATTTTGATAACAACCACAATTCCAAACTGCTGTACCAAAGAGAATGTCCCAAGTGTAAGTTTTCCGGAAGTTTTGTTTGGGAGTCACCACCCGTTACAGTTTCACTTGCAGATAATGCCATTAACGGCTTTTGGCTACACGGACTGCCTTCTTCTGACAGCGTCGTAATGTGCAGCCTTTGTGCAACAAAAAGTCCTCTGGGCGAGTGGAGTTCACCTGCTCTCACAGAAAAGATACCCGACTTTTTTTCAGAGGATGATATTGTTTGTTGCTTGCGGCGAGAGAAAGGACATGGCCGCAATTGGATTACAGATCTCTATAAATTCAGAGCCAAACGCGGCGCAGATGGGATTGTTCGCTGGTGCATCATAAAACCAGCGTTACTTAAAAACATTCCCAGCCAAGCTGTAGCCAAACAAATGGCACGATTTCTAGACTTACGTTTTGTCAAAGACTCTTTACGGCATCGAGAACAAGTCGTAACAAAAGAATCTATTGCCCAAAACGCAATGCTGGACATCTGACTCGCCAGAGTGCAAAAACCAGCTGGCACGCGTTGTTCATCGCGTGACTCCAGGCCCAATAAGCCTCAGTTAGCTGCGAGTAGCACAAGCGAGCGGTAAGTCGTGAGAGCCGGGGAAGACCGCCTCTGACCCCTCATGGACAAGCGGCCGGTGCACTAACTGGCGCCGACTCATCCTAGTGGACGTGTCACCATTAGCCCAATCCACGACGACACACCTTTTTTCTCAAAGGAAAACCACAATGCCCAAATACGCTATGCCTCAAGGGGCACATCTCAGCACCAACGACGATGGCACTACTGTCGTCTTGATTGACAATCTTTCATTTCCAGCGGAGGTTGCAAATTTCAACGTCAACGATCTGGAAAATTACATTTACCGTGCAATGAATAAACATTTCTCAGCTTTAATTTCACAACCCGAATGCTGGGCCTTACTTTCCCAAGAACTCCTTCAGGACAGAGATTTTTGTGACACCATTGAGTCTGAAATTAAATCCTGCGCTGAATATGTTGTCGACGATATGGTTGAATCGGCAGTAGATGACCGCAGAGACGGATTGGCAGAAACTGCTGAAGAAAAAGTAGATGAATACATTTCAAATAATGCGGAACACATGATCGAAAGTGAAGTACGCTCAAAAGTGGAAGATATGTGGGAGGAGCAAAACAACTATCTTGCCGAACATGACGCCCTGTCTGAACGTCTCGCCTGCATTGAGGAAATGTTAAGTATTGAACACTCATGAACCATGTGTATGTCCCAGTATCAAATTACAGTCGAGAAGTTACCCAAACTTTCACAGAAGGAGAACAAATCGGAAAACGACGCATTTTGAAGTGGCTGAACGAGCGTTTCGAATGGAAACATGTGAAGACACGACTCGAAGATCTCCCAGATGTAAAAATCTACTTCGAAAACATTGATGCCTTTCACCTTCCTTTGTTTAAGCGCCCTGCCGGACTCAAAATGCTCGATGGGACATCAGAAGGGGATGCATATGTGTTTTTTACACCAGCATGGTCAGCTTGTGATGCAAAGGATTTAGGAAGACTTTTAGAGTTATGTAACAAGAGAAACGTAGATCTTGTGCTTCTCCGAAAGACAGGCGGCTACCATGTGTTTAATTTCTCAGACGCCGACTCATTTGAGTTGAAAAAACGTGTTAACACGGTAACTGAAATCTTAATTGATATTGGTGATGCACAAATATTCTTCAGAAAGTTAAAAGCACGGATCACTCACTACAGAACGAAACGACGCAGGAAGTCCTGTGGGAATGCCCCGCTTGGGTTTGTGAAGAATAAGCTGAATGTCTTGATCCCTGACTGGGATACACAACTTCTTATTAGGCTAATTGCCTATCTAAGAGATCATGGACATCTCGGATGGGCTGAAACATCCCGTAGACTTGCTGAACTGTACAGCAAGGAGGGGCGCCACTATCCAACCGCATCAAAAGCCAAAATCCCTTGGAGCCCACAAATGTGTGTCAAAGGATACAAGGCTTGGAAGGAGCTACAACGTGAAGATGCTATTCTACGACCACGACGCGGAAACAATGCTAACGAAAGAGCTGTATTGGACTGAAATTGCCCTTCAACGTGAATTTATAGCCTGCAAAGAAGCAGGAATTGAAATGCGCGGAAGTTCCTCAAGTCCATTTTTAACTTACTGCCTTGCGATTGAATCTGTCTTGCCGTCTATCAGAGATGACATTAAAGAATTATTTGACGATCAAGTTGTCAGTGAAGTTGTTTGGGTTATTCATCGAGATGGATACTCGTTAATTGCTCCAAGCAATGATGAAGTGATCGAGCACCAAGCGAGACGAATGGTAGCTAAGCGATTTTCTTCAGTCTGAGCTTTGGGCGTGACCGTCGTGGACCATCTTCTGATTGATGTCCACCATTGATCCGTCCTGATCCAGTCCCCAAAGGCGACACAAGTATCTTCCATACTTGCCAGTCTTGTCTTTGAGGGTCTCTATCTGGATTACAGCCAAAGCACCATCTGGAAGCTTGCCATCTTCCAAATTGGCAGCATGGCTACAGATGAGCTTTATCAAATGGCTGGCGGCGGCACGCCCTTCATTTTTCTTTTCCCCTCTAATTTCAGGTGCGTCTATATTGAGGAGTCTGAACTTTTGAGTGAAATGGATTTTGAATCCTAGATCTACTCGTGCCTCAACTGTATCACCGTCAATTACACGGAGAATTGTTGCCTTGTAGTGATAAAGGCTGTCGTTACTCATTGATTTCTTTAACACTGTTAACCATGACCCCGGTCTCGTCACCGAGAATCTCTATCTCAAAGAGATGCTCTGACGGGGCCGGGGTTTTTTTATGATCAACGGCATTCAAACCATTCACTGCAAACACGCCACCTGCACCCAGAAAGCTAGCTAGTGCCAGGCCTTTCCAAAATCCACCACCGTCAGTCACCACGACATTGCCGGGATGGGAGGGAAATGTGCCGACATCTATGTCACCTAAGCCCATGTGTCTAGCTTCAACCTTTCTACGAAGACGCATACGCTCCATCACGTCATGCGCCCAGACATTAGACATTAAAGCTTTCCAGATATTCCTCTGGTGAGATGTCTCTGCCGCCAGTGTCTTGCAATCGTGTTGCTGTTCCAAGGTCCACCTCCTGCTGTGCTTTCATTGCCTTTTCCTGCTGAGCGAATAGACGTAAGGCAATCGCCACAGACTCGACCTCAAGCCCATGGTCATCCAGCGCGAGGAGACGCTCTGCCTCCTCGCGCTGTTCAACAGTCGTCAGCTGGTCAGTCATTAGCTAGGTGCATTACCGATGGGAGCTTCTCTCATCAGCAGCTGCCTAGCAGCAGCAGCTTCCATCACATCAGGTTCACTCAACGTCTTGGTGAAGACCCTGTCGATAAGAACAAGGGTGGTTTGTTGGGCATCAGACTGACGACCAATTCTCTCACCAGTGGACGCTTCCAACAAAGCTTGCAGATCAACACTCGAAGGCATTTTAATTCCCCTCTTTTGGAACCAGTTTAACTCTTACTACTGCACGGAATTTCCGAATCCACTTCTCAACCGAAGCAATGCGCGCTTCAAACACAGAATCATTAATATCTTTGCCGTCTCTTCCATCACGTCCGGAAGGTCCAGTGGGACCAACTGCCCCACTCGGTCCCATTGGACCCACTGGACCGGGTGTAGCTTGCTTGGTGTGGAGTTGTGCTACCTGTTCCTTTAGTTCCTTCAGCTGTCTTTGAAGAGCGAGTATTTCGCGCGTCCTGTCTTTATCGCCCCATTCGTCGCTTGTGGTGATCGAGTGCCTCAAACTTTTCTGCTGGGCAATGAAAGACAAGATTTGTCCCGGAGTTGAAGCATACAACTTCTTATTTTCACCGTGACTTATAACCCCACATAGCTTGCCGTTACTAAAGACGCCTCCACCAGAATCGCCATTGTCAAACTTTCCTTTTTTGACAATAAACTCTGCCCTTGAAAACTTATTTCCAGTGTCACGATCCTTGATGATTCCAGTTGTCGAGAAGGTTAGTTCTTTTAAACCATGGGTACCAAAACCCCGAATCACGTCAGACTTCTCACCAATCTCCGCTGCTACAGCAGATTCAAATGCAGGCGTCCTGAAAAGAGCCAAGTCTAGATTTGAATCTTTTGAAATCCATTTAGCCTGGTACCGGAGTCCTTTAAAAGTTTTCAGGTAGACGGACTTGCCAACAACAGCGCAATGCGCAGCGGACAGTCCGTAGGCCCACTTTGAGTCGACAGCGATGATCGTTCCGCTGCACCCGTCGATTTCCACAGAAGCACTTTTAAACGTGTCCTGGGCGCACGCCGAGCCTTTTAAAATGGCGAGCGATATGACGAACAATGCGGGCCATGTTCGAAATGAACGCATGGCCCGCATTGTAACGTTACCGTTATAGTCGTCAAGACTATTCGGCATCTTTCGAAACCGTTTTGCCGATCTTGTGTCGGACATATTCGAACCCTGCCACGAGACCAAGCATCTCAATTATCGTGGCAAGCTCCCCCTGATCGAACTTGTCTGCGTTCAGGAAAAGCATGAGTGTTAGCCCGATAAACACGACGACTAGGCGGATGATATTCCAAAGAGGGTGGTGTGGAGAAAATAAGTCTGACGAGGACATAGGAACCTCCTGTATAATGCACCACAAGGCGCACTGAAACACGGACGGATGTGGCGTCTAGGCAGGCGACGGATCGCCTGCTGCCTTCATTATCCGTCCACTGGAAACGGTGGTCAATAATGACCGTGCCTACAGCGGCTCAAATCGGTAATCGAATAAAAGAGATCCGTCTCAAGCGTGGGTTATCCCAGCTTGAGCTGGCAAGAGATGCTGGCACGCATCAATCCAACCTGTCTGGCTGGGAGCGTGGGCGCAGAGACATCTTTGCGTGGACCTTAGCCAGATTGGCAGCAACGCTTGATGTGTCTACTGATTACCTGTTGCTTCTGACAGATGACCCTAGTCCAGCTCGCGAGAGACAGTGATCTCCACGCGAGGAACATGCTTATCCACCTTTATCTCTGGTGGCATAGGTACAAAATTGTCATCGTCTTCGATATATCCGTATTTCTTCATGGCATCGCAAATGCCATCCCGGGCAGCCTTGAGTGAGGCAGAGCAGTTGTCCCTGTCTCTCTTCCTCTTGTCCTTGAAGAAGAATACTGGCTTCACGAATACGTGATTCCAGACTGTTGAGAATTTTAAATCCGATTGTGCCAGGCGCTTTCGAAGCAAACGAATCTCTGCCTCGGTGACAAAGGATGCCTCTTCCCTCAGCTCCTTGGTTGCCTTGGCCTTGGACCCCCAGTGCGGTCTGGAGTTGGGATTCAACGCCTTCCCTGGTAGCCTAAGAATGATTTGAAATTCGTAGATCATCAAAACCGCTCTTCGATGTCTCGGATTAAGTCTAAGTAATAAGGATGTGTGACACCTCCTGACTCGCGCCAGACAGATATCATATTGATCAGGTCGCGACCAAGGCTGTCCTTGACCTCTTGCCTGTCAAACTCGTCCTTGTTTAGCTTTGCCCAGACACAGGCTACCACCCCATGCTTTGGGCATTTGTGAACATATTCATGAGCTGCGGGCCCAACTGTTATCAGCAATGACCAGCAATCGTTTTTTGCTGACATGGCTGAATTGTATATGTGGTGAACCACCTCGCTACCGTAAGGTGGCTCGCGATATCCCCAAGCGTCCCGTACTTTGTTCCAGACCTCGCCGCTGAGATGCTCTTCAATTTCATCAGCGGGATTATCCAGCCTGTAATCAATCCGCATTATCCTGTTGCCAGCCATTAGCCCTGTGTCCTGCCTCTTTTACTGCGTCAAAGAACTGGTCCAGATTGTCTTTTGTTCTGTAGCCTGACTCGAGTGCGTCTGCTGCTTTGAATAGCATATCTAGGACGTACTGGCGGTGGCCATTCCTTTCTAGGAGTGAGCCCATTTCTTTCAGCGGGTTACCCATCGGGGCGTTCCAGATGACTCCCAAGCAGTCTCGGAGTACCTCTTGAAGATATTTAAACCCACCTTTCCTGGATCCCTGGAGCTCTGAAACCGCGCACCGAAACGTCATGTCGCTGAAAAACTCAGGCTTTACTTCTTCTCTTAGCTCTTTGTTGGCGATAAGGGCGCCAAGCATTGCTATCTGAAGAAGATCCTCTCGCCTCATCGCATCAGGATGCGGGCCAGTCTCCACCGTGGAAACGGTCATCTCTTTCATGCGCATTCCCATTGTCCTCTCCCACCGCAATTGTTTTATGTCGCTGCCACCGGTCTCGCCTCACGACGCAATCTGGGTACTGTATTATTCCCAGCGAGCCGCATTGCTAGACATCGCCACCCCGATCCATCTTGAACAAATTGGTGTGCGTGCGGGAACGGGTCGCACCGAGAGCACGTTACAGATACTTCCATCCATTCCTTTTTAAACGCGTGATAAGCTGTCCGGCGCGTGCAAAAGTCAGGCTGTCGGTCACCACATTGAATCTTTTCAACAGCTTGCACTGTTTGTAGGTAGCCATTTTCTTGTGGGAGCGCTGGACCAAGTTGTCCATCATCTTGCTGGCTTCCCAGAAGCTCATCCTGTCAATCGTGTGTGGCTCAACTCCAAACTTCCCAAGCGCTTCAACTTGTTTCTCGGTTGGCTGCCGACCCTGATGCCATCCGGGCTCTCTGGTGGCAACGACACCGATGACGTTGAAAGGATCGACATCCCTTCTCCGGTAGCTTGCACTGGCTCGTATTTTCTTCCGTCGCTCAATCCTTTTGGCGACATCAATTGCAGACTGCTTCAGGATTTCTGATGCGTCTTCGTCTATATCGTGGCCAGCCTTCTCGACCTTCTTCTTTGCCTCTTGGATCACTTCGTCTGGATACTGGCCCCCAAGAATATCCAAGCTTGAGACAAGCGGGTGGCGGCTGTTCCCTACAAAGTCCAGAACGTGAATGTATGGCTTGGCGCTTGTGGCAATCGCAGCCTTTCTTTCGTCAGGTGAAGACAGGCCGTCAACAACTCCCGTAAGCGGCCTTGTGCCCCTGCCGACTTGCTGGCAATAAAGGCTACGAGAACGTGTCATCCTGCCCATGATTATCATTTGCAGGCTCGGGTTGTCGTACCCCTCGGTAAGACAGCCAACGTTGCAGAGATACTGAAAATCTTTTTGCGAGAAGCGTTTGAGCAATCTCGAACGCTTCATTTTGTCTTGTGCGCTGACGACAAAGTCGTGGTCGTCTTCCTTGTCCACTCTCGACACAAGGCAGAAAGCGTTGCCATCCCTGCGCCGGTTGAAGATCTCAGCCATTCTGGAGGCTTGCTTTACGCCAGCAGCAAATACCACCGAGAGCTTATCTCCAGCGATGTCCATTGTTGGCGCAGTTAGCCGATGAAGTATCGACTCCTTGGTCAGTTCTCTTTCCAAGGAGGAATCTGTGAAGTCTCCACCCCTAGACTGGACGTTTGCAAAATCCAGACCGTCAACAACGACGTACTCTTGGCGAATAGGGACAAGCCACCCATCCCCAATAGCTGACGGGCCACCACTGGGGCTCAACAAGGGATAGTCGTAAGCCACCGTGTCAAAGGTCTGACCCAGAGCAACCTCGTCAGCCCTGTCCGGCGTAGCGGTCACCCCCAAGATCCTTAAGTCTGGGTGGTCAAAGTAATCCAGGATTGCCTGATAGGTTTTGTTTCTTTTAATTGCGTGGTGGGCTTCGTCAATTATGACCAGCCCGACTGAGCGAGGGTCCGGGAACGCCCGTCTCAATCTGGCGCGTCGAAAGAGAGAGTCCTTGCTGGCAAATGTTATTCGGCTCCTTCCAGTGCTGAAGGTAGACCTCCTGAAATCTGCCATTTCAATCTCACCATGTTCTCCGGTGAGATCTTTCCAGCGCTCAAATGGCTGCCACACCAGTTCCTGGCGATGGGCCAAGACAAGAACGTCACCCTGTGGCCACTCGTCTGCGACACTAAGGAATGTCTGTGTCTTCCCAGTACCAGTTGGCATTACCAACAGGGTGCTGCGACTGCCGTTCCCCAGCGCATCGCTGACACGTGACTTGGCTTCCTGCTGATAGTCACGCAATTCCCAACTCATCGCCTGTCCTCTGGTATGCCTGAGTACCTGTCCTTGTGCATCCACCCAAGAGCGTCGCATTCCTTACAACCAGATCCCTTGCAATAAGGGCAAACGGCGTGTGGAGATGCTGCCTGTACCGCTTGCGATACGTTATTCAGATCAATGCGTATTTGTGACAGGGGAAGTCTTTCACCACCAGCTTCATTCCCCAAATCAAAGATGTCAGTCCTGAGCTTTCCAATCCTCTGAGCCAACCCACGAAACATCATCTGGGCCTCAAATGCATCCTCAAGATGAGAAGGCACGCCAGAAACGGCTGCCTCCTTTGGTGCTGAAACCGACCGATGTGCTTTTGCAACATTTGCATTCAGCTGGTCAGTCAGCTTCTCGGCCTTATCGTCGTCTCCTGACTCTCGGGCGACATCAATGGCCTCAACAACCTTCTCTGCTTTCTGTGCCGTTGTGCGCCCCATACCGGCCGCCTCGGCAGCCTTTGTGTCGCTGCGGTCCTTAAAGGTTGGACTGTTTGAGTCCAAGGTTTTTTTGTTGCCCCTTCCGCCTTTGTGAGTTCTGGCTTGTTCAATTTCTTTGAGGCGTTTGTATTCCCGGGCCTTCTGTTCGTTTGTCTTTTCTCGCTGCCGATTAGCCAGTATGAGGGCCTCTTCAACATCCAGCGGATCTGTTAGGTCTTCTCGGATAACTGTTGGGAGCAAATCCCACTCGAGAGCAGAAGCGGCAATGACCCTTCTGTGGCCAGAAATGATAGTCAAATCAGACGTAGCAACGATTGGCTCAATAAGCCCGAGCTTGACGGACTGGATGAACTCTTCGTCAACGATGTCGCCGTAAATTTGTTTATTGATCGGGTGTGCATGAAGATCCTCTGGCGGAACCATCATGATCTGCCCTGCTTTATTCGTCATGTGCTGTACCCTTTGCTTTCTTCTAGGAACTCTTCTCGATTTATCCCTTGGTCTGTCTTGTCGTCCATCTTGTAGATAGTGTCCCGGGCCATGTCCTCATCTGCTCGACACTTGTCCACTGTCACTTCGGAATCCTCCCATAGCCACTGACACACCCGGTCGGCTTGCTCCTTGTTTTCGCAACCGGCAACGATGAGCGCCGTGTTTAGCTCATCAGACCAGACGATAGACGAAGCAGTTTCTGGCAATGGGGCCGGGGCTGAATCCTTGAACTCGTCAGCTTCCATTTCGCTGTAAACGAATCCGTGGATACCAGCCAAGCCGAGGGTGATCCTGTCCTTGGCACGTTTCTCGGCCATCGCGTAAGGGTAGCTGTTCTTGTTGTTCTTCGGAGTAGCTTCCCCGAACGACCACATCGACCTCTGGCCACCCTTTGGAAGAGGCATTGTACCTTCAACCAGAATTATCACAGTCCCTTTATCTGGATCCTGGTGGACGATTTGTGGCATTGAAAATTCGATGCCTGAAATTGTGGCGATAATCTGGCACGCCTTGTGGTAAATCACAAGAGTCCCGTGGCAATCCCAGCAAGATGTTTCCGGGTCGAGTCCGTACTTTTCCAAGACGTTTTTGACGAGCTTTGTGGGCTTGGCCATTAGCTGATCCTTAAACCTGTTTTGCGAACGAGTTGTGCGCCGGGTACTTCCTCACCGCCTTGCAGTGCTTCCTTGATCTTCTTCTTAGAAAGAACCGGATCGCGCTGAACAAAGAACTCGTAAGGCACAGCCTCTTCGTCAGTGACATCAACTGAGACAGGGTTGTCCGATACCGTGGCGCGGAACAGCCCGTTCTCAATTGTCTTTGTCCCCATGCGTTGCATGTTTTCTTTGACGTACTGAGCCAGACGATCCGCCTTGTTGCCATGGACTCTGGACTTGGCCACCAGCCTGTTTGCTTCCTTTGCGGCAACCTCAGACCGGGACCTAAGCTCGGAGATCATTCGGCAGCAAGCTTCCACCTTCTCGCTGAACTCCTCGTCGATGGCGTCGAGTGTCTGGATCAGATCCTCGGTGATCTCTCCGTCATTCTGCTCCATCATTGTTTGGTAAAAGTGTTCGTACCTTGTCGGTATGTCGTATAGCGTCGGCATCAACCAACTCCTCTCTTAGTACCTCCACATCTGGTGGAGCTTGAAACCCAAGGCGCACCGTGTTTTCGGTCAACGCAACAACGTAAACCCACGTATCCAGACCAACCCGGACAGCCTCGCCTTCCTTCCGTGCAAGAACCAGCATGCCTTACCTCCTGTCACGTTAACGGAACAAGGGGGGCAGAGTACACGGTAACGTGACAAGTGTCAACTGAAAAAAGCTACGCGTTCGGAAGAACTTTCTTCAGCGACTTGAGGTCGTCTTCGGTCAGCAGGCGATCGCGCGCCAGCTTCTGTCCGATCTCGTGTTCGATGCAGAGGCGTCGAATGTACGAGTCAGTGACCTCAAAAATCTTGGCCGCATCACGAACCGTATACAGATCATCAATTGCATTTAACATAGCGGCAAAGTGTAACGCTCGCGTGTTGAGATGTCAACAAAAAAAGAAATCGACCGGCAGGCATCGCTGGTGAAGAGCGACCGGTCGATTTCAAAGAAGCGTGAGGACAACACGCTTTTACTTCTTCTTGCCACCTTTGCCGCCAAAGGTGTTTTTTCCACTGACGTTTTTCACAGTCTTCCCACCAAGACCGCCGCCTTTTTTCTTATCGGCCATGCCTATTTACCTCTGTAAGGGCTGCATCATTAACATCAAACGCTCGAACTCTTCCATTCTAGCAGCTTCTTCTCGACGTTGTATCCTTACTGCTTCTCTCCCGCCCATTTTTTTGACTCTTCTTTCCTTTGCCTCTCTTGCCAGCTGGTCCATGGCCTTCTGGAGGAGCCGCATCTTTCGGGCTTTTTCGGGATCCCTCTCAGCAACACGCAGAATATCCTTGCGGCTGAAGGCCGTCTTCTCGAACGTGTCAGCCTCGGGGAACTCCTTCATCCTCTCGAGAACTCGTTGCTGCTTCAGAGCTGCTCGAGTCTCCGGGTAAACAGTCTTCGGCTTAACTCCGATGGTAAGCTGGGCCAAGGCAGACAGTGCATCTCCATACTCGCCCTCAACCGCACCCGGAATTGGACTCGTGGCCTGCTTAATTGTGGTCATGTACCTCGCGAGAGGACTGTTCTGGAGCATGTGATCCAGAAGTGCCGGAGGGCGCCCAAAGTCTGGGCCAAGTTCAGCGCGATCGCCATACTTTACACCCATCAGGTTGGCCAACGTCTCCTGAAGTGGAGAGCTAGCGTCACTTAGATCACGACCGCCCTGGAAGGATGACTTTTGAAATGCTGACTCGACTCCGAACTTGAATGCCGGATGCATAGAGGATATTGCAGCTAAGGCCGGGCCACCGATTGGATCTCTCAGCGTAGGCAGCATGCCCATTGGGTCTTCGAACATAAGGTTCAGACCCTGAAGATATCTGTGCGCTCCCGGAGTCTCAGGTGTCAGGCCGGGGACGTTCCCGCCAAACATCTCATCAGTTCTGATGGCTGTCGACTCTGACAAATACTCCGGCATGTATTCGTTACGACCACGCATTGTGTTGATCGAACGAATGATTTTCGGGATAGGCCCACCGGGACGCTCGGCAAGCTCCTCTGGAAGCCACTTAACCTGACCAGCACGGAACTTGTAAAACGGAAAGATCCTCTGCATGAAGCCGCGCTCAAACCGGGTGAACTTGCGAGATGCATAGTCCACCTGCGCCCCCATCACCCGATTGGCAGCAGCCAGCTCATCTGTTCCATCCATCAGCGCCTTGAGGAACGGAGATATCCGGTTGGAACCTTCAACCCACTGGTTCAACTCCTGCCCGGCACGGATAGGGCTGAAGTGCGTCTCCAGTTTCCGCCCCTGAGATGCTGAAAACCCACCCTCAACTTCAAGGAAGTCCGAATAACGCCGGGGATCAAACCACTTGTACTTTTTGCCCCTGACTTTTGCACGAGCCCTGCCTGCCTCATCCCAGCCTGCCCACATCTTCGCCGTCTCAAGGCTGAAGGGGGAGTTCATCGGGACAAAGCCAATGTCTTTTTCAATTGGCTGTAAGCCAGGCCGTATCTCAACTCGCACGTTCTGCCGTGCAGTCGCACCCACCGGGTCTACGCCATAACTTTTCTCTGGCATCAGGTCGTGGCGCATGACCTTTTCTTGAAGCAGCGTTGTGGCTGCATCATCGGTATGCTTCATGCCGCGAGATGCCAGCTCATCAGCCATGCCCGGGATCTCTTTGGCACCTTTCACAACTTTTCCAAGCATGAGCTGGTGCGACATGCGAACTGACTCGCGAGAGAACAGTCCGACAACCATGTTCCTGACTTGACCCGACAGCCAGTTCCTTCCAGCAAACGCCATGAAGGGTGTCGTCAAATGCCCCTTCATCAGAGTGAGATATCCATCCCACAGCTGCTTGACCATGGACCGATCAGGCTTTTCGTAAACCTTCTTCAGCCTCACAAGGTCGGCAGCAATCTCATCGGGGATAACAAAGTTGTCCAACAAGTCATCGAGCTGCGCTTGGTTATCAAAGAGGGCGCCACGTAAATGGCTGGCATCTCCACCGTTACGGAGAGTCCTGCTTACGTTCTCCCCAAGTTTTCCAGGAGCAAGTCTTTTGAAGATATCGTCTCGCAACTCTACGAGATGTTTCTGAGCCACATCTTGAGTGCCACTCTTGTAATTAAGCTGGATGAGATCCCCTGATTTATCAAATAACTCAGTCCTAAATGCCAGGCCCTTATCAGCAGGATTTGTGGGATCACCGGACATAATCTGACGAAGAGTCGGATAACTGTCTGGGAGATGTGAGCCATGCCCTGCCGTGTGAGGCCGAATAAGATCTCCGGCGTCATCTAATACAGATGTTCTCGGGACGGCATACTTGGCTATCAAATCCAGCTGCGCCCTTCGGCTAACAACTGCATCGGCACCAGCCTCCATGGCATAGCCAAGATCCCTTACCACATCGTGTGCATACAGGCCCGCCTCTCTTTGCTCCCGACTCAGATTTTTGAAGTCGTCTAGAAAAGCCTTGGCATGTTCCGGGACACCTTGGACCATCCTCCTGGACCCTGTCCACGCTGGGTTTATTTTCCCAACATTTTTGCCCACAAAGTCCTGGTCTCTAAAATATTTGCTGCCGTATTCTCTCCAGAAATAACTTTCAAAATCGAACCACGCCTGTGCAACGCTCTTCTTGGGGGGCGTGCCACTGGGTGCCGACATGGCCTCGTCGGAAAGCCGCCTAGCCTCATCAAGAAGATCATTTAATTGCTTGTCTTTGTAGATTGTCTTCAGCCGTACGGTGCTACCCAAAACGTTTTTACGGGCAGCGGAGCGGGGAAGCTGGCCAGACGCCTCCTCAAGGAACTCCTTCATCAAGTCAACATCGACATCGCTTCCGTTGAACTTGAATGCTTGATGGACCATTCGGCGCGGGAAGTAGGCAGCGAAGTTGTCCCGAAGAAATGTGACATCCATGCCCACGTCGCGCATGTCATCAAACAACTGTTCGGTTGCCGAGCTCACCATCTTTCTCTGCTTCTCTAGCAAATCTACGTCAGCACGGCTTAATGCCTTTTTGTTTCGTCGGTACTGCTCGAGAAGCTTAGTTCGGCTGGGGTCATCGGTTGCCACCTCAAACCACTGCCTCATCACATCTTCATCAACGTGACCGCTGTAATCTATCCCCGACTGATATAGTTTTTTCTCTGTCGAAAGCTGCTGGATAACTTGCTGTGTCTTTGCCCTAGCAGCTTCTTGGTGAGCTGCAATCTTGGGAGCCCACTGTTGCGCAGCCCTGCTACGCGTACCCCTGACTCCAGCTCCAAACATCTGGACAAGCTCTCGAGATACCGGGTTGAACCGGCCAAATTCTCCAGCCCGGTCCATCCACTTGGCCAAGCGAGTGGAGTGAACGCCGCCAATGCCAGCAATATGTGCCTGTTTCCCTAGCGGCTGGTTCCAAAGCGGAAGCATCTCATCTGTAAATCCCTTGGTGTACTTCCATCCACCCGGGGTCTTCTTTGCAATATCCTTTCTTCCAAGATACGCCCATAGACGATCTTTGGAATTGCCGGTCGGATCCATGTTGACCACGTCTGAAGGCGTAAGCATTCTCCGCAATTGCCTATGGCCAAAGCCCGTTTTCGCAGACTGCTTTTCTAGATTAACCCCCATCTCCAGCCAGTCATCGAGATATTCCATCTCAAGCGGCATGAAAGCATGCTTGGCGCCCACACCCCTGACGGCATCAGCCATAACCTTGGGATCGGCCATGTCCATGGTGAAGCTGGAAAGAGTCCCCCCCTTATCCACCCAATCGTCACCGATAAGCTTTCTCGCCCGCTGGAGAATATCGTCTGCCTTTGAGCGACCAACAGTCGCGATATCTCCTGCCTTTGAGAGAACACCAGACTTGGTCAGAGCCTTAGTCAGCCGGTTCGTTTTTGCAACGGCAGATAGCCCAAAGGACATATAGGTCAGGGGGTCCATTGCTATCTCAAGGGCAATCTCGCCACCCCACCCACCGGGACTGCTATCGAAGCCAAAGCTCTTATAGAGATCTTCTCCGTAAATCCGGTCCTCTGGAGTAAAAAGTCCAGTCAAAGGCAGCCGGTCTGGAAGTTCTCCGCGACCTATATCGGTGACCATGTCCACTACGTTGGCAATCATTGACCGGGGCGTATCCGCTATCGCCCCGAGTCCGCCAAGACCACTTATGCCAATATCAATGGCGGGGCCGAGCAGGCTCTCTTCTTCTTCTTTGCGCCTAGCCTCTTCCCATGCAGAGAGCTGTCGCGACCCCCGATAGGCAGCTGCGCCGGGAATATAGGGCATGATTAGCGTACCCCATATTCACCAAGGAGGTACTCTTCGTCCGACAGACGAGACTTCGGGCCCTGACTTGGCTTGTTAGCAAGGCGAAGCTCGCGGAGCTTTTCTGGATTTTCAGCAGGGTTCAACCCGGGATACCTAACAGCGCTAACCCGATGCGGCGACATAGTTGCCATGCCACCAAGAACAGGCCCGCCTCCGTACATTGCTTCTTCAGGAATGTCCTGACGATTAAACCAGGAATCAGCAAACCAGCCGCTGGGCTTAGGTCCAACCCTGTCTCCCCTAGGGATAAGAGGCCTCAACGTCCCTCCGAGGAAAGCTTTAGACGCCCCAACACCACCGTGTTCAACAGTGGACAGTGGAGAGATAAGAATATTTGTGTCAACCTCATCGTCCCCCACAGTCCTTCCGGACATCAGGGGGCGCCCCTTGGGGTCCGACCATGCCACGCTACTTTTCTTGGCGCCCGTTGTTGCTGACGCTCGTGCAAGACGAAATCTCAGATACATGGCGGCCATTGTTGGGTCGATAGGTTTTCCTGAAACACCCTTTGGCTTATTCCTCGCGACCCAAGCTGCAAACTCCCCTTGTGTTAAACTTCCGCCATGCCCCTTTTCTCTTAGGGCCCTGTCATGCGCGGCATTAAGGAGGTACCTGGCGTTTTTAATGAATTGTTCCGGGTTTGCTTTATTTGTGATCCATTGTGGGGCAGCACCGACATTGTCGTCAGCAAGCGCCCTAGCTGTGTCAATCCACCTAAGTTCAATGTCTGATATCGCGCCTTTATCATATCCCTGCGCGACAGCTTCCGGGGCCAAGCTGCCTGTGTAGCCATCTTTCAAACTCCATAAATCCCCAGCCAGAAGCGATCTCGTTGCTCCTTCTGATAAATTTCGTTGTTTATCTTTTTCCTTATCCCTCAAGGCTGCTGCATCTTCAGCCGCCTTTGTTGTTAGCCGATGCCTCTCGTCGGATCGCCTTCGGTCTTCGTTGAATACCGAAAGACTTTGCCGCAGGCTCTGGGTGTTGAGTCTGTGAGATTCTTGCCTTTGGGCATCAATCACCGACTGCCGTTGTCGATCCCTCTTATCTTCCCGGCGCCCCCGGCTTTCAGCCCTATCTCTACGCGACTCTTCCCTGCCTGCCCGGGAGTCTATCTCGTCTTGTCGCCTAGCAAGGATGACCTCGGAGCGCGATGCTCCGTCCATCAGTGCTTGTCGCTCAAGTGGGCCCATGTTAGATTCCTAGATGGGGTCCGGGATGGGGAAGGGAGAAGTTGGGTATGGAGACGTGGTAGATCCGCCAGGAGTCAGTGGCGCTGGAGGAGGCGGGGTGGACGTAGACGGAGGCATCGGCCCCGGCGTTGTCGTGGCTGCCGCCGGAGCAGCGCCCCGACGACGCCCGCCACGACGCCTGCCACGACCTCTGCCACGACCGCGCCGTCTTTCTTCTCGACGCTTTCGCCGCTCCTCTTCTTCCATCTGAACCTGTTGCCACGGCTTATTGCGGTTCTGGGCGCGTCGCCTGTCCGCTGCCTTGCGATGGCTCCTGCGAACATTTCTCATCAAAGCGCGGCGCTGCGAAGGCGTGAACGAGTTCCATTCTGTTTCCGAATACCCCAAAGACTCAAAGAACTTCTTGCCATCTTCTGGCAAGTCCCTGTCCTCTCTGTGGATGTCTCCCCCTGCCCGGACGGCATCTCTCCTCGCGGAACGAAACACCTTGTTCCTGGCAGATTGTTCTCGCCTTCTTTCTCGGAGCTCCCCTCGCTTGGCTTCTCGCCCATCGTCGCTCAATGCGGCCCAATCTGCCTCTGACATTGTGCCTCGAGCAGCCCGCTCCTCAGCCTTTGCCAGATTAGCATTCGCCCTAGCCCGTCTGGCTGGATCCACCTTCCGCCTGTTGACAGTGCTCAAATCAACCCGCATTGGACGGCGACCGCTCGTGCTAAATCCGTCATCCGAACCGGGCCTGGACCTTGTGTACACCTCTCCCGTTTCAGGATCGGTAACCGTCATCAATTCATCCCGGCGAGCTTGTGTTGCCGGGTCAGCCAAAACTCCGTAGAGACCACCCCCCTGAGACATCGGCCTGTTTGCCACAGACCGGAATCGAGACCGTGCACCAACACGTCCGATCTCACCCTGTGTGCCACCGGACTCCATAAACGCTCGCGTTCTTGGATTTTCCTTCAAAAAGGATTCGTAACGCTTTCGCTCATCAAGGAGATACTTCGGGACTGGATAGCCACCCCTCGCTAACTCTGCGATTTCACCATTAAGCTCGTCCCACCTTCGTTGCATGTTGGCGGCAAAGCGAGGAGTCTTGGTATCTCCAAAATCACCCTGCCCCATCATGTCTAGACGCTTCCCTGCCGCGAGCTCTTCTGGGGTTAAGGGTTCCGTCAGGTGGGCGAACTCTTCTTGGGCCTCCCTGCCTACATCATGCAGCCTTTGCCTCCTTGCCCAAGGATCCTCCGACCAATCAGGATCTCCGAACTGCATCTGGCGGCGCCTCGCAGCATTTCTGTCGTCAATAGACAGAATATCCTGAAGTGTTTCCGGCCCAATGCCCTCGGGGCGCACGCGGCCCTCTGCTGGCAAAGGGGACGGAAGGGTTCTTGGCATTGGCGGCGGCGGTGGATCATTCACATCAAACCCAAAGGCATCCACGCCAGGAGATCCGTCGCCTGCCCCAGTGGGAACGCCTAATACGGATCCGGGTGTTCTACTCGGAGCATCTGGATCTGTCCTGTCCAAGTCGCTTTGCGAAACCCCGTGTGTCTCCATGTCGCTTCCGCCAAGAAGCTGGAATAGATCCGGCTCCGGCTCCGGCAATGCGCCACCGAACGTTGGAAACTCTGCCGGTCCCGCACCCCCCCTTCCGACCCCCACCCCGCGCGGAGCATCAATTGAACTATCAAGCCTTCTTTGTGCCGCCAATCGATTGGCTTCAAGCCTTCTTTGTGCCCGCCGCCTCTGGGTTGCCTCCCTCTCCTGCGCGAACGTCTCCTGCATATGCAGGTGCTCGTCTGCTAATACCCTCTCCCCCTGCCTGTAGGTTGCGGCAATGTGTCGGTCTCGCTCCTCCTCTGGCGTAAGATCACCGAACAGAGGGCCTGGATGATCTGGATACCCCCCAAGGTTAACCGGAAGATTCATTGGATCCTGCCCCTCGGGCTGGAAGCCTGCGCCCGGAAGCCTCGTGGTCCTTGTGATATTCGACCGAAAGATCGGTTCCCTCTTTGCGAGACCAAACCACCTGCGACCGCGCTCAACGCTAGGCGGCGATCCAGGAGAGCGATCGCGATCTTGGGGCGGCACAATGGTGTCAAACGTTGGAGTCTCGTATGTTATCTTCGCCCGCTTGCCAGCATGCGCCGGTCGCTCAGCCATTCTGAGACGGGCGTTTTCGTCCTGATCGCGGACAAAGCTATCAATTGCCTCACGTCTTGCCGGATTCCAAGGCTCCCTAGTGTAGGCGTCGAGCAGCTCTTGCAAAGTTGCCATCAATCTCTCCTAGACCAAGCCACCAAGAGCGCCGAGTGCGCCGATACCAAGCTGACGTTCACCGAGAAGCTGCTGTCTCAGGTTCTGCATGTCTGCGGTATCAGCTGCCATGCGACTGTGGGCCATCATCGGATCAATTCCAGCAGCTCCGGCCATTCCACCACCGGGACCAGCCGCCCTGTTCTGGAGCGCCAATCTCTGCGCACCTATATCGGCTGCGTTCTCAGCAGAAGCCGCCCCCATTCTGCCAGTCAGTGAACCACCGCCACCGCCCTGACCCAAGTAGCTCGTGGGTGCGGTGCTGATACCGCCGCCAGCCTGATTCATCAGCCCGGAGAACCCAACGCCTTCCCCAAGAAGACGATCCAGAATCCCCTGTCGTGATTTCTGCTGCCTGTCCTCGAGCCCCATGACCTGATCATGACGCCTCAAGCCTTCCGCCGACTGCTCATCCAAGCCTCGCATACCAAGATCATGGCGCATCTGAGCTTCACGCTGGGACTGCTGGTAGCCTTGCAGCTGTCCATACAATCCAGCTTGAGTGCCATAGATCTGCGCCCCAATGCCACCAAATCCCAGATCTCTCTGGAGTTGCATCTGGCGCCTTGCGTCCATGCTGCTAAGCATGGCGAGATCCCTAGCCTGCTTGTCCATCAGGCCTGTTGCCCAGGCCTGCTGCCCTAGACCTTGGTGGCCGAGCCATGTCTCCATTGCCTTTGCGAGCAGGGGGATCCGGTTGAACTGCTCGATACGTACATCGCCAGCAGTAATGCTCGCGGGCCCTTGGTTGTAATTGTAAACTGGCATTTGGCCAGACTGCCAAGGCGTGTAGTAATCCTGCGCGTTCCCAAACCCATCGGGATATCCACCGGGGCCAGGATGCGCATCCTGAGAAGGTACTTGTGGCGGCTGCGGCGCCTGGTTTGGAGCCCAAATGCCTGCACTGCCGGGGCCACCGGCCATCTGCTGTAGCTGTGCAAATGGATTTGGAGACGAGCCAAAATTAAAGTTGCTGGGAGCGCCCATAGCCTGTCGGCCTTGCCGCATAGCGTCAGCGCGCCCAACACCTTCTCGCATTTTGAAAGGGCGATCAAACATACCCATGATATTTACTCTCTTCAAAACCTAATAAGTGTATTCGCCGGTGGTCGCCCGGGCCTGCATCCATGGCGGGATACGTGGCAAGCTGTATGTTCTTGAATGACTGGGAGGGTAGAACATCCGCCCGTCCATGTGTTCTCGCATGTTCGTGACCGGCTGGAAGTGGTCGTTCAAGACCGGCTGGATGACCGGCTGGATGTGGCCGCCGCCTGGCCGCATCCATTCCGGTCGGTCGGATCCATCCCAGGTCATGCCGCCGCCACCGGGGAAGCCGGGGAAGCCGCCACCGGGGATGCCGGGGAACTGCGGATATCTCGGTCGCTCCCAAGGCATCTGCTGACCTTGGCTACCCCAGTTGAAGTTCTCGATGTCTCCTCGCCTTTTGTTCATATCTAGATAGGCAAGAAACGCATCTAGCTGGGGTCGCATTTCCGGTGTGACTTGCAGTGTTCCTGACCCGGGGCCCCTGTTTCCGCTCCATTCATATGGCAGGTGGCCTTGGGCTATGCCAAGCGGCCTCTGGTTGCGGAGGTAAGGATTTTCCCAACCGCCCATCTTCCATTCGATTGGGCTTTTCCAACCTTGCTGGCCAGCATACTGGACCATCTGGTTGGTCATGTCCTCCCCGCCAAAGATCTGCTGCCACGGATTTTGATTTGCGGGTTGCGGCGCAGGTTGCGGCGCAGGTTGCGGTGGCCAAGGCGGCGGTTGTGGCCAAGGCTGGGGCCGTGGCCAATAGGAAAGGGGATTGGGCATTGGCCGATTCCACTCCCCTTCCCTCCCTGCCCACAGTCCGGGGTGGTGTCTGTCGTTGTTTTGGCGAAACTGCGGCGGCCGCATCCACATTGTCTGCTGCTGATTAGCTGGAGCACCACCCCACGGGGATGACCCTGTGCCAACCCTGTTTGGGTTATTGCCACCTCTCCAATGCCCGTGCCCCCCCATCTCGGCTGTTGGGCCACCCCAATAAGCAGCGCCGCCTCTACGCCCAGTACCCTTATGTGGGCCACTAGTCCACTGGGGCATACCCCCGGCGACGTTTCCAAGTTGTGGCCGGGGACCACGCCGCCCTCGTCTCGACGCCTGCCGGTACGCCATTACAACTCTCCACTAATCGCCGTGGATGCACCTGCAATCCCAGTGGACCTTCTTCTTCCAGCCTGACAAGCGACTATAAAAACTCCCGTCGAAGTCGCCTTTGCAGAACTCTGGATTGCTGGTGA